>Ga0183260_10001579_pt1 | contig 18905 bp, 24 predicted proteins | sample AntDrymUQ4972206_2_FD_129768 | JGI IMG/M metagenome (GOLD analysis project Ga0183260, IMG submission 129768) | Polar desert sand microbial communities from Dry Valleys, Antarctica - metaG UQ497 (22.06) (version 2) (version 2) | ecosystem: Environmental > Terrestrial > Soil > Desert | place...
GAGCTTCGGCGCACGCTCGGCGCCTTCGCAGCGGAGGCCGAGTCGGAGCGTGCGGGGCTCGCCACGCGCCTCGCCGAGCTCTCGCGCCGTGTCGAGGAAGCCACTCCCGCCCGGCGCGTCTAGCAGTCTCTCGACTAACAAGCAGCGAAAGGGATCGTCTGTTGCACCACGAACAGGCGCACATGGCTGACACGACCGAACTAATCGAGAAGCACAGCGAGCGGGCCAAAGTGGAGTCCTGGCGCCTGCACGTGCTGATCGAGGCGGGTTACCCGCTCCCGCTCGCGGAAAAGCTCGCGGCGGCGCTCGACGCCGATCTGCACGAGGCGGTCGAGTTGGTCGGTCGTGGCTGCGATCCCCGCACGGCCGCCGAGATCCTGCTCTAGTTAGCCGCGCAAGGAAACCGGCAAAGCCGGTGTCCGCGCAAGACCCCTGAAGGGGCCGCTTCGCGGCCCGTGCCGGGAGTCCTCAACCGTGCTCCAGGCCCGACCCGAGCGTGACGATCAGCGCGCCGACGGCTGCGGCTGCGGCACCTAGCCCGAAGGAGGCCTTGACGCCGAAGGCATCGATCAGCGTTCCACCGAGCGCCATTCCAACCGAGAATCCGGCAAAAACCGCCGTGCTGATCCAGGCGAACGCCTCGGCGGCGGTGCCACGCGTGGCAACAGCATCGATCAGCCCATACGAGGACATCACGACTGGTGCAATCGGCAGGCCAGCGAGAAACGCCAGCACGGCCATGCTCGCCAGCGACCAACCGAGCAACGGCAGCGCAAGCCCGAGCACGAGCACTACTGCGGAGACACGTAGCAGCCGCACGGGCGTCGCCGTCACCCGCGCGCCGGCGACGAGGCCGCCGACGAGGCTACCGCCCGCGAACAGCGACAAGGGAATGCTTCCGAGCTCGGCCCCGCCGTGCCCCTCGGCGAAAGCGGGAAAGCCGACCTCGGTCCCGCCGAAGCCCAGGCCGAGGCAGGCAGAGAGGCTGACGATCGTCACGACGCCGCGGGACTCGAGTGCGCCCAGAATCGATGCGGCGTGTCTCTCCTGTTCGGGGCGCCAAGCCCGCACGGGCTCGGCGAGGGCGATGAGGGCCGTCCCGATGCCGCCCGCCGCCGCGGCGACGCCGAGCGCGAGCACAGGTGAGGCAGCGGTGGTGAGGAGCGCGACGAGCAACGGCCCGACGACGAAGGTGATCTCCTGCAGCGAGGCTTCGAGCGCGTACGCGGCGGCGCGTAACTCACCGTCGGCGAACATCCGCGGCCAGAGCGAGCGCAGCGACGCGCCCACGGGAGGCGTCAGCACGCCGGCGGCGGCCGCAGAGACGCCGACAAGCGCCAGCGGCGCGTCGAGCAGCGCGAGCGAGCACACGCCGCCGAGGAAGGCCGGAAAAATTACCGCTCTTCGGAGCAGGATCCGCGCCTGCCCGCGACGGTCGACGAGCCGACCCGCAATCGGAGCGCCGATCGCGGTCGCGACGAAGTAGCCGCCGGAGACAGCTCCCGCTGCGGCGTAGCTGCCGCCGTTCTCGCGCACGAGCAGCAGCAGCGCCAAGCCGACCATGCCCATGGGCAGCCGTGCGAGCAGCCCGCTCAGGACGAGCCGGCGGACGTACGGCACGCGGAAGAGCGCCCGATAGCGCGCCAATCCGAGCGGCGGGACGGCTTCCGTCACGGAGCGATCATCTACGCTCGACCTGGATGAAGGTCGAGCCCCTGCTCTACGGCGACCGCAAGGTTTACTCGGTCGCGGGCTTCAACCGCGGCGTGGCCGACTGGCTGTCGCGGCTGCCGACGCTCTGGATCGAGGGCGAGGTGACGGAGCTGCGTCGGAACGACCGCTGGGGCAGCGTCTTCTTCACGCTGAAGGACCCGGAGGACGGCGCGTGCGTGCCGGCTTCGATCCCGCGTCGAACGTTCGACGCGCTCAAGCTCGATCTCGGCGAAGGCGAGCGCATCCACGTGCTCGGCCGGCCCGAACTGTACGCCGCGAAGGGCGAGTTCCGGCTGCGAGCTCTCTCCCTGGAACGGTTCGGGGTCGGCGCCCACCTCGCCGCGATCGAGCGGCTGAAGCAGGTACTCGCAGCCGAGGGAATCTTCGACGCGTCGCGCAAGCGCCCGCTGCCTCGTTTCCCGCGCCGGATCGGTCTCGTCACGGGCAGCGACGCCGCAGCCCGGCGAGACGTGATCACGACGATCCAGACTCGCTTCCCACCCGCACGCGTGCTCGTCGCCGAAACGCTCGTCCAGGGCCCGCGCGCCGCCGCCGGAATCGTGGAGGCGCTCGAGGCGGTCAGCCGCGAGCCCGAGATCGACGTGGTCGTCCTCACCCGCGGCGGCGGCAGCTTCGACGACCTGCTTCCGTTCAGCGACGAGCGGGTCGTCCGTGCCGTGGCGGCCTGCCAGGTGCCGATCGTCTCGGCCGTCGGGCACGAGCAGGACACGCCGCTGTGCGACCTCGCCGCCGACGTGCGCGCCTCGACCCCAACGGCTGCGGGCAAGCTCGTTGTCCCCGACCTCGAGGCTCTCCGCGCCGAGCTGACCCGCGCCCGCGCCTCGCTCGAACGGTGTGTGCGGCGCTCGATCGAGCGGGAGCGCGAAGGGGTCGCGCGTACCCGCGCGGCGCTCGAGCGCGGCGCGCGCAGGGCGCTCGATCGCGACGCTCAGCGCGTCTTGCTCCTCCGCGACCGGCTGCGCCGCGGGCCGGCCCTCCTCGTCGAGCGGCGCCGTGGAGCGGTCGAGCGCGCCGGCGGCCGTCTCGCCGCGCTCTCTCCGCTCGCCACCCTCGCCCGTGGCTATGCGATCGTTCGCGCCCGCGAGGCTGTCCTCCGCAGCGCCGCCGAGATCGTGCCTGGGGACGAGGTGCAGGTCGAGCTCGCGGACGGCGCCTTCAGCGCGCAGGTGGAGAACGTGCTCAGGTGAGTGAGCTGACCTTCGAGACGGCGCAGCGAGAGCTCGAGCAAATCGTCGAGCGGCTGGAGCGCGGCAGCGCCGACCTGGACGACGCGATCAAGCTCTGGGAGCGCGGCGAGGAGCTGCTCCGCTTCTGCCTCGCGCGGCTCGAAGCCGCCGAGGGGACAATCGAGGAGCTGGCCCAGCGCGCGGCGGGCGCGGTACCGCTTCCGCCGTCGGGCGACGCCGGTTAAGATCGCGCCGTGGCCCGCCCCTCGGCAGAGACGCTCCGGAAGGTGCCCCTGTTCTCCGGCCTGGAAAGCCGCGATCTCGAGCGAATCGCCAACTCCTTCAAGGAGCGCACGTACTCGGCCGGCGACACGATCGCTAGCGAAGGCCAGGGCGGCGCCGGCTTCTTTGTGATCGCCGAGGGGACGGCGACGGTGACCGTCCACGACCAGGATCGCGGCAAGCTCGGCCCGGGAGGCTACTTCGGCGAGATCGCCCTGCTCGACGAGGGCGCACGCACGGCGACGGTGACCGCCGAGACCGATATGACGTGCTACGCGATGACGTTCTGGGAGTTTCGCCCGATCGTCGAGACCGACGCACGCGTCGCGTGGAAGCTCGTCCAGGCGCTCGCGCGAAAGCTGCGCGAATCCGAAGCGCGCTGATATTTTGCGCGAGCTGAGCATCCGCGGGAGCGGACGCCCATCGCGCGAAGACCCCTGAAGGCCCCCGCTTCGCGGCCGAACGCCTCCGAGGAGCGTTTACGTGGTTGGTGTCATGCCAACGCTAGGTCCCGACCGAGCGCGACCAGGTCCTCACGTGCCCGGGCCGGGTCGCCTGAGAGTGCGATCGTCTCGACGCCCGGAATCTCGACTTCGACCACGCCGCCGAAGACCGCGCAGCGCGTACCGGCCGAGCGGCGCGCGACCTCGCCAGGCGCCTTTCCAAGTGCGGTCGTAGCGTCGACGCGACCCTCGCCCGTCACCACCAAGTCGTACCCCGAGGCATCGAAGCGAGCGGCATCGAGCACGAGCCCCGCCCCCGGCACGAGCTCGGCGCCGAGAGAGGCAAGCGCCGCGCCGAGGCCGCCTCCCGCGCCGCCCCCAGGCTCGTGTTGAAACAAGGCAAGCTCCTCTCGTGCAGCGAAGCGGCGCTCGAGCTCGGCGACCTCCGCCGGCCCGGCGCCCTTCTGCGGGCCGAAGATACGCGGCACCGCCGCAAGCGTCGCCGTCACGTCGCAGGCGACGCGCGCAGGGACTGGCAGCTCCCCGACGACCTCGAGCAGTCCGGCGCCGGCGTCCATTGTCCCTGTGCCGCCGAGGCAGAGCAGAAGCCCCGTCGGCCCTTCGGCGAGCGCCGCCGCGACAAGCTCACCGTACCCCCGGCTCGAAGCCGCGAGCGGGTCGAGACGCTCCGGATCGAGCGGCACGGCAGCAGCAGACTCGACGACGGCGGTGCCGTCCGGAAGCAGCAGCCAGCGCACGGAGCGCGGCCTGCCGAACGCGTCCTGCACGTCCGCCTGCCGCCACTCGCCGCCGAGGGCGAGTCGCAACACCTCGGCCGTCCCTTCGCCCCCGTCGGCGACCGGAAGCTCCACCGCCTCCGCTCCGCCGGCGCGCAAGCCCTCAGCCAACGCCGCGGCGGCCGCGGGCGCGTCGAGGACTCCCTTGAGGCTAGCCGGACACGCCAGCGCGCGCACGGGCTGCCTCGGCCGGGCGGGACTCCTCCTCGACCGGCAGCTCCGACGCGTCCGGCATCCCGCGCAGCGTGGCGAACGAGAGGCCCTCGCGCGCGAGGAAGAGCAGCCCAACCCCCACGCCGACCGACATCTCGATCACCTGCAGCACGAGCGCGTACGCGAAGCCGGTCGAGTAGGCCACGCTGTACTGGACGAGCGGCAGCGCTACCGCCGCCTGGAGCAGGCCGATGTTGCCCGGCCAGAGCGGGAAGATCGTCGCGACGTTCATCAGCAGCAGCACGAGCGCGGCGGCCGGAAGCGGCGCGTGGATGTCGAACGCGCGCATGGCGACGTAGACGGCGAGGAGCTGGAGCGCCCAGCCGGCGCACTGGAGCACGATCGCGCCGACCGCCGGCAGCGGCGAGCGGAGCACCGAGAGTCCCTGCCGGGCCATCGCGAGCAACCGCCGCACGGGCCGGGCTCCCTCGAGCGCCGGCCGGTGGCGCCGCCGTGCACTGATCACGGCCGCCGTAAAGAGAAGGCCCCCGAGCGCGGAGACGACGACGAGACTCGTAACCGCCCAGTTCGGGATCTTGGCGGTCGCGATCACGTAGGCGACGAGGAGCAGCGCCGGGAAGAGGTCGAAGAGGCGGTGGGCAAAGACCGTGCCGACGAGCAGCCCGCTCGTGCCGCGGCCGTGCGGCAGGTGGCGCCTCAGCACCGCGACCCGTGCGAGCTCCCCGATCCGGCCGGGCAGGATCGCGTTCGCGAGCAAGCCGATGGAGAATCCGGAGAAGACCCGGTCGAAGCGCGGGTGCGGCGGGGCGAGAGCCTGGTCGATCGTCAGCCGCCACGCAAGCGAGCGCAGCAGCACAGAGCCGAGATTGAGCCCGAGCGCGAACGCGATCCAGGCCCAGTTGACAAGGTCGAAGGCGTGGTAGACGACATTCCAGTCCGGGCCGCGCCACCAGAGCAGGACAACCACCGCGGCGAGGAACGGGACGACGAGCGCGGCCCGCAGCCACGGGCGGCGGGGGACGCCCTTCACGCGGCCTCCCTCGCCTTCGGCTCGGTCGCGCGGGGGAAACCCTGTTTCCCCCGCGGACCCCCTTCTCGCTGCCGCCGATGCTGCGCATCGGCGCTTTCCGAAGGGGGAACCCTCCGGTTCCCCCGGACCCCCTCCTGGCCGCGCGACCGCGTCACGCGGCGACTGCCTCGGTGCCGCAGGCCGACTCGTAGATGCGGTCGAGCCGGCGGGCGATGTCCGTCCAGGAATAGCGATCGATCGCAAGCTGCCGCGCGGCTGCACCAAGAGCCTCGCGCCGCGGCTCATCCTCGAGCAGGGCGGCAACCGCTTCGGCGAGCACTTCCGGCTCGCCGGGCAACACGGCGACCGAGGTCTCGGCGGTCATGACGTCCCGGTAGCCCAGGATGTCGGAGGCAACCACCGGGGTCGCGCACGCGAACGCCCGCGTCAGCACCATCCCGAAGCTCTCGCCGCCGAGCGACGGCGCAACGAGCGCCTTGGCCGATGCGAGCTCGATCGTCAGGTCATCCTGGCTGAGGAAGCCCAGGACGTCGATGCCGTCGTCGGGAACGCGGAGCCGCGTCAGCAGGAGCCGGACGGCAAGCGGGTCCGCGCCGGCGATCCGGAGCCTGGCTCCCGTACGCCTACGCACGGCCGGCCACGCGCGCAGGAGCACGTGCAAGCCTTTTCTCGACTCCTGGCGCCCGGCAAAGACGATGCGGTGCTCGCGCCCCCCCGGCTCGGCGCCCTCCGGAATCAGGACGCCGTTCGGGACGATCTCGTACTCGCCTGGAAGCCAGCGTTGCGCCGAGGCGCGCGCCTGCTCCGACACGGCGATCCGCCGGTCGAGTCGCTCTTCGAGGAACCCCCAGACCGGCTTCGCGAGCCGCATCCAGCCGAGGTCGCCGCTCGCATGGTGCGTGCCGACCATCGGCCCGTCCCACATCGCGAGGGCAGCGATGCAGGGCGTCGGCGTCATCGGCTCGTGCAGGTGGAGCACATCAAAGCGCTCCGCCTCGAGCACTCGGCGCATCCGGAGGATCGAGCGCGGACTGAGGATGATGTTCGGGAGGGAGCCGTTCGCAGGGACGATCACCGAACGGCCGATCGGGATCACCTCCGGCGGCGGCTCCCCGTGCCGGCCGACGCGCGGGTGCAGGACGCGGGTGAACTGACCGGGCGGGTCGTTCCCCATAATCAGCCGCACGTCGTGGCCAAGCTCGCGGAGAGCCGCAGCCTGGAGCTCGGCGTGCTCGACGACGGCGCCCCAGAAGGACCACGAGAACGGGACGACGATGCCCACCTTCATCTCGCACGGAGTCTATGGTTCCTCGCCGTGCGGCTCGAAGGCGTTCACCACATCACGTTGATCACCGGCAACGCACCACGGAATGTCGACTTCTACACCCGCGTCCTCGGCCTGCGGCTCGTCAAGAAGACTGTCAACCAGGACGATCCGACCGTGTACCACCTCTTCTATGCCGACGAGCAGGGGAGCGCCGGCGCCGACATCACCTTCTTCGAGTACCCCGGCGCGCGGCGGGGCCGGGCGGGTGGGGGGATGGTGCACACGATCACCTGGCGCGTCGCGTCCGAGGGGGCGCTCGACTTCTGGGAGCTGCGCCTCGCGGGCGAGGAGGTTTCGGTCATTCGCGAGAGCGGCCGGCTTCGTTTCGAGGACCCCGAAGGCGTCGGCTTCGAGCTGGCGGTCGTCCGAACGGAGGACGAGTCGCTCGTCGCGAAGCACCCGGAGATCCCCGAGGAGCATGCGCTGCAGGGCTTCGACGGCGTGCGAGCCTACGCAGTCGACCCCGAGCGGAGCCGCGCGCTGCTCGAGCAGGCGCTGGCATTCGAGCCGCGCGGCGAGAACGAGTGGGAGGTACGCGGCGATAAACGCGGCGGCTTCTATGCATACGGCGCCGCCCCCGAGGGTCGCGGGATTCCTGGCGCGGGCACGGTCCACCATGTCGCCTGGGCGACCACGATGGACGAGCACGAGGCGTGGCGGCGCCGCGTCGCCGAGGCCGGGATGAACCCGACGCCCGTGATCGACCGCTTCTACTTCAAGTCGATCTACTTCCGCGAGCCGAACGGCATCCTCTTCGAGCTGGCCACGCTCGGCCCCGGCTTCGCCACCGACGAGGATCCGGAGCACCTCGGCGAGCGGCTCTCGCTGCCGCCCGACTTCGAGCACCTGCGCGCGCAGATCGAGCCGGCGCTGACTCCTTTGCCGAACCCGCGCGGGTGAGCCTGCAGCTCCGGGAGCGGCCTGCGGCGGGCGAGCCGCAGGGAACGCTCGTCCTCCTGCACGGGCGCGGCGCGGACGAGCACGACCTGCACCCGCTCCTCGACGCCCTCGACCCGAAGCGGAAGCTGCACGGCGTGACGCCGCGCGGACCGCTGTCGCTCCCTCCCGGCGGCGCTCACTGGTACAAGCTCGCAGGCATCCCGACTCCTGATCCAGAGACGTTCTGGCCCAGCATCGAGCTCCTGTCCGACTGGCTCGACGGCCTGCAGCGGCCACTCGTACTGGGTGGCTTCTCCCAGGGCGCGGTGATGAGCTGGGCGCTCGGCCTCGGCCGCGGGCCGGAGAAGCGGCCGGCGGCGATCCTCGCGCTCTCCGGGTTCATGCCGCGCGTGGACGGCCTCGAGCTCGACCTAACCGGCCTCCAGGGCTACCCGGCCGCGATCGGTCACGGAGCCTACGACGACATCATCCCGGTGGAGTTCAGTCGCCAGACGAGGTCGCTCCTCGAGCCCGCCGGCGCGAGCGTCCTCTACCGCGAGTACCCGCTGCCGCACACGATCGACCCCAGCTTCGTGCCCGAGCTGCAAGCCTTCGTCGCCGGCGCCGTCCAACCCAAGTAACAAAGTGTTACTTGGGTAAGCTCGGCTCGATGTTCGACGACGGCCTCGCCGAGCTGCACACTCACCTCGGCGGCTCTGTCGCCTCCGACATCCTCTGGTCGCTCGCCCACGAGCAGGGGATCGCGCTCCCCGTCAAGGACTTCTGGGAGTTCGACGCGCTCGTCACCGTGTCGGACCCGCGCGGGGTTGAGAATCTCGACGCGCTCGACCGGATCTACCACTGGACCGAGCTGATCCAGTCGTCGCCGATCGCGGTCGAGCAGTCCGTCTATGGGGCGATCGGCGGCGCCTACCGCAGCCAGGGGATCACGACGCTGGAGCTCCGCTTCAACCCAATGAAGCGGAACCGCGGCGGGGAGCGCGATCTCGACCACATCATTCTTGCCGCGATCCGCGGGCTCGACCGCGCGTCGATCGAGTATCCGCAGGTGCGCTGCGGGCTGATCCTGATGATGGACCGCACGTTCGCGGCGCGCCAGAACGAGGTCGTGGTCGAGAAGGCGATCCGGTGGGCGTCGCGTGGAGTCGTGGGAATCGACATCGCCGGCCCGCGTCCCGGGGGTGGACGCTACGACTACACCCAGATCAAGCCGATGGTCGAGACGGCACGGGCGGCCGGGCTCGGGGTCACGATCCACGTCGGCGAGGAGGGGGCGACGGGCGCCGAGGAGATCGGAGAGGTCGTCGAGCACCTGCGGCCCGAGCGGATCGGCCACGGCATCCTCGCTGCGCGGGACCCGGAGCTGATGCGCCTCCTGAGCGACGCCGGCACGGTCCTCGAGATTTGCCCCACCTCCAACCTGTTGACGAAGGCGCTCGCGGACGAGGACGCCGTTCGCGACACCTTGCGCGCCTTCGTCGACAACGGCGTCGCCTTCACGATCGCGACGGACGGGCCGGAGATGATGCACACGCACCTCCGCGACGAGCTCGACCTGCTGGAGCGGATCGGCGCCCTCACGGCCGAGGAGCTCGTTGCTGCGAACCGCCGCGGCCACGAGGCGAGCTTCATCAGCTGACGCGGAATCCCCAGACGACGCGGGGCGTTGAGAGGAGACATGGCCGCCCGCTGGAAGTTCCTCACCGCGCTCTGGACGGTCTATCTGCTTTGGGGCTCGACGTACCTCGCGATCAAGATTTCCGTGCGGACGCTGCCGGCACTCCTCTCGGCGGGCTCCCGCTTCCTCTTCGCCGGCGCCCTGCTCGCGCTCGTCCTCTCGCTGCGGGGGCGCAGCGTCCGGGTGACCCGGCGTGAGCTTGCCGCATCCGCCCTCTTCGGCCTCGCGCTGCTGACGTTCGGCGTCGGGATGATCACGCTCGCGGAGACACGAATCGACTCAAGCATCGCGGCGATGATCATCGGCTCGGTACCTTTGCAGGTGATCCTCCTGCGCACGCTCGCCCGCGATCGGGTGGCACTGGCGACGCGGTTGAGCGTCGGCGTCGGACTCGCCGGGCTGGCGCTGATCGTCGTTCCCGGCGGCGGCACAGGCGGTACGGCCTGGGGCCTGGCGCTCGCGCTCGGCGCCAGCGTCTCGTGGTCGCTCGGTTCCTTCTTCGGCCACCGCCTGCCGCTCCCGCGCGATCCTTTCGTCGCGACGGCGTGGGAGATGCTCGCCGGCGGCGCCTTCCTCTGCGCGCTCGCGCTCGCCACGGGAGAAGCGAGCACCACCGAACCGAGCACGTTTACGCTCGAGTCCGCCGCCGCCTGGCTCTACCTCCTCGTCGTTGGATCGCTGATCGGCTTCACCGCCTACGCCTGGCTGCTGCGGAACGCGCCGATCTCGAAGGTCGTCACGCACCAGTACGTCAACCCGCTCGTCGCGATCATCCTGGGCGCTGCCCTGCTCGGCGAGGAACTGACCCTCGCGACCGGTTTCGGCGCAGCCCTGATCGTCGGCTCAGTTTTCGTGGCAGTGCGACAGGAGGGCTCAACGACCCGTCCACCTGAGAGCGCCGGCGCGCCAGGTACCCCAGCAGATCAGACCGCTGCCTAGCCGTGCGCCGAGCGGCCGCCGCTGCCGGCTGTCTCCGGGTAGGGCTCCAGATCGTTCATGAAGCCCGGCGTGGCCTCGACGCGCCGCAGCCAGGCCTCGACGGCCGGATAGTCTGCAAGCTCGATCCCCGCGTCCCCGGCGAGATGGGTGTACGCGTAGAGGCCGATGTCCGCGACGGAGTAATCCGTGCCGAGGAGGAAGTCGTTCGCGGCGAGTTGCCGTTCGAGGACGTCGAGCGAGTGCCGCCCGACCTTCTGCCAGCGCGCGACCAGCGCCTCGTGGCCCTCGGCCCGGCCGGTGAGAATCCAGAAGCGGCCGGTCCCGATGTTCGGCTCGAGCAGGTTCTGCTCGAAGAAGAGCCATTGCGCCGCCTGCGCTCGACCGAGCCTGTCGTCCGGCAAGAGCGGCGTACCCTCGGCCAGATAGAGCAGGATCGCGCCCGACTCGGCGAGATGCTCCCCGGAATCCAGCTCGAGCACGGGCGTTCGGCCGGCAGGGTTTCTCGCCAGGTGCTCCGGCGTCTGGGACTCGCCGGCAAAGAGGTCGACCGGGACGAGCTCGAGCTCGAGGCCGAGCTGGGCCGCAAGCAACCGCACCTTGTAGCAGTTGGCCGAACCGCCAAAGTCGTAGAGCTTCACGCTAGGCGCCGTTCACCTGGGAACGCTGGTGCGCCAGGTACTCCAGCAGATCAGACCGTGTGAGGATCGCCGCCGGCCGGCCCGCGGCCGCGACGACGACTGCGGCGTTCGGGCCGGAAAGATCGGCGAAGACCTGATCCAGCGAGTCGGTCACGTCGACGGTTGCGAGCGGTGGCTGCATCGCGACGGCCACATCGTCGTTCAACGCATCCGGGTTCTTGAAGACGCGGTCGAGCACGCCGCGCTCCTGCAGCGAGCCGACCACGTCGGCGAGCGACTCGGCCGGCTCGTTGCGCACGACCGGAAGCTGGGAGATCGAGTAGCGCTGCATCAGGTCGATCGCCGCGCCGACTTTCGCGTGTGACTCGATCGTGACGAGGTCCGGCATCTCATGTTCTTCGCTCCGCTTGTAGCGCAGCACTTGGTCGATCGTCGGGGCGGGCGAGCGCCGCTCGAGGAACCCGTACTGGAGCATCCAGTTGTCGTCGTAGAACTTCGAGAGGTACGAGCGACCGGAGTCGGGGAGAATCGTCAGGATCTTCGCGTCGGGGCCGAGGCCCTTCGCAATTTCGAGCGCTGCCCAGATCGTCGTCCCGGCCGAACCGCCGGCCAGGATGCCCTCCTCGCGCGCGAGCTTTCGCGCCGTCACGAACGAGTCGCGGTCCGAGACCCGCACCCAGCGGTCGACGATGGTGCGCGACATCGTCACCGGCCAGGTGTCCTTGCCGATTCCCTCGACAAGGTACGGGTGGGGCTCCTCGGAGGTGTAGACCGATCCCTCCGGGTCGGCGCCGACGATGACCAGGTCCGGGTTGCGCTCCTTGAGATAGCGGCCGGCGCCCGAAATCGTGCCGCCCGTGCCGACGGAGATCACGAGCGCGTCGAGCTCGCCCCCGGTCTGCTCCCAGATCTCCGGTCCCGTCGTCTCGTAGTGGGCCTGCGGATTGGACATGTTCGAGTACTGGTCGGGCTTGAACCCGCCCGGGATCTCCTCGGCGAGCCGGTCGGAGACCGAGTAGTAGCTCTCTGGGGAATCGTGCTCGACCGCGGTCGGTGTGATCACGACCTCGGCGCCGTACGCGCGCAGCATCGCAATCTTCTCCTGGCTCATCTTGTCCGGCATCACGAAGATGCAGCGGTAGCCGCGGACGGCGGCCGCGATCGCCAGGCCGACGCCGGTATTGCCGGAGGTCGGCTCGACGATCGTGCCGCCCGGCTTGAGCTTCCCCTCGCGCTCGGCGGCTTCGATCATCGCCAACCCGATCCGATCCTTGTTCGAGCCGCCGGGGTTCAGGTACTCGAGCTTCGCGAGCAGAGTCGGCGCCACGTCGCGGCCGATCCGGTCGAGGCGGACGATTGGCGTCCGCCCGACGAGATCGAGCAGCGTTGGGTACTCCCGGGACATCGCGGCGAAAGCCTACGCAATCCGCAATCGGCCGCAGCCCGAATCCGTGCCGGCACCGGCGCTGCTCAAGCTGAACCACGAATAGGCTAGGCGAGCTGCCAGAACGCGCCGGTCAAGCCCAGACCGTCGAGAATCGTCTGCGACTCGGCGGGCGGGCGAGGGCGCCAGTCGGGGTCGAGCCTGCTCCACCACCAGGCACGGGCGAGCGCGTTCAGCTTCGTGGCGGACATGCTCGAGCCGGGCTCCCAGCCGTTCGCGGCGAGCCAGCGTTCCAGGTGCTCCTCCGACCGGAGGAAGACCATCGTGCTTCAGGTGAAGGCGATGTCCTCCCACCAGCGGTGGGCCGGCACGACGAAATGGACGAGCAAGCCGTGGCCGCGGACGAGCTCCCCGTCTTGGACCTCGAGCTCGAGTTGCTCGCCGCAGTCCGGGCAGGCTGAGTCGATCCGGCCGTCGGCGTGCAGCGCGGCGGGGATGCCGAGCGCGTCCCAGGCGCAGTTCGCAAACCACGAGCGCCCGCCTGCCTCCACGTGGTACGACGTCTCGACGGCCGAGAACGGGTTCAGCATCCGGATCTCGGTGCCGTCCGGCTGAAGGACGAGTGCGTGCGCGTCGTGGAGGCGACGGTAGGCGTCCTCCACCCATTTCGCGTCCGATCCGAGCGCGGCAGCGGCCACCTCCGGCGTCGGGGCGACGCCGTCGCGCACAAAGGAGGCATAGACGTGGTTGCGAATACGCAGGTCGAGCTCGTCCACCCGGCGAGTATCCCTCTCCAAGGAGCGACGATGAATCTTGGTCTACGCACCATCCTGCTGCTCGCAGCGGTTGTCCTCTTCGTGATCTGCGTCTTCTCGGAAGAGAACTACTCCGACCTGCTGGCGCTCGGCCTCGCAGCGTTCGCAGGCGCGTTCCTCAGCGATGCGCTCGGCTACGCCGATCGCTCGTTCAACAGCACCCGCGGCGACAAGACGACGTAAGGGTCTCTTCGGGCCGCGAAGCGGCCCCTTCAGGGATCTTCGCGCGATGAGCATCCGCCGCCGCGGATGCTCATCTTGCGCTAATGAGAAAAGTGCCGGCGCCCGGTGAAGACCATCGCGGCGCCGGCACTCTCGGCTGTGTCGATCACGTCCACGTCGCGCTTTGAGCCGCCGGGCTGGATGAAGGCGTCGATGCCAGCGTCGAGCGCGAGCTGCGGCCCGTCCGGAAACGGAAAGAACGCATCCGACGCAAGTGAGGCTCCCTCGAGCGAGTGCTCGTGCTCGCGCGCCTTCTCGACCGCGATCCGCACCGCGTCGACGCGGCTCATCTGGCCGGCGCCGATCCCGATCGTCTGCAGGTCCTTCGCGATCACGATCGCGTTGGACGCGACGTGCTTGCAGACCCGCCAGGCGAACAGGAGGTCGCCCCACTGCGCCTGGGACGGCTGGCCGGTGGCCACCTCCATCCCCTCGCGGCCGGCCACGTCCCAGTCGCGATCCTGGACGAGCAACCCGCCGAGCACTCTCTTGTAGTCGCGCTCGGACGCTTCGACCGTGCGGCGCTCGAGGTCGTTGAGGATCCGGATCGACTTCTTCTGCAAAAGCGCCTCGAGTGCGACCTCGTCGTAGCCGGGCGCGAAAACCAACTCGACGAACTGCGCCGCGATCAGGTCGCCGAGCGCCGCGCTGACGCCGCGGTTGACAACAACCACCCCGCCGTACGCGGAGGTCGGGTCGGCGGCGAGCGCGCGGGTGTACGCCTCATCGATCGTCGCGGCCACGGCGACGCCGCACGGGTTCGCGTGCTTGACGATCACGCACGCGGGCAGGGCGAACTCCCGCACCGCGAGCCTGGCCGCGTTCAGGTCGTTGAGGTTGTTGAACGAGAGCTCGCGACCGTGCAGCTGCTCGACCCTCGCGAGCAGGTGCGTCCGCGCCCCCCGCTCGGCGTAGAAGGCGGCGCCCTGGTGCGGGTTCTCGCCGTAGGCGAGGTCCGTAACCTTCTCGAACACAGGGATGAACGCTTCGGGGAACACATCGGTTTCGCCGAACCAGCGTGCGATCGCTGCGTCGTAGGCAGCGGTGGCGGCGAAGGCCACGGCGGCAAGCCGCAACCGCGTTTCCGGGGAGAGCTCGCCCTTCCTCGCCCGCACTTCGGTGAGGACGCTCTCGTAATCCGCCGGGCGACACACAGGGATCACGTATTCGTAGTTCTTCGCGGCCCCTCGCAACAGCGTCGGCCCACCGACGTCGATCATCTCCACGACCTGCTTCTCGTCGGCCTCGCGGCTTCGTGCCGCCTCCTCGAAGGGGTAGAGATTCACGCAGACCAGATCGATCGGCTCGATGCCGTGGTTCGCGATCGTCTCGAGGTCCTCGTCGAATCCCCGCCGCGCGAGGATGCCGGCGTGAATGGCCGGGTGGAGCGTCTTGACGCGGCCTCCGAGCAGCTCGGGGAACTCCGTCAGGCTCTCGACGCTCGTCACCTTCAGACCGAGTTCCTCGATGTAGGCGGCGGTGCCACCGCTCGCGACGAGCTCCCAGCCGAGCGAGTCGAGCCCCTTGACCAAGCCGTCCAGGCCCGTCTTGTCCCACACCGAGATCAGCGCACGCACAGATCCCTCACCACCTCGGACAGCAGCCGGTGCTCGACCACCTGGATCCGCTCCGCGAGCGTCTCGGCCGGCGCGACCGGAACGGGCTCCGCGCGGATCACGGCACCCGTGTCGAGGCCCTCGTCGACGAGGTGCACGGTGACGCCAGTCGTCTCGACGCCGGCTTCGACCGCCTCGTCGATGGCGCGCGCGCCGGGAAACTCGGGCAGCAGCGAAGGATGGACGTTGACGATCCGGTCCGGGAAGCGGTGGAGGAACGGGGGCGTGAGCAGGTGCATGTAGCCCGCACAGACGACGAGCCGCACCCCCTGCTCCTGCAGCCAGTTCGCCATTGCCGTGTCCCGCTGCACGCGGTCCGCGAACTCGTCGAGCGGGAACGCCGCCGAGGCGACTCCGGCCGCCTCAGCGCGCTCCAGCGCTCGCACCCGCGGCCGGTTCGACGCGACGGCGGCGACCGGGAGCCCGGCGTCGAGCAGTGCCTGCAGATTCGATCCTTCGCCGCTGACGAGCACGCCGATCACGCGTTGACGACCCTGCCGATCACCAGGTCGCCGCGGTCGGGCGACGCCACCACCGCGCAGTAACCGATCCCGAGATTGAAGACCCGGCGAGCCTCCTCCTCCTCGACGTGCCGACCGAGCCAGTCGAACACCGCCGGCCGCTCCCAAGCGTCCCAGTCGAGCTCGGCGCAGAGGGCGGCCGGGATCACCCGGCTCAGGTTGGCTTCGATCCCGCCGCCCGTAACGTGCGCGAACGCGTGCGCGGTCTCGCGCAGCCGGCGGACGTCGTCGAGGTAGAGCCGAGTCGGGGCCAGCAGGTCGGGCCCCTCGTAGTCCTCGCGCTCGAGCACCCGCCGGACGAGCGTGAATCCATTCGCGTGGATGCCGGCCGACGGAAGGCCGACGACGACGTCACCTGCCCGCACGGCGGTGCCGTCGATCACCCGGTCACGGTCGACGATCCCGACGCAGGTCGCGGCGAAGTCGAGCTCGCCCTCGCGATAGACCCCCGGCAGCTCGGCGGTCTCGCCGCCGATCAGCGCGACCCCGGCCGTGCGGCACACCTCCGCTGCGCCTTCCACCAGCTCGGCGACCTGCTCGAGATCGAGCCGGTTCGCGGCAACGTAATCGAGCAGGATCAGCGGTTCGGCGCCGCAGGTGATTACGTCGTTGATGCAGTGCGCGGCCATGTCGGCGCCGCAAACACGCAGCGCTCCCCGCTGACGTGCGACCACGGGCTTCGTTCCGATCGAGTCCGTCGACGCCGCGAGCAGGCGACGATCGTCGAGCGGATGGAGACCGGCGAAGGCGCCGAATCCGCGTGCGCCGGTGGACTCGACGGCGGCGCGCAGGCGCTCGACGATCCCCTCCGCCGCCGCGAGCGAGACCCCGGCGGCGGCGTACGTCCGGTCTTCGCTCACCGGCCGAGTCTACGAGGTGGATCGGCGCGCGGCAGGCTCGTGACGAGGTGGTAGTGGAAGGAGCCACACGGGTCGCGGAGTCTAGATTGGCGAGATCGACGAGCTTTCACTCCTCACGAGCTGGACGGTCGATCCGTTGCAGCTCGCGCCGGTCGCGCTCGCGGCGCTGGCGTATGCGCTGCGGGCACGGACGCTGCGCCGCCGCGGGACGCCGTTAGCGGCGTGGCGGGTCCTGCTCTTCGCGCTAGGGATCGCGCTGCTCGTCCTGGCCTTCGCCTCCCCGATCGCGGCGATCGGGGAGCGCGAGCTCTTCAGCTTCCACATGCTGCAGCACGTCCTGATCGGCGATCTTGCCGCACTCTGCCTGCTGGCGGGGCTCTCGGGGCCGATGCTACGGCCGCTGCTCGCACTCCGGCCGGTCGAGCGGCTGCGCGTCCTCGCGCACCCCGCCGTGGCGCTGCCGATCTGGGCCGTGAATCTCTATCTCTGGCACCTGCCGGTGCTCTACGAGGCCGCCGTCGAGCACTCGGCCGTGCACGCGCTCGAGCACGTCTCCTTCTTCACGGCCGGCGTGATCGTGTGGCTGCCGGTGCTCGAGACGCTGCCCGCACCCGAGTGGTTCGGGACTGGCCCGAAGCTCGCGTACATCGCCTCCGTCCGCGTCGTCGAGACGGTGCTCGGGAACGTCTTCGCCTGGTCCGGCACGGTCTTCTACGGCGTCTACGCTCGCGGCGAGGAGCTCTGGGGCATCTCGCCGCTCCGGGATCAGGGGCTCGCCGGGGCGGTGATGATGATCGAGGGGTCGATCGTCACGATCGTCGCGCTTGCGTGGCTCTTCCTGCGGCTGGCTCGGGAGGGCGAGCTGCGGCAGGAGTTGCTCGAGCGCGGGCTCGACCCGCGTGCCGTCCGGCGCGCCGTCCGTTACGGCCGTGCCGAGGAGCTAGTCGACCGGCGCTGACATTCGTTCCGGGTCGACCGTTCTACGGCCCGGACGGGAGCACGCTCGAAATCGTCCACACGCCCGGCCCGGCGGCGTAGGGCTCCTCATAGGTGATGGGGGCGGCAGGGCCTTCGACCTTCAGCTCCGCGACACCGCGCATGCAGTCCGTACGGCTCGCGTAGAAGATCGAGACAGCCGCCGTCTGGCCGCTCTCGCCGACGGCGGCCCACCACCACTGTCCCGCCTCGTTGTGGCGGATGACGATGCGCATGTCGGCATGATCGGCAACACGCCGGACAGCGCGGATCCCCCGGAAGCGTTACCCGAAGCGGGGATCGCTCGCTGCCGCGATTGCCGCGGCCTCGCCGCGTTTGCGCACGAGGGCCCAACCTTCCTGCTCGGAGAGGACGTCCTCCACCTCGGGGCGGACGTGGCCGGCGACGATCGCGAACTGCGTCTCCTTCGCGCGCACGGACTCGTACTCGCCGGACGTGAGCCGGATCGGCAGCGTGCAGTCCTCGTCGCCGCACTCGCAGACGATGCTCAGCACGCCTTCGCGCCCCTCCCAGGCGGCGCCGGTTTCCCGGAGGCGCTCGTTGAGAGCGCGGAAGCGAACCTCGTTCTCGGCCACGTGCCGTTCGCGCCCCTGCACGCGGGCGACTCTACGCCGGTAGAGATCCTGCGTCGAGGGGTAAGGCGAAGCAAATGGCGTCCGGACTCGACCGTGGGAACCTGGAGCTGTACCTGCCGGCGAGCGAGGCGGCGATCGGCCAGGCGCGTGCGTTCGTTGACCGGCTCGATGCTCTGGATGCCCACCAGGACGCGCGCTTCGCCGTCCGGCTGCTCGTGAGCGAGCTCTTCACGAACGCTGTCAAGTACGGCGCGCGGCAGAAGGGCTCGCGCGTCCGACTCTCCGTGGCCGTCACCGACACGCTTGTGCGCGTGGAGATCGGCGATCGCGGTCACGGCTTCGCCAGGCGGCAGACAACCATGCCGGACGCCGAAGCCGAATCGGGGCGAGGGCTCGCGTTCCTCGACGCACTCGCGCACCGGTGGGGTGTCGTCAGCATCAACGAGACGTGCGTCTGGTTCGAGCTCGATCTCTAGCTTCTTGCGCAAGATCAGCATCCGCGGGAGCGGATGCTGATCGCGCGAAGACCCCTGAAGGGGCCGCGTCGCGGCCCAAGAACCCGTTACTCCGGCGTCTAGACGGAGACGCGGGTGAGCTTGTGCTTGACGTTGACACGGGCACGCTCGGCGAGTGGCGAGCGCAGCAGGCGCTCGAGCAGTTCGGGGTCGGGCGAGGGGTCGTACCAAACGTCCATCAGGTCGACGACGGTCGGGTGCTCGCCCGCGCCGTCGATCCGCTCGACGGTATCGCCGACCGCCACCTCGCCCGGCTCGAGCACGCGGACGTAGATCCCCGGCCGCCGGGCGGC
>Ga0183260_10001581_pt1 | contig 18896 bp, 17 predicted proteins | sample AntDrymUQ4972206_2_FD_129768 | JGI IMG/M metagenome (GOLD analysis project Ga0183260, IMG submission 129768) | Polar desert sand microbial communities from Dry Valleys, Antarctica - metaG UQ497 (22.06) (version 2) (version 2) | ecosystem: Environmental > Terrestrial > Soil > Desert | place...
CCCACGTCGGCCCGAGCACCCTTCCCCCACCCGATGCCACCTGACGTCGCCGCCGTGATGCCCTGCGTCAGTTTCGCGTGCACCCGTGCGCCCACGGATCTGACTCAAGCCGTGACGCCGTGAGCGGTGAAGAGCCTGTCGTGCTGGACGGCGGCAACTTTACCTGGGCGCCGTGGTCCGCATCGGTGACACGGTGCATCGACCGCGTGCGCGTGGCGCCGACCTGACCGAGGCCTTCCTACTCCACCTCGAGCGTGTCGGCTTCGGCGGCGCGCCACGGTTCCTCGGTCATGACGACGACGGACGTCAGGTATTGACGTTCGTCGAGGGAATCGTGACACCCGATCCGCCATGGATGCAGGACGACGAGGCCAACGCCATCAACTGGGGCGGGTCGCCAGGCTCCTGCGCGATCTGCACGAGGCCGGCGGGGGCTTCGACGCGCCGCCCGGGGGCCCAGAGACGCGCCCGATGGGGCTCCCGCTGCCCGGCTCGGTGTGGAACCACGGCGATGCCCACTACGGCAACATCGTCTACCAAGACGGGGATCCAGTCGCGCTCATCGACTGGGACTTCGTCGCCGAAGCTGACGGCTGCTACGACCCTCTGTCGCTTCTCGTCTGCGCCCGCCAGCCACGACTGGATCGCCCGGACGAGCAGGCACGACGGGAGGCCTCCGCGCACCTCGCGCTGGAGGCGGTGCTCGACGGCTACGGCGCCACGGTGGTACAGCGCGCGGCGGCGCCCGCCGGGATGGCGGCCGTCCTCGACCGGGCGGCCGACTATCTCGAGGATCTCGCCGCCTCCGGCCACGGTGGCCGCACGCCGAGCGGGTCGGCCGGCATCGTTGCGAACCGGCGTGCCCTGGCCGCATGGTGGCGGACCCAGCCGCCGTGACGCCGCGCCGGCGCCGGCGCATCAGGGCGGGCAGACGACGCCCATGGTGGCGAGATCGCGACAGATCGTCCCGCGCGTGACCCGCCACGTCCCCGCCACGAGCCGGGCCCGCCCGAACAGCGGGACGGCCGGGGAGGTGCCGGCCCGCGGCGACGACCGGTTGCGGTTGGCAGAATGCGGGCGTGACCGTCGCTCCCACTGACGTCAGTGCACTCGAGGACCAGTTCGGGCTGGCCGACCGGATCGTCGACGAGGGTGTGCTGGCCAACAGCGTCGAGCGGTTCCGCCAGCAGGGCATCACCCTGCCGACGTTCGCCCAGCTGGCCGACCCGTCGACGATCCCCGCCGACGCCGCCGACGCCGCCGACCCCCAAGGCCGCGACGCCCGCAACCTCTGGCGGCTGCACTGGTACAACGACCTCGCCGGCGGCCGGGTCGACCTGCCCGACCATGTCGTGCTGCCGCCGTCGCTGACCGGCGTCGAGAGTCCGATCGTCGTCGTCTTCGGCGATCGCTTCCCGATGATCACGGCCCACAAGGTGTTGGCCGCCTACGCTTGCCTGGCGCCGCGCATCGTCACCGGGCAGTTCGACCCCACCTGCCACCGGGCGATCTGGCCGTCGACGGGCAACTACGCCCGCGGGGGCATCGCCATCAGCCGGCTGATGGCCAGCCGGGGCGTGGCGATCCTGCCTGAAGGCATGAGCCAGGAGCGCTTCGACTGGCTGAACCGGTGGTGCGAGAACCCGGCCGAGGACGTCATCCGCACGCCCGGCACCGAGTCCAACGTCAAGGAGATCTACGACGCCTGCCATGTGCTGGCGGCCGATCCGACGAACTTCGTGCTCAACCAATTCTGCGAGTTCGGCAACCACCTGGCGCACTACGAGGTGACGGGGCGGGCACTGGCCCACGTCTTCGAGCACGTGCGCGAGGCGAGTGGTCGCGACCTGAGCCTCGCCGCGTTCACCAGCGCCACCGGGTCGGCGGGCACAATCGCCGCCGGCGACCGGCTGAAGGACACGTACGGCACGAAGATCGTCGCCGTCGAGGCCCTGGAGTGCCCGACGTTGCTGGAGAACGGCTTCGGCGAGCACAACATCCAAGGCATCGGCGACAAGCACGTGCCCCTGATCCACAACGTCATGAACAGCGATGTCGTCGTCGCCGTCAGCGATCGGGCCACCGACCAGCTGCAGGTCATGTTCAACACGCCCGAGGGCCTCGGCTACCTCGCCGATCGCCGCCTCGTTCCGCAACGCGTGCTCGACACGCTCGGGCACTTCGGGCTGTCGTCGATCTGCAACGTGCTGGCCGCCATCACGACGGCCAAGGTGCTCGGGCTCGGTCCTGACGACGCCATCGTCACCGTCGCCACCGACGGCGCGGCGATGTACGCGAGCGAGCAGGACAAGATCACCGCCCGCGACTTCGGCGGAGGCTTCACCGATCTCGATGCGGCGACGGTGTGGGGGCGCCACCTGGCCGACGTGCCGACGTCCCACGCCCTCGAGCTGACCGAACGGGATCGTCACCGCATCTTCAACCTCGGCTACTACACGTGGGTCGAGCAGCAGGGCACCCCGTTCGAGCTGTTCGAGCAACGCCGCCACCAGTCGTTCTGGCGGGGGCTGCGCCGCTACCTCGGCGTCTGGGACGAGATGATCAACGACTTCAACGCCCGCACCGCCTCGTGACCGGTCCGAGGGGGCGCTGATGCCGGTCGTCGGGTGGCGCTGCGCCGTCTGCGCCACGACCGTCGACGTCGCCACACCGCACGCGTTCACGTGCCCGCGGGCGACGCCAACCGACCGTCACCATGTATTGCACCCACTGACGGCCGGGAGCGAGCCGCCGAGGAGCGACGACGACAACCCGTTCCTGGCCTATGGACCCCGCCTGGCGTGGTGGGCGTTCGCCCGCGCCCACGGGATGACCGAAGACGGCTGCGTCGCACTCACGCACGAGGTGGCCGGAGATTTCGGCGTCACACCGTTCGGCCGCTCGGCCGACCTGTCCGGCGCGCTCGGTGCCGACATCTGGGTCAAGGACGAGACCGGCAACGTTGGCGGCAGCCACAAGGGCCGCCACCTGGCCGGGATCCTGCTGCACCTGCGCGCCGCCGAGGCGCTGCGCCTGACATCCGGACCACGCCACCCGCTCGCCATCGCCTCGTGTGGCAACGCCGCCATCGCCGCTGCCACCTTGGCGCAGGCGGCCGAATGGCCGTTGCGGGTCTTCGTGCCCGACTGGGCCAGCGCCGGCGTCCTGTCCCTGTTGGAACGACTCGGTGCCGAGATCACGGTATGTCCCCGCCAGCGCGAGGACCCCCCCGGCGATCCCTCCGTCCATCGGTTCCGGGAGGCGGTGGCCGCCGGCGCCATCCCTTTCTCGGTCCAGGGGCCGGAAAACGGGCTCTGCCTCGACGGGGGACGGACGACTGGGTGGGAGATCGCCGACGACGCGCGGCCGGACCGGGTGGTCGTCCAGGTCGGCGGCGGCGCATTCGCCACCTGCGCCGGGTGGGGCCTCGGTCCGGCGACCCGCCTCGACACCGTGCAGGCGACGGGGGCGGCGCCCCTGGCCCGGGCCTGGGCGGCAGCCGCCGGCATGGCCGAGGGTGACGTGCCCGGCCGCTGGGGCGAGCTGACGACGCCATGGCCCGACCCGTACTCTGTCGCCGACGGCATCCTCGACGACGAGACCTACGACTGGCTCGGGGTCTTCGACGTGATGCGGGCCTCGGGCGGGCGCCCGCTCGTGGCACCGGAGGAGGCCATCGTCGAGGCCCACCGGCTGGCGGCATCGACGGGCGTCCGCGTCAGCCCGACCGGTTCGGCTGGCCTCGCCGGGCTGCTCGTGCCCGACGGCCGCCCGGCCAAGGGTGAGCGGGTCGCCGTCGTGTTCAGCGGCGTCGCCCGCTGATGCCACTGACAGCGGACCGGTAGCCTCGGACCCATGCCGGAGAGCCTGCCGCCCGTGTCGCCGATGATGCTCGAAGCCGGGTTCGACCCCCGCGCCGACGTGTTCAACCGGCTGCTCAAGGATCGTGTGATCATGCTCGGCGCCGCCGTCGACGACGACATCGCCAACCAGCTCTGCGCCAAGCTCCTCTACCTCGAGGGCGAGGACGAGACCCGCGACATCTGGCTGTACATCAACAGCCCGGGTGGGTCGGTCACGTCCGGCATGGCGATCTACGACACGATGCAGTTCGTCAGCTGCGACGTGGCCACCGTGTGCCTCGGCCTGGCCGCCTCGATGGGCCAGTTCCTGCTCACCGCCGGCGCCGCCGGCAAGCGCTTCACGCTGCCCAACGCCCGGATCATGATGCACCAGCCGCTCGCCGGCCTGCGCGGCCAGGCGTCCGACATCGCCATCCAGGCCCAGGAGCACGTCTACATCAAGCAGCGCATGGCCGAGCTGATCGCCGAACACTCCGGCAAGTCCGTCGACCAGATCAAGACCGACTTCGAACGCGACCGCTGGTTCACGGCCGAGCAGGCCCAGGAGTACGGCCTCTGCGACAAGGTCATCGTCCGCCGCGGCGAGATCCGCTGAGGTCAGCGCCCTGCTCGTCGGCGGTCAGCCTTCGGCTGTGGCTGGCGGTGCGCCGGGGACGGTGGTCGTCGCCGCCGGGTTGTAGGTGACCACCGGCCCGACGGTGGCCAGGTCGAGGCCGCAATTGGTCGAGATCCACCGGAGCACGGCGAGCGCCGACTCCTGGGCGGCGAACGCGGCCTGACGGGCCCGCTCGGCCGACGCCCCGTCGCCGGGCGCGACGGAACCAGCGGTGCGATAGGCGCCCACGTAGACGTCCCAGTCCTCCTCGATCGCCAGCGGAACCCGCCGTCCCGTTTCATCGAGCATGGCCAGGTAATCGTCGGCGTCGGCTTGCGTCGCCAGCTGGGGGTTCATCATCGCTTCGGCGTTGGCTTGCACGTCGGTGCAGAACGCCTCGCTGTCACCGCGGTCGTCATTGCAGGCGCCCAGTACGACCCCGAGCGCCAGGGCACTGGCGAGGGCCGGCAGCACGGCGAGTCGGGTCAACGCTGGCACGGGCTCGGAGTGTGGCACGGCGCCGTGGCGATGTGACACCGCCTTGGTACGGTGCGATCACCGTCGTGGGGCCGGGCGTCCCTCCCGAGATCGCCGGTCCGCCCAGGCGGGCCCGAGTCGTGGGAGTCGCCCGTGCTCGCATCCATTCCCTCCGCCACCGTGCTCGGCGCCGGTGGCCAGCCGGTCACGGTCGAGGTCTTCGTCAGTCACGGCCTGCCCGCCTACCGCATCGTCGGCACTCCCGACGCGACGTGCCGCGAGTCGCGCGACCGGGTGCGCGCCGCCATCCTGAGCTGTGCCCGCACGTGGCCGGACATCCAGATCACGGTCAACCTGGCTCCGTCCGGGTCGCGCAAGATCGGCGCCGGGCTCGACCTCGCCATCGCCCTCGGCATTCTCGTCGCCAGCGGCCAGCTCGCCCCCGACGCCGTCGCCGGCTACGGCTTCATTGGCGAGCTCGGTCTCGACGGGTCCTTGCGGCGGGTGCCCGGCGTGGCGCCGATGGTGGCCGTGCTGCCCGACGTCGTGGCCGTCGTGCCGGTCGGGGCCAGCGCCGAAGCCCGGGTGGCGACGCGCCGCGGCGTGCGCGTCGCCAGCTCGCTCGGCGAGCTCGTCGCCGCCCTCACCGGGGACGGGCCGTGGGCGGCGGACACGGCGGCCGACGTGGCGGTGGACGCCGAGCCCCCGCCCGACCTGAGTGATGTGCGGGGCCAGCCGATCGCCCGCCACGCGCTGGAGATCGCAGCCGCCGGCGGCCACCACCTGCTGATGGTCGGGCCGCCGGGCAGCGGCAAGACGATGCTGGCCCAGCGCCTGGCTGGCCTGCTCCCGCCGCTCGACGCCGACGAGTCGCTGATCGCCACGATGGTCCACTCGGCCGCCGGCGTCGGCTTGCCGGCCGGCGGGTTCGTGACGCGGGCCCCGTTCCGCGCTCCCCATCACACCAGCTCGGTCGTTGCCCTCGTCGGCGGCGGCTCGCACAGCCTCCGCCCCGGCGAGATCTCCATCGCCACCGGCGGCGTCTTGTTCCTGGACGAGCTCGGCGAGTTCCCGCCATCGATGCTCGACGCCCTGCGCGAGCCACTGGAGGAAGGCGTGATCCGCGTGGCCCGGGCCGCCAGCCACGCCGTGCTGCCCGCTCGCTTCCAACTCGTCGCCGCCACCAACCCCTGTCCGTGCGGCGGCGGGCCACCCGGCGCCTGCGAGTGCGACGACACCGCTCGGGCCCGCTACCTGCGCCGCATGTCGGGTCCGCTGATGGATCGCTTCGACCTGCGCGTACCCGTCACCCGCCCGAGCGTCGACGATCTCCTCGAGCTGGGCGGCGGGGAGTCCAGCGCCGTCGTCGCCGCCCGCGTGGCGCAGGCTCGGGGCGTCGCTGTCGCCCGCGACCAACGGCTCAATGCCGCCCTCGACGGTGAGGCGCTCGACCGGGTCGCACCGCTGACGGCGGCCGCCCGCGACCGTCTGCGGGCCGAGCTGGAGGGGGAGCGGCTGACCGGCCGGGGTTACCACCGTGTCCGCCGCGTCGCCCGCACGATCGCCGACCTCGCCGGCGCCGGTGACGCGGCCGTCGGCCCGGATCACGTCGAGGCGGCCCTCGCCCTGCGGGTACGCCTCCGCCCGGCGACCGGGAGGGCGGCGTGAGCCCGCGGGTGCTCACGCCGAGCGAGGTGCGCACCGGCCAGCTCGCCGCCCTGGCCGGCCTCGATCTGATGACGGTGGCACGACTGCGGTTGCTCCTCGCCCACCACGACCCGGCCGAGGCCCTGGCCGTGATCGGCGGACGCGCCCGCCCCGGCGCGCTGGTCGGCGAGGCGCTCCGCGGGCGGGTCGGCCACGCCTGGCGCCAGGGGGCGGCGCGACGCGACCCCATGACCTGGGCCGAGCGCTGCGCCCGGTTCGGTGTACGGGCCGTCCTCCCGGCCGACGACGAGTTTCCGTCGCCGCTGCGCGTCGACCTCGATCCGCCGGCGGTCCTGTTCGTGCGCGGTGATCTGTCGGCCGTTCGTCGCCGGCGCGTCGGCATCGTCGGGACGCGCAACGCCACCGGTGCCGGCCGCGAGATGGCCGTCGCCCTTGGCCACGGGTTGGCCACGGCCGGTGTCGCCGTCGTCTCGGGGCTGGCCAAAGGTATTGACGGCGCCGCCCACCGCGGCGCCCTGCGAGCCGAGAGCGCGCCGCCGATCGCCGTCGTCGGCAACGGCCCCGACTGCCCCTATCCCCGCGTCAACGCCGAGCTCTGGGCGGCCGTCGTCGAACACGGTGTGCTGATGTCCGAGTGGCCCCCGGGCACGGCGCCGGAGCCGTTCCGGTTCCCGCTGCGCAACCGGCTGATCGCCGCACTCAGCGAAGTGCTGGTCGTCGTGGAGAGCCGGGAGCGCGGTGGCTCGCTGATCACGGCGTTGGCGGCGGCCGAGCGCGGCGTCGACGTGATGGCCGTCCCCGGCTCGCCGGGCCAGCGTTCGGCGCTCGGGACCAATCAGTTGTTGCGGGACGGGGCGGCCCCGGTCACCGAGGTGGCCGACGTGCTGATGGCGCTGGGCCTTGACCATCGTCGGGCCGACGACACGCCCTACGACCCCCGTCCGGCGCCGCGCGGCGCCGAGGCCGACGTGCTGGAGCGGTGCCGCCAGCAGCCGTGCACGCTCGAGGCCGTCGTCGTCGACCTCGGCCTGCCCCTGTCGGAGGCGGCGATGGTCGTCGCCCGCCTGGAACGGTCGGGCTGGGTGCGTCAAGCCGGCGGCTGGTTCGAAGCGGTAGGGCCGTGGGGGGCGTTGGCGTGAGCCCCGTGGTCGGGTCGGCATCCCCGGGACGTCCGGGGGTGAGGGAATACCGTGACCGTCATGGCCGAGGCGCGCACCGACGACGACCGGTGGTCCGTCGACTCGTTCACGCGCTCGTTGACATCGCTGTCACCGCACTCCGTGGCGGCGTACGCCTCGGACGTGCGGGGGTTCGCCGAATGGGCCGGGCGGATGGGCGTCGATGCCCCGGACCAGGTGCAACGCATCAACCTGCGCCGTTACGTGTCGTCGTTGAACACGCGCCATCTGGCCCGGCGCAGCATCGCCCGCAAGGCGGCGGCGCTGCGGCGCTACTTCCGTTGGGCGGTCCGCACCGGTCTGGTGCCCGTCGATCCGACGCTCGGCTTGCAAGCGCGCGGTGGCGATGGTCGCCTGCCCCGGGTGCTGGAACGACGCGACCTCGACGTGCTCCTCGACGGGCCGGCACCCGAGGACGAACCGGACTGGCGCCGCCGCCGCGACGACGCCGTGCTCGAGCTGCTCTACGGCTCGGGCATCCGGGTCAGCGAGCTGTGCGGGCTAGACGTCGGGTCGGTCGAGCTTGCCTCGCAGACGGTGATCGTTTGGGGCAAGGGCGCCAAGCAGCGCCGCGTCCCGATGTCGCAACCGGCCGTGTCGGCGCTGCGGCGCTGGTTCCAGGTGCGCTCCGAGGTCGTCGCCGAGCCGGACCCGGAGGCCGAGGACCAGGCTCGGCCGATGTTCGCCAACGAGCGGGGCCGGCGCCTGACGCCGCGCGACGTGCGCCGGATCCTCGACCGTCGCTCGCCGACGCCGACGCATCCCCACGCGCTGCGCCACAGCTTCGCCACCCATCTGCTCGACAACGGTGCCGATCTACGCGCGGTCCAAGAGCTGCTCGGGCACGCCGACGTCGCCACGACCCAGCGCTACACCCACGTCAGCCGCGAGCGCCTCCGCGCCGCTTACGGCGAGTCACACCCCCGCGCGTGACGGTCGATCCGTGAGCATCGTCGACGTCGACCCGTATCTGGCTCGGCAGTGGGAGAAGTGGCTGAAGCTGGGCAGCTCGTCGGCCCGCGACCACCTGATCGTGGCCTACGCGCCGTTGGTCAAGTTCGTCGCCGGCCGTGTCGGGTCCGGGCTGCCGGCCTCGGTCGATCCCGGCGATCTCGTCAGCAGCGGCGTGCTCGGCCTGATCGACGCCATCGAGCGGTTCGACCCGCAGTTCGGTGTCAAGTTCGAGACGTTCGCCACGCCCCGGATCCGCGGCGCGATCTACGACGGCCTGCGCGAGCTGGACTGGGTGCCGCGCTCGGTGCGCACGCACGCCAAGGACATCGAGCGGGCGATCGCCGACTTCGAGGCGGTGCACGGGCGGTCGCCGTCCGACGCCGAGCTGGCCACCCACCTGCAGATCAGCCGGGACGAGCTGCATCGCTGGCTCTCGGCCATCTCGACGACCACGGTCGGTCCGCTGGAGCGGGCCTTGGACACCGGCGCCGTCCCCCAGCCGATCTCGGGCGAGGTGCCCGTCGTCCCGGCGGCGGCGATGGAGGAGCGGGAGGTCCGCGAGGTCATGCGAGCTGAGATCGACGAGCTGCCCGATCGGGAGAAGCTCGTCCTGTCGCTCTACTACGACGAGGGACTGACGCTGATACAGATCAGCCGGGTGCTCGGGCTCAGCGAGAGCCGCATCAACCAGATCCACGCCAAGTCGGTGCTGCACCTGCGGGCCCGGTTGGCCGCCGCCGGCGTCGCGTAAACCTCACACCGTCGGAGTCTCGAGCGTCGCGCTCCATCCATGTTCCGATTCTTGGAGGTGCCGTGTCGCCGTTGCTGTTCGTCATGTCCGCCGTCCTGCTCGGTTCGCCCCTGTCGACCGGGGCCGGACCCTGCTTCTGGCCGCCGGTCGAGGCCCCGATCGTCGATCACTTCCGGGACCCCGGGTGCCGCTGGTGCGCCGGCAACCGGGGCCTCGAGTACGACGTCGACCCCGGCACACCGGTGCGCGCCCTGGCGGCCGGGACCGTCACCTTCGCCGGCGTCGTCGCCGGCACCCGCTACGTCGTCATCGCCCACGCCGACGGTCGCCGGGCGACGTACGGTCAGCTGGCGGCGACCACGTTGGCCGGCGGCCACGCGGTCGCGGCCGGGGCCGTGGTCGGCACGAGCACGGCCGGGCTCTACGTCGGCCTGCGCGAGGGGGACGTGTACGTCGATCCCGAGCCGTACATCGGCCGGGCGAGCCCGCGGCCGTACCTCGTGCCCGTCGACGGCACACCGCCGCGCCCACCGCCGCCGGCCCGGATCACCTGTCCGGCGGCAGGCCTGACCGGCGACGCGGCCCGGTAGCATCGTCCGCCGGCTCACTGTCCGGTGGGTCGCCCTCATCTTGAGGCCCGTCACCATCTGCGGTCGCTTCGGCGCTGGTGGCAGGGTCCATCAACCGCAGAAGGAGTTTGCGATGGCTGTCATCACCATGCGGCAGATGCTGGAGGCCGGTGTCCACTTCGGTCACCAGACCCGGCGGTGGAACCCGAAGATGAAGCGCTTCATCTTCGGAGAGCGCAACGGCATCTACATCATCGACCTGGAGCAGACGCTCGGTCGGGTAGAGACGGCGTACGGCTTCGTCCGTGACCTCGCCGCCAAGGGCGGCGTCATCCTCTTCGTCGGAACCAAGAAGCAGGCCCAGGACCCGGTGCGCAGCTTCGCCGAGAAGTGCGGCATGCCTTTCGTCAACGAGCGCTGGCTCGGCGGCATGCTGACCAACTTCGACACGATCTCCAAGCGCGTCGCCAAGATGCTCGAGTACGAGCGCATGCAGGCCAGCGGTGAGTTCGAGGCGATGCCGAAGAAGGAAGCGCTCCTGCTCACCCGCGAGATGGAAAAGCTCCAGCGCAACCTCGGCGGCCTGCGCGGCATGACCCGCAAGCCCGACGCCGTCTTCGTGCTCGACACGAAAAAGGAGCACATCGCCGTCACCGAGGCCAACAAGCTCGGCATCCCGGTGGTCGCCGTCGTCGACACCAACGTCGACCCCGAGCTCGTGCAATATCCGATCCCGGGCAACGACGACGCCATCCGCGCCAACTCGCTGCTGGCCCGGGTCATCGCCGACGCCGTGGAGGAAGGCCGCTACGTCGCCGCCAAGCGCGACCGCAGCAGCGGCGCCGTGCCGCCGCCGCCCCAGCGCACGGCCGAGGAAGAGGCCGCCTTCGCGGCCCAGCAGACCGAGGCCCGTAACGCGGCCGCCCAGGCCCAGGCCGAGCGGGAGTCCCGCCTGACCGCCGCCAAGCAGGCCGCCCCGGCGGCGGCCGCGGCGGAAGCGCCGGCCGAGGAGCTCTCGGGTGAGGCCGACGTCGCCGACCCCGACGCCGGTCTGGCCGTCCAGCCGCTGGCGGCCGCCACCGGGCCGGCCACCACCCCCGACGCCGGTCTGACGGCGACCGCCGACGACGCCCCGTCCACCACCGACGACGCCACGACCGCCGACCCCTCGACGGCCAGCGACGACGGGGCGATGGACGAGGCGACGATCACCGCCGACGCGGCGACCACCGACGAGGCGCCGTCGCCGGCGGCCGAGGTGGCGATCACCTCCGAGGATGTCGCCACGGACGAGGCGACCGCGACGGACGAGGATGCGACCGCGACCGACGATGATGCGACCGCGACCGCGACCGACGAGGCCCAGGCCGCCGGGTTCCGCCGCTGGGATGCCCCGGCCGACGGCGACGCCTGAGCGACCGTCCTCACGACCGACAGAGATCGAAGAACGACAAGGAGCTGACGACGATGGCGTTCACCGCCAAAGACGTGCAGTCCCTGCGCCAGGCCACCGGCGCCGGGATGATGGACGCGAAGAAGGCCCTCGAGGCCAACGATGGTGACATGGAGGCGGCCAAGCAGTGGCTGCGCGAGAAGGGCCTGGCTGCGAGCGCCAAGCGTGACGACCGCGAGAACACCCAGGGCGTGGTCGCCCTCGTCGTCGACGACGGCGTCGGCGCCCTCGTCGAGTTGAAGTCCGAGACCGACTTCGTCGCCAGCAGCGAACACTTCAAGCTGGAGGCGCAGGAGTTGGCCCGCCTCGTCGCTTCGAAGGGCGCCGACGCCGTGGCCGAGCGGGCCGAGCGCCTCGAGGACCTGAAGATCACGCTCAAGGAGAAGATCGAGCTCGGCCGCGTACGCCGCGTCGAGGCGACCGACGGCCAGGTCATCGACAGCTACCTGCACGTCCAGAACGGCCGGGGAGTGAACGGCGTGCTCGTCGTCCTCGACGGCGGCAACCGCCAGCTGGCCCACGACATCGCCGTCCACGTCGCCTTCGCCCGCCCGAGGTACCTCAGCCGCGACGACGTACCTGCGGCCGAGGTCGACGCCGAACGGGCCACGCTGGAGGCTGTCACTCGCAACGAGGGCAAGCCCGAAGCAGCAGTGCCGAAGATCGTCGAAGGACGTCTCGGCGGCTTCTTCAAGAACGTCGCCCTGCTCGACCAGCCGTACGCCAAGGACGACAAGCAGTCGATCAGCCAGCTCCTCGGCGGAGCGACGATCGTCGACTTCGCCCAGGTCGAGATCGGCGCCTGATCACCATGCCGAACGGCGGACGAGCAGACGACCCGGCCGGGCCGCCGCCGGCCCGTCCCCGCTGGCGCCGCATCGTCTTCAAGCCGTCCGGGGAAGCGCTGGCCGGGCCGAGCGGCAACGGCCTCGACGGCCCGACGCTGGAGGCGACTGCGCACGACATCATCGAGCTGCGCCAAGGCCTCGGCGTCGACGTCGCCGTCGTCGTCGGCGGGGGCAACTTCTGGCGCGGTCGCACCGGCCAGATGTCGGGCATGGACCCCACCCAGTCCGACCACATCGGCATGCTCGGCACCGTGATGAACGCGCTGGCCCTGCAGGACGCGCTGGAGCGCCTCGGCCAGCCGACGCGGGTCCAGTCGGCCATCGAAATGCCGCGCATCGCCGAGCCGTACATCCGCCGTCGGGCCGTCCGCCATCTGGAGAAGGGGCGGGTCGTGATCTTTGCGGCCGGCACCGGCAACCCCTTCTTCACCACCGACACCGCGGCCGCCCTGCGCGCCGCCGAGATCGAGGCCGACGCCCTGCTCAAGGGCACCCATAGCGGAGTCGACGGCGTGTACGACGCCGATCCCCGGACGCATCCGAACGCCGTGAAGTACGACGAGATCGGCTACACGGAAGTGATGACCAAGGATCTCCGGGTGATGGACGCGACGGCCATCGCGTTCTGCCGGGAGAACAAGATCCCGATCGTCGTCTTCGACATGTCCGAGCCCGGCAGCCTGCGGGCGATCCTCGAAGGGGCACGGGTCGGCACCCTGGTCGGCGAAGGCTGAACCGCCGCCTCGACCATGCCCGCCCCGCGCGAACCGGGATGGGTACGCTGGACCGAGTGATCGAAGAGACCCTGCTCGACGCCATGGACAAGATGGAGAAGGCTGTCGGGCACGTGCAGACGCAGTTTCAGACGGTGCGCACCGGCCGTGCGGCACCGGCGCTCGTCGAGCGCATCACGGTCGAGTACTACGGCACCCCCGTCCCGTTGCAGCAGCTGGCCAGCATTCAGGTGCCCGAGGCCCGCCAGCTCCTGGTCAAGCCGCATGACCGGGGGACGCTGGCGTCGATCGAGAAGGCCATTGCCGACTCGGATCTCGGGGTCAACCCGAGCAACGACGGCAGCGTGATCCGCCTCAGCTTCCCGGCCCTGACCGAAGAGCGCCGCCGGGAGTATGTCAAGGTCGTCAAGCACATGGCCGAGGATGGCCGGGTCGCCGTGCGCAACCTGCGCCGCGACGCCCGCAAGCATCTCGAGAGCTCGGAACGGGCCGGCGAGATGTCGGCCGACGAGCTGGAGCGGGCCGAGAAGGAGCTGGAGAAGATCACCCACGACCACGTCGAGAAGATCGACGCGGCGCTGGGCCGCAAGGAAGCGGAACTGCTCGAGGTCTGAGCAGACAAGGAGATCCGATGAGCGACGACATCTGGCGCCGACGTGGGCGCGACGACACCGGCGAGTTCGGTGGGCCGCTGTTCCCCGAGGATCCGGCCGACGAGCAGCCGCGCCCGGCGGCGGACGACACCGGCGAGCGCCGGTTGGCGTTCGGGCCCAACGACACCGGGCCGCTGCCGCACTGGACCGACCCGCCGACGGGTGAGGTCCCGCGCGTCGACCCGAACCGTCCGGCCGCCAGCCACGATGACGACGACGACGTCGACGTGTGGTCGTCGTTCACGACCGAGACGCCGGTGTGGCGTGACGATGATCCGCTGGATCCCAGTGGGAACGTCGGTCGCGACCCCAGCGGGGGGGTGCCGCGCGACCCCAGCGGCGGGGTGCCGCGCGACCCGAGCGGGGGTTTCGAGCGCGATCCCAGCGGCGGGTTCGGGCGCGACCCGTCGGGCAGCTTTGACGTCGACGCCACCGGCGAGGTGCGCTCCGACGGCCTGTCTGAGCCGGTCGGCGGTTCGGGCACCGGTGAGCTCCCGGCCGCCCGTTCACCCGGTCGCATCACCATCGGTACGTCCGATCCCTCGGAGGGGATGCGCCGCCCGTCCAGCGGACCGCCGCCGCGCCGTCGCGGAAGTGGCCCGCAGCGTTCCGGGCGCCCGGCCGGTCCGGCGCGCACGTCGGCGGCGACGCCCGCCTCGACTCGCAACCTGCCGGCCGCGGTGGCCGCCGGCGCCGTCATCGCGGCCCTGTTCATCGCCGCCATCCTGTGGCGCCCGGTCGGCGTCCTCGTCCTGATCGTCGCCATCCTCGGCGTCGCCGGCTTCGAGTACTTCGGCAAGGTGACCGAGAAGGGCTACCGACCGGCCGTCGCCCCGGGCCTGCTCGCCGTCGTCGCCGCCCCGCTCGCCGCGTACTGGGTCGGCGATGCCTCGTTGCCGCTGGTCGTCGCCTTCGCCTTCATCGCCGCCGCGGCCGGATTCCTGGGGGCGACGAGCGTCGAATCGGGCCCGTTGCCGAACATGGCCGTGACCACGCTCGGCATCGTGTGGATCGGCCTGCTGGGCTCGTTCGCGGCCCTGATCGTGCGCTGGTCGAACCTCAGCGGCGGCAACTCGCTGGGCACCGACACGCTGTTCCTCGTCGTGCTCGGCGTCGTGGCCAACGACATCGGGGCGCTGGCCGTCGGCTCGGCCGTCGGGCGGACCCCGTTGCGCGGGTGGATCAGCCCGTCCAAGACGATCGAGGGCCTGCTCGGCGGCGCCTTCGCCACGTTGCTGGCGATGTTCGTGTTCAACCTCGTCGGCCGCTCCGACACGTGGACGTCGATGTCGGACCTGCTGATCCTCGGCGTCGCCATCGCCGTGATGGCACCCCTCGGCGACCTCACCGAGAGCATGTTCAAGCGCAACCTCGACGTGAAGGACTTCGGCACGGTGATGAGTGGCCACGGCGGCGTGCTCGACCGCTTCGACGGCTTCCTGTTCACGCTGCCGGTCGCCTACTACCTGTCGATGGTGCTGCTCGACTTCCGCGTCTTCTGACAGGTGTTTCGCAGTCGCAACCGAAGGTTGCTCGGCGAGTTGATGGAGCCGGCCTGCGGCCGGCACCCAATCGTGCTGGCGGTCGACCGGCGGAGCCGGCTCGACCGCCGAAGCGGGGGCTCCGGCCGAAGGCCTCTGCCCCCGCACCCCCGCCACCCCGCGAACATCCCCGCCGGTGCGCCAGCCCAGCGGCGCGAAGAACTCTGCACGAGGTGACCGCCGTGCGGGTGGCGATCGCCGGTTCGTCCGGCTCGATCGGCACGCAAGCGCTCGACGTGGTGCGGGCCGAGACCGGCGCCTACGAGGTCGTCGGACTGGGCGTGGCGACGTCAGTCGACACGCTGATCGCCCAGGCGCAGGAGTTCCGCCCGGCTCGCGTTGCCGTCGGCGATCCCGCGCGCCGGGCCGAGGTGGCGGCCGCGCTGCCGTGGGCGACGGTGGTCGACGGCGCCGCCGACCTCGTCGAGGATGCCGACGTCGTGCTCAATGCCGTCGTCGGGTTCGCCGGCCTGCCGGTGACGATAGCCACGCTGCGCCGAGGCAAACGATTGGCCCTGGCCAACAAGGAGAGCCTGATCGCCGCCGGCCCGATCGTCCAGCCGTTGCGGGCGACGCCGGGGGCCGAGATCGTGCCGGTCGACAGTGAGCACGGCGCCCTGCACCAGTGCCTGCGATCGTCCAACGAGCCGGAGCGGGAGGTCGCCCGGCTGGTGTTGACGGCCAGTGGTGGGCCGTTCCGCGGCCGGTCGGCCGCCGAGCTGGCCACGGTCACCGTCGAGGAGGCGCTGGCCCACCCGACGTGGGCGATGGGCCCGAAGATTACGGTCGACTCGAGCACCCTGATGAACAAGGGCCTCGAGGTGATCGAGGCCCACGAGCTGTTCGGGATCGCCTACGACCACATCGACGTCGTCGTCCACCCGCAGTCGGTCGTCCACTCGATGGTCGAGTTCACGGACGGCTCGACGATCGCCCAGCTCAGCCTGCCCGACATGCGCCTGCCGATCGGCTACGCGCTGGGCTACCCGCACCGCGCCGCCACGCCTTTCGGGCGCATCGACTGGAGCCGGCTGGAGCGGCTCGACTTCGAAGTCCCGGACCGGTCCACGTTCCGCATGCTCGATCTGGCCTACGCCGCCGGACGGACCGGCGGCACGGCGCCGGTGACGTTGAGCGCCGCCAACGAGGTGGCCGTCGACGCCTTCTTGGCCGGACGGTTGCCGTGGTGCGGGATCACCGACGTGTGCGACGAGGTGCTCGGCCGCCACGACCCGTGGCTGCCGACGACCGTCGACGATGTCGTGACCGCCGATGCGGCGGCGCGGGCCGTAGCGTCAAGCGTGGTGTGACCACCGACGAACAGTTCTCCCCGATGACGACGACTCCGACCCCGCCCGCTGACCAGGATCCCGCCGCCGAGCTGGAGCCCGGCCGCGCCCTGCCGCCGCCCAGTCGCTACGACCGGATCCGCACCGAGCTGGTCTCCGGCGGCACCGAGCATCCCGTCGACCCCGACGACGAGGCGATCGGCGGGACGTGGGCCGGTCGACTCGCAGGGCTGGCCATCCTCGGGCTGTTTGCCTGGCTGGCGGTCACCAACGGATGGATGTTCCTGTTCGTCGTCGGCGTGCTCGTGGCCGTGTTCCTCCACGAGGCCGGGCACTACCTCACCGCCCGGCTGACGGGGATGAAGGCGACGCAGTTCTTCCTCGGGTTCGGCCCACGCCTGTGGAGCTTCAAGCGGGGCGAGACCGAGTACGGCGTGCGGCTGCTCCCGCTGGGCGCCTTCGTCAAGATCCTCGGGATGACCCGCATGGACGAGGTGGACCGCGAGGACGAAGGACGCACGTACCGCCAGAAGAGCTATCCCCGACGGATGCTCGTCATCTCGGCCGGCTCGTTGATGCACATGCTGCTGGCGATCGTGCTGCTCTTCGCCGTGTTCGCCTCCAAGGGTCAACTGGAGCAGGTGCCGGGCGCCGAGGTCGGCGCCGCGCCGGCGGGCGCGGCGGCCGCCGCCGGTGTCCGGGAGGGCGACGTCATCCTCGCCATCGCCGGCCAGGCCGTCGACGGTCCGGAGGAGATGGGCGAGGTCATCCGCACGTTCGAGCCAGGGACGACCGTCGACATCCTCGTTCAGCGCGACGGGGACGAGCTGACGCTGCCCGCCGTGCTCGGCACGAACGAGATTGCCGGGTCCCCCCATGTCGGCGAGGCGTTCCTGGGCGTGAGTAGCTCTACGGCGACCGAGTGGCGCGAGGTGTCGCTGGGATCGGCGGCCGCCGCGAGCGTCACCGAGCTGTTCCCGGTGGCGTGGGAGTCGACCAAGGGCGTCGTCAAGGTGCTCAACCCGGTGAACATCTGGAACCACCTGACCGGTGCGACCGACGACATCACGACCCGCCCGACGACGGTCGTCGGGGTGACCCAGGTGAGCGGCGCCATCGGCGCCTCCGAGGGGATCGCCGGGGTGACCTACCTGCTGGCCGCCCTGAACGTCTTCGTCGGCGTGTTCAACATGTTCCCGCTGCTCCCGCTCGACGGTGGTCACGCCGCCATCGCCACCTACGAGCGCGTCCGCGAGGGCCGCAGCCGGCGCCGCTACTTCGCCGACGTCGAGCGGCTGATGCCGTTCGCGATGGGCGTGATCGCCCTCCTGCTGTTCCTGTTCATGTCGGGCCTGTACCTCGACATCGCCCGACCGTTGCGGTAGCAGCCGATGCAGACCGGCACGGTGACCGAGCGGCGCCCGACGCGCCAGATCCACGTCGGGTCGGTGCCCGTCGGCGGCGGCGCGCCCGTCTCGATCCAGTCGATGACGATCACCAAGACGTCCGACGTCGAGGGCACGCTGCAGCAGATCTACGCGTTGGCGGGCGCCGGCTGCGACATCGTGCGCTGCACGTGCAACGAGCAGGCGGCGGCCGAGGGCCTGGCCCAGATCGTGCCCCGCTCGCCGGTGCCGATCATCGCCGACATCCATCACCAGTACCGCATGGCGCTGGCGGCGATGGAGGCCGGCGTTCAGGGCCTGCGCCTCAACCCGGGCAACATCCGCAAGCCCGACCACATCAAGGCGGTAGCCCGCGAGGCCAAGGACCGGGGCGTGCCGATCCGCATCGGGGTCAACGGGGGTTCGCTCGACCCGGCGCTCTACGAGCGCCACGGGGGCGTGACGCCCGAGGCGATGGTCGAGTCGGCCCAGCAGGAGCTGGCCTACTTCGACGAGGTCGGCTTCGACCTGGTCAAGATCTCCGTCAAGGCGTCGAGCGTGCCGCTGATGATCGAGGCCTACCGCCAACTGTCGGAAGCGACCGACCACCCGTTGCACCTCGGCGTCACCGAGGCCGGCCCCCCGCCGGCGGGGCTGGTCAAGTCGACGGCCGGCATCGCCACCTTGCTGATGGAGGGCATCGGCGACACGATCCGTTACTCGCTGACGGCCGACCCGGTCGAAGAAGCGCGCGCCGGTCGTCAGCTGCTGGAGGCCCTGGGGCTGCGCGAGCGCAAGAACGTCGACCTGATCGCCTGCCCGTCGTGCGGCCGGGCCGAGATCGACGTCATCGCCGTGGCCAAGGAGGCGATGGAGGCGTTCGGCGAGCGCGAGATCCCGCTGCAGGTGGCCGTGATGGGCTGCGTCGTCAACGGCCC
>Ga0183260_10001582_pt1 | contig 18896 bp, 20 predicted proteins | sample AntDrymUQ4972206_2_FD_129768 | JGI IMG/M metagenome (GOLD analysis project Ga0183260, IMG submission 129768) | Polar desert sand microbial communities from Dry Valleys, Antarctica - metaG UQ497 (22.06) (version 2) (version 2) | ecosystem: Environmental > Terrestrial > Soil > Desert | place...
AGCTTGCCCGCCTTCTCGAGGGCGTCGAGCTTGGCGGTGTCTTCGCTCGATTCGATCTGCCGACCATAGGCGCCGGCTTCCTTGCCCGCGCGGACAATCGCCTCCTGCAGATCTTTAGGCATCTTGTTGAAGGTCTTGGTGGAAAAGCACAGCGGGCGGATCGTGATTGCGTGCTGCGTCATATTGAGGCTAGGGGCGACCTCGAAAAACTTCATCTGCTCGACACCCGCCGCCTCGTTCTCACCCGCCGCGATCACGCCGTTCTGGATCGCGTTATAGACCTCGTTGTAGGCGATCACCGTTGGCGCCATGCCTGCCGCCGCGAAGGTCTTGGACCAGATCGGCGCACCCTGCACACGCACCTTCAGTCCCTTCAGCTCGGCCATGTTCTTCACCGGCTTGTTGGCGAAGATGTTGCGCGTGCCGCCGCCGGCGTAGCCGATCAGCATCACCTCGGCCTTCTGGTTGATTTCGTCGGCGACCGGCTTCAGCACGTCGGCGTCGAGCACCTTGTTCCAGTGGTCCAGGTCCCTGAACAGGAATGGCGCGTCGATAAACGGCGCGGCTTTCGAGAATGTGGACATGTGTGCGGGCGACACGATGGCATAGTCGACCGCCTTGCCTTGCGCCATGTACTCGAAGTACTGCTTCTCCAGCCCGAGCGCGCTGTTCTTGTGCAGCACGAAGTTAATCGGCTTGCCGTAGTACTTTTTCACCAGCTCTTCGAACCTCACCAGGGCCTTGGTGAAGGCGTGGTCGTCGCCGAATTGCGATGCTCCGTTCAGCGTGATGACCTGTGCACTGGCGGGAAGCGCCAATGCGGCCGCAAACGCGGCCAGAATAAATCTGCGTTTCATCTCATGTCCCCTATGACAGTCATAAGCCACAAGGTGCGCGGATTCGCAGGATCGATCAGCGGCGCCAGGCAGCGACCCATTGTCCCAGAAATTGGGTTGCGCGCGCGAGCAATGGATTTCGAGGCCGGCGAGCGTTGAAGTTCACGCTTAAGCGCACAGGTTTAAAGCCCTTCTTTGCCCGCAGACAAGCGTGCGCGATCGGGCTCTATGTTCCAGGCGCACGAACCTAACGCAACGGCCGCGCAATGTCGGTCGTAGCGTTTCCGGTTGACGCGATTGCCAGGAATTCATGCATTCGCGAAAGTTCAGCATCGAGCTCGCGGTTGAAGGAACGCTCGCGCGGCGGAGAAGAAGCCACATAACCGATTTCGTGGCGGAGCGCGCCATTGCTGACCGCGAAGTTGCCCCAGCCAATGATCTGGTCGCGCCACAGCAGCGGCAGTGCGTAGTAGCCGAGCTTTCGTTTCAGTGCCGGCGTGTAAGCCTCAAAGCGGTACGCCCACTTCCACAGAATCTCAAAGCGCCGGCGATCCCACACAACTGGATCGAAGGGCGCCAGAAACCGTACGCTGGATTGAAGTAGCAGGCTGGCTGGCTCCTCGTCCGGCGGCCAATACCAATCCACATCGTCGATCCGTGCATGTGCGAGCCGTTGCCGTGCGCGCAACACCGCGCTCTTCAGCTCCTGCCGCCACTGCGGGACCGCATAACGCAGCCGGCTGATTAATCCCGACAAGCTCGTTGCCGGCAGCGGCGCGTAGATGCGCACGATCACGTCGACAAGCTGGTCGATACGAACGCGACGCACTGCCGCGGTCAATGGCGCGGCTGCGTGCTCGTGGGCCGAATAAAGGCGGATTCCTCCCTCGCGTCGCGCCACTCGCAGCAAACCGCGGTAGTGCATGCCGTCGAGCAGGTGGGTCGTCGCGCTGGAGGATCCACCCCAATAGTTCTTCACCGAGCCGTGCGCAAAGTGCGCATCGACTTCGCGCGGATGCACGCTGCCGCGCTCGCGCACAAACTCCAGCAGGGCTTGGGCCTGCGCCTTGCGCGTTGGCGACCACCGAGCGACGGTTGAACGCGGATGCATCAGCGCTTGCAGTTCGGCGGTAACGAAACCGTAGTTGACGAAGAAGTCTTCCGCAATGCCGAGCGCGGTGTAACGGCGTTCGAGATCGCCGGCGCGATATCTCTTGACGCGATGGCGCAGTGTCAGGTCCTGTGCGCGCGCGGGGGCTCGTATCGGGTCGGCTTGTACGAAGGCCATTTTTCCGAGTGCGCCTTTAAGCGTGGTCGGCGCAAACAGGCTCCGTGCGACCGCGTAGCGCCGCAGGTCATTTAGATCAATTCGCATTTGGGCGGCAACGCAATTCGCGGCAGACCCGGAACAATCACCAGCGCGATGCCTGCGACGACAAGCAATACGGGACTTGGTAGGCCAAACCGGTGAGCTGCGACGTTAATAAGGGCTGTAATTGCGAGAACAGCAGCAACGGCATAGAGGATCGGCTCCACGATGAATATTAACGGGGGCCCGCACACCGCGTTGAACCACCGATCATTTGCTTCCAATGCAAACAAGGCAAACATGCTTGCGTCGATTTGCGATGCTAGGCGCGCTCAAATTGCGAGTTTCATCTTGCAAGACGCCGGTACAAATGCAGCATGCGTTTCATTGTCGGATTTCTCGCGTGCCTGATTCCTGTCGCGGCGGTCAATGCCGCTGACATCGAACGCCGCTGCAACTCAGAAAGCTCGGCGTGCATCATCGACTTCTCGGGTGAAATCGTCAGCGGCGACGCCGAGCGGATGGCCCAGATACTGATCGAGCCGCTGCCGGCTGCAAAGTCCCACATCAGCTCGCTCGAAATTGATTCGCTTGGCGGCGACGTTGTAGAAGCACTGAGAATTGGCGAACTGGTGCGTCAGAACATGCTTAATGTATCGATTGCGCGGATCGCGCGCGGTGACCTCGGTGCACAACCGCTACGGCGCGGTGCGGGTAACGACCGCGTGTGCGCGAGCGCCTGCGTGCTGGTGCTAATGAGTGCGCCCGCGCGATCGGTCCGCGAGGCAAGGGTCGGCCTGCATCGTCCCCGACTCAGCGCGGAGTTCTACCGGCAGCAGTCGCCTTCGTCGATTGCGCGTGCACACGCCGAGCTCGACCGCAAGGTTCGCGATACCGTGGTGGCAGGGGGAATGCCAACCGATCTGGTCGAACGGATGATGCGGCACGCATCGAACGAGCTTCTCTGGCTAGCGAGTGGCGAGTTGTCTTCGCTGGACAGCGAAGCCCCCTGGTATCAGGAGATGCAGATCGCGCTGTGCGGAGCCACCGTGCGCAGCGAACGCGTTAGCGCGGCCTTTCAGTCGTGGCGAGAAGAATCGAGCGAAGCTCCCAGGAGTGGCGCGACCGACGCGAGTTGCGGGATCGGCATCACAACCCGCGAGCAGGCAAAGTTCCGCGCGGCCCACCCTCTGCCTGCGGCGAAGCAGGGTGGAAAGAAGCCGGTCCTCGCCGTTGTACCCAGGGCGCCGACGCTTCCGAGCGGGGCCGTTTCCGCGCGCTGACCGGTGGTTCGTGCTTAGCGATTGGCCCGTTCGGCCTAGCCGCTTCGAGTCAGCCGCAGCGAACCGTTAGCCAACCAGCTTTGCGATTATGAAGACATCAATGACTGCTTCCCGGTTTGAGCCCGACAAGCGCTCTGGCCAATCTCGAGATCCTTCCTTCAGCGTGAAAAAGCGTATTGGCTATCGGATATTTCTTGTCGACGGCGATAGTGTTTCGCCGCTGACGAAAACAGCGTTCGACGAATTTTATTTCCGGCGCCAGGCGGTCTTGCAGGCGTGCGCTGGCAAGACGATCGACATTGCGACGGTCGTGTGCCGTCTCGAAGATGCAAAGCTCAGAGAAATCATTCGCATTTACTGTCAGCGCTTCAAGGTCAAGGGCGACGGCTCGCTCGACGAACACTATGGCCAGCCGCGCTCACCTGCGCCTGCGAGTGCGACCGGGACTTCTCGGCAAGAACCCAAACGCGTGCAGGATGGTTCGGTACCCGAGCAGCGTTTAAATGGGCGCGACCTCGCGCAGAGCCTTACGATGATTTCGAGCGCTGCGCAGAAAAAAATTCTCGACGTACTGCGGCTGTAGCAGCAGGGCGTCGGTCACTTCGATGATCTCCGAGTCTGTGAAACCATGGCTCGTCGGTTTACTCATCGCGAGCTGCATTGGTTACTTTCTTTACGACCGCGCCGCGCGCCGGCCAGTGGCGTTCACCGGCACGATCGCAGAGTCCCCCATGCAAGCTACGACGCGTGCTACCGCGTTGGAGCGAGCGGGCTACGCAATCGAACCGGTGGCTGCCTACACGGTGCGAGCCCGGGTACTGTCCACTGAGCGCTACCGTATGGGCCGCGAGGCGGACTTATCGCCCGTCGATTTTGCGCTGGGCTGGGGGCCAATGGCCGAGACCGCTGTGCTCGATCGGCTATCGATCAGTCAGAGCAATCGCTGGTATCAGTACCGCTGGGAAAATGCACCACCGATCGAGCCTTCGCTCATCATCAGCAGTTCCGCCAACACGCATCTCGTGCCGGCCGATGAGGCCATCAAGGATCGGTTACTTAACGTGCGCGCCGGATCGGTTGTGACGCTGACGGGCTATCTCGTCAATATCAAGCACGCCGATGGCTGGTCATGGCGCTCTTCGTTGCGCCGCGATGACAGCGGCGACGGCTCGTGTGAATTGATGTGGGTCACTGACCTTTCGGTCGAGTAACAAGGAATATTCCGGCTACAGCCAGCCTGGCCGATCGCGAGGAACAAGGTTTGCTTAAGGGTGGTCCTTAAGTAAATTCAGGGCGTTCCTGCCGTGCGTAAGCAGGCCAATGAGCAGAGGTCAAAGCTGTTCGGCGACGACGCGTCGTTTCAGCAGAACCAATTTCGCGCCGAACGCATCAGCTGGGTCGTAATGACTATCGTCATAGTCAGCGCGCTCGCCGGCTTGCTAGGTGGGGGCGGTCCATTTGCGCGCGACAGCAAAACCGGCATCGACAGCAGCAGCGTTAGCTATGATCGTTTTGCACGCCATTCATCGCCAATGACACTCGACGTCAACGTTGGGTCCGGCAGCGAACGCCAGGTTCGCCTGCGCTTGAGTGACGAGTATCTCACTGCCATGAACGTCAAATCGATCACACCGGCACCCACGTCGACGGCGCTGGGCGACAAGCAACAGATTCTTGTTTTTGATCGCTCCGCCCCTCCAGTGGCCGTAACGATTCGGTTTCAGGTGGAGCCAATGGTGTTCGGCCTGCAGCGCGGGTGGGTTGCCATCGACAATGCCGCGCCGATCTCCTTCGCACATTTCATTTATCCCTGACGGCGAGCGATGGAATCGGTATTGCGTGCCGCGGTGATTTACATCGGATTACTCGTCATCATGCGGTTTGCCGGCAAGCGGTCGCTGGCGCAGATCACGACGTTTGATTTCGTGCTGCTTCTGATCATTGGGGAGGCGAGCCAGCAGGCTTTGCTGGGGCAGGACTTTTCTGTGACTAACGCGCTGCTCGTGGTGATCACATTGGTGATGCTCGACATCGGCCTTTCGCTTGTCAAACGCCGATCAAAAACGCTCGACAAGCTGCTCGAGGATGTGCCACTGGTGATTGTCGAGGACGGTATGGTGTTGAAGGAGCGCATGGCGAAGGCGAGGGTCGACGAGCAGGATGTTCTGACAGCAGCGCGGCATCTTCACGGAATAGAAAGGCTTGATCAAATTCGCTACGCCGTTCTGGAGCGCAGCGGCGGTATCTCGATCATTCCAAAGCAGGGCAAGGGGGCCTGAGGTCCCCGCTCCGAGACTTTTGGGGCACGCGCGGGGGAAGTCCAGACTTAAGCGCGAAGCGTCGCAAATAGACGGGATAGCACGCCCGTAATCCGCGTTTGAGGGACTGTGGGCTGCGCCACACTGCCCGACACCCTACAAGCCGTGAGCGACATGCGAGACATTGCCGACGACGTTTTAATTGATTTGCAGCCGAGCGAGATCGAGCGGCGTCTGCAGGAATATCAGGCGCTGCTGGCGAATGATTCAGTGGGCATCCTGGTGGTGCGCAACGGTGAATTGAAGCAGTGCAATTCGAGCGCCGCAAGGTTGTTCGGCTGGCATTCAAGCGACCTGGTGGGTCGTCCCGCTTCGGTGCTCTTTACTTCCGACGACGAGTTCCAGTCGTTTGCCTGCCGCATCAGCGAAGCGCTGTCAGCGGACGGCTCGCCGGCGATTGAATGGCGCACCGTACGTCAAGATGGCTCGCGCTTCTGGGCCCGGCTTCTGGTCAAGAGCATCACTCCGGGCGGCCCCGCGGGTGAAACCGTATGGATGGTGGAAGACATCAGTGCGCGCAAGGAAATGGAAGCCGCGCTGAGCAAGGCCCGCGAGGATCTCGAGCAGCGTGTGCGCGCTGCGCACGACGAGTTGGCATGGTCCAACGAACGCCTTGTCGCCGAGCTCTACGAGCGCAGCGAGGTCGAAGAGCGGGCGCGCCGGATTTCGCTTTACGACGAGCTGACGGAATTGCCCAATCGCCGCCTGCTCGAGTCGCGCTTGGATGAAGCGGTGCGCAATCATCAATTGGGTGGCGACCGCCTGGCCGTGCTGGTCATCGACATCGATGAGTTCACCAAGCTCAACGATGCGCTTGGGCACCGGGTGGGAGACGCTTTGCTGTGCGCCACCGCCGTCCGCCTGGTCGAAACCGTCCGCACGTCCGATCTGGTGGCACGTACCGGTGGCGACCAGTTTTCTATCGTGCTCGGACGGCTACGCCACGTCGAAGACGCCGTCAACGTTGCGACCAAACTTGCAGAGTTGCTGTCGGCGCCGTTCGAAATCGACGCCGAACAGGTTAACGTGACCGTAAGTGTCGGCGCCGCGCTTTTTCCAAGCGACGGTGCAAGTCCGGAATTGCTCTTGCGCAATGCGGATGCTGCGTTGTCTTTCGCGAAATCGCGTGGCCGCGGCAACGTGCAGCTTTTTGAGCCGCGCATGAATTCGGACATGGTCCGCCGACTTCAGATTGAAGCGGGCTTGAGGCAAGCGCTCGACAACCACGGATTTGAAGTCCACTTTCAGCCCCGAATCGACTTGCAGACCCGCAAGCTCGTCGGTGCAGAGGCATTCGTGCGCTGGATCGATCCGGTGCATGGCTTGCAGGAGCCGGCCGCCTTTATCGCCGTGGCCGAGGACACCGGTTTGATCCTGCCGATCGGAGAGGTCGTGCTGAGGCAGGCATGCACAGCCGCAATGCAATGGACTCAAGCGGGACTCGGAGAATTGATCGTCAGCGTCAATCTCTCGCCACGCGAATTCCGCGGCAGATCATTGTTGCCGATGGTGAGTCAGGTGCTGATCGATTCAAGGCTCGACGCCGAGCGGTTGCAGGTCGAAATCACCGAAGCAAGCTTGATGCGGGATGGCGAAAAGGCCGAACAGGTGTTGTCCGGTCTTCATGCAATGGGCGTCAAGATCGCACTCGACAACTTTGGCACCGGCTATTCGAGCCTGTCGAACTTGCGCCGGTTTCCGGTCGACGTGATCAAGATTGACGGCCAGTTTGTACGCGCAGGACCGAACGATCCGGCAGATTGCAAGATCGTCGCCGCACTAACGAGCCTCGCGCGCGGCCTCGGCCTGCGAGTCGTTGCCGAAGGTGTAGAAACGCACGCACAGCTGGCGTTCGTCAGGGACTGTGGCTGCAACGAAGCGCAGGGCTTCCTGTTGGGGCGGCCGTTGACGTCGGCGGGCTTCGTCGAGTTTGCGAATGCTTTGCGCAAGACGCCTCAGGCGACCCAGAGTGCCTGAGGCGGATGCCTAGCCCTTGTTCGCTTTCTCAAATCGCTCCAACTGTTCGTTGCCGCGCTTGACGGCGGTATCAAGCGCTTCCTTCGCGCTTTTCTTGCCCGCCCACACACCCTCGAGTTCCTCGTCGATGATCGTTCGAACCTGAACGAAGTTGCCGAGGCGGATGCCGCGTGACTTGTCGGTGGTCTTGCGGATCATTTGCGTGACGGCGACGTCGGTGCCCGGGTTCTGCTTGTAGAAACCGGCCTTGTCGGTCATGGTGTAGGCCGCGGTCGTGATGGGTAGGTAACCGGTGCGCATGTGGCTCGCTGATTGCACCTCCGGCTTCGACAGGTAATCGAAGAAGGCGGCAACGCCTTTGTACTCGGCAGGTTTCTTCCCCGACATCACCCACAGGCTTGCACCGCCAATGACGGTGTTCTGCGGGGCCCCCTCGACCTCGGGGTAGTACGGCAACGTAGAGATTCCGGACGCGAATTTCGCGTTTTTCTTGATGTTTCCATAGAGCCCCGACGAGCCCGTCATCATCGCGCATTCGCCAGAGACGAATACCGAATCAGCCGTATTGCCGCGGCCTTTGTAGACGAACAAGCCTTGCTTCGACATGTTGGCAAGATTCTCGATATGGCGCACGTGCAGCGGCGTGTTGAAAGCGAGCCGCGTTCCCATTCCACCAAAGCCGTTGCGCAACGTCGCAAATTCGGTGTTGTGCCACGCCGAGAAACTTTCCAACTGGGTCCAGCTGACCCAGCTCGTCGTGTACGGGCAGCGGTGTCCGGAGGCCTTTAGCTTCGCCGCCGCAAGCACGACTTCAGGCCACGTCTTCGGTGGTTTCTCCGGATCGAGGCCAGCTGCTTTAAATGCATCCTTGTTGTAATGGAAAACGGTCGTCGAGCTGTTAAACGGCAGACTCAGCATCTGACCGTTCGGTGCGGTGTAATAGCCCGCGACCGCAGGTACATAAACAGAGGGATCGAACTTGTAGCCGGCTTCCTTCATCAGATCGTGCACCGGTTTGATCGCCCCTTTCGATGCCATCATCGTGGCAGTGCCGACCTCGAAAACCTGCAAAATGTGCGGCGCGTTGCCCGCCCTGTAGGCGGCGATGGCTGCGGTCATCGATTCGTCGTAGCTGCCCTTGAAGACCGGTACGACCTTGTATTCCTTCTGGCTCTCATTGAATCCTTTGGCCTGATCGTTGACCCATTCCCCGAGTGAGCCTCCCAATGCATGCCACCATTGGATTTCGGTCTGAGCCAGCGCGGGAGTTATGTGGCCGAGCGCAAGGCTCGACACCAGCGTGGCGTAAATCATCGATCTGCGAAGCATTGCGTCTCCTGGGTCGTTGTAGTTGATGATGCAGCTTAAACATAACGCGGTTATTACGATAACCTCGCGCCGCATATTGGGCAAAGGGACTTTCCCTGTGCACTTCCAGTTGCCACCTGTTTTCGCATGAGCTCGATAGCGGCACGCCTGCCGCTGTATGCGAGCCTGACGCGCTTCGATAAGCCGATCGGCACGCTGCTGCTGCTCTGGCCCACTTTGACCGCGCTATGGATCGCAGCCGACGGTGTTCCGGTGGCCGTTCTACTCGCCGTGTTCGCTGCAGGGACGTTTTTGATGCGGTCGGCTGGATGCGCGGTCAACGACGCTGCGGACGCGCGCTACGACGCGCATGTCGAGCGCACCGCCGACCGAGTCGTGGCGCGTGGACTGGTCAGTCGCCGCGAGGCGCTCGCGGTCGCAATCGTGCTGGCGCTTAGTGCCGCCCTGTTGCTTCCGTTGCTGAATGCGGCGGCGCTGAAACTGGCGTTTGTCGCCGTTGCGATCGCAGCGACCTATCCGTTTGCCAAACGGGTCTTTTCAGTTCCGCAGCTCTACCTGGCCGTGGCATTTTCGTTCGGTGTTCCAATGGCATTCGCCGCCGTGCTCGGCAGCGTGCCGACGGTCGGCTGGCTGCTGTTTATCGCCAATGCGTTCTGGGTCGTTGCCTACGACACCGAGTACGCGATGGTTGACCGCAACGATGACCTTCGGTTGGGTATCCGCTCTTCAGCAATTTTTTTTGGACGCTTCGACGTTGCAGCAGTGATGGTTTGTTACGGCGCGTTCCTGTTGCTTCTGCTGATCATCGGAAGCTTGTTCGACGCACGCGGGCCGTTTTACGCCGGGTGTACGTCGGCAGCCGGGCTGGCGGTCTATCACTTCTTTTTGATTCGCGGCCGCTCGCGCGACGGCTGCTTGAAAGCGTTTCGCCACAACAACTGGATTGGCCTTGTGGTGTTTGCAGGCACCGCGCTCGACTACGCGGTGAGGTAGCGACTAACCGCCAAGGTCGCGTGCACGAAGGGCGGCTGCGTGCAAGGCGCGGCGTACGGCTTCGCTTACTTTGTCCCGGTCCAGGCTGGCCAGTGCTGCGGCGGTGGTTCCGCCCTTAGAAGTGACTTGTTCGCGCAACTTACTGATCGGATGGGGCGAGATGGCGGCAAGTTGCGCGGCACCGATGAAGGTCTGCAACGTGAGCATGCGCGCCTGCGCTTCGTCGAAACCCAGTTCGCGCGCCGCGGCCTGCATCGCTTCGATGAAATAAAAGACGTAGGCCGGACCGCTGCCTGAAACAGCGGTCACCGAATCGAGCATCGCTTCGTCCTCGAGCCAGATCACGCTGCCGACGGCGCTCAATATCGTGTCCGCCGCCAACTTCTGTTCCGCACTGACTTCGCCCATGGCAACGGCCGCGCTGACGCCGGCGCGGATCACGGCCGGCATGTTAGGCATCGCGCGTACGACGCGGCGCGTCCCGAGCCAGCCTGCGATTGCTTGCGCGCGGATGCCGGCGGCGATCGAAAGCACCAGCGGTTGTGCGAGGTAACTCTGGATCGCCAGCGACGCTTCGTGCATCTGCTGCGGCTTTACCGCCATTACCACAACGTCGCACGAATTCAACCATGGGCCTGCCTGCGCATACACGCTGACTTGATTTTGACGCACCAGTTCGGCGCCGCGATCCGGGTTGATTTCCAGCACTGTAATGTCGGCTGCGGCGAACCCCGCCTCGAGGACGCCGCCGATGATTGCGCCTGCCATGTTGCCGCCACCGATAAACGCAACTTTCATTGGCGGGCAGCGCGCGCGCCAAAAATGCCGGTGCCAACGCGCACCATCGTCGAACCTTCAGCCACCGCGGCCTCGAGGTCCGATGACATCCCGATCGACAATGTGTCAAAAGCGGACACAGGGTTGGCACCTAACGGTGGGCGACCGCCCGGTTCGTCGCGCAGTTGATTGCGCAGTTGATTAAACAATTGCTTCATTTGTCTGAAAGCAGCGCGTTGTTCGGCAACGCTGTCAGTCGCAGCAGGGACCGCCATCAGACCCCGCAAAAGCAGGCGAGGCAGAGCCACTACGGATCGCGCGAGACTGAGCAGTTCGTCGGGCGCAGTCCCGCCCTTGCTCGCCTCGCCGCTGATGTTGACCTGCAGCAGAAGATTCAACGCCGGCAAGTTCAGCGGCCGCTGCTCTGCAAGGCGCTCGGCGACTTTAAGGCGATCGACCGACTGCACCCAGTCGAATCGCTCGGCGAGTAGGCGTGTCTTGTTGCTCTGGATTGGGCCAATAAAGTGCCATTCGACGATTAGCTCAGGCGCAAGATTGGCAACCGCTTCCATCTTCGCAATCGCCTCCTGAGCGTAGTTTTCGCCAAAGCTCCGCTGGCCGGCGCGCGCCGCTGCCAAAACGGCCTCTGCCGGAAACGCTTTGCTCACCGCCAGTAGCCGCACAGATGATGAATCTCGGCCAGCGGCTCGCGCAGCCTTGGTAATGCGCTCGTGTACCCCCTGCAAATTGGCTTGCAAGTGGGGAGGCAAAGTCGGCAAACTGAGCATCGTCGTGAGCAAACAGATGTAGAGGCTTGTCTTTTCAAGCTATTTCTAGCTTTTTTACGGGAACACCGGAGCCATGGCGCGCGCTACGCTTCGCTCCCCAATTCGTTTAAATGCGGCGCGTGCCGCGTTTAGCGCAAAGTAACCGTCGAGGCACCGCAGCCCGCCATGGATATTTCAGAACTGCTCGCATTTTCCGTCAAAAACAAGGCATCGGACCTGCATTTGTCGGCGGGGCTGCCGCCCATGATCAGAGTGCATGGCGACGTGCGCCGCATCAACCTGCCGCCGCTCGAGCACAAAGATGTGCACGGCATGATCTACGACATCATGAGCGACTCGCAGCGCAAGCAGTATGACGAGAATCTGGAGACCGACTTTTCGTTCGACCTGCCAGGCCTCGCGCGCTTTCGTGTCAACGCCTTCAACCAGGATCGCGGTGCCGCTGCGGTGCTGCGAACCATTCCATCACGCGTGCTGTCGCTCGAGGAGCTGCAGGCGCCGCGCCAGTTCGCCGAGTTCTCGGGACGCCCGCGCGGCCTGGTGCTGGTGACCGGCCCGACGGGATCGGGCAAGTCGACCACGCTGGCGGCGATGGTCGATCATGTGAACAACAATCTGTACGGGCACATCCTGACGATCGAAGATCCGATCGAGTTCGTGCACGAGTCGCGCAAGTCGGTGATCAACCAGCGCGAGGTCGGGCCGCACACCTTGTCGTTTTCGAACGCTCTGCGCTCGGCGCTGCGCGAAGACCCGGACGTGGTCCTGGTCGGCGAGCTGCGCGACCTCGAAACGATTCGCCTTGCGTTGACCGCGGCCGAAACGGGCCACCTGGTATTCGGCACGCTGCACACGTCGTCTGCCGCCAAGACCATCGACCGCGTGGTCGACGTGTTTCCGGCGGCGGAAAAAGAGATGGTGCGCGCGATGTTGTCGGAATCGATCGTCGCCGTGATTTCGCAGACGTTGCTGAAGCTGAAGGACGGCAGCGGCAGGGTCGCAGCGCACGAGATCATGGTCGGCACACCGGCCATCCGCAACCTGATCCGCGAAAACAAGATCGCACAGATGTATTCGATGATTCAAACCGGCAGTCAGTTTGGGATGCAGACGCTCGACCACTGCATGACCGAACTGGTTCGGCGCAACGTGATTACCGTCGCTGAGGCGCGGCAATACGCGAAGACGCCGGAATCCTTCGCTGGCTAACCGAGGACGCACGAGAAATGGAACGCGATCAGGCAACCCGGTTCGTCCACGATCTGCTCAGGCTGCTGTTGAGCAAAAAAGGCTCGGACTTGTTTTTAACCGCAGAATTTCCACCCGCATTCAAGATCGACGGCCGGGTCTTGCCGGTTTCCAATCAGCCTCTGACCGGACAGCACACAGGGGAACTGGTGCGCGCGATCATGAACGATCGGCAGGCGGCAGAGTTCGAGAAAACCAAGGAATGCCAGTTCGCGATCAACCCGACCAGCATCGGGCGTTTTCGTGTCTCGTCGTTCGTGCAGCAAGGCAAGGTCGGCATCGTCTTCCGTGTCATTGCAGACCACATTCCAACGACTGAAGAGTTAAATTTGCCGCCGATGCTCAACGACCTTGCGATGGCCAAGCGCGGCATCATTTTGGTCGTCGGTGCGACGGGCTCGGGCAAGTCCACCACCCTGGCGGCGATGACCGGGTATCGCAACGAAAACAGCAATGGTCACATCATCACGATCGAAGATCCGATCGAGTATGTGCACCCGCACAAGAACTGCATCATCACGCAGCGCGAAGTCGGCGTTGACTGCGAAAGCTGGAGCGTCGCGCTGAAAAACACCCTGCGTCAGGCGCCCGACGTGATTTTGATTGGTGAGATTCGAGATCGCGAGGCGATGGACCACGCGATCGCATTTGCAGAGACGGGTCACCTGGTGATGTGCACGTTGCACGCGAACTCGACCAACCAGGCGCTCGACCGGATCATCAATTTCTTCCCGGAAGAACGGCGTCAACAATTGTTGATGGATTTGTCGCTGAACCTACGTGCGTCGGTCGCGCAGCGTCTGATTCCATTTAAGGATCGTAAGGGCCGCATTCCAGCGGTCGAACTGATGCTCAACTCACCGCTGATCGCCGATTTGATCTTCAAGCAGGAAGTGCACGAGATCAAGGAAGTCATGAAGCGCTCGCGCGAGCAGGGGATGCAGACTTTCGATCAGTGCCTGTACGACCTGCACGAGACCGAGCAGATTTCTTATGAGGACGCGCTGCGCAACGCGGATTCGGTCAACGACGTGCGCCTGCAGATCAAGCTGAACAGCAAGCTATACGGTGGCGTTGCCGGCATCCATAAAGGGATCGAACACCTCGGACTTACCGGATAGTGCAATCGGGTCCGCCGTAGCCGGCGGCAACCCAAACTCCGGCGTTGCTAGCTCGGCATCGAGATATCGCGCAGCGTCTCGTCGACGTCGACCTCTTCCTCGAGCGCGATATCTCCCAGTGCGACGATCCCGACCAGGTTGCGGTCTTCGTCGACCACCGGGATGCGCCGAATCTGCGCATCCGACATTTGCTGCAGCACTTCGTCGATGGAGTCGGTGTCGGTACACCAGACGACATCATCGGTCATTACTTCGGTGACGGGCGTATCGCCACCCTTGCCTTCGGCTACTGCGCGAATAGTGATGTCGCGGTCGGTAATCATTCCGATCAATCTTCGGCCATCGCACACCGGCAGGGAGCCAACGTCAAGATCAGCCATCGCACGTGCAGCATCCCGCAACGTTTCATCGGGGCGCAGTACTTCCACGTCCTGGGTCATCACTTCGGCAATTGTTTTCATAATTTTCCTTGAAATCGGTAATTAGGCCCCACCAATGCCTTCGTTGATCTTGCCGCTTCCTTCGCAGTCGGCGCACGTGTGGCCGTCTACGCGACCGCTGCCGCCGCACATGCGGCACACGTTTTCACCGGTGCCAGGAGTGCCGGGCGGAGCTTCGTCTCCGGGCGACATTTCGGGCGGAAGCCGCGGCGACCCGAACACCATCGTCAATTCATTTGTGGTCATTCCATCTGGGGCAGCAATAAACGTTCCAAGGCTGGCGTTCTACACTGAACGAATTACAGCCGGGTGAAGGAGCGCGTAATGACGTCGGTTTACGACTTTTCGGCGCAGACAATCGATGGGAAGACCCGGACGCTGGGCGATTACAAGGGCAAGGTCCTGTTGGTCGTCAACACTGCGAGCCAGTGCGGTTTTACGCCGCAGTACAAGGGGCTTGAAGGGCTGCACCGAAAATACGCCGATCAAGGCTTCGCGGTTCTTGGATTTCCCAGCAATCAGTTCGGTCAGCAGGAGCCGGGGGCCGACACTGAAATTGCTGAATTCTGCGAGACGAGTTTTGGTGTGACGTTTCCGATGTTCTCCAAGATCGACGTCAACGGTGCCAAGGCGCATCCGCTTTACAAATATCTAACGTCTGAGAAGAAGGGCTTGCTGGGGTCGGAAGCGATCAAGTGGAACTTTACGAAGTTTCTGATCGGCAAGAACGGCGCCGTGGTGCAGCGTTATGCACCGTCTACCAAGCCCGAGAATATTGCGGCGGACGTAGCGCGTGAGATAGCGGCTTGACGCGTTACTCTGAACTTTTGGCCCGAGGTCGGTAACCGCCCGCAACCAGCGCAAAGCGGAAAAAGCGACACTCGAGAGGTCCGTTGAACAGCAGCGTCTTGCGCGTTTCCTGTAGCCGCATTTGTTTCGGCAATTCGCGATCTGACGTCAGAAACCACGCCTCCCAGCCGGCAAATTGCTGTTTGAGTCGATCGCCGACATTGCGCATCATGTCGGGCACCGACGCCGAGCGCGGCGCGCTCTGTTCGCCGTACGGCGGATTCGAAACGATGGTTCCGCTCGTGGCGACCGGTGTTGCAAGGCGAGCGTCGACCGGGGTGAAGCGCAGCCGTCCATCGTCGAGCCAGGACTGCAGCCCAGCGAGCTTTGCATTAGCGACCGCCTGCTCGACGACCCGAGTCGAGATATCCGAGCCGGTCAGCGTCGCTGCAACGCTGTCATCGATGCCCGCGCGTGCTGCGTCCTTCAGCTTGCGCCACGCGTGCGAATCGAAGCCCTTGAGCTGCTCGAACGAAAAGTGACGGTTCAGTCCCGGCGGTCTGCGCGCCGCAATCGACGCAGCTTCGATCACGATCGTGCCGCTGCCGCAAAACAGATCTGCAAGCGGCGTCTCCGGCGTCCAGGCCGACAATGCGAGCAAACCCGCGGCGAGGTTTTCCTTCAACGGGGCCTCGCCCTTGTCGGCGCGCCAGCCGCGTTTGAACAATGCTTCGCCGGAAAAATCGATGTACAACGTGACGGTGGAGCTATCGAGGTAGGCAAACACCCGCACGTCGGGATTGGAACGATCGATCGAAGGACGGGTACCGGTCAACTCGCGCAGGCGATCGACGATCCCATCCTTGATGCGCAACATCGCAAACTCGAGGCTGTGCAACGGCGATCGCGACGCAGTGACATCAACTCTTAGCGTCTGCTGCGGCGACATGATGTCCTGCCACCTGACTTCCTGAGTGGCGTCGTACAAATGTTGGTCAGTCAGGTAGCCGCGCCGGCCGACCTGCCACAAAATGCGACTCGCGATTCGCGAATGCAGATTCGCGGCGTACGCAATTGCAAGCGGACCCGCAAAACCCACGCCGCCGGCTTCAGGACGCACCGTTGACGCACCGAGCCGCTTGAGCTCGTCGCCCAGTACGGCCTCGAGACCCCGGGGACAAATCGCGAAGAAGGACTGGGACACGCTGCGCGGTTACGCAGCCAGAGCGCGGTCCAGAAAGTCGAGCCGGTCCTGGCCCCAGAAAAGCTCGTCGCGATAGATGTAAGTCGGTGCGCCGAATATGTTGCGCGCAATGGCCTCCTGCGAGTGCTGCACATAGCGGGCCGCGACCTCTGCTGACTTCGCGTACTCGATCAGTTCGGCCGATCCAAGCTGTCGCGCGGCCAATATTTCAGCTAACACCTCGGGCTCGGAAACATTTCGCTCTTCAGCCCAGACCGCGCGCGCGAAATCGCCGGCGATATCGAGCGCGGAGGACACACCGTGATGCTCGAGCACGGCGAGGATCAGCGTGGCTGCCGGTTCGGCCGGCACCGGAAAATGCTTGGGCTCCAGCGTCAGCGGTAAGCCTAGGAAATCGCGCCAGCGTTTGAGCTCCATCATTCGATAAGCACGCCGCTGTGCCGGGCGATCCTTCAGCGCCAGCCCGCCAGAAACTGGAAACACCTTGCCTAGGTCCATCACGTGCAGATTGATCTTTGCCTGGTGCTTTGCGCAGATTTCGCGGAGTCGCGCATGTCCCAGATAAGTAAACGGGGACACCGGCGTCATGAAGTATTCGACAGTTTTATTCATGGATTCCTAAAACGGCTTTACCACGACAAGGATGACAATCGCTGTCAGCAGCAACACCGGAATTTCGTTGAACCAGCGAAACCAGACGTGCGAGCGGGTGGCCTCGGCACGCAAAAACTTGCCGTAGAGCACGGCGCACCATGCGTGGTAGCCGAGTACCGCCAGCACCAACGCGAGCTTGGCGTTCATCCAGCCGGCGCCGATGCCGACGCCGTAACTCAACAGCCACATCCCAAAGGCAAGGGCGAGCACCGCCAGTCCAGACATGAAGCGCAGCAGCTTGCGCGCCATCAGCAGCAGTCGTATGCGCGTCGCAGCCTCTTCCGCGCTGGCGAGATTGACGTAAATGCGCGGCAGATAAAAGAGTCCCGCAAACCAGCTGGTCACGAAAACAATGTGCGCCGCCTTGATCCACAGAAATTCACTTCCCATCAATCTGCTCAGCTTGTACGCACTTCGCCGTGGCCGAATACGACGTACTTCAGCGACGTCAATCCTTCGAGTCCAACGGGTCCGCGCGCATGCAGTTTGTCATTTGAGATACCAATCTCGGCGCCGAGTCCGTACTCATAGCCGTCGGCAAATCGCGTCGATGCGTTGACAATCACCGATGCGGAATCGACTTCGCGCACAAAGCGCATCGCAACCGAATAGTCCTCGGTGACGATTGCATCGGTGTGCTTGCTGCCGTACGTGTTGATGTGTGCAATCGCCTCATCAGCGCCATGAACGATGGAAATCGACAGGATCGGCGCGAGGTACTCGGTGTGCCAGTCCGCTTCGGTCGCTTCGATAACGCCCGGAACGCCTGCGGCTTCGAGAAGCTTGCACGATTCTGCGCATCCGCGCAGTTCGACATTCTTCGACCGATAAATGCGACCAAGCGTCGGCAAGACGCGCGCCGCAATGCTTTGGTCAACCAGCAAAGTCTCCATGGTGTTGCAGGTTCCGTAGCGCTGTGTCTTTGCGTTATCCGCGATCGCAACCGCCTTCGCGACATCGGCAGCGCCGTCGATATACACGTGGCAGATACCGTCGAGATGTTTAAGCATCGGGATGCGCGATTCGCGCATCAGCCGCTCGATCAATCCACGTCCGCCGCGCGGCACCAGCAGGTCGATGTAATCGGTCAGCTGCGCCAGCGCGCCGACCGCCGCGCGATCAGTGGTGTTTACCAGTTGCACCCCATCGATTGGCAAGGCGGCGGCATCCGTTGCGTCGCCGACCAGCGCCGTGCGCACGAGCCCGGCCAGCAGTCGATTGCTTTCAATTGCTTCCGATCCGCCCCGCAGAATCGCCGCGTTGCCGCTCTTGATGCATAACGCCGCGGCATCGATCGTCACATTGGGACGGCTCTCGTAAATGATCGCCACTACACCGAGCGGAACGCGCATGCGGCCCACTTGCAGGCCGCTGGGTCGCGGCTTCATTTCAATTATCTCTCCCACCGGGTCGGGAAGGCGCATGACCTGCTCGACGCCGACGGCCATCTGCTCGATGCCTTCGTCATCCAACGTCAGCCGGTCCAGAAGCGCTGCCGACACAGAGCTGGCTTGGGCGCGCTGCAGATCGCGGGTATTCGCTGATTTGATCTGATCGCGCTGCGCACGAATCTGGCGTGCGAGCCGCTGCAGCGCCTCATCCTTCACACGACTGCCTGCAGCCGCCATCGCTGCGGACGTCCGGCGCGCGCTTCGCCCGAGGCTAACGACGTGTTCGATTACGTTGCTTTCGGATGACGTTTGCGCTGAGGTGGACGATCGTACCGCGCTGGAGCTCATCAGGAGGCCGCTTTCAACAGCGCGATGCTCAACGCAAGCTCGATCAGTTCGAGCCAGGCATCGCTATCGGCACATGGTGCGCGCAATCCCT
>Ga0183260_10001583_pt1 | contig 18894 bp, 17 predicted proteins | sample AntDrymUQ4972206_2_FD_129768 | JGI IMG/M metagenome (GOLD analysis project Ga0183260, IMG submission 129768) | Polar desert sand microbial communities from Dry Valleys, Antarctica - metaG UQ497 (22.06) (version 2) (version 2) | ecosystem: Environmental > Terrestrial > Soil > Desert | place...
CTGCTCCAGCGAAGCCACGACACGACGCTCGACCTCGACCTGTCGTTGGCGCGCGAGCGAACGCAGGACAACCCGGTCTACTACGTCCAGTACGCCCACGCGCGGATCGCAAGCATCCTGCGCAAGGTCGGCGAGCCTCGCGTCCAGGCGGCGCTCTCGGCGGACATGCTCGCGTCCGAGGTGCCGCTGCACTCGTCGGAGCGGACGCTGCTGAAGCGTCTGCTCGAGTTCCCCGGCGAGATCGCCGTCGCCAGCGAGCGCCGGGCGCCCCACCGGCTGACCGTCTACGCGCATGATCTAGCGCAGGACTTCTCGGGCTTCTATCGCGACTGCCGTGTCGCCGGCGCGGCCGAGGATGGCGACGACGAGGACTTCAGGGTCGTGCTGTGCCTGGCCGCGCAGCGTGTGATCGGTCGATCGCTTGGCTTGCTCGGCGTCTCGGCTCCGCAGGAGATGTGACCCGCTGCCCTAGAGCTCGCTGAACACGTTAAGGCCGAGGTCGTCGAGCAGTCGGAGGGCTTCGGTGTTGAGGCGCGTCAGCTCGTTGAGGTAGAGCAGAACGCCCATCACGATCAGGATCAGGCCGGATATTGCCGTGATCGCTGCATAGTGGTCGCGGAAGAACCGGAACAGCCCGGTGACAGAGGAGAACGCGAGCGCACTTAGGATGAATGGGATCGCGAGGCCCGCGGCGTAGAAGGCGAGCAGAACGCCGCCACGGCCAACGGTTGTCTCGGTGCTGGCGGCCGTCAGCACGGCACCCAGGGTGGGCCCGGTGCAGGGCAACCAGGCAATAGCGAAGGCAAGTCCCGCGACGATCGGGCCGCCTCCCGCAGCTCGAGAGATCAGCGCGTCCGGGCGCCACTCGCGATTGAGCATCGGAACGAAGAGCGTGGCGATGAAGAGTACCCCCATCGCAGCGATCACGACCCCGGCCACCTGGCGCAGAAGCTGGCGCTGCTCCAGCAACGTCTGCCCAAGTCCCGTTGCGGTCATCCCGAGTGCGACGAACATGATCGTGAAGGACAGGCAGAAGAGCAGCGCGGGCCAGAGGACGCGGCGCCTGTCCCGCCCGTCTCTGAGCTCGCCGATCGACACCCCGGAGATCGCCGAGAGGTAGCCGGGCACGAGGGGCAGCACGCAGGGCGAGACGAACGAGACGAACCCGACCGCGAACGCGGCCAGTGCTGTTGTCTCGACTGCGCTGTCCATTCTCAGAGGTCGTAGCGCGCCATGTCGGCTTCCAGTTCCGCGCCGCCGGTGGCATCAGCGGCCGGCGTCCCGTCGCTCCCCTTCTCGGAGTGCTCGGCTGCCGCTGCCCGGCGCCATCGCAGCGTGGCGACGGCAATGCCCGCACCCGCGGCGAGTAGGGCGAGCAGCGGAACGGAGTACGCTGCGAGGTCAAAGCCCTCCCGGCGCGGCATGGCGAGCACCCGGGGGCCGAACTGATCGACGAGCGCAGCTTTGATCTGCGCCTTCGACCTGCACCGCTCGACGAGCTCCAGGACGAACGCGCGCTCTCGATTGGCCTGGGGAGCCTCTGTCGCGAGTGCGAGGGGGGTGCCGCAGACCGGGCACATCACCTCGTCCTCGATGTCGGCGACGCTCGTCTTCGGACATGCGGCTGCGGCCAGCCCTGGAGTGGCGAGGCAAGCCGCCAGACACAGCAGCACGATGGCGCGCAGGATCGACCGCATCGAGCTACTCCCGCTCGTCCAGCAACGGCAGAACCGTCCGCTCGAGAAAGCGCTCGTCGACTGGACCACGCCGCGTCGCGACGATCCAGCCACGTCGATCCAGCACGAAGGTCTCCGGGTAGGCGACGATCCCGAGCGCCCGCTGCGTCCGGCCGTCGCGGTCGCGCAGCATTGGGTAGGTCAGATCGTACTCGCGGACGAACGAGAGCGCGTCGGAGCTGACGTCGAGGACGTTGACGCCGACGACCGTCGCGTTGCGGCGCGCGAGCCGCCGCTGCCAGCGCTCGAGCAGGGGCGACTCGGCGCGGCACGGCTCGCACCACGATGCCCAGTAGTTGAGGACGACGACCTGGCCTCTGAAGTCCGCCAGCGATGATTTGCCGCTCTCGCCCAGGCGGGGAAGCGTGAACGCCGGCGGCGGCTGTCGCTCGCCTCGTGCCAGCGCCCGTTCGATTCCACGATCTGGCTCGCTTGAGGCGAGCCCGTAGGCCAGCAGGCCGACGAGCGCGATTACGCCGACGACCACGGCCAGCGGAAGGGGGGAGGGAGGGCGACGGACCAACGAACCCTCAAGGGTAGAGCGGCGGGGTCGGTCCGGTGCTCGCGCCGACGCTAAGATCGGCCCGCAGAGCGGATGCCGCTACCGCACGCGGACGTAGCTCAGTTGGTAGAGCGCAAGCTTCCCAAGCTTGAGGTCGCGGGTTCGACCCCCGTCGTCCGCTTCCCCGGTCGTAGGCCTTCTCGGTTAGGGGATGACCTTGCCCGTCTTGTCCTTGAGGGGCCAGGCAGGGTTGATCTTGTCGTGCCCCGCTCGCCGCTCAAGCCGGCGGGCACTTCGTCGGTCGCTTGGCGCCGGGCACAAGACACAGGTCCCTTCGGAATGGGCGCTTTCCCTTGCGAATCGCTATGCGGGTGAACTTGCCGATCGCTTGGCCCTTGGTTACCCTGATCTCGATTGACACACCAGCGCGGAAGTAGCGTTGGAGGCGTTTCAGCCGGACGCGGCCGGCGCTTCGAACCTGCCTGCGCAGCGGGCAGCGGACACCCCGGCAGCGCACACTGACCCGCGATCCCCGCGGCGCCCTGACCGACAGAAGTGAGATCCGCGCCCCGCGCGCGGTGACCCAGCCACGAATCCGTATGACCGGGAACGGCTTCAGCAGCGCGAACGAGACCGGTCCCGCGGCCGTAGTCCCGAGAACGCCCTGCGCTGCCACTGGCGAGCTGCCCGCCGGCGCGGCAGACACCACGACAGTGGCTATCGCGATGCTGGAGGCGTCGTCGTTGTCGATTGCCCGCATCCGAACGGTGTAGGTACCGGCAGCCGGAAATGCGACCGTGGCGGTCGGGCCGGTGGCGTCGTCGAAGTCGCCGTCGCCGTCGACGTCCCAGGCGCGTGAGCTGATCGTGCCGTCCGGGTCCGAGGCGCTCCCGGTGAAGGTGACGAGCGCTCCCGCTTGCGGCTGCGCCGGAGCAAAGGCGATCGACACGACCGGCGCCCTGTTGCCGGGCGTCACGACGCTCGTCTCGACGTCCACCGCCCCCGCCGAGTCCTCGACGCGCAGCCTGACCGTGTACGGCCTGGTCGTGAGGAAGGACCAGGACACCGTCGCCCCTGTTCTGTCGCCGAACTGTCCATCGTTGTTGAAGTCCCAGCTCTGGCTGACGATCGCGCCCTCTGGATCGCTTGACGTCGACCGAAACGTCACCGTCTGGCCGCTCGTGAACGGGCTGGGCGAGTAGGTGAACGAGGCCAGCGGTGGCTGGTTGGCCACTCGAACCGTCCTGCTCGCGACATCGGTGGAGCCGTTGTTGTCGGTGACCTGCAGCCGTACCGTGTAGTCGCCGGGCTGTCCGAACGTCCTCGACGCCTGGGGACCCGTCCCGTCGTCGAAGACGCCATCGTTGTCGGTGTCCCAAGCCTGGCTCGCGACGCTGCCATCGGGGTCGGAGGAGGTCGAGCTGAAGGTGACCGCCTGGCCCGTCTCGGGCGAGGCGGGGGAGAAGGTAAACGACGCGTCCGGCGCGCGGTTCTCGACGGTCACCGTTGTGGTCGCCGTAGACGGGCCGCTTCCATCGTCGGGCGTGCTGGTCAGGACGACCGTGTACGAGCCTGCGGCCGCGTAGCCGTGCGAGGCCGTTGCGCCGGTCGCCGTGGCGCCGTCACCGAAGTCCCAGCTCTCGGTCGTCGAGCCATCGTGGACGACCGTCGATTGAAAGCTGACCGATTCTCCCGTGCGGGGAGATGAAGGCGAGGCGGTGATGGTGACAACGGGAGGAGCCGACGCGTGCGCCAGTGGGATCCCGAGGAGGACGAGCGCGAGCAAAACGCTCGCGAGTATGCGCCCAGCGATCGTCCAGCCTCCGTCCGTGGAGCCCCTGCCCATTATGTAAAGGTAACAAGTCGCCGAACGCGCCCGAGCGCAGGCACGATCTGGTGCTCCTGATCGCGGAAGCGCTGCTTCACCTCGCTCACCTCGGCTGCGCACTGGTGTCGGGCGCGCTACGGTGAGTCAGGCCGCCAAGGGGGAGAGGCGTGGCAAGGCAGCGAGGGCGAGGAGGCGTGGCGAGGAAGGGCGGCAGCCGGGGCGCGTCTGGGCGGCCGCGCCCGCGAGAGAGGAGTACAGCTCGCGGCGCTCGCGGCGCTCGCGGCGCTCTTTTTGCAGCTGCTCTCATCGCGCTCGTCGTGGCAGTTGCACTTCTGATGTCCTCTGGTTCGCAACGACCGACGACGTTGGCGATCGCCGAGGTCATCGACGGCGACACGGTTGCGCTCACAAACGGCGAGCATGTCCGTCTCGTCCAGATCGACACGCCCGAGCTGCGGGAGGGCGAGTGCTACGCGAGCGAGGCGACACGCGTTCTCAACCGGCTCCTGCCCGCCGGCACCGAGGTCCGTCTGCAACCGGACGAGCGGCTCGATCGCACGGATCGTTACGGGCGTCTGCTGCGCTACGTCTACAAGGGGAGTACCAACGTCAATCTCGCCCTGGTCGAGCGCGGCGCTGCTAGCGTCTGGTTCTTCGACGGGGACCGAGGACGGTACGCGAGACAGTTCGTGAAGGCCGCCCGGGCGGCGAGGCGGACGCCACGCGGACTATGGCGAGAATGCCCCGGCACGAGCTTCGACCCCGCCCACGGCGTCGATACGACGCCGGCGATCGGGCGATCAGGCCGGCGTATCATCGATAGACGCTAATCGCACTGGGGGACTGTGGGTGGCAGGATGCCGACTTGGACGCGCCGCCGTGGAGCAGGGGGCTCGCGCGCGATGAGGAAGCCGGCGCGCAGCGACGTCGGTCCGGGCGCGTGCATGCCGCTCAACGGGCAAACGGCCGAATGCTTGACGGTCGTGCGGGAGGTGAGCGAGATCGAGCCGTTCGTCGATGGCTGGAACCGGCTGGCGCTGCTTGCTCGAACGCCCTTTCTGACCTGCGAATGGCTGCGCGCGTGGTGGGAGACCCATGGCGAGGGAGGGCTTGAGTGGCTGATCCTCCACGACAGCGAGGGCGTCGTGCACGCTGGCGCCTGCTGCGGCCGCCCCGATCGGCGGACGCTTTCGGCTGCCGCGAACTCACACAGCGGCAGCTGGGACGTGGTCGCCGTCGACGACCGAGCGCGGGTCGAGATCTGGCGTCGCCTCGCCGAGCGCTCGCCGGGGCATCTGAGGTTGCGCGGTCTGGTCGACGCCAGCGGGCCCACTGCGGCAGGACTCGACGTGCTGGGGCAGCGCGGGTACCGGCTCGGCCGCGAGCGCGGAGCACAGAGCCCGTTCATGCGACTGCCCCGGACCTGGGACGAGATGATGGCGCGCGTCAGCAAGAATCTCCGCTCGCAGGTCGGACGCCGTCGACGCGCGCTTGAGCGAGCAGGGACGCTCGTGTTTCGGACGACCTCGGACGGGCCGGGGCTGGAAGCCGACCTCGAGACGATCTTCAGGCTCGAGGCCGCTGGCTGGAAGGGCCGATCGGCGACAGCCGTTCTGAGCGACGAGCGGACTCGCAGCCTCTATGCCGGCTTCGCCCGCGCAGCCGCGCAAAGGGGATGGTTGCGCCTCCACGTCCTCGAGCTCGACGGGGCCCCGATCGCCGCCGACTACGGCTGCGTCTTCGCCAACGGGGGTTTTCTCGTCAAGACGGCTTTCGACGAGCGCCACGCGCAGCTCTCACCCGGGCTGGTCCTGCGGGCCGAGGTCCTCAAGCACGCAATCGGCGAGGGGCTCGACTTCTATGACTTCCTCGGCGGCGCCGATGCCTACAAGCTGCGCTGGACCGATGAGGTGCGGCCGCGCGTGACGATCGACGCATATCGCGGGCTGGCGGCACTCCGACCCAGCGCGGTCTATCGCTGGGGCGTTCGCGAGGCGCTGAAGAGCACCCGCAAGCGGCTGCCCCAACGTGGACGACAGGCAGGGAGGCAGGGACAGGGAGGAGGGCGAGGAAGGTGACCATCGCCCCGAGCGCCGCCGATTCTCATCTGCTCCGCGGGTCGGGGGACGGGACGCCGTCGGTCGCCTGCGTGATGGGAGACATGGACCTTGTCCGGCCTTTGGCGCTGGCCGGGATTCCCTGCGCGGTGGTCGCGGCGCCGGCCTCCGCGACGCGGTTCTCGCGGTTTACGGGCGCGGTCATTGAGGCGACCTTCGATGACCCCGAGCAAGTCCTGATCGACGCGCTGCTCGCCTTTGCCGCAGGTCAGCCGGTCGCGCCCGTCCTCTACTTCGAAGACGATTGGCAACTGCTGTTTGTCTCGCGCAACCGCGAGCGGCTGGCCGAGGGGTTTCGCTTCGTCGTCGCCCAGCCGGAGACGATCGAGGACCTGATGGACAAGGACCGGTTTCGGACGCTGGCCGAGCGGCTCGGGCTGCCGGTTCCGCGATCCGCGCGGATCAGGCCGGCTGACGGATCGGCAGCGCGCGACGTCGACCTCGACTTTCCACTGATCATCAAACCACTGCCGGGACGCACCCCGGCCTGGCGCAGATTGGCGCCATCCGCAAAGGCGATTCGGGTCGCAGGCCCCGGCGACCTAGCGACACTTTGGCCCCAGCTTGAGCGGCTCGAGCTAGAGCTGCTGGTCCAGGAGCTCGTGCCGGGCCCCGAGAGCCGGATCGAGAGCTACCACGTCTACGTCGACGCCTCCGGCGCGATCGCGGGCGAGTTCACTGGGCGCAAGCTCAGGACGCTGCCGGTTGAGTACGGCCACAGCACGGCGCTGACGACGACCGACGCGGCGGATGTCAGGGAGCAGGGTCGCGATGTCGTCATGCGGTTGGACCTGCGCGGCGTCGCGAAGCTCGACTTCAAGCGCGCGGCGACCGGCGAGCTGCGGCTGCTCGAGGTCAACCCCCGCTTCAACCTCTGGCACCATCTGGGGGCGGTGGCCGGCGTCAACATCCCCGCTATCGTCCACGCCGACCTCACCGTCCGGCCGCGCCCGCCGACCACCACGGCGCGCGCGGGTGTCAACTGGTCGCTGCCTTGGCGGGATGCCCGCGCCGCCCGCCAGTCGGGCCTGAGTGCGGCTCGCTGGCTGCGCTGGATGGTCGCCTGCGAGGCGAAGTCTGGCTTCGCCTGGGATGACCCAATGCCGTTCGTGCGCGCGACCCTGTCGCCGTGGCTGAGCCGTCAGCTGCGGCGGCGCGAGACACGAGGCCTGGCTCGGGCGCGCCGGTCCTGACAGCTCCCGCAGCCATGCCCTGAGAAGAACATGCGCTACGGGGTCATTGCCGACGTTCACGCCAACCTGCAGGCGCTCGATGCCGCGATCGCGGTCCTCGAGGAGGCGGGTGCGCAGCACTACCTCTGCGCCGGGGATCTAGTCGGCTACGGTCCGAGCCCGAACGAGTGCGTTGCGCGGCTGGCCGAGATCGGGGTGACCTGCGTCGCCGGCAACCACGATCTGATCGTGCTCGGCAGGCTGTCGGATGCGCGCTGCATACCGCTGGCTCGCCGCAGCCTGGTCTGGACACGCGCCGTGCTGGCCGAGGAGAGCGTGGGCTATCTCAGCGATCTGCCCGCCACCGCCACGATCGAGGGGGGCGTCGCAATCGCCCACGGCTCGTGGGATGACCCGCAGCAGTACGTAAGAGGACCACTCGAGGCCGCCGAGCAGCTGCGCAGGTTGCGTGTCGATGCGCCGAGCGCGCGAATCCTGATCCTCGGCCACACCCATCGCCCGCTCGCCTACGGGGACGCGGCGGGAATCTGCTCGCTGAAGCCCGGCCGATCGCTGGCGCTCCCGGCATCGGAGAGCTTCGTGCTCAATCCCGGCAGCGTTGGACAGTCACGCACCCGTGGCGTCCGGGCGCGAGCGATGCTGCTCGACTGCGACCGAGGGCTCGTGACGAGCTATTCGGTTGCCTACGACACACGCGCGGCGCGGGCGGCGCTCGACGAGGCGGGCTTGCCCGCCGAATCGATCCACCTGAGGCCGCCCCGCCTGCGCGACGCCCGGCGAGCGCTGCGGGGGGTCGCCGTCGCGCTTTGTCGGGGCCGGCCGCCCGGCGCTCGTCTCTGACGACCGCCCCGGGCGCGCCGATCCCACACGGCTGGACAAGTGTCCAGGAACTGGGCACCGTCCAACAGTCTGTCCTGGTTCGGGCCGATGAGGGAGGCATGAACCTAATAACGAAGACATCAGCTCTCGCCGCCCTTGCGGCCCTCGCCATTGCCTCACCCGCCTCGGCGGCCACCAGCGCCACCGGCAGCAGCTCCGTGACCGGAGCCCCGACAGGTCAGCTCGAGGCGACCTTCCCGAGCGCGTACTCGTTCGGCGCCTGGGCGCTCGGCGCCGGCGGCAACATCTCGAGTGAGCAGATCGTCAACGTCAAGTCGAACAGGTCCTGGGGAGTCAAGCTCTCCTCGGACGAGGCAACCGGTCTGATGCGTCGCTGGAACGGGACCGCCTACGTCACTACTCCCAACGACCGCACGCTTGCAAACGCTACCCAATGGGGGGCCACCAGCTTCGACGGCGGCGCCCTCACACCGACCTACGCCAACCTGAGCTCGACAGCGGCACTGATCCTCGGCTCGAAGCCGAAGACCGGTGACGCTGGTAACAACGTCGGGCTCAAGTACAAGCAGGCCGTCAGCTACGCCGACGACGCCGACATCGCCTCGGACGTCTACCGGATCCTCGTCAGCTTCGACGCATCGCAGGGCTTCTAGTCCGGCGAGCGACAAGGAGTTACGGAGAGGGGCCCCTTCCGGGGCCCCTTTTTCGTCTTGCAAACCGGCACGGCTGCCTGCTGCGGAGTGAGACGCGCGAGCGATCTCGGTAGCCCGAACGGCTACTGGAAGGCCAGTTGCCTACAGCTTTGCGCCGTCTCTCCGATAAGAACATGATGAGACCGGCAGCATCCGCGATCGGGCGCTCGCGCCCGATGGGCGCCGCCTGCAGATTGGCGTCCCCACTACGGCGGCGCGAACGCCAACGCTCGACCGCGTCTGTCTGGCGGGTCGTCGCCGCGACGATGATCCTCGTCTCGTTCCTGGCGACCGCGGAGCGCGCGAGCGCGGCGATCGTCTTCCGGAGCGCTCAGAGCGCCACCAGTGGCATCCTCGCTTCTTCCTTGGCGATCACCAAGCCCACCGGGTTGGTAGCGGGCGACGTGATGGTCGCCACGACGTCGATCGTCGGCACGGGAGCTATCACCGCGCCGGCCGGTTGGACGGCGATCACGAACACGACACAGGGGTCTGCGATCAGACAGTTCTCCTGGTACAAGGTCGCCGGCGCAAGCGAGGCCGCCAGCTACACCTTCGGACTCCCCTTGGCCTCGGAGGCGAGCGGCGGCATCGTCGCCTACAGCGGCGTCGAGACAAGCAATCCGCTCAACGTCTTTGGCACGGCCAACGGCGCGAGCGGAAACGCCGTAGCTCCAAGCGTCACGACCACTTACCCGAACGCGATGGTCATCGTTGCAGTGTCGTTTGCGCGAAATACGACGGTGACGCCAGCTGCCCTCACGACTGAGCGCTACGACAGGGCGGGAGGCGTCTCGAACGAGGCTGCCGACGTCAGCCAGGGAGTGCAGGGTGCCACGCCGACAAGGACGGCGGTCCCGGCCAACGCTACCGCCGCTTGGATCGCACACACGATCGCGCTGAACGAGATCCCCGAGCTGACGGCCACCTTTCCCTCCGCCTATGCGTGGGGTTCATGGCTGATCGGCGCAAACAGCTCGAGCGACCAGATCGCGACCGTAATAAGCAACCGCGCCTGGGGGGTAAAGATCAAATCCGATCGTGTCGATGGACGGATGATGGAATGGAACGGGACCTCGTACGTGAGTCGCACGCTTGTGAATCCGCTCAACTGGCGGCTGACACAGCTGGGCGGCGTTGCGCAATCCACCAGCTTCGCGCCGATCTCCTCGACGCCGGCGACTGTCGTGACCGCTCGGACTCCTAGCTCCACCTCGGTCCAGCTCAACGTTCGGTACTCGTTGGACGTCACCTACGCGGACGACGCCGAGCTCGGTGCCAACGTCTACCGCCTCCTCGTGACCTACGACAGCGCCCAGGGCTTCTGAGCGGTGACTACTCTGCGCCCGCCCCCGTCCTGGCGCGCCGCGTTGGGCGCGCTCCTCGCCGGAGCCGCGATCGCCGGCTCGACGATCGCGGGCGCATTCCCGGCGCTTGCCGGCGCGCAGACCGGCGGAGTCGGCGTCCTGCCCGGCCACCTCGAGGCGGAGGTCGGCCGCGGCGAGGCCCTGCCGCCGTTCACGATCAGCAACAACAGCGCGAACCCCGTCGAGATCGAGGCACAACCACTGCCCGCGAAGCAGGATATCTCCGGACTTCCGGTCTACGACTTCTCCAAGACGAGCCGGCAGGCCGGGGAGGCGATGCTGCGAGTCACGCCGCGCCGCTTCGTGCTCCCGCCGGGGGGCAAGCGAACCGTCAATGCCCTGCTGACGACCTGCCCGCAGACGGGGCTCGGCACATACGGCGTGATCGCGTTCACCGCTCAGCAGCAGCTACCCGCATCGAAGAGCGAGGGGCAGGTGACCCCGTCGCTGCGACTCGCCTCGACGCTGCTGCTGCGCTCGCCGCCCAGACCCTGCATCGATGGAGAGCTGACCCGCCTGCGCGCCGAGCAGCGCGGGAAGGGGCAGCTGGTCTTTTTCGCGGGTGTTCGCAACATCGGCAACCTGCACGCCAAGCCGCGGGTGATGCTGACGATCCTCAAGGGAGGGAGGGTGGTCGACCGACACCGCTTCCCGCTCGAGAACGTGATTCCGCGTGCCGAGCGCGAGCTTGAGCTGCCGTTCGCTGGCAGGCTGGCCGAGGGGGACTACGAGGCGGTGGCAAAGGCGACGATGGGCTTCGGGCGCTCGACGCGGCGCTGGAAGTTCCATCTCAGCGGCACCAACCTCCTGCCCACCCCAAAGCTGACATTGCGAACGATCGGCGTCGAGGACGCTCAGCCGGGAAGGGAGCCTGGAGTCAACGTCGACGTCAAGAACGTCGGCACCGCAGCCGCTCCATCGATCCTGCGCGTCTCGCTCTTCCGGCTCGGGTCTGGCGAGCCGCTCGAGACGAAGCTCGTTCGGCTCGACAAGCTCGATCCGGGGAGAGCCCGGCAGGTCACGGCACACTTCTCGGCGCTGGAGCGGGGTGAGTATCAGGCGCAGGCAAGGCTCTCGAGCGAGGGCCGAGAGGTTGGCGCCAAGGACTTCAACTTCGTGGTCAAGCAGGGCCCGTCACTCTTCTCGCGGGTGACCGACTGGATGGCCGGTCACGTCCTGGTTGTACTGCTGCTGCTGCTGGGGGTCTTCGCGGCCGCCAGCGCGGCGATGTTCGCCTACTTCCAACGCAAGGCGGCCCGCTTCCGGACGCAGGCGTCCGGCCCGACGCCTGCGGAACCCGAAACGGCGGCGATACGTGACGCCACGCCGTCGCTGCCGGCGGCGAAGCGCGGGAGACGCGGGAGACGCGGGAGTCGGGCTGGAGCCTCGCCGAAGGTCCGCACCGAGGCCGCGGAGCGGCCCGGCGCCATACCGAAGTCCGCGCCGCGCGGGGAGCCTGCGGCGGACGCTGGTGCAACAGGTCAGCGCGCACCCCGTGTGAAGGCCCGCCGACGTGCGGGGGCGGGGCTCCCGCACGAGGTGGTGGAGGGCACGCGCCGGCGGCCCGGCGGGCGCGCGACGAAGCCGACAAACATCGACGGGGCGCGAGGCAACGGCTCGACGGCGCCCGCCAAGGCGACGAAGCGCTCGCGGACCGCCAGCAAGGCCAGCAGGGACTCGAGCGCCGCGCCGACGCCTGTAACGCGTTCGAGCACCGCCGACAAGGCCGGGCAACTCGCTGGCGTTGACAGACGCAAGCACGCTCGCGGAACCGGTACGAACGGCGCGCACGCCGTCAGCGCGTCCCCGGAGACGCCCGCGCAGCCGAAGACGAAGGCGCGGCACAACGGTGGGGCCACCAAGGGAGTTGTCCCTGTCTCGGGTGGCAAGTCGCACCGGCCGAGTCGCTCCTCCGGCACGGGGCAGGAGGAGAGACTCACCTTCCACGACTGGGTCCAGCGCTGGATCGCCACACAGGAGGCCGACGGCGAGGGGCTGGCCGACTCCACCCGCAAGAGCTACGCGCGCGACCTCGAGCGCTATCCGCTCCATTACTTCAGCGACCGCAAGCAGCTCTCAGGAATTCGACCACGCGACATCGAGGGCTTCGTCGAATGGCTCCACGACCCAAAGAAGCAAGGCAAGCAGCTCTCAGAATCGACGGTCCGCAGAGCGCTGACGCCGCTTCGGGCCTGCCTCGAAAGCGCGGCAGGCGAGGGTCTGATCTCCCGTAATCCGGCGCTCGGCACGGAGTCTCACCCACCGGGCCAGCCCGTCGCTAGCCGCCGCAAGTAACAGCGCCAGCTACCCACCCGGGCACCCGGTCGCGGGCAGCCGACCGCCGCCAGCGGACGCCGACCATTGCGCCCGGCGGACTAGGATCCAGCCGGCAGATCGCCGTCGGTCCGTCTGACGCGGCGGTGAGAGGTGATCACCTTCCCGAGCCAGGAGGCGCCATTGGACAGCTGGAACATCCGTTCGCTCGCTCTCGAGCCGCACCACCCGCAGGTCCTGCGCTCCGACGACGACACGCGCGCAATCGCGATCAACCTGCCCGCCGGCGACGAGCTCCAGGATCATCAGACGCACGAACGCGCCTATCTACTCGTCGCCGCGGGGGAGGTCGACATCGTCCAGGATGCCGGGACGGTGGCCGCCGGCCCCGGCTTCGTGGCTCACTTCGATCCGGGCGAGCGCCGCGAGCTGCGCGCGCGGACCGACGCGCGCATCGTCTTGATCCTTGCCCCCTGGCCGGGTGAGGGCCATCCGAGTCGCCACGACGATTGAGCGGTAGAAGGGTGGCGCTCGGCGCGCGCTGCGCGGCCACCCGCGGCGCGCGCCCACTTGATCCGCCGCCGCCTGGAACAGGGCACGGCACGCGGTTGAGATAATCCCGCCGATGGACCCCGCTCGCAAGCGCACGCTGCGGCTGATCGCGCTGCTCGGAACCGCGCTCTTGCTGGCTGCGGCGCTGATGTACACAACCTTCAACGCCTCGACCGAGGCAAAGACGCCGTCCGAGGTCGTCGCCGGAGCGGAGCCGGGGCGGTCGTACGAGCTCACCGGAAAGGTCGTCGACGGTTCGATCAATCGCCAGGACGGCGACCGGCTGCGATTCGCCGTACGTGACCGCGACGGCACGACCGCCGTGCCTGTGGTCTACAGCGGCGTGGTGCCGGATCCGTTCAGGGAAGGTCGTGAGGTGATCGTCACCGGGCAAATGAGCGACGACACGTTCGTGGCTGAGCGCGACTCCCTGATCACGAAGTGCCCGTCGAAGTTCAAGAAGACCCCACCCGCGCGCGGCTCGACCGCCTAGATGGCGGCGGTCGGGTCGGCCTGCCTGCTTGTCGCACTCGGCTGCGCGATCTATGCGCTTTCAGCGCCGCTCGTTGCCGTGCGCACTGGCCGCCGCCAATTTGTCGTCTCCGCCCGGCGGGCGATCTACTCGCTCGCGGCCTTGCTGTTGGTCGCGATGGCGCTCCTCGAGGCCGCCTACCTGCGCTCCGACTTCTCGTTCGCGCTTGTCGCGCAGAACTCCTCGAGCGCCACGCCGACCTTCTACAAGGTCACGGCGATGTGGTCGAGCCAGTCCGGATCGCTGCTGCTCTGGGCGCTCCTGCTGTCGCTCTTCTCAAGCGCGGCGCTGTACCTGACGCGCCGCAAGCACGCGGACATCGCCCCATATGCGACAGCGGTGCTCGCTGGCATCGCCGCGTTCTTCCTCTCGCTGATGGTGTTCTTCGAAAGTCCCTTCGCAACGCTGGCAGCCGTGCCGGCCGACGGCAGCGGCCTCAATCCGCTCTTGCGCCATCCAGCGATGATGTTCCACCCGCCGATGCTCTACACCGGCTATGTCGGCTTCTCGATCCCGTTCGCATTCGCGATCGGCGCACTGATCGCGCGCCGCAGCGATGCCGATTGGATTCGGTCAACGCGGCGGTTCGCCCTCGTCGCCTGGACGTTCCTCGGCTTCGGCGTGATGTTGGGCGCGCTCTGGTCCTACTCGGAGCTCGGCTGGGGCGGCTACTGGGCATGGGACCCTGTCGAGAACGCGTCGCTCATGCCGTGGCTCACCGGGACGGCCTTCCTGCACTCGATCATCGTTCAGGAGAAGCGCGGGATGCTGCGCGTGTGGAACGTCTCGCTGATCATCGCGACGTTCGTGCTCGCCCTGCTCGGGACGTTTCTCGTGCGCTCGGGGATCCTCGACTCGATCCACGCGTTCGGCGCGTCAACGCTCGGTAGGCCGTTCCTCGCGTTCATCGTGGTGATCCTCGCGGGCTCCGTGGCGCTTGTACTGAGGCGGCGCGATGACCTGCGCTCGACCGCCCGACTCGAGTCGCTCTGCTCGCGTGAGGCGATCTTCCTGCTCAACAACCTCGTACTCGTCGGACTCTGCTTCGTCATCTTCTGGGGCACGTTCTTCCCGCTGATCTCCGAGGCGGTGACCGGAACGAGAGCGAGCGTCGGACCACCGTGGTTCGACCGCTACACGACCCCGCTTGCGCTGGTGCTCGTCCTGTTGAGTGGTCTGGGTCCGATCGTCGCGTGGCGACGAGTGACGCTCGCGGCGGTCCGGCGCGCGTTCGCGCTCCCGGTCGCCGCCGGCTGTCTGGTGCTCGTAGCCCTGCTGCTGGCGACCCGGGCCGCGGAGAGCGTCACGTCGCTGGTGATGTTCTGCTTTGTGGCGTTCGTCGGCGCCGCGGTTGCCCAGGAGTTCTGGCGCGGCGCCAGCGCGCGGCGGGCGATCTCCGGCGAACGGTGGTCGATAGCGCTCGCGCGGCTGGTCGGGCGCAACCGCCGCCGCTACGGCGGCTATGTCGTCCATATCGGAATCGCCGTCGTGATGCTGGGAATCGCGGCGTCATCTGCCTTCGTCGACCAACGCGACGTGCGTCTCTCGCCCGGCGAGTCAACCGAGCTCGCCGGCTACACGCTCTCCTACCGAGCCCCCACCGCCGACATCCTGCGCGACCGGGCGGGGACGGGCGCCCCGATCACGCTCGGCGCGGTGATCGACGTGCGCCGAGGGAGCGATCGCTTCGTGATGCACCCGTCGCGGAACTACTACCCCTCAGACGTCGCCGCGGACGGCGCGATCGGGCGCTTCTTCGCCGGCGAGGCAACCAGCGAGGTCGATATCCGCTGGGGCCTGACCCGCGATCTCTGGATCGCGGTCCAGCCCGATCTGCGTGCGCTTGCCGAGCCGATCCGCGAGGCCAACGCGCGGTTCGCCGATTCAGGCGGCGGGGTTCAGGCGGTCGTGCTCGCGGCGCTGGCCGAGAGCTATCGCGATCATCCGCCGCCGGCGACCTTTCGGGCGCTTGTCAGCCCGATGGTCATCTGGATCTGGATTGGCGGCGCGATTGTGATGCTCGGTGCGCTGACGGCCGCGTGGCCGTCCGCAGAGGGTGGGCGCCGCCGTCTGACGAGCGTCTATGCAGCTCGCCTCGCCCACCAAGCTTCGGGCGCGACAACGCGCTGACCGTTTCCTCGGAGTTCTGCGCTGACCGTTTTCCTCGGAGCTCTGCGCTGACGTTTTCCTCGGAGCTCGCCAGCCACCCAGGCTGGCTTCGCCCATGCGCCCGCGGTCAGCTTGGCTCTCGCACCCGATAATGGGCGGCTGTGGATCTCGTGCTGGCAACGGTCGTGCTGGCGTTGGTGGTTGCTGTCTTCATCCTCAGTCCGCTGCGAGGGAGCAACGGCAGCGACAGGCAGCCGGATCAGCGGCGGGCAGCGCTTGAGGTCGCCAAGGCGGCCAAGTATCGCGAGATTCGTGACGCGGAGCTCGACCTGGCGATGGGCAAGCTGTCGCGGGCCGACCATCGCGAGCTCGACCGGCAGCTGCGTGCCGAGGCAATCGAGATCCTGCGTGAGCTCGATCGCGATTGACGTCACCGAGCCGGAGGCTCTGTCGGTGGCGCGGCCGCTAGGCGATTGCTCCGAGGGCAGCGAGCATCCCTACTGGGTCACTCTCTGAGCTTGCCGCGCGGCGCCCGCTGTCGCCTGCATACGCGGCCGGTTGCCTCGAAGGGTTACCTCTCTTCCGCAGCTTCGAGATCGCCGGCGCGAACGACAAGCGCGTGCAAGGCCGGCGGGCGGCCGGTCCCATCTCGGCGCGTGGCGGACGTCAGTCTTCCGCCGCGACAATGAGGCTGAGTCGACCTGCGACACGCGTAACAGCAACAACGTCAGTTGAAGTCAGCGAGAACCCAGCGCCACTCGTGAACAGCACCCTCGTTGAGCTTCCCAAGCTCGAAGCACTCCGTAGCTCCCTCGTTGAGAGGTAGAACGCGGTCCTTCATGCGAGCCAACGCTTATGCGAGGTCGTCCTGCGCAAGCGCGTCGGCGAGCAACCGATCCCCACGCTCGAGCCGGGAGCCATCGCGCCGCGTGCTATCACGTTGAGCCTGATCGGCCTGGTTAGCGCCGGACCAAGCTAGCCGTCGTGAGCGCCAGGTCGCAGGCCTTCCTCATCTTGTCGTAGTTCTCGAGGGTGGACTGACATGTGAAGGTGTAGTACTCGCTCCCGAGAAGGAACACGACCACAAATCGTCTCCTGGCGTGACCCGGTGGGTCGAGTGAAGGGTTCCGAAAGGCAGACCAGCCGTAATCGAACGCCGGCTGTCCGGCGACTGTCGTTAGCCTGCTGGGAGGCACTCCGCGCTCATCCCAGAAGCCTTTGTCGAAATCCAGCTTCGCCCGGTTGAGATCTTGAACCTGAACGGGAGACTTGCGCACGATGATCCCGTTGTGACTGTTCGTCCCAAGGGCCCAGATGACCTCTCGCGAGCCGTCGGGAAGCTTCTCGACGGACCTGTCGTCACGCCAGAAGTTGCCCGGATACTCGAAGGTGATCGCAAAATCGCGATCCCTGAGCGTTCGCGGCTGACCGAATCGAACCGCGAAGGACACCGCGAGGGTCGCGATCAGGGCGGCTGCGATGACAACCACGAGTTTTCGAACGGGCCGTCGCGCCTGGCCAACCTGCTCCGCGGGCATGGCCTGCCGGGCAGACATCGATATGCCGGGCGCGTCGACAGACACGCGACCGTATCGGCCGCAATTCTCTGTCCCTTGAGCTACAGCGAATAGGCGGTGCTGGCTCGAATCTCAGCGAGGCAGGGATGCCAAGCGGAAGCGCGATTCGAGCACAACAAAGTCCGCGATGGCGGCACTGGGCTCGAACCAGTGACCTCCTGCTTGTAAGGCAGGCGCTTCTTCCAGCTGAGCTAACCGCCCTCGCGACACCCGCGTCGTCGGGATGCCCGAGCATAGCGCCGCCCCCGAGGCATGGCAGACCACGGTAGTGGGTCAGACCCACTACCCGAGCATCGCCCCGACAGCGAGCGCCGCTAAGCTTGCTCGATGGGCGCGTCAACTGTCGCGGGAGCTCTCGGCCTCAGTCTCGAGGGCGTTCTCGGTGGGCTCCAGGTGATCTTCGCGTTCTTCGTGATCCTGTTGATCCTGCTCCATTCGGGCAAGGATGCGGGCCTCTCCGGCGCGTTCGGCGTCGGTAGCGGGGGCGGCCCGTTCGGGGGTGGCTCGCTGGTCGAGCGCAACCTCGACCGCTGGACGATCGCCTTTGCTGTCATGTTCGTCCTGAACGTGATCGTGCTGCTGAAGATCTGATCCGTCGGAAGCCCACCGACTGGCTCCAAATGCGCCCAAGGAGACTCGAACTCCTACGGGCCATACGGCCCACAAGGCCCTCAACCTTGCGCGTCTACCAATTCCGCCACAGGCGCGTAGCAGGGGCAATCATAGACCGGTAGCCCCTCCAGGGGGAACGGTTGACGACCGCTCGGTTCGCGCTCACGCTGTCCCTCGCCGGCCCCAGCGCGGCACCGCGTCTGTTGTTGCGCCCCGCGTCGGTCATCGCTCGATGCGACGAGTACGATTGGGCGGCTGGCCAAGCAGTCGCGGGAGGTCGGAGAGAAAACCGGCCCTCGAGGAAAGTCCGGACACCGCAGGGCGGGGTGGTCGGGAACCCGACCCGGGGAAACCCGCGGGAAAGTGCCACAGAAAACACACCGCCTACGTGGCGTGGCCGCATGTGCGTCTTCGGTCGCACGGGCCGGTCCGGTGGGTGCAATCGCACCGCTGGGCAAACGTCGCCGGCAAGGGTGAAATGGTGCGGTAAGAGCGCACCGGCGGCGTGGCGACACGCCGGCCAGGCAAACCCCACTCGGTGCAAGGCCAAGCCGGGACGTTGACGCTGCCCGCCGAGTCCCAGGTCGGCCGCAGGGCCTATGGCCCCGCACGTGCAACGCACGGGCGAGACAGATGACTGCTCACGACAGAATCCGGCTTACAGGCCAGCTAAGGGAAGGGCTCCGGCGGACACGTCGGAGCCCTTCCTAGCGTTAGGCACTGCTCGTATCCTTGTTCGATCAGCGATTCGGCCCGTAGCGAGACCCTTGATGCTCTCCTCGACGAGGGCGCGCAGAGCGGCTCGCTCGAGTTCTCGCAGGTCGCGTCCGCCGTCGAGGGCGTCGATGCCCACGAGAGCGAGGTCGAGGAGGTCTACGCCGAGGCTCAGCGCAGGGGGATCGACATCGCCGATGACTGCCGCAAGGACGACGTCGCCAATCGCTACAGCCCCGGCGAGGTTGC
>Ga0183260_10001584_pt1 | contig 18891 bp, 19 predicted proteins | sample AntDrymUQ4972206_2_FD_129768 | JGI IMG/M metagenome (GOLD analysis project Ga0183260, IMG submission 129768) | Polar desert sand microbial communities from Dry Valleys, Antarctica - metaG UQ497 (22.06) (version 2) (version 2) | ecosystem: Environmental > Terrestrial > Soil > Desert | place...
GGGCCAGAACGATGGTCAGCGCTCCAACGATGGGCGCGGGGGCATCGGGGATACTCGTGGCGGGTGGCAGAACGGCGGCGGCTGGGGCGATCGCAGACCGGGCCCGTTCAATCCCGACGAAGTGCGGCAGTTCCGGGGTGAAGTGCGGCAGTGGGCGGCGGATGCGGAGGCCCTGCGAAAGCTCCTGCAGAGCGAGCGGGTCGATACGCGCCAGCTCGACGAGGTGCTGCGTGGGCTCAGATCCCTCCAGGACGAGGGAGTCTACAAGGACGCCGCCGAGCTCCTGCGGCTCCAGTCGGCCGTCACCGAGAACATGAAGCGATTCGAGTTCGGGCTGCGCCGCCGCGCCGAAGCCGCAAGCGCGCAACCTGTCCTCTCAGGCACTGACGAGGTCCCGGAGCAGTTCAGGAAGCTCGTCGAGGAGTATTACAAGTCTCTCTCGAAGGGCGCGGGGCGGTAGGCACGTGTGGCGCCTGCGGACAGGGAAGGGATCGCGTGGCTAAGCGCGCAGTATCGGGTCTGGCCGTCGTCGTCCTCCTGCTGGCCACGGGTGTGGCCGCGCAGCAGGATTTCTTCCGCGGGTTCGGACGCCGGGTAGCGCCCCGGTTTCCGACGGCGGACAGCTTCGACGGAGCCTTCAACTTCTGCCGGGGGATGTTCTACAGCGATCGCCGGGAGCCGGGCGGCCAGGGCTGGTGGACTGACTATCCCGACGCGGACCTCAATTTCTCTATCCGTTTCTCCGAGTTGACGAAGGCGCGCGTGAGCTTCATGCCCGGCGGCGAGCCGAACCACCTCGTCGTGCGCCTGACCGACGACGCGCTGTTTCAGTGTCCGTTCCTGCTCATGGAGGATGTCGGCACGGCCCGGTTCAGCGACGAGGAAGTGAACCGGCTCCGGGAGTACCTGCTGAAGGGAGGCTTCATCTGGGTGGACGACTTCTGGGGTGAGTGGGCCTGGGCCCAGTGGGTGGAGGAGATCCACCGCGTGCTCCCACCAGAGGACTATCCTATTCAGGCCGTTCCGGCGGACCATCCCGTGTACCGGACGTTCTTCCAGTTGACGGAGCTTCCGCAGATTCCCTCGATTGCGTTCTGGCGGCGCAGCGGTGGCGCAACCTCCGAGCGCGGCTCCGAGAGCGCCGTTCCGCAGATGTACTCGATCAGCGACCGGCTCGGGCGCATGATGGTGGTGATGACGCATAACACCGACATCGCCGATGCATGGGAACGAGAAGGAGAGGATCCCCGCTTCTTCTACCAGTTCTCGCCCGACGGCTATGCCGTCGGCCTCAATGTCGTGCTCTACGCGATGACACATTGAAGCACTAATTCCTGACGCTCCCTTCTCCGCCTTTTCCCTTTTCCTTTTTCCCTTCTCCCTTTTCATCGTCAGTACCCTCCCGATGCCACCGTCGCCGGTCATTCGTGTCTCGGGGATCCGGAAGACCTATGGGCGGCTGGTGGCAGTGGACGACGTGTCGCTGGACGTGCTCGAGGGGGAGATTTTCGGGCTGATAGGGCCGAACGGAGCGGGGAAGACCACGACCATGGAATGCGTGGAAGGATTCCGGAAGCCTGACCGGGGCACTATCTCGGTGCTCTCCCTCGATCCCGTGAGGGACATCTACGCGCTGCAGCACCGCATTGGCGTGCAACTCCAGGCTGCGCAGCTGCAGAAGCGCATCACCGTCTGGGAGGCAATCGATCTGTGGGCTTCTCTCTACCCGCGAACCGTGGACGCGGAGGAGCTCCTGAGCGGGCTCGGGCTGGCCGAGAAGCGCGATGCCTGGTTCATGACGCTGTCGGGTGGACAGAAGCAGAGGCTCTTCATCGCCCTGGCGCTCATCAACGATCCGGAGATTGTCTTTCTGGACGAGTTGACGACCGGCCTGGATCCACAGGCACGCCGCACGATCTGGGAACTGGTGCGCGGGATCCGGGAGCGGGGCAAGACCGTGTTCCTGACCACCCACCTCATGGAGGAAGCCGAACGGTTGTGCGATCGTGTAGCGATCATCGACCATGGCAGGATCATCGACCTCGACACGCCGGAACGGCTGATCAGGCGCCACTGTCCGGAGTGCACCGTCGTCCTGACGACCGCGGATGGTGCGGCGGCGGAGCACTTCCGGGGGATTCCCCGGCTCGTGCAGGTCGCAGCTGATGGCGAGCGCTTCACGCTGCGGGGACAGGGGGACGACTTCATCAGCGAAGTGATTCAGTGCCTGTCGGAACGGCGGATGAGGGTGTCCGACTTCCGCACCCTTCTGCCGTCTCTCGAAGACGTCTTCCTGAGGCTGACGGGGCACTCCATCCGTGACTGAACGATGAAAGGGCTGCTGAAACTCACCCTGCTGGAGCTGAAAATCTTCGCGCGCGAGCCTATGGGGCTGGCCGGCACGATCCTCATTCCCGTGGCGGTGTTCATCGCGGCGGGGAAGGCGCTCGGCCCGCGTGTCGCTCGAGCCGACCCGGCGGCAGGGGACTTCGTGATGGTCGGCCTTCCCGTGCTCGCGGCGCTGCTGATCGCCTTCAGCGCGGTGCTGTCGCTCATCACGATCATCGCGATTTACCGCGAGGGGGGGATCCTCAAGCGCCTCCGGGCCACCCCCTTGCGGCCCCACACTATTCTGACGGCGCACGTTCTGGTGAAGCTGCTCCTCACCGCCGTCACCCTCGCGCTACTGGTGCTTGCCGGGAGGCGATTCTACCCGGCGGGCCTGCACATCCCGGTCGTGCCGTTCGGGGTCGCGCTCCTGGTCACGACGCTCTCGATTCTCTCGATGGGCTTTCTCATCGCCAGCCTCGTGCCCACCGCTCGTTTTGCGCAGCCGATCGCCGGCCTCATCCTGTACCCGATGCTCGGGATCTCCGGGCTTTTCGTGCCGCTCGGAATGCTCCCGCCGGCCGTACAGTCAGTTGCGTTGTGCCTGCCTGTCACGTATGCGGTGTCGCTGCTGAAAGGGATTCTGGCGGGGGAGCCGTGGCTCGCCCACACCACGGATCTCGTCGCGCTCGCGATCACGTTCGTGGCCTGCACGGCCCTGTCGTCGCGTGTCTTCCGCTGGGAGTAGTGCACGATCTCCCAATTGGTCGAGGCTGAGCCGCAGCTGGAACCTGGAACACTTCCAATGCCGCACGCGTTGCGCACAACGCAACATTGTCACGCGGCTTGGAGGCTTACATAAAAATGTAGATGACCAGTTGCACCAGCAGGGCGACGGCCGCCCAGGGGCGCAGGTTGTGGCGCTGCCCTGACGTGGCGATGCCGGATACGTCCCGTTGCGGAAGCCGGAGCACCCACAGCAGCAGAACGGCGAGTGTGGAGACGAACAGAATCCGCACCGCGCCCAGCGGAACGCGCAGGAGCAGGTCGCGAACGAGATCTCCGAAATAGTGCAGCGGTGTCATTGACGCTCAGGCAGGTCTCTGCCGTAGACGAGCCCCCGGATTTTGTCGTCTGCCTCCGGTTCCGTCAGCAGGCTGACGACGATGACGAGCACGAGGGCGACAAGGAAGGCCCAGATCGAAAAGTAGAGGAAGGGCTCGCCGATTCTGAACAATGGCTGCCACTGCATCGGCCCATATACAGCCGGCTGGTTCATGGCAAACAGCGTGACCGCGCAGAGGACGCCTCCCACGAAGCCGGTCAACGCCCCCGGTGCTGTCGCACGCCGCCAGAGCACGCCGGTGAGTACGACAGCCAGGGCAGGACCCTGGAAGAAGGCGAGGAGCGTCTGGAAGATCGCATAGATCCCGCTGCCTTCCAGGCGCGACAGATACAGGGCGAAGAGAATGCCCCAGAGGATCAGCCCGGCGGTCACCGTCCGGCCGATCCGCAGCAGCCGCTCGTCTGATGCGGCAGGGTTCAGGAATCGCTTGTACAGGTCGTTCGTCACCAGCGTGGCGGCGGAGTTCACGTACGAATCCACGCTCGACATGAGCGCCGCCAGGAACGCGGCAAGGAACAGGCCTCGAAAGCCAACGGGCATCATGTGCGCCACGAGCGTCGGCAGCGCCTCATCCCCCTGCGCCAGCCCGGGGTACTTGGCGAGGGCGATCAACCCCGGCACGGCGATGATGACCGGCAGCAGGTTCTTCAGAAGCGCGCCAAAGATGTAGGAGGCCTTGGCGTCGAACTCGGTTCGCGCGCCGAGCGACCGCTGCACGATCGCCTGGTTGCCGATCCAGTAGGCCGGGCCGAGGATCATGCCGAGACCGAAATAGATGCCGGCCCAGGGGAACGGCGTTGGGGTGTCCAGCGGCAGGATCAGATCGGTAGGGTGCGCCGCCGCGGCTGTGCCGCCGCTTGCCTGGACGGCCTCGAGTCCGGCGCGAAGGCCGGACAGGCCCCCCAGATCGATGAGCCCGATCACGAGGACCAGCAGACACCCTCCGATGAGGACGATGCACTGGATGACGTCGGTGTAGACGACGGCGGCCAGCCCGCCCGCCAGCGTATAGACGCCCACGAGCGCCGCCATCGTCAGCACGCAGACGACCGGATCCCAGCCGAAGAGCACCTGCATCATCCGGGCGGAGGCGAAGAGCATGATCCCGATGTTGCAGGCCATGAACGCGAACCAGCAGACCGCCAGCGCGGAGCGGACGCGCGCGTCGAAGCGCCGCTCCAGGAACTCGGGGATCGTGTAGACCCCGGCCCGCCAGAAGATGGGCACGAAGAGGAAGGCGGCCACCACCATGGCGGGGATACAGCCGATCCACTCGAAGTTCGCAACCGCCATGCCGTAGGAGTACGCCGCCCCCCCGACGCCGATGATGTCGGTGCCGCCGATGTCGGTCGCCACCAGGGAGAAACCGATGGCCCACCAGGGGAGCGTCCGGCCCGCGAGGAAGAAGTCCTTCCCCGTGCTCATGCGCCGGCCCAGGGTGATGCCAAGCACCAGGGTGCCGACGATGTACACGACGACGATGAGCAGATCGATGTAGGCGAGATTTCCCATGCAGGCGCACGCAAGAACGGCAGTGGCGGCAGTTAATCGGATGCGTGCGGGGTTGTCAACTCTTCGAAAAGGGAGGAGGGGAAAGGGAGGAGGGAAAAGGGAGAAGGGAGAAAGGAGAAGCTCGGCTGATAAAATCCCACGGCAGTGTGGACGATCCTGTCCGGCGCTCCTCCCGCCTCTCACGGGCAGCTCCACTCGGGCCTGTTGCTGCTGCGGGTGTTCACGGGGCTGGTGCTCGCGTACGGCACCCAGGACAATGTATTCAGTGCGGAACACATGCTCGAGTTCCGCGACTTCCTCGCGAAGCACGGGTTTCCGGCGCCGCTGCTCTCGGCGTACATCTCGGCCTATGCCCAGTTCGTCGGGGGGCTGCTGCTCGCGGCGGGATGGTTCACCCGCCCTGCGGCGGCGGTCATGGTGGTGAACTTCATCGTGGCGCTGGTGATGGTGCACCGCTCGCTGCCGTTCGGGTCGAATATCGCGCCTATGGCAATGTGCGCCACCTCACTGGTGCTGGTCATCACCGGCCCCGGGGCGTTCTCCCTGGACGGCTGGCTGGCGCGTCGGCGCCGCGGCTATCGCGCCCGGCTCTAGCCACTCCCACCACGTCGAGTCAGCGTCTGTTGACGACGTACACGCCGGCCAGCACCAGGGCGCCGCCGGCAACCTGCGGCGTTGTGACGGGTTCGTGCAGGAACAGCGCGGCCAGAACGGCCGTCAGGGGCAACTGCGCGAGCAGGCCGACAGAGGTAATCGTCGCGGGCAGATGCCCCAGGGCATACACCAGCGTGAAGTAGGCAGCCAGCTGCGCGATCAAGCCCAACCCGACCAGGGCGAGCCACGTCCGCAGGCTGTAGCCGGCGAGCGGCATGTCAAGTGCCAGACAGATGGCCAGCAACGTCCCCACGCTGCCGACGATCGCCAGCGCATTGAACGTGAGCGTGTCCATGTCGGCGCGCACGCGTTCGGCGGCAAGCAGATATCCGGCGAAGAAAATACCCGCCACGAGGGCCAGCACGTCCCCCACCGCATCCCCTGTGACGCTGTGCCCCCAGGCATCGGCGAGAATCATGAGGCCCCCGCCGGACAGCGCCAGCGCGAGACCGCTCCAGAAGGATCGCGGCGGGCGCCTGCGGAAGAGCAGCCATGCCCCGAGGCCGACGAAGACCGGCGTGTTGTTCCCGAGAAACGCGGCGGTTGCCGCCGAGGTTCGGAGGACGGCCGTGTTGTAGAGCGCCAGATCCAGGCCGAAGCAGACGCCCCCCGCAAGCGCGAGAAGTGCCGGCCTCCGTGCCGGGGCCGGGCGTTGCCGCAACGCCAGTCGCCAGGGAATGAGGACCAGCGCCGCGATGAAGACGCGGTAGAAAGCGGACGCCGGGCCCGGGACGTCGGCCCACCGGATCAGCATCGGCACCCACGCGATGGCGAGAACGGAGAAAGCCAGCGCCCCATAGGCGAGCCACGCGGGGCGCGAGCGTTGAAGCGCCTGCATCCGCGCGCGTGCGGTGCCTGCGGGCGCGGAAACCGAGACGCGAGCCATGCACCGCAAGCATGACAAACGCCCGGTCGGCCGTCTACTTCGTGACGCGCAGCGTGGCCGATTCTCCTCCGGCGCGATCAGCCAAGTACGCGGAAGCTGAGGTACTCGGCAACGACTCCCGACGGACCGTTGACCGAGAGGCGCACGCTGTACTCGCCGGGCGCCAGCGGGGAGAGCGGCAGATCGAACTGTGTGGTGTTTCCCTCGGTGAGGGCCGTAAGCGGCGGAAGCGTCCGCATCGGCTGCCGGAGCCGGTTGAGGAGGACGGCATCGACGGCTGTCCTGTTCCCCTCCGGATCGACAGCGGCGACGCGAAGCAGAAGCCGGTCGGTCCTCCGGAAGTCCCGGCCCGGGGCCGGAGGCGCCAGGGGATCGTCGCGGACCTCGCGGAACTCGCGCGCCGATCGGGTGCGCAGGATGGCGGGCGGATAGATCGTCGGGAGGTCGGCACGCGTGTTCGGCGCCCTGATGTCACGGGAGTCGGTGTCGAGCACGACCCCCTTCTCGTCGAGCACTTTCATGTCGAGACGGACGGGGCCCAGCGGGGCCTCGAAGATGGCGGCGCTCGGCACGTCCGGCGATGGAGGGCCGTGCACGGGCCCGACGAGCGAATCGAACAGGGTCGTGCCCTCAGGAGTGGAGGCCGTGACGGCCAGGCGCGTGGCGCGGCCTCGCAGGGGAGCGGTCCCCTTGAGCGTTGCCCGTTCCCAGGTGACCGTCACCATCCCTTTCCCCGCCCCCCTGGGTGAGAATCCCGACCACGTCTGAATGAGCGGGCTTCTCCGGAGCACACGGACGGGGCCTCGGGATGCAGCAGCCGATTCCAGACGGGGCGCTGCGGGCTGGGCCGCGAGATAGCCGGCGGTCGCGCGGACCTCGGCGCCGGGCCGCCGGACGCCCACTTTCAGTTCATGGAAGCGGCCGTCTTTTCCATGCGGTGCCCGGTAGGTCAGCACGTAGTGCGAGTCCAATGCGCGCAGCATGCCGGGAAGGCCGCGCGCGAATGCGTCCGGCCCGCTGCTCAGCGCCCCTCCGGTCTGGGCCGCGAGCGCCGCGAGCGCTGAAAAGGCCCCCGCCGGTTGTGGCGAGTCCGCGGCGGGAGCGACGAGCGCGGGGGCGAACGCGTAAACCGGTGCCTCGGCCCGGTTCACGATGCGGATGGCGGACTGGATGTCGGCCGGGATGTCACGGCGCGTCCGACTGCGGCTGAACCCGTCGCTGACAAGGACAACCACGGGACGTGCGCCGGTCTGCGCGCGGGAGAGGCTAGCACCAACTGCGCGGAGCGCGGACGTGACGATCTGCGCGCGCGCCCAGGCGACCGCCTCCGGCGCCTGCGCCATGTAGTTGCGCTCGAAATCGGTGCGTGGCTCGAATTGCCCTTTCCGCCCTTCGAAGGACCCGATTGCCTGGCGCAGGCTCTCGCGGTCCGCCGTGGGCGACAGGCTGGTCAGCGGGTCCAGGGGCTTGACGACCAGCCCGAGATCGGCGGGCGCGAGATGACGCTCGAGGAAATCCAGCAGGGCCTCGCGCACGCCGGCGCTCCCGTCCGGCTCGATGTGGAATTCGTCGAGCAGGAAGGCGAACACCCGCGGCGTGGCGCGCGCATCAACGAGCTCCGCGCGCTCGATCGTCTGCGGGATGCCGTCCACGAGCAGCTCGAAGTCGGCCGGCTTCAGCCCGCGGAGCGGCTGCCCCTGAGGATTCGTCACGACAGCCGTGACGCGCGCCAGCTCAGCATTCACCGCTGCAGGAGGTGAAGTCTGGCCGGCGATCGGGCTGCGGGCAGTCAATGCAGGTGCTGCGGCGCCCAGCCACACGGCAACGCAGCCGGTCAGCAGGAGGCGTCGCGTGTGGAACCGCACATCGAAAGTGTACACGTCGCTGCCCCCTTCGGGGACAATCACCTCATGACTCGAGCTCTTCTCACGGTTGCATCCGTCCTGCTGCCCCTGGCCTTCGCCGCCTGCGGTGAGGGTGGACAGGCGACCTCCCAGACCCCTGCCTCACCCGGCACGCCAGCCCCGGGCGGGGCGGCGCGCCTGCTTGTCGTGACCCACACGGAGGGGTTTCGCCACGACTCCATTCCGGCCGCGGAGAACGCGCTGCGTGCTATCGGGCGGGAGAGCGGCCTCTTCGAGATTGAGCTTTGCCGCACGGCCGCGGACGTCCGTACCCGCCTCACCCCTGCGGGCCTGTCCGGGGTGGATGCCGTGTTCTTCGCCAACACCACGGGCAACCTGGGCATTCCGGACATGGGCGCCTTCCTGGGATGGATTGCAGGGGGGAAAGGATTCGTCGGCGCCCACAGCGCGACGGATACGTACCACGACTCCCCGGAGTTCATCTCCATGCTCGGCGGGGAATTCGAGACGCACGGGTCGATCGTGGAGGCACAGGTGCACGTGAACGAACCTACGCATCCGATCGTGGCGCATCTTGCCCCACGCTTCAGCATGACGGATGAGTGGTATCGATTCGGCCGTCTCGGGACTGGCCTGAACGTGCTGCTGTCGTTCGACCGCATTCCTCCCGACGGCGTCGGCACCGCTGGTGACCCGGCAGACCTGCCCCTCGCCTGGCTCAAACCGCACGGCGCGGGGCGTGTCTTCTACACCGCTCTCGGTCATCGTCCCGAAGTCTGGGACGACCCGCGGTTCCGGCAGCACCTCCTGGAAGGGATTCGCTGGGCCTTAAAGCCGTAGCCCCTCGCCCTCGCAGGCGGTTTCGGTAGCCTCGAAAATCCGCTGGGCATCCCTGCGGATGCGCACCAGGGCCTCGTCTGTCCGCCCCGGCTTGTGATGGAAGAGCCAGAGGCCGCCGGCGTCAACGCGCGAGGCGAATTCGGCGCACTGCCGCCAGTTGCTGTGCCCCCATCCCTCGTGGTGCAGGGATTCCTCCGGCGTGAAGTGCGCGTCCAGGATCAGTGCAGCTGCGCCGTCGGCGAACTCCGCGAGCGGCTCGTCGAAGGCTGGATCTCCGAACTCGTGGTCCGTGGCATAGACGATGTCCCCTGTCGTGCCGCGGAGCCGGTACGCGAGGGCGCCCCCGGGGTGGTTCAGCCGAATCGCCGTGATGTCGAACGAGCCGATGGTCAGCTCGCCTGGCGTAATCAGCTCCGTCTTCGGACGGTTCGGCAGGCGCTCGGGGGGAACCGGAAAAAACGGAGACTGGAACAGCGTATCGAGCCAGTCGTCCTGGCCGGGGGCAAAGGCCGGCGCGTAGATGCGCGGCCGCCAGCCGGGCACGTAAAGCTGGCTCAGAAACGGCAGCCCTTGCAGGTGATCCCAGTGGTAATGCGTGAGCAGCACCGGCAGGTCACGTGGCGCTCCGCCGATGGCGAAGCTCAGGCCGGCAATGCCGGAGCCGGCATCGAGGATCAGGGTTTCGCCGGAATCCTCGTCGGTGAGCTCGAGGCACGCGGTGTTGCAGCCGTGGCCGATAGCCGCGGGGATGGTCCAGGGAACGGAGCCCCGCACACCCCAGAATCGCAAGCGCACGTCAGTTGTGCTCCGCCGGCAGCATGGCGGCCGATGATAGCGTAGTTCTCCCGGGCCGGCCGAAGAGCCGCGTGCTAGGATTCCCGGATGATCACCTCACTGTCCACCTGGGCACTCGCCTGCGGCGTCGCGCTTGGCGCGGCGTTTCAGCAGGGGGCGCCGCCCGCGCAGACCCCTCCACCTGAACCCACGCTCAAGCCGGGCGACCGGGCGCCTGAGTTCGCACTTCAGGGCTCCGACGGCAGGATCCACCGGCTGTCGGACTACAAGGGCAAGACCGTCGTCATTGCCTGGTTCCCGGCAGCATTCACCGGCGGTTGAACGGCTGAATGCAAGTCGCTCCGTGAGAGCGGCGACAACATCCGGGCCTTCGAGAACGTCGTATTCTTTGCCGCCAGCGTGGACGATGCGGAGACGAACAAGAAGTTCGCCGAGCACGTCGAGGCTGACTATCCCATCCTCAGCGATCCCCAGAAAGAGACGGCCACCGCCTTTGGCGTGGTAAACGCGCAGCGTCCCCGCGCCTTCCGCTGGACGTTCTACATCGGTCCTGACGGCAGAATCCTGCATGTGGACACGAAGGTCAGCCCTGGCACCGCGGGGCAGGACGTCGTCAAGACGCTGGAGAGCCTCAAAGTGAAGAAGAGCACCGCCTAGAAACACCCCGCTGCGTGCGTCTTCCGGCGCGCGCAGCCCCGTCCCCCTTCAGGTCGTTTTCCTCTAGGGCCTCGAAAGCGCCGTTTTGCGCCTTCTGGAGCAAACGACTTCTGTGCGCGTGAGGTTTGTCATGTGGTGAAATGATATTGTCTCCTCAGTCAACCCACGTTGATAACAAGGAGAAAGCAATGAAGAGCTTTACATCGGTCATCACACGGACACTCGTCGCGGTCGCAGCCGTCGGGCTGCTCACCGGGAGCACGCAGACCCGGGCAGCCGGGGCGGACAAGGACATCGTGGACACAGCGGTTGCGGCGGGATCTTTCCAGACCCTGGCCAAGGCCCTCCAGGCTGCGGGTCTCATCGAAACGCTGAAGGGGACCGGCCCGTTCACGGTGTTTGCCCCGACGGATGAGGCGTTCGCCAAACTGCCCGCAGGGACGGTGGAGAACCTGCTGAAGCCGGAAAACCGCGAGAAGCTGAAGGCCGTCCTCACCTACCACGTCGTTCCCGGGAAGGTGATGGCAGCACAGGTGACGAAGATGGACTCTGCCAAGACGGTGAACGGGCAGCAGGTCCGGATCAAGACCTCGGGCGGTTCGGTGATGGTGGACGAGGCGAAGGTCGTGAAGGCGGATATCGCGGCGTCGAACGGCGTGATTCACGTGATCGACAGCGTCATCCTGCCGAAGTGACGTGGGCTAGTCGCCAGACGCGACGTTGAGTACGGGCGTGATGGGTCCCGGACCCCGGTCTCCCGAGTAGTAGACCCCTTCGAGGAAGAGACCGGCGGCCGGGGCCGTCATCGCGGCGACGGCGGCGCCGTCCAGCCCCGACCGTGCCCGCGCAGGCGCAAGCTCGCCACGCCCGACGGCGGCAAGTACCCCCACGATCCGCCTGACCATCTTCCAGAGAAAGTGCGACCCCCGGATCCTGACGAGCACCAGCGCGCCTGCCTCCGCAATCTCCAGGCTCTCCACAAGGACCAGCGTCGACTTCTCGTCGGCGTCATCATCAGTGAACGCCTGGAAGTCCTGCATCCCCGTGAACAGTTCTGCCGCCTGCCGCATCCGATCCACGTCCAGCGGTTCCCGGACCCACCACACGACCGGCTTGCCGAAAGCGGATCGACGCCTCGACATTTGATACAGGTAGCTCCGTGAGACGGCGTCGTGCCGCGCATGGAACCGGTGCGGCACGGTGGCCGCGGAGATGATGTGGATGTCGGCCGGGAGCTCGTCGTTCAGCCGGCGCCGCAACACCTCCGGGGAGACGCCCGAGTAGAGCTCGAGATGCGCCACCTGTGCCAGCGCATGCACGCCGGCATCGGTGCGCCCCGCCCCGTACAGCTCGAACTCACGCGGCTTGAACGCCTGCCGCACCGCGCGATCGATCTCCCCCTGTACGGTGCGCGCGTTCTTCTGGATTTGCCAGCCGCTGTAACGCGTACCGGCATACTCGATCAGGAGGCGGAAGCGGGGCATGACGTCGCTAGGTTCTACAGGGTTCTCCAGGGTTCTGCAAGGTTCTCCGTGGTTCTGTTCTGCCGGGTTCGGTTCTTCAACGGAACCTGCTGAACCGAATCACCTGAACCAAACCTGCTGAACCGAACCTGCTGAACCGCGCCGAACCCCGCCGAACCGTGCCGAACCCAGCAGAACCCTGTAGAACCCCATAGAACCAGCGTGGCTTCCTGCGATAGAGTCCCCCTCATGAACCTGCCAGCGCGTCGGCCGTTCGTCACGCTTGCCCTTCTTTCCGTTCTGGCCTCGGCGGCCGTGCTTGCGCAGGCACCGCCGGCTTCCCAGGCGCCCGCAGGCCAGCCGTCAGCGTCCCCACCGCAGCCGCTGGACCTGGCCGAACGGCTGCCGTTCGATGCGGCGGTTACCACAGGGACACTGCCGAACGGGCTGAGTTACTACATCAGGCGCAATACGCGCCCGGAGAAGCGCGTCAGCCTGCAGCTCGCGGTGAAGGCCGGTTCCGTCGACGAGGACAACGACCAGCAGGGGCTTGCGCACTTCCTCGAGCACATGGCCTTCAACGGCACGAAGCGGTTCAAGCCCGGTGAGCTCGTGGCCGCGCTCGAGGCGACCGGCGCACGGCTCGGGCCGCACGTGAACGCCTACACGTCGTTCAACGAAACCGTCTACATGTTCCAGCTGCCGACCGACAGCGAGGGGCTCGTCGAGAAGGGCATGCAGGCGCTGGCCGACTTCGCGGGTGGCATTACCCTGGATCCGCAGGAGATCGACAAGGAACGCGGCGTGGTGCTCGAAGAGTGGCGGGGCGGCCTCGGCGCAGGGTCGCGGCTGCGGGATCAACAGATCCCGGTGCTGTTTTACGAATCGAAGTACGCCGAGCGGCTGCCGATCGGAAAGCCGGAGGTGCTGAAGTCGTTCACTCCCGAGCGGCTCGAGGCGTTCTATACGCGATGGTACCGGCCCGACAGGATGGCCGTTGTCGCAGTCGGGGATATGCAGGTTGCCGAGATCGAGGCGCTGATCAGGAAGGAGTTCGGCGCGCTGCCAAAGCCGGACTCTCCGGTGCCCGTCCGGGACTACGTCGTCCCGCTCCATTCCGAGCTGCTGGTCAAAGTGGCGACCGACCCCGAAGCCACGCAGTCGTCGGTCTCCGTCATCCGCAAGCGGGAGCGGCGCCCTGAGGAGACGCTCGGGGCGTACAGAGCCAACCTGGTTCAGCGGCTTGCCTTCCAGATGATCAACGAGCGGTTCGACGAGCTCTCCAGGAAGCCCGACGCGCAGTTCCTTGGCGCTGGCGCGTACGAGAGCGGGCTCAGCCCCACCACATCCAGCATTGGCCTGGGTGCAACGGTGCAGGAAGGGAAGATCCCGGCCGGCCTCACCGCGCTCGTGACCGAAGCCAACAGGGTCGTCCAGCACGGCTTTGGCCCCTCGGAACTGGACCGTGCGCGCAAACGGATCCTTGCGTCGTACGAACGCGCGCATGCCGAGCGCGACAAGACAGAGAGTGGCGCGTACGTCCAGGAGTACGTCAAGCACTTCCTCGAGAACGAGCCGAGTCCGGGAATCGAGTACGAGCTGAAGGCCGTTCAGGCCCTCCTCCCCGGAATCGGGGCGGCCGAGGTGACTGCCGCCTCAAAAGAGATGTTCGATGATGCGAGCCGGGTGATCCTGGCGGTGTCCCCCGACAAGCCAGGACTCACCGTTCCTGCGGAGGCAGAGCTGCGGGCCTCTGTGGCGAGCGCCGAGAAGATCGCCGTCACCGCGTGGACCGACGAGGGAACTGCCGGCGAGCTGATGGAGGATACGCCGGAGCCCGGCGCAGTCAAGGCCCGCAGGGAAATACCCGAGCTCGGCGTGAGCGTCGTGCAGTTCAGCAACGGTGTGGAAGCGTGGTTCAAGGAGACGGACTTCAAGAACGACGAGGTGCTCTTCTCGCTCGTTTCTCCCGGCGGGTCCTCCCTGGCACCGGAAGAGCAGTACCTGGATGCGTCGCTCTCGGTGGCCCAGGTGCAGCTGTCAGGGGCCGGAGCGCATCGCGCCGTAGAGCTTCAACGGCTCCTGGCGGGGAAGACGCTTTCGTCTTCACCGGGCATATCGCTGTCGTCCCACGGCATCTCGGGGCAGAGCAACCCCGCGAACATCGAGACCGCTCTGCAGCTCCTGCACCTCCAGTTCACCTCGCCGAGAGACGATGCGGACGCGTTCGCGCTGATTACAAAGAACCTCGAGGCCGCCGCCCTCAATCGCGAGCGCAATCCGGACGCGGTGTTTGCCGAAAAAGTGGCACAGATCAACACCGGCGATCACTACACGGCGCGCCCGCTCACGCTCGACAGGGTCAAGGCACTGGACCGCGCCCGGATGCTGTCGTACTACCGCGAGCGATTTGCCAATGCCGCGGATTTCACCTTCCTGATGGTCGGCGCGTTCAAGACCGACGAGGTGCTGCCGCTTGTCGGGCGGTACGTCGGCTCTCTCCCGTCTGCCGGGACCCCATCGGCGAAGTTCCGAGATGTGGGGATGAGCTTCCCCAAGGACATCGTCGGCGAGCGGGTGACGCGAGGCCAGGAGCCGCGGGCCCGCACGGTGATCAGCTTCTCTGCCGAGCCGCCGCTCGAGGAACAGGAACAGGCCAGGGTCGAGGCTGCGACAGATGTGCTCCAGATTGCGCTTCGCGACATCCTGCGCGAGGAGCTCGGCGAAACGTATGGGGTGTCGGTGGGGCTCTCGCAGCCGCTGCCCCAGCGCGGCGCGGGTCGCATAGCAGTGACATTCGGCGGCGCGCCCGACAAGATCGACAGCATGGTGGAACGGGTCATGAAAGAGGTGCAGCGGCTTCAGGCGGAAGGGCCCACCGCCGATCTGACGACGCGCGCGAAGGAGACGGCGAGGCGCTCGCACCAGACGGCACTGCGGCAGAACGGGTACTGGCTCAACCGCCTGCAGTCCTCGAAGCTGCTCGGGCGCGATCCGATGCTCATTCTCAGCAGGGAGGAGCGCATCGATGCGATCGCCCCTGAGAACCTGCACGAGATGTACAAGAAGTACTTCCCGCAGGACCGGTATACGGTAGTCACGCTGGTGCCGGAGAAATAGTCCGCGACCCGCGGAGTGGGAGTGTGAGTCGAGGAATGGTGCTTGCCCGCGGCCTCATCCTGATGCTGCTGGCCGCCGGGTGCACGACGGCTATGCCGCAGAGCCTTGACGAAGAAACGCTGGCGCGCCAGCGCGAGCGCATGGTTGCCGAGCAGCTTCGGGCGCGCGATATCCGAAGCCGTCCCGTGCTCGAGGCGATGGGCCGCGTCCCGCGGCATCTGTTCATCCCGGCTGAAGGACGCGCTTCCGCCTATGCCGATCACGCCCTTCCGATCGGCTTTGGCCAGACCATCTCCCAGCCCTACATCGTCGCGTTCATGACTGAAGCGCTGGAGGTCACGCGGGAGCATCGCGTGCTCGAGATCGGCACCGGTTCCGGGTACCAGGCGGCAATCCTCGCCGAGCTGGCTGGTGAGGTGTTCAGCATCGAAATCGTCGAGCCGCTCGCGACACGCGCGAAAGGGGTGCTCGAAGAGCTCGGGTACACGAACGTCCGGGTTCGTGCCGGGAACGGCTATGCCGGATGGCCGGAAGAGGCCCCCTTCGACCGGATCATCGTCACCGCCGCTCCGGAGGCGATACCGCCGGCGCTCGTGGACCAACTCAAGCCCGACGGTCTCCTGGCCATTCCTGTCGGAGTGGGGGAGCAGACGCTGCGCATCATGCGGAAGACTCGTTCCGGCATGTCCCTGCTCCGGACGCTTCCCGTGCGGTTCGTGCCAATGACGGGAAAACCCAACTAGCCGATTGCGAAAGCGCGCATCCAAATCCCCACCGCTGGAGGCCGGCCCGGCGGGCACACCGGCGCCTGCCCGGATGGCAGCGGGCGGGCACCACTCCGTGTACGTGGTATTTCTCCGGAATCCCAAAGGAGACGGCAAGGCGGGCTACTACGTCGGGATGACGGGCCTCACCCCCGAAGAGCGCTTTGCCAACCACAAGGCGGGTATCAAGGCAGCCTCGGTCGTCCGCCGCTTCGGCGTGAGACTCGTCCCGTTGCTCTACGAGCACCTGAACCCGATGCCTTACAAGCAGGCGTTGAGGATGGAGGGGCAGCTCGCCGAGGAGCTTCGTGCCCGCGGATTCCAGGTATTCGGCGGCACTTGAGTAGTCCGGAGTCTAGAATAGGAGAGCGTTGGCCCAACGGCATGAGTGATCCCGACCCTGAGCTTTTTCACCTGCTTGTTGACGGCGTACTCGATTACGCCATCTTCGTGCTGGACCCCTCCGGCCGGATCCGGACGTGGAACCCGGGAGCCAGACGCATCAAGCAGTACGACGCCGACGAGATCATCGGACAGCATTTCTCCCGTTTCTACATGGCGGAGGACAGGGCCAGGGGGAAACCCGAGCGTGCTCTGGCAACCGCGCTTGCAGAGGGGCGCTACGAGGATGAGTGCTGGCGCGTCAGGAAGGACGGCTCGACCTTCTGGGCGCGGGTCGTCATCACCCCGCTGCGTGACGCCTCCGGTACGCTGCAGGGATTTGCGAAGGTCACCGGGGACCTCACCGTACGCCGCCGCGCCGAGGAGTCGGAGGAAGGGCGCCGGGTCGCCGAGGAGACGAACCGTCTGAAGGACGAGTTCCTCGCGACCGTCTCACACGAGCTGCGGACGCCGCTGAACATCCTGACCGGGAACGTCTGGCGCCTCCGATCGACCCAGATGGGGGAAGCCGATCGCGAGTCGGTGCTCGGGGCGCTCGATCGCAACGTCCGCTTGATGACCAGGCTCGTGGAAGACCTCCTCGACATGTCCCGGATGCTGACGGGGAACCTGCATCTGGACCTCGCCCCGGTGGAGCTCGCTTCCGTCATCGAATCCACGATCGAAAACCTGGCGCCCGCCGCGCGCGCGAAAAACCTGACCATCCATACCAGTCTGAGCGTGAGTGCGGGGCCCGTGCTCGGGGATTCGAACAGGCTCCAGCAGGTGATCTGGAATCTGCTCTCGAACGCCGTGAAGTTCACCGATGTCGGCGGACGGATCGAAGTGCGTCTCGTGAGGAAGGATGTGGATGTCGTGATGCAGGTGCGCGACACCGGCCGCGGCATCGCCACGCGCTTCCTGCCGAACCTGTTCGATCGGTTCACCCAGGCGGATCCCTCCACGACCCGGGAGTTCGGCGGCATGGGGCTTGGTCTCTCAGTGGTGAAGCACTTGGCCGAAGCGCACGGCGGGCGCGTCACAGCCTTCAGCGAGGGTGAAGGGCGGGGGACCACATTCGACGTGTACCTGCCGGTCCCTGCAACCCTGACCCCGCCGGACACGATCGCGGCCGCACTGACGCGCCTTACCGAGCCGCTGCCACAGCTGATCGGCACAAGAGTGCTGGTGGTCGACGATCAGTCAGAGGCTCGCGAATCCCTTCGCGCAATCCTGACCCACTACGGCGCGAACGTCGTCACCGCGGACTCGACACGCGAAGCGCTGCGGGTGCTGGATCAGTTCCGGCCGGACATCCTGCTCGCCGACATCGCCATGCCGGAGGATGACGGCTACGCCCTCATCCGTCAGGTGCGAACGCAGATGCCGGACTACGTGCGGGGCGTGCAGGCCGCCGCCGTGACAGCCTACGCCAGCACGGAAGACCGGCTGCGCGTGCTCGCCGCCGGCTACCAACTGCACATTCCCAAGCCGGTCGATCCCGCGGACCTCGTAGAAGCCGTGGCAACCCTTGCCAGGGCCGCACGCGCCGGCGGCAGGACGGCTTCTTCCTGAGCGCAAGCGTCAATCGGACTCGTGGGCTGGGCCTCAGGATGGCCTTGCCCGCGCTGCTGCTGTGCCCGCTGTGGAGCGCAGGCGCAGCGGCGCAGATCTGTGCCGGCCGGCAGACGTTCAACGCCGCACCGGTTCAGGCCGGTGCCGGTGTGCGCGCGTCCCCTTCGGCTGCCGCGCTGAGCGGGAACCTGGGCTTCGGGACCAATACGCTCTTTGGTGTGGTCTCGGGCTCGCGCGCGACCGCAGAGGAATCCCCGGGGCAGTACACCCTGGAGGCGCTGTTTGGCTCGGACCAGCCGATGACGGTGGACAACCGCGTGCACTTCTGCCCCGTGCTGGGTCTGGGTTACCGCTGGCCCGATGGGGCAGCGGCCATCGGAGAGGGTGCGGTGGCACGTGCGGCCGTGCACATCAGCCGCCTGGTGATCAACAGCCACGAGCGCGTTGTGGCGCCTACTGCGGCGCTGGAGCTCGTATGGGAACCGGATGCAGCGGGAAGACGCGAGACAGCCGCCATCGCGAGCGGCGGCGTGGGTGTGCTGTTCCGGAGCGGGTTCAGCCTGCAGGCCGGGCTGGGGGTGCGTCTCGGCACACGACGGCGCGAGCCGCTCGTGGTTGTGGAGGGGAGGTATGGGTTCTAGTCTCCAGTATTCCAGTTTCCAGTGACCAGTTCCCAGTCTCCAGGCTGCAGTGCCCGCCTCCCAACCTGCTGCCCGCTACCGCCTACCATTCCCCGGGGCAGTCGGTGGTAACTGGTCAACAATTCCCAGATCCGTTCCCGCTTCCTGCTGATTTGCCATCGTTAGCCCTGATGTGACAAAAACTCAGGCCGCCCGCGCGAGTGCGCGAGCGACGCGTTCATAGCGCCGTCGCGTGTCGAGATTGTCCGTGAGCCGGAGCCGCAGGGCTCCATGCGGACGCACGA
>Ga0183260_10001586_pt1 | contig 18883 bp, 18 predicted proteins | sample AntDrymUQ4972206_2_FD_129768 | JGI IMG/M metagenome (GOLD analysis project Ga0183260, IMG submission 129768) | Polar desert sand microbial communities from Dry Valleys, Antarctica - metaG UQ497 (22.06) (version 2) (version 2) | ecosystem: Environmental > Terrestrial > Soil > Desert | place...
CCTCAGCAATGAGGACGTCACTGCTTCACTCCGAAGGCAACTTGCATCGACGCCACTCGCACTTCGCAACGATTCGTATCGTCATGCGAGCCTGCTTGGCGGCTCGCGCCTCCACAACGGCGGAGAGCGTCGCGGTGGTTGCGCTCATCGCGCCCACCTCCTCTCAGCGCAGCGGCCCCCGAGCACGGCGACTGGACCGCCGACCCGGAGGCCGCGCGGACGGTAACACGAGCAGAAGCTGGGTCCAGTCCAGCACCCCCTAATCATCGTCGATCCGCGGCACCCGCGCATCAGGCGCCGGAGTATCCGCTGGAGTTGTGACCAGAGCACACACCGATATCCTCAAACTCCGCTCGAGGCGTTGAAGCCGCCGTCGACCGGGACGACCACCCCGTTCACGAAACCCGAGCCGGGTGCGCAGAGCCAGACGACCGTGCTGGCCAGCTCGTCCGGCGCCCCGAACCGGCCAACGGGCGTGTGCTCGACGATCGCTCGGCCTCGCGGCGTCAATTCGCCCAACTCGTCGAGCAGCAATGCGCGGTTCTGCTCCCCGACGAAGAATCCGGGAGCGATCGCATTGACTCGGAGCCTGCCGTTGTAGACGCGGGCTGCGTCCACGGCGAGCCAGCGCGTCAGGTTCTCGACAGCCGCCTTCGCCGCCGAGTAACCGACGACGCGGCTGATCGCCCGGTGCGCAGCCATCGAGGAAATGTTCACAATGCAGCCGTCGAGCTGCTCCTCGCGTTCTGCGATCGCTTGCCCGAACACCTGGCTCGGGAGCAGGGTGCCTACGACGTTGAGCGCGAAGACACGCTCGAACGCCGACTCCTGAAGATCGAAGAACGACGTCGTCTCGTCGAGCGTTGCCTCGGGGATGTTCCCGCCGGCGGCGTTGACCAGCACGTCGATGCGCCCGAAGCGCTCGAGCACGGCGTCGCGCGCCACCTCGATCTGAACGCGGTCGAGCACGTCCGCCGTAACCGCCAGCGCCTCCGCGCCGCCTTCCTCCAGCTCGCGGATGCGCTGGTCGAGAAGCTCCGAGCCGCGCGCGATCAAGACCACTTTCGCCCCAGCGCCGCTGAGCGCGCGCGCGAGTGCGCTCCCGAGCACGCCCGAGCCGCCCGTCACGACGGCCACGCGGCCTTCGAGACCGAAGAGCGTGTCGAGGTCGGTCATCTCGCCGCCCGATGGAGGCGCGTCTCCAAGAGCGTCGGGATGGCACCCGCACCGCCACGGCCTCTGATCGACAGCGACGAGGCCGCCAGTCCCAGCCCGAGGGCCTCCTCGATCTCGTCCCCGACCGCAAGCCTTGCCGCAACCGTTCCCGTGAAGACGTCGCCCGCGCCTGTCGCGTCGACGATCGCGGGTGGCCGGAGCCCGTCGAGCGTGAGCTCGGTGCCGCCGCTATCCGCGTAGACGACCCCCTGAGCGCCGCAGGTCACGGCGACCGCGGCGGCCCCGAGATCGAGACATGCTTGCGCCGCGGCGGCCGCGTCGTCTGTCCCGAGCAGCGGCACCGTGTCTCCGGGGGAAGACGGGGTCGCGAGACTGACCAGCGGAGCGAGAGAGGCAAGAGCCTTCCGGGCGGCCGGCGGCTCGGTGAGCCGCGGTCGAAAGTTCGGGTCGTAGACGACGATGCCGCCGGAGTCGTGAACGAGCTGAGCCGCCCGCTCGACGGCGGCGGCGCAGGACGGCGATAGCGCGTGCGTGACCCCGCTCGCCACGAGCGCGGAGCACTGGCTACCGGCGGCAGCGTCGACATCGCCCGGCCCTAAGAGAGAGCCTGCGCTTCCACTACGCGCATAGACGAACTGTCGATCGCCTTCCGAATCGTGCGAGACGAAGTAGACCCCGTTTTGCCCGTGAACGCGGCGCAGGAGCGACGGGTCGATGCCGAGCTCGCGCACCCGGTCCACGAGGGCGTCTCCGAGCTCGTCGTCCCCGATACACGCGAGCAGACCGACCGAAGCTCCGGCTGCGGCTGCTGCAGCCGCGGCGTTGAGGGCGTCGCCCGAGAACGACAGCTCGAACGAGCGCGCGGAGCGGAGCGGCTCGGGCGCCGAGAGCTCGACGAGCACCTCGCCGACGACGAGCACGTCGAAGCCCTCGCTCACCAGCTGTGGACGGTCCCGTCGAGCGTGCGCGTGACCGGGAGATAGGCCCGGTCGTACGGGTACCGGCCCGCCAGCTCCTCGTCGAGCTCGACCCCGAGGCCCGGCTTCTCGCCCGGGTGCAGATAGCCGTCCTCGAATGTGTACTCGTGCGGGAAGACGGCGTCCGTCTCCGCGGTGTGGCGCATGTACTCCTGGATCCCGAAGTTCGGGACCGAGAGGTCGAAGTGGAGCGCAGCCGCCATGCAGACGGGAGAGAGGTCGGTAGCCCCGTGGCACCCGGTTCGGACGTGATGGAGGTCGGCGAGGCTCGCGATCCGGCGCAGGTGCGTGATCCCGCCGGTATGAGCCACGGAGCAGCGGATGTAGTCGATCAGATGCTCGGCGATCAAGTCCTTGCAGTCCCAGATGCTGTCGAACACCTCGCCGACCGCGAGCGGCGTCGTCGTGTGCTGCCTGATCAGCCGAAACGACTCCTGGAGCTCGGCCGGTACGAGATCCTCGAGCCAGAAGAGCGAAAGATCCTCGAGCCGCTTCCCGAATCCTGCCGCCTGGATCGGGGTGAGCCGGTGGTGGGCATCGTGCAGCAGGTGGAAGTCGAAGCCGAGCTTGTCGCGAACGGACTCGAGTAGCGTCGGCGCAAAGCGGAGGTACTGCTCGGTCGACCAGGCATGCTCGCTCGGAAAGCCACGATCGGCCGGCTCGTAGAACATCGCGCCCTTGCCGACCCCGTAGGCGTCCTGAAGCCCCGGAACTCCCGCCTGCACTCGCACTGCCTTGTAACCCTTCTCGAGGTAGCTCGCCGTCGCCTCGATCGCCTCGGGGATGTCGCGACCGCTGGCATGCCCGTAGACCATGACGCCGTCGCGCGCCTTGCCGCCGAGCAACTGGTAGACGGGCATACCCGCGCCTTTTCCCTTGATGTCCCAGAGCGCCGTGTCCACCGCACCGATTGCGTTCATCGTCACCGGCCCGCGACGCCAGTACGCACCCTTGTAGAGGTATTGCCAGGTGTCCTCGATTCGGGCGGCGTCACGGCCGACGAGCAGAGGACAGACGTGATCCTCGAGATAGCTCGCCACGGCCAGCTCGCGGCCGTTCAGTGTCGCGTCGCCGAGGCCGGTGAGTCCCGACTCGGTCGTCAGCTTCAGGGTGACGAAGTTGCGGCCCGGCGAGCAGACGATCACCTTGGCCTCGCGAATCTTCATTGCGAACCGATCCTTTCGAGTAGGGCGTGAGCGCGTTCGCCGGCGCCGGGCGCCAACAGGTCGGACCCCACTCCGACTGCGAAAGCCCCGGCGGCGAGATAGGCCGGAACCTCCTCGACGCTGACTCCTCCGGTGGGGATGATCGATGCCTGCGGGATGATCGCGAGCAGCGAGCGAAGGTAGGCGGGGCCGCCGATCGAGGCTGGAAAGAGCTTCGCCGGACCGTGCGCGGCGGCCGCACCGACTTCACCGGGAGAGAAGGCTCCCTCAACGAAGAGGACATCGGCTGTGCTCGCGACGCGACGCACCTCGGGGGCGGCATGGGGGCTGACCAGGAAGTCGGCGCCTGCCGCCACCGCCCGCTCGGCGTCGTCCGCACTCGTCACCGTGCCCATTCCGAGGATGACGAGAGGCAGTTCGGCACGCAGGTCACGGAGCATCTCCTCCCAACCGAGGGTCGTGGTCGTCAGCTCGAGGGCGTTCAACCCGGCGTCAGCCAGCTCCCGTGCAAGTGCCGCGGCGGCGTCCGCCCTCGCCAGCCGGAGCACGGGCAGGAGACGAGCGGCGCCGATCGAGTCGGCGATAGCGCGAGGGGAGCGGACGGTCACGACCTCACCGAGCGGCGACCCGGGCGGCCTCGGCCGGCCGCACCGCGCGACCCGTGCGCCCGGACTGGTACGCGGCGAGAACGACGGCCGCGGTCGCGAGACCGTCAGCGCCCGTCACCGCCGGTTCTCGCCCGTCGCGGAGTGCCGCCGCGATGTCGCACCACTGACGCAGGTGCCCGACCGCGGTCACGGACCCGGGGTCGGCAGCGCCACTCCCCGCGCTCGCGCCGGCCGCCGCCGTCGGGGCGCTCACGGGCACGTCCCAGCGCACGATCTCGTCGTCGTGGATGCCGACAGCGCCGCGCTCGAAGAAGAGGTTGAGCTCGGCGGGGAGCCCGGGTCGGGTCGCGGTCGAGGCGGCGACGACGCCGAGCGCGCCGCTCGCGAAGGTCAGCGTGGCGACGGCCGTGTCCTCGGCCTCCATCTCGTGGGCCAGCGTCGCGGTCGTAGCGGACACCTGGACGACCGGGCCGAGCAGCCAGCAGAGGAGGTCGACGGCGTGGATCGCCTGATTGAGTAGGACACCGCCGTCGTCGGCGAGCGTGCCGCGCCAGGGCGCCGAGTCGTAGTAGTCCTGGTCGCGGTACCAGCGGACGAGCGCCTCGCCGAGGATCGGACGGCCGAGCGCGTCCTCGTCCAGCAGCCGGCGCAGGTGGACGTTCTGCGGCTCGAAGCGGCGCTGCGAGATCACCGAGAGGAGCAGCCCCGAGTCCTGTGCGAGCCGAACCGCTCGCTCGCCGCTCCCGAGCTCGATGCACAGCGGCTTCTCGACGACGACGTGCTTGCCGGCCTGGAGAGCCTGGATCGTCAACGACGCATGACTGCCGCTCGGAGTGCAGATCGCGATGACGTCGATGTCCGGCCTACCGATCAGCTCCTCGGCGTCCGCGCACCACGCGAGGGCGCGGTCCTCGTCGCCCGTCGCGCCGGTGCGGCTGCGCGTGGCGGCGACGACCTCGACTCCCGCGCACTCCGAGATCGCACGGTGATGCGTGCGACCGATGGCGCCGTAGCCGAGGATCCCGACGCGCAGGCTCGTGGCGCTCACGCCGGTACGGCGGCCGCGAACACCGGCTCACCCGCCTTGTAGGTGGCGCCGATCGCGAGGCCGGCCTCGCCCGGCTCGATCACGACCAGGTCGCCCGGAGCCCCGACGGCCAAACCCGCCGCCGTCGGCAGGTCGAGCAGGTGGGAGGGCCGGGTCGAGCACATCTCCCACGCGTCCTGCAGCGACGCGAGCCCGCGACCGACGAGGTTCGACATGGCGGTCGGCAGCATCTGCACCGAGCCGGCGAGCAGCTCAGGGCTCTGACGGAGGTGGAGCTTCCCCGCCGGCGTCAGGACGACCTCGCCGCCGATCGGCGTCTCGTACTCGCCGGGCGGCATCCCGCTCAGGCACACGGCGTCGCTGACGACGATCGCCCGGTCGCCCTTCACCTTCAGGATCACCTTGATCACCGAGTCGGGCAGGTGGAAGCCGTCCGCGATCACCGACGCCCAGAGCTCGTCGTGCGCGAGCTGCTCCCAGAGGTAGTTCGGATGTCGCGGCAGCTGGGCGTGCGTGCCGTTGCCGAGGTGCGTCGAGATGCACGCGCCGGCAGTGATAGCCTCGCGCACCTGCTCCGCCGTCGCGGCCGTATGGCCGATCGCCACGGTGATGCCGTACTCGACGCACCTGGCGACGAACGACGCCGCCCCCGGCCATTCGGGAGCCACCGTGATCATGCTGATCAGGCCCCGCGCCGCTTCCTGCCAGCGGCAGAGGAGCTCCCAGTCGGGGGCCTTGACGTGGACGGCGTCGTGGGCGCCGCGTGGACCGTCCTCCGGTGAGATGAAAGGACCTTCGAGATGGACGCCCGGGATCGCGGCACACGTCGAGGACGAGCGCGAGCAGGCCGTCGCGATCGCCGCGAGCGCCCGCTCGATCTCGTCGTCGCCGTTCGAGACGAGGGTCGGGAGAAAGGAGGTGACCCCTTCGCGCGCGAGCTCGGCGGCGACGCGCTCCACCAGCTCGGGGAGCAGCGGCGGCGTGTTGAGATCGAGTCCGCGATAGCCGTTCACCTGCAGGTCGACGAGACCAGGCCCGATCCAGCGGCCGGCGGTGCCGTCGATCTCGGCGAGCGGCTCGATCTCCGCGATGAGCCCGTCCAGGAACGAGATGCGCACCGGCATGTCTGTGCGGTAGTCGCGCCCCTCGACGCTCGAGCTCGCTCCCGTACGCGCGGGTGGAGCGACGGTGGAGGAGCCGGACGTCATCGTCCCGCCGCTCCCGGGTACGACTCGAGATCGAGGTAGAGTCGCGCGTCGCCGTGCCGGCGCAGGACCGACGCCGGACATGCCGGCTCGATCTCGCCGCGCAGGGTGCGCTCGACGGCCGGCCGCTTGGCGGCGCCGGGAACGACGCAGTAGGCCTCGCGCGCCGCCAACAGCGTCGGCACCGTCAGCGTGAGCGCGTGCGTCGGGACCTCGGCCAGCCGCGCGAAGCACCCGTCGTGCACCTGCTGCTGCCGCGAGGCTGGGGCGAGCGCGACGAACTTCATCGCGGTCGCGTCGTCGAAGTCCACATGGGGCGGATCGTTGAAGGCCAGATGGCCATTCTCGCCGATGCCAAGACAGAGGACGTCGATCGGAGCGGCGAGCAGGAGCGCCGCATAGCGCCGGCACTCCGCCGCGGGGGGCGCGCAACCGTCGATCAGGCGCACCGTTCCCGGCGCAACGTGCTCGAAGAGACGAGTCATGAGGAAGTGGCCGAACGACCGCGGGTCGTCCGCGCGGAGTCCGACGTACTCGTCCATGTGGAAGGCGGTGACGCGCGACCAGTCGACGCCGGGCGCCGCGGCGAGCGTCGCGAGCAGCTCGTTCTGCGAGGGCGCTGCGGCGAAGATCATGCGAACCGCGTCCTGGGCGGTGAGGAGCGCCCGCAGCCGAGCCGCCACGGCCATGCCTGCCGCGGCTCCGAGCGCCGCCCGATCCGCATACACCTCGACCTCGAGCCGGTCGACACGCTCTGCCGCGACGGGCTGCGGAGCGATGAGGGTGGTGGGGCTGGTGTCGACGGATCGCATGGAGAGGTCTCGAGGGCACCTTATTGCAGGTTCGGGATGAAATCGAGTCCTAGCAATGACCTCCCGACGGACGCGGTTCCGAGTCGCAAGCGAGAAGGAGTCGTCTCTGCGGCGTGGTTATGCCGTTTTCGCGGCAGCGTCGGGCCATCGTCGTCCGACTCCTTGACCTTCCGGTTGCTGCAACTTACTCTAGGTCCCGCATGAAGTCTCAGAACACCGGCACCGTTCCGACGCTCGCGAGTACGAGCCAGGTCAGGCTCTACAAGCGCACGCGAATCCTGCACGCGCTGCGGCGCAGCCCCGGCCTCTCCAAGATCGGCCTTGCGCGAGAGCTCGAGATCAGCCCCACGACCGTCGGCTCGCTGATCGAGGGCCTCGTGCGCGACCGGCTCGTCGTCGCCGGCGGGCTCGAGCCCTCGATGGGCGGGCGGCCGCCCGAGCGCCTCTCGCTCGATGCGGACGGCCCGCTCGCGCTCGGCGTCGACCTCGGCGAGACGGCTGCGCGCTTCGGGCTGCTCGACCTCACGGGCCGGCTCGTGGCAACGGAGACGCTTCCCTTCAGTCGGCGCTCCCGCGACGGTGGAGTCGACGCCCAGATCGTCTCCGACGGGATCACGGCTCTGCTCGCCGAGACGGGTCTCGGCCACCGGATCGCGGGAATCGGCATCGCCGTTCCGGGTCTCGTCGACCGCGAGGCGGGGGCCGTGCGGTATGCGGCCAACCTCGGCTGGGAGGACGTCGCGCTCGGCGAGCGGCTCACCGTCGAGTTCGACCGACCGGTACTGCTCGACAGGAACACGAACGCCGCCCTGCTCGCCGAGGAGTGGTGGGGGACCGCGGCGCACGACGACCCCGCGATCTTCGTCACGCTCGGCTCGGGCATCGGCGCCGCCATCCGGGTCGACGGGGCGTTCGTCCGCGGAGCGTCCGGCGCCCCCGGTGAGTTCGGCCACATCCAGGTGGTCGCCGACGGGCCCGAGTGCCGCTGCGGCCAGCGCGGGTGCCTGGAGGCGCTCGCGTCGAGCGCGGCCGTCCAGCGGAGCTACCAGCGGCTCGCAAGCGCCTCGCTCGACGGCGGGATCTCCGAGATCGTCCGGGCCGCGCGAGCCGGCGACTCGCTTGCGCTGCACGTCCTCGACGAGGCGGCGCGTCATCTCGGGATCGGCATCGCCACGATCGTCAACCTCTTCAACCCGTCCGTCGTGATTCTCGGCGGCGAGCTGATGGAGGCCGAGGACCTGATCCTGGCGCGCATCGACGCCCACGTCCGCGCCCGCTCGCTGAAGGTGTCAAGCGCCGCGCTTCGTCTGGTCAGCTCCTCCTTCCCGGAGGACGCCGCGCTGATCGGAGCCGCTACGACCGCGTTCGACGCGCTCTTCACGAGCGCGCTTCCCGACCGCCCCGCCGCACGTTCGGGCCGGCAGAAGGCGAAGGCGTAGCGTGGCCGGCTGGCCGACCTGGCCGCAATGGGACGAGCGCGAGCTCGACGGGCTGCGCCGCGTGCTCGAGAGCGGCAACTGGGGCGGCTACTCCGAGACGCTCGGCGAGTTCGAGCGGGCGTTTGCGGCCCGACACGGAGCCGCGCACTGTGTCAGCGCGATGAACGGCACCGTCTCGCTCGTCGCGGCCTTCGCCGCCTGCGAGATCGGCCCGGGCGACGAGGTGATCGTTCCCGCCTACACCTTCTTCGCCACCGCCAGCGCCGTGCGGCTCGCCGGAGCGACCCCCGTCTTCGTCGACATCGATCCCGACACCTACAACCTCGACGTCGCAGCGGCCGCCGCAGCGATCGGCGAGCGGACGAGGGCAATCGTGCCGGTGCACTTCGCCGGACTGCCAGTCGATCTCGACCTGCTTCTGCCGCTCGCCGCCAAGCACGACCTGGTCGTGATCGAGGACGCCGCTCACGCCCACGGCAGCAGCTGGCGCGGCCGTCCGGTCGGGACGCTCGGAGACATCGGCTCGTTCAGCTTCCAAGCGAACAAGAACATGACCGCGGGCGAGGGCGGCGCACTCCTCACGAACGACGACGCTCTGGCGGAGCGGCTCTGGAGCTACGTCAACCAGGGTCGCGACTCCGACGGCTCGTGGTACGAGCATCCGCACCTCGGCAGCAACCTCCGCCTCACGGGCTGGCAGGCGGCGGTCCTGCAGGTACAGCTCGAGCGGCTCGACCCGCAGCTCGAGCGGCGCATGGCGGCCGCGCGCTACCTCCGCGAGGAGCTGGCGCAGTTCGCCGGCCTACGGCCGCTCGCCTGGGACGAGCGCGCCGACAACCACGCCCATCACCTCTTCGTCCTCCGCTACGACGCGGACGGGCTCGACGGGCTCTCGAGAGACGATTTCCGCCGCGAGCTCGAGGCGAGGGGCATCCCGTCCTCCGCCGGCTACGGGATGCCGCTCTACCGGCAGCAATCCCTGAAGCCGCCGCTCGGGCGCGCAACCCCTTGTCCCGCCGCTGAACGTGCCTGCAAGGAGGCGATCTGGCTGAGCCACAACCTGCTGCTCGCCGACGAGGCCCAGCTTGCGGCCATCCCCGAGGCAGTAGCGGACATCTTGACCGATCGACGTCGGCTCGCCCTGCGAGCCGAATCCCCGCGAGAAGCCGGTTCCCCGAGACAAGCCAGTTCCCCAAGACAAGGAGGCGTGGCGGCATGACTCACGACGACGATCCGTTCGACCCGATGGGCATGGAGCACGAGGAGAGCGAGGAGGCATGGGCGGGATCGCTCTCGCGCCGCGACATCCTCGCGCGGGCGGCGGCGCTCGGTCTCGCGCTGCCGGCGATGTCGCTGTTGCCGGGCAACACCGCCGCAGCGAGGGCCGCGGCCTTCCAGGCACGCAAGCCGAAGGGCCAGATCGTCTTCGCGACCCGTATGAGCGAGTTGGGCGACCTGCACCCCTTCACCGCCCGTCTTTCCCGAGCGATGGCGGTCTCGTACCAGATCAACGAGGGGCTCGTGAAGTTCGCTCCCGACCTCAGCATCGTTCCCGGGCTCGCGAGCTCGTGGACCGTCAGCAAGAACGAGCTCGTCTACACGTTCCGCCTGCGCCAGGGAGTGAAGTGGCACGACGGAACGGCGTTCGACGGTGACGACGTCAAGTTCACCTTCGGCGCCGCCGTCGCGACGAGCAGCCAGTCGGCGGCGAGAACCGTTCTGACGACCTACATCAAGCGGCTCAAGGTCACCGGCAACGCGGTCGTGATCACACTCCGCGAGCCCTACAGCCCGCTGCTCTCCGTGCTCGCGACCCAGCTGCAGATCCTGCCCGCCCAAAAGCTCCGGGGGAACATCTACGACGCCGGCTTCCGGCAGACCCCCGTCGGCACCGGCCCGTTCAAGATCACGGGGCGCACGAACGGGGCGCTCACGCTCTCCGCGAACACGAGCTACTGGGGCTTCCGTCCCTACGCGGCGAAGATCATCCTCAGCGACGCGCCAGACACGGCGTCGCAGCAGGCCGGGTTCCTCGCCGGCGAGCTGGACGTCATCGCCTACGTGCCGACCGCGATGGCCGGCCTCAGGGCGCAGGGCTTCCCGGTGTACGCCGGCGCCGCCAACAGCACCCACGGGATCATCCTCGACCTCCAGAACCCGATCCTCCAGGACGTGCGCGTCAGGCAGGCGCTCGCGCTCGGGCTCGATCGGCGCCGCGCGAAGCAGCTGCACTACGCCGGTGGCATCCTCGCCAACTCCGTCGTCTCGACGGCGTACGGCCCCTACCACGACACGAAGGTCAAGCCGATCGCCTTCGATCCGGCGAGCGCAAGGACCGTCCTGGACAACGCGGGCTGGAAGCTCGACTCGAGGTCGGGCGTCCGCTCGAAGAACGGCGAGCAGCTTCAGCTGACGCACTACGCCTGGCCGGCGCAGCAGTGGCAGGACATCGCCGCGATCGCGCAGGCGAGCTGGAAGGACATCGGCGTCGACATCAAGATCGTCAGGGCCGATAACTCGCAGATCGCGACGGTCGTCTCGGGGAAGTACGACATCGCGCCGCTCGGCCTGGGGCTGACGAACGACCCGATCTCGGGCCTCGTCCAGCTCCTGCACACGACGACCCGGACGTTCAAGGAGGGCGGCACGCTCAACGTCTTCCACTACTCCAACCGCGAGGTCGACTCGATCCTCGACAAGGCGACCCGGACCTCGAACCGCGCCGCGCGGATCAAGGCGGCGCACACCGTGCAGCAGCGGGCGCGCACCGGCATGCCGTTCATCCCGATCGCCTACCCGGCGCTCGAGCTGATCACGAAGAAGAACATCGTCCTCCACGAGCGGAACCGCGGCCTCTCCGGCATCGCGGTCGGCTACTTCATGTCGAAGTGGCGGGTGTCGTAACGTCTATGCGCGACGGGGTGAGGGGCGAACGAGGCAACCGATGACGGGCTTCCTGCTGCGGCGATTCCGGCAAGTCGTGCCGCAGCTGCTGATCCTGTTCACGATCTCGTTCGCCATCATCCACCTCACTCCCGGCTCGACCGGCGCGGTCAACCCGGAGGCGGGCGTGACCCAGAACCTCGTGCTGCTGCAGGAGCAGCTCGGCCTCGACCGCCCCCTGCACGTCAAGTACGCGGATTGGCTCTGGCATGCGGTGCAGCTCGACTTCGGCAATTCCTTCGATGACGGCCGTCCCGTGATCGACAAGATCCTCGAGCGGCTGCCCGCGACCCTGCTGCTGACGGGGACGGCGCTGCTCCTCTCGATCCTGATCTCCGTGGTGCTGGCGGTCGTCAGCAGCGTCTACCGGAATTCCTGGTTCGACTACGCCGCGACGGTGTTCTCGTTCTTCGGCCTGTCGATTCCGGCGTTCTGGGCGGCGATCCTCGCGATCATCGTCTTCGGCGTCCAGCTCGACCTGCTGCCGGTGCAGGGGATGAACTCGATCGACCAGGACGGCGCGGCGGACACGCTCCGCCACCTGATCCTCCCCGCCGGTGTGCTTGCCCTCGAAGGGACGGCGGCGCTGACCCGTTATCTGCGCTCGAGCATGATCGAGGTGCTACAGGAGGACTACGTGCGGACGGCGCGTGCGAAGGGGTTGAGCGAGCGCCGGGTCGTGTTGAGCCACGCTTTCCGGAACGCGCTTGTCTCCTCGGTCACGATTCTCGGCCTCCGCCTGCCGATCCTCGTCGGCGGCGCAGTCCTGATCGAGACCGTCTTCGCGTGGCCCGGGATCGGCCGGCTCGGCTTCGAGGCCGTCTCCACGCGCGACTACCCGGTCGTGATGGGGCTGCTGGTCTTCACCGGGATCATCACGATCGTCGGCAACCTCCTCGCCGACATCACGTACTCGCTCGTCGACCCGAGGGTGAAGCTAAGTGGCTAGCGCCGCCACCGTCCCCGCCGAGCTCCCGCGCGCTCCCTCGGAGCTGCTGCGCAGCTGGCGCCGCTTCCGGTCGAACCGGCTCAGCGTCGCCGGCGCAGTGGTGTTGCTCCTGATCGCGCTCGGCGCGATCCTCGGGCCGCCGCTGGCGCGGCGGTTCCTCGACCTGACGCCCTACGACCTCGCCTGCGACGGCTTCGCGCCGATGAGCCGGGAGCATCCGCTCGGCTGCGACCCGCTCGGGCGCGACCTGCTGGCACGCCTGCTCGCCGGCGGCCGCGTGTCCTTGATCGTCGGCCTGTCGGTGGCGATCGGCTCGACGGGCATCGGGCTCATCATCGGCGCCGTCGCCGGCTATTTCGGCGGCGTGGTCGACTCGCTGCTCATGCGCCTCACCGACACGATGCTCGCTTTGCCGACGTTCTTCATCCTGCTGGCGGCCGCCGCGGTGCTCGGGCCGAGCCTCGTCAACACGGTGATCATCATCAGCGTCCTCGAGTGGACGACGACGGCACGGCTCGTGCGGGGCGAGTTCCTCGTGATCCGCGAGAAGGAGTTCGTCACGGCGGCGCGCGCCGTCGGGCTGACGAACCTGAGGATCGTGCGCCACATCCTGCTGAACGTCGTGCCTGTGCTCGTCGTCGCCGGCACGCTCGCCGTCGCCTCGGGGATCCTCGTCGAGTCGGCGCTCTCGTTCCTCGGCCTCGGCACGCAGCCGCCCCAGGCCAGCTAGGGGTACATGCTCTCGAGCGTCCAGGACTTCGTCTTCACGGCGCCGCTGCTCGGCGTCTTCCCGGGGCTCCTGATCATGATCACCGTCCTCGCGGTCAACTTCGTCGGCGAGGGCCTGCGCGACGCGCTCGATCCGCGGATGGTGAAGGGCTAGGTGGCCCTGACGGGAAGGGAGCCCGAGGTCCTGGACGCCGCCCGGGCCGACGCGAGCCCGGAGGAGAGCGGCGACCTGCTCCGGGTCGAGGATCTCGCCGTCCACTTCAGCACGGACGAGGGGATTGCGCGCGCCGTCGACGGCGTCTCGTTCGCGATCGGCCACGGCGCGACGCTCGGGCTCGTCGGCGAGTCGGGCTGCGGCAAGAGCGTGACCGCGCTCAGCATCATGCGTCTCGTCGCCCAGTCGGGACGGATCGTGCGCGGCCGCGTGCTCTACGCCGGCCGCGACCTCGCGTCGATCGGCCGCAAGGAGATGCGCCGGATCCGCGGTGCCGAGATCGCGATGATCTTCCAGGAGCCGATGAGCTCGCTCAACCCGGTGTTCACGATCGGCGACCAGATCGCCGAGGCGGTCGAGCTCCACCTCGGCGTGAGCGGCCGCGAGGCGAGGAAGCACGCGGTCGCCATGCTGGAGCGGGTCGGCATCCCCGCTGCGAACCGGCGTGTCGACGAATATCCGCACCAGCTCTCCGGCGGGATGCGACAGCGGGTGATGATCGCGATTGCCCTGTCGTGCCGGCCCAAGCTCCTGATCGCGGACGAGCCGACGACGGCGCTCGACGTCACCGTGCAGGCCCAGATCCTCGACCTCCTGAACGAGTTGCGGGCCGAGTACGGCATGTCGATCCTGCTGATCACGCACGATCTCGGCGTCGTCGCGGACGTCTGCAGCCGCGCGGTCGTCATGTACGCCGGCCAGGTCGTCGAGCAGGGCGCTACGAGCGCGATCTTCGGCTCGCCGCAGCACCCGTACGCGGAGGGCCTGCTCAAGTCCATCCCCCAGCTCGGGATGCGCAGCGACCAGGCCCTCGGCCTGATCGAGGGCCGCGTGCCGAGTCCCCTGCGCTGGCCGGAGGGATGCCGCTTCGCCGCCCGCTGTGACTACCGCTTCGAGAAATGCGATGAGGAGCCGCCTCTGTTCGACGTGCCACCGCAGCAGTCGAAGTGCTGGCTCTGCGAGAACGGCAGGCGAATGCCCGCGGCCGGGGAGTTCACCGGCGAGCAGCCCGTGCATGTGCACGCCGAGCCCCGTCCTCGCATGCTGGAGGCGCCACCGCCGTCCGGGCCGATCCTGCGCGTCGAGGCCCTGAGAACGCACTTCCCTGTGGGACGACACCTCTTTGGCGGCGCAGACCAGACGATCAAGGCGGTCGACGGCGTCGATCTAGAGCTCGCGCCCGGCGAGACCCTCGGGATCGTCGGCGAGTCCGGTTGCGGGAAGTCGACGCTCGGCCGCAGCCTCCTCCGGCTCGTGGAGCCGACCTCGGGCCGGGTCGAGTTCGAGGGCGTGGACATCACCGCTCTCCCATCCCGTGCCCTCCGGCCGCTCCGGGCCCGGATGCAGATCATCTTCCAGGACCCGGTCGGCTCGCTGAACCCGAGGCTCCGGGTCGGCCAGATCGTGGGCGAGGCGCTCCGGGTGCACGGCGTCGAGTCGCGGTCCCGGCGGCGGGCTCTCGTGGTCGACGCGCTCGACCGGGTCGGGATGGGGCCGGAGGCCGTGCGCCGGTATCCACACGAGTTCTCGGGCGGGCAGCGCCAGCGCATCGGGATCGCGCGCGCGCTCGTGCTCGCGCCGAAGCTCGTCGTCGCGGACGAGCCCGTGTCGGCGCTCGATGTCTCGATCCAATCGCAAGTCCTCAACCTGATGGTCGAGCTGAAGCGCGACCTCGGCCTGACCTACCTGTTCATCGCGCACAACCTCGCGGTCGTCTCGTACATGAGCGACCGGGTCGCGGTCATGTACCTGGGCAAGATCGTCGAGCTCGCGGCGGGTCGCGAGCTGTACGAGCGGCCGCTGCACCCCTACACGCAGTCGCTCCTGTCGGCGATCCCGTCGGTCGACCTGAGCGAGCGGCGAGAGCGGATCAAGCTCGTCGGCGATCCGCCGAGCCCGATCGATCCGCCGTCCGGCTGCCACTTCCGCACGCGCTGCCCGCTCGCGCGGGAGCTCGGAACCGTGGAGGGGATCTGCGCGCACGAGGAGCCGCCGCTCGTGGCGAAGCAGGAAGCACATGTCGTCGCCTGCCACTTCGCGTGACGACGACTCCTCGCATGCCGCTGATCGACGTGCACGCGCATGTCGGCCGGCTCCTCCACGACCTGCCCGCGAATCGCCCCGAAGACCTGATCGCGACGATGGACGCGCTCGGCATCGAGCTGGCGGTCGTGCTGGCGGTCGAGAGCCCCGAGGAGCTCGACTACTACGTCACCACCGAGCAGGTCCTTGACGCCTGTGCTCTCTACCCGGACCGCCTGGTGCCGTTTTGCAGCATCGACCCGCGCCGGCGCTACCCGGAGCGCTTCGACCCCGAGCCGCTCATCGCGGAATACGCCTCGCGCGGGTGCCGGGGCTTCGGGGAGGTCCTCGCAGGCGTGCCCATCGACGACCCGGGCCTGCAGGCGCTCTACGCCGCCTGCGGCAGATTCGGCCTGCCTGTCCTCTTCCACACCGATCATCTGATCTGCCGGGACGAGCCCGGCCTGCCGCGGCTCGAGCGGATGCTCGCGGCCTTTCCGGAGACGACGTTCATCGGCCACGCGATCCGCTTCTGGGCGGAGATCTCGGCGGACGCGACGCCGGAGCAGTTCCACATCAGCGTCTACGCTGCCGGACCCGTCGTGCCCGGCGGCGCGACCGACCGGCTCCTGACCGAGTATCCGAACCTCTACGGCGACCTCTCGGGCGGATCGGGATTCAACGCCCTGACGCGCGATCCCGAGTTCGGACTCGACTTCCTCGACCGACAGCAGGACAAGCTGCTGTTCGGCACCGACCTCCTCACGCCCGGGCGGCGGCCCGGCATCGTGGAGCTCGTGCGCACGTGCGCGATCGGCGAGATAGCGCGCGAGAAGATCTGCCACGGCAACGCGCGGCGGCTCCTGGGGATCGAGGTGAGAGCTCTCGCATGATGATCAACGAGACGAGCAAGCGCGTCATCTACTTTCGCGAGCACGACGCGAAGGTCGTGGGAGAGGGATGCTTTTACCTCGACCAGATCGTCTGGCTGAACGGGGACCAGGTCGTGCTCGGTGAGAAGGTCGGCTTCAACTTCGGCTGCTACGTGAACGGCTACGGTGGCCTGAGCATCGGCGACCGATCGTTGATCGGCCCGTTGACGACGATCCACACCGCGAATCACGCGTTCGACGATCTCGACGTCCCCCTGCTCGAGCAGGGCTCGGTCAAGCAGCCGGTCGCGATCGGGAGGGACTGCTGGCTCGCGATGTCGGTGTGCGTCCTGCCCGGCGTCACGATCGGCGATCGCTGCGTAATCGGTGCAGGCAGCGTCGTGACGAAGAACATTCCTCCGGACTCCATCGCGGTAGGGAACCCCTGCCGGGTGATCCGCAACCGAAGAGCGACCGGATGATTTCGGTCGGCGCAACGAGCCTCGGCTTCGGCGCCGCTCCTTTGCCGCGGCTCCTCGAGCAACTGCGTGAGCTCGGCGGCGAGTGCATCGAGCTGAACAGCCAACCGGGCCTGCACGACGGGCTCGTCATCGACGCTCGCACGATCGCATCGGTGCGTGCGTGGGTGGACGGCTCCGGCATCGCCGTCCGCAGCGTCGGCGGCTACTCGGACTTCGCCCAGGTGGACGACGACGCGCTGGCGGTTGAGCTCGCTCGCCTGCGGTGCGCCTCCGAGCTGGCCTGCGAGCTCGAGGTCGGGATCGTGCGTGCGTTCGTCGGCGAGCCCAAGGCCGGGCTCGGTCTCGCAGAGGCGCGGGCGCGCGCAGTCGATGCGTTCGGGCAGGCAGCCGGCTTCGCGGAGGAGCTCGGCGTAACCCTAGCGATCGAGAATCACGGCCAGCTCCTGAACGACGGCCGCGCGCTCGCTTCGCTCGTGGAGGAGATCGATTCGCCCCACGTCAAGCTCACGCTCGACTCCGGGAACTTCTGCTGGGCAGGGCACGACCTCGAGCAGGCTCACGACGACTACGAGGCAGTGCTACCGCACGCCGTCTGCGTTCACATCAAGGACGGCATCTGGACGGAGGAAGGATTCGAGTTCGTACCCGCCGGCCTCGGCTCCCTTCCGATCGCCGAGTTGATCAACGACCTGCGCACCCGCTCCTACGAAGGGCCGATCTACAGCGAGTACGAGGGATCGGGAGACTTTCTGGGCGGTACGCGAGAGAGCGTCGGCTTCTTGCGAAGTGTGCTGCATCGCTGAGCTTGCCGACCGCGTCCCGCAGCTCGCCGCTCTCCGCCTGATCTGGGACGCGCTGCTGCGGCCGGAGCCGGCGACCCAGCCGACCGCTTGCTCGGGCGGCAGCTCGTGCGGAGAAGGGGGAGCCGCGTGGGCAGCCACTCCTCGCCCGACGGATAGGCAAGGATGAGCAAGAGTGGGTTGAGGGCGCTGCGATGTCGAAGCTTCCAGAGCTTGCGCACGTCGTCGGCCTTTGGCCTCTTCTCCGTAATGGCGTAATCGACGACGAGCGGATAACGCGAATCGCGGCCGTCCCATCCTCCCGGGCCTCAACGTCCGCTGGGCCGCCATCGGGGACTGACCAACGTCTGAAGCCGATGCCGACGAGCATGAGGGCAATGGCGTAGACACGGCCGAGGGTCGTCAGCGGGAACTCGTCACCGTAGCCCACCGTGGTCATCGTCGAGACGGCCCACCAGATGCCGTCCCAGGTGCTCGGCGGCGGGTCTTGCGCGCTCTCCGCCGCCGAGTAGGCGTAGCCGCCGGCGGCGGCCGTTAGGGCGGCAAGGATCGCGGCGTAGCGGAGGCCGTCGAGTGAGAACGTCCGTCGCGCCAGCTGCGCGAGCCGCAGGAGCCGAAGCAGGCGCAGCACGCGGAGGGCGCGCAGCGCCTGGAGGCTCGACGGCAGGAACGGGGGCGTGAGCAGGACGATCACGACCTCGAGCGGGTGCGACCGCAACCAACGCCACCTGTCCGGGACGACGGCGAGCATCACGACAAGCTCGACGGCGAACGCGACCCAGATCGCCCAGTTCAGCACTCCCGCGATCGCCCGCCACGGCTCCCCGGCGTCCGACTGCTCGACGGCGATCACCGGGATGACGAGGAGCGCCGCGACGAGCATCGGCAGCTCGAAGCGGCGCGCGACCCTACGGCTGCGTTCGTCCATGCGCCATCCCCCTTCGACGCGGATGGCGCTCCTCCGTCACGGGCTACAAGGTCGGCGCGCCCTCTCTGTCGCCCACCCGCCCTCCGCGGCGCGGATCCTGGCAACAAGAAAGGCACCCTTTCCAGCGCCTTTCTCGAAGCCGACGCGCGGATTCGAACCGCGAACCCCTTCATACGAGTGAAGCGGTCAGTCGCAACGAACCGGTGCAGCGATTGCTGCTGGCTGGCGCACATACTGGCGCACGAGCGGGAAACTCTCTGCAAATAGGCAGTTTCTACACGGACCGTTGGGCGCGAGAGCGTCCCGTGGGTTCAAATCCCACCCCCGCCGCCATTTACGGCTTGGTTGCTGCGGTTGCGAGCAGATCGCGCTCGCGCTCGCTTCCGCTCAAGTAGGCCCGCTCCGAGGTCAGCGGTGAGACGAGTTCGCTCTGATGCCTCAGGTGCTCTTCGACTCGTCAGGCACGAACCGGGTCGCCGCGACCAAGAGCAGGCCGCCGATCCCCAGGACAAG
>Ga0183260_10001587_pt1 | contig 18872 bp, 18 predicted proteins | sample AntDrymUQ4972206_2_FD_129768 | JGI IMG/M metagenome (GOLD analysis project Ga0183260, IMG submission 129768) | Polar desert sand microbial communities from Dry Valleys, Antarctica - metaG UQ497 (22.06) (version 2) (version 2) | ecosystem: Environmental > Terrestrial > Soil > Desert | place...
AGCGGCGAGTTCTCGTCTCCGCTGCTGCCCCTCGGCGCCTACGGGACCCATCATATCGGCGCGTCCACGGCCCAGGCGCAGGAGGCGATCGCCGATGAGACGGTGCGGATCATCAGCACGTACAAAGGGACGGGACGTGTGCCGAACGTCGTGAATCTGGCGACGCGCACGCCGGCAACGCACATGCTGGTCGTCCGGCACCGCGACCGTCCCGGGGTGCTCGCGCACGTGTTCGATCACCTGCGCCAGGCCCGCCTGAACGTGCAGGAAACCGAGAACATCGTGTTCGAAGGGGCGGTGGCGGCTGTGGCGCGCGTGAACCTGGACGGCGAACCATCCGCGGCACTCTGTTCCCGAATCAAGGACGGGAACACCGACGTTCTGGATCTTCAGGTGGTGCGGCTGTGAGCCGCGCCACCGGCGCATCAGATTTTTCTACACCCGGCGAGAAAGGGCGTTCATGACGACAGCGGCGACAACGCGTATTCACAACTTTTCGGCGGGGCCGGCGGTGCTGCCCCTCGAGGTGCTGGAGGCGGTCCAGCGGGACCTGATTGCCCTCCCCGGCGTGGGGATGTCCGTGCTGGAGGTGAGCCACCGGTCGGCCGCGTTCGACGAGATCATCGAGGGATGCGAGGCGGACCTGCGGAAGCTGGGCAACATCCCGGAGAACTACCGCGTCCTCTTCCTCCAGGGAGGCGCGAGTCTTCAGTTCTCGATGGTGCCGATGAACCTGCTCCCCGAAGGAGGCTCCGCCGACTACATCGTCACCGGTGTGTGGGCCGAGAAGGCGGTGAAGGAAGCCAAGCGGGTTGGCGCCGTGAACATCGCCGCGTCCACGGCGGCGGAGAAGTTCACCAGGGTGCCGCAGCCGGCAGAGATCACACTGGATCCGCAGGCCGCGTACGTCCACTTCACGACGAACAACACGATCTACGGGACGCAGTGGCACTACACGCCCGATACCGGCGGCGTGCCGCTCGTCGCAGACGCCTCGTCCGACATCTTCAGCCGTCCGATCGACGTGGCGAAATACGGGTTGATCTACGCGGGCGCGCAGAAGAACCTTGCCCCCGCCGGTCTGACGCTGGTGATCATCCGTGAGGACCTGCTGAGCCGCGCGCCGTCGGGCCTGGCGACCATGCTGCAGTACGCCGTCCACGCCGAGAACAAGTCGCTCTACAACACCCCTCCAGTGTTCCCCGTCTACGTGATGCGCCTCGTCCTCGCCTGGCTCCTGAAGAACGGCGGTCTGGAGGCGATCGAGGAGGTGAACAGCCGGAAGGCCGGAAAACTCTACGCCGAGATTGATAGGACGGGGTTCTACCGGGGGCATGCGACGCCAGACAGCCGCTCCCGGATGAACGTCACCTTCCGGCTGCCGAGCGAAGAGCTCGAGAAGAAGTTCGCGAAGGATTCGACGGCGGCCGGGCTGGACGGTCTGAAGGGGCACCGGTCGGTCGGGGGGCTCAGGGCGTCCATCTACAATGCGTTTCCCGAGGCCGGTGTGGATGCGCTCGTCCAGTTCATGCAGGAGTTCGAACGCCGGAACGGCTGAGGGTACAGAACTCTTACAAACGGCCTGACGCGGACCTGCTACTTTCTTTATATGGCAGCTCGCGCGGAGGCCTCACCGGCCGATTACTCCTATTCGAACCTCAACTGGGTCACAGCCAGCGCCATGGTCGCATTTCATGGCGCCGCCATTGCCGCCCTGTTTTTCTTCTCGTGGACCAATCTGATCGTGGCGCTGGTGCTCCACTGGTTTGCTGTCGGTTTCGGCATCAGCCTGGGGTATCACCGGCTGCACACACACCGCGGTTACAAGACCTCGAAGCCATTCGAGTACTTTCTGGCCGTCTGTGGCACCCTCACGCTCGAGGGAGGGCCGATTTTCTGGGTCGCGACGCATCGCATCCACCACCAGCACTCCGACCAGGAGGGAGACCCCCATACGCCGCATGACGGGGGCTTCTGGGCGCACATGGGATGGATCCTCTTCGGAGACATGCACCACAACAATACGGCGACGATGGCGAAATATGCGCCGGATCTCGCCGCGGATCCGTTCTACCGCTGGCTGAACACCTATCACTACGTGCCGCTCGTGCTGCTCGGGCTGATTCTGCTGGCCGTCGGCGGCTGGCCGCTGGTGCTCTGGGGAATCGCCCTGCGCGTGGTCATCGGCCTGCACTTCACCTGGCTGGTGAACTCGGCGACTCACATGTGGGGGAGCCGGCGCTTCGCAACGCACGACGACTCGCGCAACAGCTGGTGGGTGGCGCTCCTCACGTTCGGTGAGGGCTGGCACAACAATCATCATGCGCACCCCGTTTCAGCCCGGCACGGCCTGACCTGGTACGAGTTCGACCCCAGCTGGCTCACGCTGAAGGCGCTTCGGACCGTGGGCGTTGTGAGGGATGTGAAGGTCGCCAAGATACGGGAACAGCAGCTAGAAAAGGCTGCGTAGACCCACCGATTTCGGGAGAGGGGAATTCTCCCTTCTCCCTTTCCCCTCCCACCTTTCCCGTCCGCCTCCCGCCCTCCTGTATCCTGTCTTCATGATCACCGGCCGGCGGCGATCCATCATCTTCTTCACCGTCCTCGGCTGCTGCCTCGTCGCCCTCGCCGTGACGCTCAACGTCGGGTGGGTGGTCCTGAACTGGCGTCAGGGGCTCCTGACGGTGCTCGGTGTGATCTTCTTCCTGCTGATCATCGCGGGCCTTGTCCTGAACACGATCTTCCTGGTGCGGGAGATCCGGCGGAACGAGCAGCACGATTCCTTCATCAACGCCGTGACGCACGAGCTGAAGACGCCCGTTGCCTCCATCCGGCTCTATCTCCAGACCTTGCAGACCCGCGACCTCGATGAGACCAGGCGCCGGGAGTTCTACCGGATCATGCTCGAGGACAGCGACCGGCTGCTGAACACGATCGAGCAGGTGCTCCGGGCCGGGAGCGTCCGGTCACCACTCCACCGCACGGCACGCATGCGGGTGAACCTCGCGGAGGTGACACGGGAATGCGTGGACCTGGTGCGCACACGGTATCGCCTCGAGGACGACGCCCTGGCGTACGATCAGAAAGTGGATGCCGCCCGCGCGGTCGTGGCGGGTGATCCCGACGAGCTCAAGGCCGCCGTGTCCAATCTCATCGACAATGCCGTCAAGTACTCGGGTGCCCGGGTCAAGGTACGTGTGTTCCTGGACGAGGCCGAGGGAAACCGGGTCTCTGTGCGAGTGGAGGACGAGGGAGTCGGAATCTCTCCCGCCGATCTGAAGCGGGTGTTCCGCCGGTTCTACAGAATTCCGAGCGCCGTGTCGTCACGCGCCAGGGGCAGCAGCGGATTGGGGCTGTTCATCGTGCGGTCCGTAGCCCGGCGGCACGGGGGGCGCGCATTCGCGGAGAGTGCGGGTGCCGGGCATGGAAGCACGTTCACGCTGCTCCTGCCGAGAGCGGCGGGCGCCGCCTCATGACAGCTTCGCCACAGCGCGTCCTCATCGTCGAGGACGAACAGCACCTGGCCGAGGGCCTTCGATTCAACCTTGAAGCGGAAGGCTACCTGGCCGAGGTCGTCGACACCGGTGAGGGTGCACTCGAACGGCTGCTTGGTCCCGCCCATGCCCCGATCGACCTCGTGGTGCTCGACGTGATGCTGCCAGGGAAGGACGGGTTCGCCGTGGTGTCGGAGCTTCGCGCCGCCCAGGAGTACGTGCCCGTGCTGATGCTGACAGCCAGCGGCCGCCCCGAGGACGTGCTCAAGGGCTTTGGCGCCGGTGCCGACGACTACCTCCCGAAACCGGCAGAGCTCGCGATCCTGCTGGCGCGCATCAGGGGTCTGCTGCGCAGGAGCGGGTGGGTGCGACGCGCCCAGGACCGGTACACGTTCTCGGGAAAGACCATCGACTTCGACGCCCTGGAGCTGCGTGCCAACGGTCGGAAGCTGCCCCTGACCGTGATGGAGGCCAGCCTGCTGCGGTACCTGGTCGCCCATGAAGGGCAGGCGGTCTCCCGCAAGGCGATGCTCGAGGAAGTCTGGGGGGTGCGGGAGGATACCGACACCCGGCCGATCGACAACTTCATCGTCCGGCTCCGCCGCTACATCGAGCAGGAGCCCGCGAGGCCGAGACACCTGCTGACCGTGCGCGGCGTTGGCTACAGGTTTCTCTCCCGCCCGGCGCCCCTCGACGTCTGATCGCCTACTCCGGCGGAGCGATGTAGGGGGAGCGTGGCCGCCGCCGGCGCCTCCGACGGCGCTGAAACGGCCCCGCGGCCACGGTCTCGGCCCCCCCTGGCAGCGCGGGCCCGGCCTGCGCCAGCATCTCCTGCCAGTGTTCGACGACGTCCGGCCGATCGCCGTGAATATCCAGCCAGGTGAGTCCTTCCTGGAACGCCGACCGGTGCAGGAGTGCCTTCTGGGCTCGAGAGGGGGCATCAATGTCGAGCAGGCGATGCTGAATCCCAAGGATCTGCTGAAGGCGCTCGATGTCGCGGCGGGGCATGGGCAGCAGCCCGAGATCGGTGCGGCGTTCCAGGGGATCCGCCGAGAAGCGCTGACGGCGGCCGGCGAGGCCGAGCGGGTAGAGCAGGGTACCGGCGAGAATGGCGTTGCTGAGCGTCTCGGGTGTCCCTTCGAACCGGGCTCGATAGCGATCGAGCGCTGCGATGGCCCGCCACAGCGCGTCCGGAGCCGAAGCCAGCTCCGGGGTGATCTCACGAAGAAGTCCTGTCGTGCGCAACTGCCGGAAGGCTTCCTCGGCATGGCCGGATCGGAGGATCTTGAAATACTCCTCCAGCAGCCGCGCCGGGGCGCTGCGCGCGATTTCATGCTTCTGGGTGGCGATGGAGTCCAGGATGGGGCCGTCGATCGTGAACTCGAGCCGCGCTGCCAGAACCACGGCCCGCAGCATGCGCACCGGATCTTCCAGGAACCTGACGTCCGGCTCTCCGATACAGCGGATCAGCCGCCAGTGGAGATCCTCGAGCCCCCCCACGTAATCGATGATCGAGAACGTGCTGATGTCATAGAACAGCGCGTTCACGGTGAAGTCGCGTCTGAAGGCGTCTTCCTCGGGGGTGCCGTAGGTATTGTCGCGCTGGATCAGCCGATCGTGCTGGCGCCGCTCCACTATGGGCCTGACATCGTCTGCCGCGATCTGTTCGCCGGGTGGGACGATGTCGGACGGCTCGAGCTCCGCCAGTTCCGATTCAGGCGTCGCAGGCACATCGATCTGCCGCCGGAAGGTGGCCACTTCGATGGTCTTGGGCCCGAACTTCACGTGCGCCAGACGGAAGCGGCGCCCGATGATCCAGCAGTTGCGAAATAGCTTCTTGATCTGGTGCGGGTGCGCGGAGGTGCCGATGTCGAAATCCTTCGGCCGCCTGTTCAGGAGGAGATCCCGAACGCTGCCGCCGACGAGGTACGCGACGTAGTTGTGCTCGTGGAGCCTGTAAAGGACCTTGAGGGCGTCTGGATCGACTTGGCGACGTGAAAGCGTGTGCGCGGAGCGCGGAACGATGGTCGGCTCCACCATCTTCCCGGATTATAGCACCAAGAGACAGAAGCAGCTTCATTAAGCTCTTTTCAGTCATTGACTTAGCCGCGGCTAACCGGAGCAACAGCCCTTGGGCGCCCTCCGGGCAACGCTCTGCCCGACGTGCTTCCCGTCCCCTCCACCGAGGGAAGCAGAGGCGCAGCCGGCGGTGGAGGCCGCTCCTGCCGAGCTCCCTTCAGGTGGTGCTACTATCGGCGGGACGATGCGCCTCCTGCTGGCCCTCGTGATCTTTGCGACCCTCAATGCGTCTCCGGCGGCAGCTGCGGACGCCCTCGCGGAGGCGAGGCGTTTCTACAATCTGGGTGACTACGACGCGGCGGCGGAGTACGCGCGTGAGGCCATCAAAGTGCCCGGCACTGCGGCCAGCGGCCGCCTCGTCCTCGGACGCGTGCTCCTGGAGCTCTACCGCCGAAGTGCGGACCATACGGACCTCATCGAAGCGCGTGACGCCCTGCGCTCAGTGGACGCCGACGAGCTCGGGCCCTCGGAGCGCGTCGAGCTCACGATCGGTGTGGGGGAGTACCTCTACCTCGAGGACAGGTTCGGCATTGCCGCCGAGACGTTCGAGCGCGTGCTCGACGTGTCGCTCAGGCTCGGGCCCGAAGCGCATGAACGCGTGCTGGACTGGTGGGCCACTGCCCTGGATCGTCTGGCGCTCTCGCGCCCGCGTGAGATTCGCGGGGGGATCTACGCCAGGATCGTTTCCCGTATGGAGAAGGAACTGGCCGAGGACCCGGGGTCGGCGCCGGCTGCCTACTGGCTTTCTGCGGCGCTGCGCGGAACAGGTGATCTCGAGCGCGCCTGGCACGCGGCGAGGGCCGGCTGGATCACCGCACTCCTCGGGCGCGATCGCGGCGCGGCGCTACGCGCCGATCTGGATCGGCTGATCGTGCAGGGAATCATCCCGGAGCGCGCGGCGCTCTTGCAGCCCACGGACTCGAAAGCGGTGAGCACGAGCATGCTGGCCGAGTGGGAAGCCCTCAAGGGGGCCTGGTCGCGATAGCAGACCCGGCCGCAGCCAGCCCGTCAGCCTTTCGCCTCTCTCCAGTTCTGACCGATGCCCACGTCCACCGTCAGGGGGACGGTGAGCGCCACCGCTCCTTCCATCCGGGCCCGCACGAGCGCCGCAGTCTCCTCGGCAGTTTCACGGGGGGCTTCGAAGAGCAGTTCGTCGTGCACCGTCAGAATCATGCGCGCCTGCGTGCGGCTGCCCGCCAGCTCCCGGTGCACGTCGATCATCGCCCGCTTCAGGATGTCGGCAGCGGTGCCCTGAATGGGCATGTTCACCGCCACCCGTTCGGCAGCGGACCGGATCTGTCCGTTCCGGCTCGTGAGCTCCGGCACCAGCCGTCGCCTCCCGAACATCGTCTTCACGACCCCGGTCCGGCGTGCGGTTTCAAGCAGAGTCTCGATGAACGCCCGTACAGCGGGAAAGCCCGCGAAGTAGGCGTCGATGAACTCCTGGGCCACGTGCTGGGTGACCCCGATGTCCTTTGCCAGCGTAAACGCCGTCTTGCCATACAGCAGCGCGTAGTTGATGATCTTGGCCCGTCGGCGCAGCTCGTGCTCGCCCAGGCCGCTTGCCTCGCCAAATACCTTCCCGGCGGTCCTGTCGTGGATGTCCTCCCCTCGCCTGAACGCATCGATGAGCGCGTCGTCGCCGGAGAGGTGCGCGAGCACACGGAGCTCGATCTGGGAGTAGTCGGCCGAGATCAGCACGTGTCCGGGCTCGGCGATGAACGCGCTGCGGATCTCGCGGCCGAGGGGCGTCCGGATTGGGATGTTCTGCAGGTTCGGGTCGCTGCTGCTCAGGCGCCCTGTGGCCGCCACTGCCTGGTTGAAGCAGGTGTGCACGCGCCCCGTCTCAGGGTGCACCAGCTGCGGCAGCGCATCGATATAGGTGCCTTTCAGCTTCTGCAGGGCACGCCATTCCAGGATCAGCCGCGGCATGTCGTGGGCCAGCGCCAGCTCTTCGAGCACCTCGACTGCCGTTGACGCCGTCCTGGTCTTCACGTTCCGCTTCAGCGTCGGCAGCTGCAGCTTGTCGAAAAGGATCCGCGATAGCTGTGGCGGAGAATTGATGTTGAACTCCTCGCCCGCCATCTCGAAGATCTGCGCGCTCCTTGCCGCGAGCTCCTGCTCGATGTGCCGCGCCTGTGCTGACAGCGCCGGCCCGTCGATCAGGATCCCGGCCCGCTCGATGTCGACGAGCACCGGGACGAGCGGCATTTCCATGTCTTCGTAGAGTGACGACAGTTCTTCCTTGACGAGCAGCGCCCGGAGAAGGCCATCGAGCTGCAGGGCCAGATCGGCACGTTCTCCCGCATAGTCCAGCGCGGCCGGCAGTGGAATGGAGGCAAACGTGATTGCCTTGGCGCCACGGCCGCACACGTCCTCTTCTCTCAACGCCTTGTAGCCGGCATGTTCGAGCGCCAGCTCCTCGAGCGGATGAGAGGAACGTGTGGCGTCGAGCAGGTAGCTCGCCAGCATCGTGTCGGTAGCGAGTCCCTGCAGCGTGATGCCGTGCCGTGCCAGCAGAAGCGTGTCGAACTTCAGGTCGTGGCCGACCTTTGACACGGCACTGTCTTCGAGCACGTCCTTCAAGGCCGCAAGCACCTCGCCTGCCGGGAGGCCTGCTGGCGCGCCGCTCTCCCCACCGGACTCGAACAGCCCTTTGGCTTCGGCCCCGCCTGGTGAGGCCAGCGGAACGTAGCGCGCCCGCCGTGCCGCCGGAGCGAACGAGAGCCCGACAATGCCCGCGCGCATGGCAGCCGGCGCATCAGGCAGGATCCGCAGACCGATCCGCCCCGCCTCGCGCAGCTCGCGCACGAGGGCCCGTACTCCCTCCAGGGAGTTCACGACCGCGTAGTCCTTTCCGATCGTGTCGGCAGTCGGCGCGAACTCCATCACGAGGGAACGGAATCCGAGACGGGTGAACAGCTCGAAGCAGCGGTCGCGCGTGGGGCCGCGGTAGCGCAACGCCTCCGGCTCGAACTCGACCGGCACGTCCGTCCGTATGCGCGCCAGTTCCCTGCTTTGCCGCGCATCCTCGGCGTGCCCCAGGAGCCCCTCGCGGTAACGCTTGTTCGGCACCTCGCTCGCATGCTCGAGAAGCGCTTCGAGCGACCCGTACCGCGCGATGAGCTCGCGTGCCCCCTTCTCGCCGACGCCGGGCACCCCCTTGATGTTGTCGATCGAATCCCCCATCAGAGCGAGGACGTCGACCACCTGTGAAGGCAGGACGCCGAACTTCTTCCGCACGCCGTCCGCGTCGTACCACGTGCCGTCATCCCGCGGGTTGTACACGGTGATGCCGTCCTGCACGAGCTGGAAGAAATCCTTGTCCCCAGTGACAATGGCCACCTCGAACCCTGCGGCGGCAGCCTTCATCGTCAGCGTGCCGATCACGTCGTCGGCCTCGAAACGCCGGGAGGTGATGATCGGCACGCCCAGGGCTTCACAGGCCTCGTGCACCCAGGGGATCTGCTCGGCCAGATCGGGCGGCATCGGCGCGCGGTTCGCCTTGTAGTCGGTGACGATCTCGTCCCGGAACGTGGGGCCGGCAAGGTCGAACGAGGCGGCGATGTATTGAGGGTGGTGATCCTGAATCAGCTTCCGCAGCATCGTCACGAAGATGTAGACGGCGTGCGTGGTCTTTCCCCCCGGCCCGCTCAGCCCCGCGCCACGCATCGCGTGGTATGCGCGGTACATCTGCGAACTGCCGTCGATCAGGAACAAACGCTCGGAGGTGGACATCGTGTCGGCGGGGGAAGGCGCGAGGACGACGGCAGTATATCATTCGGGGAATGGCCTCAGCCGCTCCCGCGCAGCGTCCCGGAAGGTGGCGCGCGAGGTGGGTGACGGCGGCCTCCCTCCTCGTGCTCGCGGCCGTCGGGCTCTGGTTCCGCAGCAGTGATGTCTTCGGCAGGCAGTACGAGTACGAAGAGGATCTCACCGTCGCGCTCGACGGAACGGCCACCCTCACGATCAATGCGTCGATTGCTGCACTGGTGGCCCTTAGGGGGCTGCCGCTGGACCCCTCGAGCACGACCGTCGATCGCGAGCAGGTACGCGCCGCCTACGAGTCGCCGGTGACACGCGTGTCGAGCGTGCCGCGCCCCTGGTCGCGTCGCGGCCGCCAGTTCGTTCAGGTCAACCTGCAAGTCGACGACCTCCGCCGCCTTCATGAGGCCCCTCCGCTGTCGTGGTCCCGCTACGAGCTGTACGAGGAGGGGAGAGAGATGATGTTCCGGCAGTCCGTCGGGGACTCCGCCCTTCGTCCGGGCACGCTCGAGAACGTCGGCTGGACGGGCGGGGAGCTCGTCGCCTTCCGGGTCCACTTTCCAAGCCGGATCCTGGAGCACAACGCGCGAGACATCGACACCGACGAGCCGACAGGGATCGGACGCGGCAACATCCTGGCCTGGGAGCAACACCTCTCCGACAGGCTTGCGGGCCAGCCGGTGACCATCGCCGTGCGGATGGAGAACCAGTCGATTCTCTACTTCACGCTCTGGGTCTTCGCAGGGGCGTTTTCAGCCGCGGTCCTCTCCCTCATCACCGTCATCTGGTGGACGATGCGGCGGGGGAGGGATGAGGAGGTTCACTCCGGATTGGTCCGCAGCTCGTTGACGATCGAGAACTCCCCGTATCCGCTCGCCAGTGACCGTGCCATGGCACGTTCGACACGGCTGTTGACAATGCCGGTCAACGTGACGTGTCCGTTCTCGACGATGATGTGAATCGGCGGATGGGGCATCGCCGCGTACGTCCAGAACGAGGGGTGGCCGTAGATCGCGCGCGAGATGCGGTACCGAAGGTCGTCGTCGAAGCGTGACGTGGGAAGGACCGTCACGTGGTTCCGGATCCCCGCGACCCCTGCGAGGGTCGCCACCCGCTGTTGAATCTCCAGCCGCTTTTCCGGGGACGTGACCTTGCCGGTCAGCACGACCGTTGCCCCGTCCACATGCCCGTTCACCTGGTCGAAAATGGTGAGGCGGAGATCGTTGCGCAGGGTGGCGGCGATGGCCCCTGCGAGCACGTCGTCGGGAACCTCCTGCACGCGGGCCGCGCCCGGGAGCACCAGCAGGGCGGCAAGGCATGCGGCCGCCAGTCGAACTTTCATGGCCTCTTCTCCCGGACGGCGCAGGCAGCCGATCCGTACGTGACTGACATCCGCAAAGGCGGTGCCAGGCCTGAGAGGCTGAATGACGGGATATCTCTGGTGAAACAGCGAGTTCTGGTCGTGTCGGCGCCCTCACTGAGGACACCCGGCCCTCAGAGGAGGACGATCGTGAAGATGCCCGCGCCGATGAGCAGGAGCTGCTTGAGGGGGCCGACCTTGAGTCCGCCGCGGTGCAGATCGGGAATCAGATCGGACATCGCGACATAGAGGAAGCTGCCCGCTGCGAAGCTCAGGACGAACGGGAGCGCGTTCGGCAGGAATTTCGACGCCCACAGCATGGCCAGCGCGCCGAGCACGCCGCCGCCGGCGGACAACAGGTTCAGCATGAGCGCTTGTGTCTTCGAGTAGCCGGCGCGCAGCAGGATGGCCACATCACCCACCTCCTGGGGGATCTCGTGGGCCGCGACGGCAATGGCCGTTGTCAACCCGAGTGGAATCGACGTGACCACCGCGGCTGCAATCACCGCCCCGTCGACGAAGGTGTGGAAGGCGTCGCCGACGATCACCAGCGACGCGGCACTGCTCGTGTGCACTTCGCATTCGTGGCCGTCGTGACAGTGCCGCCACATGACGAGCTTTTCAAGCAGAAAGAACGAGAGCACGCCGCCAAGGAGCGTGGCCAGCGCGGACTCCGGCGGAAGTGTGTCGAGCGCCTCGGGCAACAGGGCGAGCAGCGCGACACCGAGCAGCGTGCCCACTGCGTAGCTGATCAGCCATGGGATGAGTCGTATCCTCACGGCGTCGCCGAGCAGCATGAATGTGGAGGCCGTGAGCAGCCCGCCCACACTTCCAAGAACGCTGAATCCTATCGCCGCGGCGTACATCTGCACGCCGCGATGATACCGCGGGGTGCGACTGTGCCACGGCGCGGCAAGCGTGATCGAGCGGTGTGCTCAGGGCGTTGCGACGTAGCCGCGCCGCGCGCGAACAATGTAGTTCCTGTTGGAGACTTCGACCCGAATCGTGTGCCAGCGCCCGTCCTTTTCACTGCCGGCTGGATATCCGAGGAAGTACTGCTTGCTCAACTCGTCGGCAATGCCCGTCGTGGCGGGATCGAGGTCGCGGGCCTGCCTGATGATTTCCGTCCTGCCCCCCGTGTCGTCGGTGATCTCACGGAGAACTCCCACGTTCACCGGGTCATCGCCGCGGGAACCCATCGGCGGACGCGCCGGTCCGGTCGGCGGGTAGCGCGGCGGCATGCGCGGGCCGCCAGGCACCGGGCGCGGCTGCGGTCCGCCCGGAATCGGGAACGGCAGCGGGCCGGGGCGTCGCTGCTCCTCGAATGAAAACGGCGCGAATGTCGGTGGGCGACTCGGGCGCGAGTTGCCATATACCATCGTGTCGATGCCGATGGCGTAGACGAGCACCTCGGATTCGCGAATGATCTTCTTCAGCTCACTGACGCGCGTGTAGCTGCTCGTATCATTCCCATCCGAGATGATCAGGATGGCCTTCTTGCGGTGACGTCCGGTGGCGGCCATCGGAACGGCTTCGGAGACGGCGTCGTACAGCGTCGTGGCACCCCGGGGCTGGATGCGCCGAATCTCGGATGCGATCCGGTCGCGATCCGTCGTCCAGCCGTGGAGCCTCACCGGCCGGCTGTCGAAGCGATAGAGGAACACCTCATCTTCCGGACCGAGCAGTTCGAAGAGAAAGCGGAGCAGCGCCTGACGCGCGGCAACCATCTTCTCCCCCTCCATGCTCCCGCTCGTGTCGAGCACGATCCCGAGGCTGACCGGTACGCGTTCAGCGGTGAAGTGCGTGATCGGGCGTTCCTGATCGTCTTCGAAGACACGGAAGTCATCCCGGGTCAGGCCGGACACGAAGCGGCCGTTGCCATCGCTGACCGTGGCGGTCACATTGATTAGTTCCACGCCGGAGCGGAAGCGGAACGACTGCGTCTCTCCTTCCTGCGGCTCCTGCGCCGAGGCCGTGACGAATGCCACGGCGGCGATGGCTGCACAGAGCGTGTACTTCAACGGACCCATGGATCGCCCCCCGACACAGTGGTATTGCTCGCCGCTGCCGCGTCAGGGCGCCGGTCCACGTGGGCGATCACGGTGCCATCGGCCCCGCGAAAGCTGACGCGAAATCTGCTGGCAACCCCCGCTACCGGAACCTTTATCACGAACGGCGACTCGCCGCCCGGCGCAAAGCCGGCTGATGCGATCCCGGAGCGGCCCACTGCCAGCAGGCGGCCGTCGGCGCCAAACAGTGCCGCGGTGACCACCGTTCCCGCAAGGGGCCGCCCCCCCTCTGGATTGCGGACAACGCCGGAGATGTCGAGTCCGTCCTGGCTCTGCACGTGCTTCAGCGCAAGGAGCTCAAGTGCCGCCGGCGCCGGCGCGGGACGCGCGCTTCCAGGGTTACGGGACAGCAGGGCATAACCGGCAATCGAGACCAGCAGGACCACCCCTCCCACTACGGCCGCTCGACGGCCCCACCCGGGCCCGTCGTCTACGAGGGGCCCGTGCCCGGCGGCTATAGCCAGCAGAGCCACGCGCGCATCCGAACGCCGCCGTTCTTCTTTCAGGACCTTGAACAGGACGGCTCCCATCGCACACGCGAGGACGATCGAAGCGATGGCAACGCTGACCAGCATCACATCCATAGAATTTTCGACTACCTCAACGGAGCCTGAACTCCACTGCGATCTCGACGAGGACGTCGACCGGCGTGCCGTACCGGCGGGCTGGTGAGAACCGCCACTGCCGCACCGCCTCGATCGCGCGTCCGTCCAGGCCGGCGCCCAGGCCCTGGATCACCCGCATGGCGCCGACGCTGCCGTCCGCCCGCACGACCACTTCCATGACCACGTCCCCTTCCACGCCGCGCCGCCTTGCTTCTTCGGTGTACGAGGGCTTTACCTCGCGGTCCAGAGCCGGGGGCGTGATGCCGGAGCCGGGGCGGTACGGGCCTCCCCCGGTTCCCGCAATCGAGCCCGGCCCGATTCCAGTCCCATCTCCCTCCCCTGCTCCGACGCCTGACCCGCTTCCCGCCCCGCCTTCAGAGCCGGGTCCATTGCTCGCCTGAACGGTCCGGGTGTCTTCCACCACTCCGGCCCGATCTTCCTCATCTGCGGGGATGCTGGCGACCGGCGCGGTCACAGGCGGTGCCGGCGGGGGCGCAGGAGACGGTGCCTTCTCAGGCGCCGGCTCAACCCTCCGCGCTGCGGTGACCGGGCTTCGCAACGGGCTGCGGCCCTTCAGCTCTGCCGGGGATGGCGGAAGGGGATTCCGGAGCCCGCCGCCGCCTCCGCCTCCCCCCGGCCCCGGGGTGGCAATGAACACGAGCCTGGGGGACTCACGTGTGCGACTTTCTGCCGGGGCACTGACGACGCCGAGCCCGGTGACCACCAGAACGATTGCCACGAATGCGGCATGGAGCGCTCCTGACGCCAGCAGCGGTACGCCAGTCCGCTCCCCGGCCGGCCTGAGAGGAGCAAACAGCGGACGCTCTCCACCCGCCGCCGGGCTCCCGGTCCGCAGCCGGTGCACCATCGACACCGCTGCCTCAAAAGGCACGAAGGTTCTCTGGAACGTGGGAGTTCGATCGAGCTCGAGCGTCCACCGCACGTCGGAAGGTGTCACTCCGGCGGCGCGGGCAATCTCGGAGATCGTAAAGACCTCCGGTTCCTCGGGATCGTCAGGGCGCATCTGTCTCTCGGCAGACCCTTGAAGCGCAAGAAATCTGCCGTCGCGTACTGTCTCGGAATACGTGTGGAAAGGTGCCGAACGTGTCCCGGATTCGGCCCGTGTGCTCAGGAAAGGACAGCCTTGACCCCTTCCACGAACACCAGCGCCTCCCGCTCTGCCAGGGTCCTGACCCCACGGAAGCCAGCCCCCTGGAGCAGGCCGGCGCCGCCTCCGGCCTGCACGTACTGGCCATAGCCCGCGTCCCCCCGTCCGCCTCCGATCAGCCTCGCAATTCCTCCCCGCGGCGCATCGTCGATCACGATGCAGCGTCCTCCCGGACGGATGACGCGGCGAACCTCCGCAACGGTGACGGACCGGGAGCCCGGGTCGAGCGAGGGCAGCAGGTTCCGGATGACCGCCACGTCGAACGAGTCTTCCTCGAACGGCAGCCTCGTAGGCAAAGCGTCGAAGCTTTCGACGAGGGCTCCGTCCCCTTCAACCACCTTGGCCGCACGGATCCGCTGCTCAGCGGAGGCGCACACCATGCAGGCCCGCCCGGTCAGGCCCGCCTTCCCCGCGAGTGCGGCGATGAGCGCGGTGTCGTCGCACCCGATGACCAGCAGGCGATCGCCAAGCTTGATGCCCGACATCGAGACGGCAAGCGGTTCGAGCGAGGATTTGCGAAACCAGGGCATGCGGCACCAGGAAAAAGGATGGGCGTTCGGCGAAGAGTCGCCGTTTTTCCGATGATATAGTGCCCGGTTGTGAAGAAATCCTCAAAAATTGCGGACGCGACAGGCAAGCTCGGCATTCTGCTCGTCGGTATGGGCGCGGTCAGCACGACGACGATTGCCGGCGTGCTGGCGGTACGCCGCGGGCTTGGCAGACCGATCGGATCGTTGACACAGATGGGAACCGTGCGGCTCGGCAAGCGCACCGAGGGGCGTTCCCCGCAGATCAAGGACTTCGTTCCCCTCGCCGCGCTGGACGACGTGGTGTTCGGGGGGTGGGACATCTTCGAGGACAACTGCTACGAGGCGGCGAAAACAGCCGGCGTGCTGGACGGCAAACTGCTGGAGCAGATTCGCCCGGAGCTCGAGGCCATTACGCCCATGTCCGCGGTGTTCGACCGGCGCTACGTCAAGCGCCTGGACGGACCCAACGTGAAGACCGGAGGGAGCAAGCGGGTGCTGGCCGAGGCGCTGCGGGATGACATACGGCGATTCAAGGAGCAGCACCAGCTCGACAGGCTTGTGCTCATCTGGTGCGGGAGTACGGAAATCTACCTGACCGAGTCGGAGGCCCACGCGAGCATCGAGGCGTTCGAACGGGGCCTCGAGGCGAACGATCCGGGGATCCCGTCAAGCATGATCTACGCCTACGCGGCGCTGAAGGAGGGGATCCCTTACGCCAATGCCGCGCCGAATCTGAGCGCAGATGTTCCCGCCCTGCTGCAGCTCGCGCAGCAGACGGGTTCCACCCGTCGCGGGGAAGGACCTGAAGACCGGCCAGACCTGGATGAAGACGCTCGTCGCGCCCGGCATCAAGGCGCGGCTGCTCGGGGTCGAAGGGTGGTATTCCACCAACATCCTGGGGAATCGTGATGGTGAGGTGCTCGACGATCCGGAATCCTTCAAGACGAAGGAGGAGAGCAAGAAGTCGGTGCTCGACTACATCCTGCAGCCGAATCTCTATCCGGAACTGTACGAGAAGCTCTGCCACGTGGTCCGCATCAATTACTACCCTCCGCGTGGCGACAACAAGGAGGGTTGGGACAACATCGACATCTTCGGCTGGCTCGGGTATCCCATGCAGCTGAAGATCAACTTTCTCTGTCGCGACAGCATCCTGGCGGCGCCTATCGTGCTCGATGTCGCGTTGTTCCTGGATCTGGCGAAGCGCGCCGGCATGGGGGGGATTCAGGAATGGCTCTCGTTCTACTTCAAGAGCCCCATGCACGCCCCGGGGCTGTATCCGGAGCACGACCTGTTCATCCAGCTCATGAAGTTGAAGAACACCCTCCGCCACCTGCAGGGTGAAGAGCTCATTACTCACCTCGGCCTCGAGTATTACGACTGATGTCGTCCAAACTGCAGCCGGCGTTCTGGGGTGGATTGTTCATCGGCGTGCTGTCGGCACTGCCCTTCGTCAGCGCGCTGAACGCATGCTGCTGCCTGTGGGTGGTGGCCGGAGGCGTGCTGACGAGTTATCTGCTGCAGGAACGATCGACGCTCCCGCTGACGGCCGGCGACGGTGCCGTGGGCGGGCTGCTGGCGGGGATCTTCGGCGCCGTGATCGCGTCGGTGCTCGGCGCGGTCTTCGCGGTGATGCAGGGGGTGAGCGGCCCGGCCATGCTGGATCAGTTCCCACAGGGTGATCTGCCACCCGAGGTCGCAAGAATCTTCGATCAACTCCGCGATCTGCCTCCGTCCGTCTGGTTCATCGCACCGTTCTTCATGTTTCTTTTCATCTTCCCGGTGTTCGGGCTGCTCGGCGGCCTGCTCGGTACCGCCATGTTCAAGCGGAATACGCCACCGCCCCCCGGAACGGTCGAAGTGCTCCCGGCGGAGTGGCCCGGCGAACAGCGCTAGAATGTGCCCCATGGACGAAATCTCCGCGCTCCTTCGGGAGGATCGCCGCTTTCCCCCTCCAGACGAATGGAAGACGCGCGCGAACATCTCGGATCCGGCGATTTACGAACGGGCCGGCCGCGACCCCGAGGGGTTCTGGGAATCCTTCGCGAACGAGCTGGAGTGGATGCGGCCGTGGGATGCCGTGGTCCGTGGGGGCTTCCCTGACGCGCAGTGGTTTCCCGGCGGGAAGCTGAACGCCAGCGTGAACTGCGTTGACCGGCATGCGCGCAGTGCGCGGCGGAATCGGGCAGCCATCATCTGGGAAGGGGAGCCGGGTGACAGGCGCACGCTGACCTACTGGGATCTCTTCCGCCAGGTGAGCGCCTTTGCCAACGTGCTGAAGTCGCTTGGCGTGAAGCGCGGCGATCGCGTGGCGCTCTACCTCCCGTTGATCCCGGAACTGGCCATCGCCATGCTGGCCTGCGCCCGGATCGGCGCGGCGCACAGCGTGGTGTTCGGCGGGTTCAGTGCCGAGTCGCTCCGGGATCGCATCAACGACGCTCAGGCGGTTCTGCTCGTCACCGCCGACGGCGGGTACCGGCGCGGGTAGATCGTTCCGCTCAAGCAGATGGCGGACGAAGCGCTCGAAGCCACCCCCTCAATCCGCAACGTCGTCATCGTTCAGCGCCAGCCGGGCGCTACCTTTCCGGTGGATGTGCAGGAGGGGCGGGATCACTGGTACCACCGCCTGATGCAGCACGCCTCGTGCGACTGCGAGCCGGAAGCGATGGATGCAGAGGACATGCTTTATATCCTCTACACCTCCGGCACGACAGGAAAGCCGAAGGGCATCGTCCACACGACGGCCGGCTACCTGGTCGGCACCTATGCGACAACGAAGTGGGTGTTCGACCTGAAAGAGGACGACCTTTACTGGTGCACGGCCGATATCGGCTGGGTCACCGGCCACAGTTACGTGGTGTACGGACCCCTTGCGAACGGGGCCTCCCTGCTGATGTACGAAGGGGCGCCGGACTGGCCCCACAAGGACCGGTTCTGGGAGCTCATCGAGCGCTACGGCGTCACCATCTTCTACACCGCGCCGACGGCCATCCGCGCGTTCATGCGATGGGGGCCTGAGTGGCCCGCGCGGCGGAATCTGAGCTCTCTCCGGCTGCTCGGTTCGGTCGGGGAGCCCATCAACCCTGAAGCCTGGATGTGGTACCACGCGAACATCGGCCGCGAGAGGTGCCCGATCGTGGACACCTGGTGGCAGACCGAGACGGGCATGATCCTGATCTCCCCGCTCCCCGGGCTCACCAGCACCAAGCCCGGTTCCGCAACACAGCCCTTCCCGGGCATCACCGCCGAGATCCGGGACGCCGCCGGCAAACCCGTGGAAGCGGGTGGAGGTCTTCTGGCCATCACCAGACCCTGGCCGGCGATGCTCCGGGGCATCTATGGCGATCCCGATCGCTTCGTGCAGCAGTACTTCACCCGCTGGGCCGACGGGGTCTATTTCACGGGAGACGGCGCGCGGCGCGACGAGGACGGCTTCTACTGGCTCATGGGGCGAGTGGACGACGTGCTGAACGTTGCGGGGCATCGCCTCGGGACAATGGAGGTCGAGAGCGCCCTGGTGGACCATCCAAAGGTTGCCGAAGCGGCGGTTGTCGGCCGTCCCCACGAGTTGAAGGGGCAGGCTGCGGTCGCCTTCGTCACTCTGAAGGAAGGGGTGGAGCCCTCATCCTCCATGGCCGACGAGCTCAAGGAGCACGTGGTGAAGAAGATCGGGGCGATCGCCCGGCCCGACCAGATTCTGTTTGCGGCCGACCTGCCCAAGACCCGATCGGGCAAGATCATGCGGCGGCTGCTGCGGGACATCGCCGAAGGCAAGGCGCTCGGGGACACGAGCACCCTGGCG
>Ga0183260_10001589_pt1 | contig 18861 bp, 20 predicted proteins | sample AntDrymUQ4972206_2_FD_129768 | JGI IMG/M metagenome (GOLD analysis project Ga0183260, IMG submission 129768) | Polar desert sand microbial communities from Dry Valleys, Antarctica - metaG UQ497 (22.06) (version 2) (version 2) | ecosystem: Environmental > Terrestrial > Soil > Desert | place...
GAGACCCTGACGACCTGGCCGATGGCGCGCAGCTCCGCGACCGCGGCCCGGAATGCAGCGGCCGGCTCACCGATGTTGCCGCCCAAGCCGATGAAGGTGCGCACCTTCTTTGCACTCTACCCGTTCGGACGATAAGCGGTTGATAATCAGGCGCGGCTTACAGTGGGCCGCCTTCACAGCGGGGGCCGCTGGACCGGGACTGGCAGGAGCCCTCTCGATGTCGGACACCAGGTACGTGCCCCGGATGCGGGGACCATCGCGATACGAGCCTCTTGGGCTCGTGGCCCTGGAGGCACAGTCGGTAGGTACCCCGGTGGTCGCAGCCCAGATCGGTGGGTTGGCCGAGATCGTGCACCCAGTCCTGGGAACCCTTGTGCCTCCAAGCGGCACGTCCGTAAGCCCCGAGGACCTCGCGTCCGCGGTGGGCAGACAACTGAGTAGGCTAGTATCCCGGCGAGAGCTCGCCGCCTGGGCGGCCGCTACTTTCCAGGAAGAGAGGCACTTCGAGGTGCTGCTCGACATCTACTCGAGATAAAAGGTCGAGTGCCGGATACCAGGCCAGCCGCGTCACGAATCGCCTGCGGCGTGGCAAGTAAGAATGTGGAATTGGCGGTGCGCGGAGTAGCCAGCGAAGACTCTGACGCCTCTTGGGGAGCGGTCGATTTCACCGAGCTAACCCGGACGGCGAAGCGGCAGGCTGCGATGTTCGAGAGCTCGACCGAGGGCCGAGAGGTCATCGCTCAGGAGGCGCTCGCGCGCGCGTGGGAAAAGCGGCATAGCTATCAACCAGCACGTGGCCCGGTTGAGGCTTGGTTGTTCGGGCTGGTACGCAACGTCGCGCGCGAGCGGTACCGCGATTCCAGGCGACGGCACGATCTCTGGCACCGGCTGACGGGAGTCCTGCCTTCGGGGTCCGACATGCGCTCGGACGTGCTCGACGCGCTCATGGAGTTGCCGTCTGAGGAGCAGCAGCTCCTATACCTTCGTTTCTGGGAGGACCTCTCGCACCGAGAGATCGCCGAGCGAATCCGGGTGACGGAGGCGGCGAGCAGACAGCGTTTACGCCGTGCGATCGTCCAACTTGGGAGGCGACTGCGATGACTCATGACTACCGCCGCGGCCGCGCGGCGATCGGCTACTTGGCCGGGCGGAGACCCACGAGAGGCGCTGCTTTCCGCAAACGCGGTGCGAGCAGGGTTGGCTGGCTCGTCGGAGGTGTAGCGGCGCTGGTGGTCGCGATCGGGCTGATTGGCGGAGACACGAGGCCATCTGGACGACTCTCGCCGGATCAGCCGATTGCTGCTATCAACGGCCCGCCGCGACCTGCGATTCCATCTGCGTGGGTAGTTCGGGACGGACAGAATGCTGTCCTCCCAGTGAGGGAGGCCCGGTATCGGACTTGGGCGGAGGCGGCCAGCGAGGTCAGGTTTCCTCTACGCGAGCCACGCTGGCTCCCGGAGGGCTATTGGCTGTCCGCGCTGCAGTCCTTTGTGCCCGACATCGATGGCGGCGACCCGACTCCCAACGCCGTCATCGCCACGTACTCAGGACCCGGCAGGGACTACATCGTCTTTGACCAGTTCTGGGTAGAGCGGCTGGAAGAATTCGACGTTGCCTCGACACTCCCTTTCCCGCCAACCGAGGGAGATGTGATCGAGGTAGCCGGTCACCGGGCTCTCTGGCAGGCCGGGACCGATGAGTCGAATCTCATTCTCGTCTGGCAAGATGGACAAGTTGGGTATCGGCTGGAGGGCTCGCTCGTCGACTTGGAGACGCTGATCAGGCTGGCAGGCTCGCTCTATGAGTAGCACCGTCGTGCGTCCCGCGCGCTAAGTCATCCAGATCCTCGATCGCTGACGGAGTATTGACGACGCCCCCGACGACGAGGGTTCCGCCGGAGATCATCCAGAGATACGGCGTCGCTTCCACAGCCAGCCGTTGGCGAAGGTCGGCAACCATGACGGGATCTGTCTCGAGGCCAACGACACTCGGCGCCGCTGGCGCGCTGTCACCGATGATGAGGAGCCTGACTGTCTCGCTGATCTCTGACAACCGCTCCTTCAACGCACCGCACGGCTGGCAGTCCGACGAAAGAAAGAGCAATCCGATTCGATCTCGGTCCGTTGTCCACGACCGAAGGGCCGGAGCCACATCGTCCAGGGACCGGCCGACAAGTTCAGCCGTGCGAGCGGTGAGATCCCGGTGGGGCGATTGAAACCGACGCAGTAAGGCGAAATAGCCTGAGGCCAGCGCAATGACGGCAATCCAAAGTAGAAGATTGCTAACCTCGCTCCGATGAAGGCTACGGAATGTCCGGACGACCCCCGCGGCCAACAGATCAGCCGGCTACGGACGCTACCCTGCGTTGCTCTCGTCATGATCGCGGTCGCCGCGTGCAGCGGCCCCGACAAGTCCGTTGAGGAGCCACCCATCGAGCCATTTCGCCGTCCAGCGGTCTGCCCCGTTACACTCCCGAACGAGAACACGCCGCCCAACGAGAACCCGAGCTCGGGCCATCACGGGAACGGCGAACTCTTCGCCGCCCTCCATCGACTTGGAGTCGTGATGGTCGGGCGTGAGGATTTGGAGGACGACGGGTCTATCCCGTTAATGATCCCGTGGTGGCGCGGCGAAGACATCAGTGGCGACTTCAGCATCGAAACCGAGCGGCTCGATGCCCCTGCCCCGCCGGCCCGGGTGGAGATCCCGGAGGACTACGGGCCTCGGGGCTTCCAACCGTCCGTCATCTACTTCCCAGCACCAGGCTGCTGGCAGGTAACCGCCCGCGTGGGAAACTCGGAACTGTCGATCGTAAACCTCGTGCTGAGGACGGATGTCCCGTAGGCACCATCGCGACTGGCCCTCCAGTTGTTCGCGCCAGTTCCCGAGTCCCATCGTTGGAACGATGGTCGAGCCGTGCTCATGCCTCAGCGCGAGAGCTCGATGACCTCGGCCAGCCGGTCGCGAGAGATGGGTCCGTCCCGGAGCACGCAGGCCGGCGCCACCGACAGGTCGAGCACCGTCGACGGCACACCGCTGCTCGAGACCGACGTCGAACTGCATGCCCTAGAGGCGCGCGGTCTCGGCAAGCGATACGGCCGAAACCGGTGGGGCCTCCGAAACATAAGCGTGGCGATTCCCGTCGGGAGCGTTACCGCTTTGGGTCGGTCCGAACGCTGCCGGGAAGTCAACGCTGCTACGCACATGGATAGGTTTCGAGCGACCGACAGAAGGGGAGGTGCGCGTCCACGGGCATGACCCACGTGCAAGCTTGGCCGCGCTAGCCCTGGTTGGCTATGTGCCGCAGGCGATCCATGTCTACGGGTGGCTGACTGTGAGTTAGGACGTCAGGCGGTTTGTTCCGGGCCGGCCACATAGCATTCTGCGATCACCGAGGAACGGAACGTCATCCTGAGTCGAAGTCAGGTGACCTAGAGAAGCGCCTGATCAAGAATCAGGCGGTGGCTGAGATGGCTCGATGCACACGTGACGAACGCCGCCGCCGTCCCAGCGCGAGCGGCCTACAATTGCCGTTGACGACAGCCGAGCTGTCGCGTCAGGATGCTGGTGTCAGCCCGAACACATGTTCTAGTTGGGCAAGTAGGGTGGCACGATGAACGCGGTCGATCTTCTTGCGCTTTGCCGAGTCCCCGGGATCTCTTGGTACTTCGTCGCGCGCGAGGCTCAGCGACCGAACGGCCTGAACAACCTTGTCGGAGGCCGAACAAGCGAGAAAAGCGTCGACGCCGAGCAGACGCTCGCGATCCTGAAGGAGGCCGAAGACGAGCTGCCAGCGCATCGCACGTGGGTCCGCGAGACGATCGAGGCTTGCGAGGCGGATGGCATCAAGCTGGTCACCGTCCTCGACGACGGCTACCCGGCCAACCTTCGACTGATCTTCAACCTGCCGCCCTTCCTCTTCTACCGCGGCGAGCTGCACCACGACGACGCGCGCGCGGTCGCCGTCGTCGGAACTCGAAAGCCGAGCGAGGAGGGCCTCCGGCGCGCCCGGCAGATCGCGACAGGTCTGGCGGCCGAGCAGGTGACCGTCGTGTCCGGACTCGCGCGAGGCATCGACACCGCCGCCCACGAGGCCTGCCTGGACGCCGGCGGTCGGACGATCGCTGTCATCGGCACGGGGATCCGGCGCACGTATCCGCCTGAGAACGCGGACCTAGCCAGGAGGGTCGCCACGACCGGCGCGCTGGTGTCGCAGTTCTGGCCCGATTCACCGCCGCGCACGGATACTTTCCCGCGCCGCAACGTGACGATGTCAGGCATCGGCCAAGGCACGATCGTTGTCGAGGCGAGCGCGACCTCGGGAGCGAAGATGCAAGCCCGAATGGCGCTGGAGCACGGCAAGCAGGCGTTCCTCCTCGCCTCGCTCGCCGACGGGCAGGAGTGGGCGCGCCGCTACCTAGAGCGCGGGGCAGTCCGAGTAGATGACCTGGAGGCGGTCATGAGGCGCCTCCGGTCCGTGGAGGCCATCGACCAGCAGTCGCAGCAGCGCCGCCAGCTGACGCTCGCCCTAACCTGACTCCGGCGTGGCCGACTATCTCGACAGGCTGCTTGAGACGGCGGCCGGGTTCCCAAACTGCCGGCGATGCATGTACCTAGAGACAGGCTCGGCGGCCCTCTGCTCCCGCTGCGCCGGGCGCACGTTGGAGCCTCTCGCGCCCGACGAGGCGAGGTGCGGCACCTGCGCCCAGCCCTACCAGCCCAACGAGGATCAGTGCCGCAATCCGCTCTGCAACGCAGGCTGGCGAATGTTCGACTGGAACTATGCGATCGCGATGCGGACGGCGCCACTGAAGAACGCGATCGCCATGTACAAGTACGGCGGTGAGAAGCGATGGGCGACGATCTTTGGCCGGATCGTAGCGGGCTTCATCGAGGATCACGCAGGCTTGATGTCCGAGTTTGACATCATCACTGCGACGCCGACGTACCTTGGGCCAGGCGGCAGAACGTTCGACCACACTCGCGACGTGCTCGCGGTCGCTGACCTCGAGACCGGCGGTAGGTGGCCGTTCGATGTGGAGGACTCGCCAGTCATTGTCCAGATGACGGCCACGGAACGTATGGCGCGGATCAAGACCTACGCCGCGAGGAAGGAGCATGCCCGCACGACGCTCCGCGCAGCGCTATCCATTCCGGATCCTGCAAGAACGAAGGGCATGAGCATCCTGGTCTACGACGACCTGTTCACCAACGGACTCGTCCTGAACGAGGTCGCGCGCGCTCTGATTGAGGACGGCGGCGCTGACCGAATCTGCGGCATCAGCTTGGCACGAGAGCCTTGGACCCGATAGAACGCTGCCATCGTTGGCGATCGCGCCGCAATCGCTGAGGTTCTTAGTCGAAGTCATGTGCTCATCGAAAGTGCAACGCATCGTCACCTCGCCCAGGTGAAGACGAGGCGCTTGGCCGTAGGCTCCGCTGGTGGCAGCTTCGGCTCGGAGAGGATCGGTTCCGGCACCCGGTGGCTTCGAACCTGAGCAACGAACCCGCTGACGGTGCTTGGTACCCTCGACGGAGGGAGGGAGCGCCGGTGCCGCCGTCCGCGGGGAGCAGCCCGTCGGCTCGCGCTTCCTGCTGGTTGACACCGCGCGCTGGCTGGAACGGGTTTGCGTCCCGAGGCAGTGTATGAGGGCTGCGGTCGCCATGATCCGACGGTAGGCTGCGGAGGCCATGGACGACTTCGACAACTTCGAGACCGAGACGGTCTCGCGTCGCTATTGGGCACAGCGGCACGGCGAGGGCGCCCACCGCGTTGACCTCCGTACGGCTTGCTCGCTGTTCCGGTCGGTCATCGAGGCCTTCGTGGCGGAAGACCTCCTGCAGGAATGGGCGGGGTACGACTGCGTCGACGACGGCTTCGTTGCGGGTCGGGCCGGCCATGATCCCGAGGCGTTCGCCTTCCGAAAGACCCGCGTCCACGGTCTGTGGCCGCCCGACCACACTTGGGAGAAGTGGAGCGAGAGCCACCTCTTGACCGCGATCGAGTTTTTCCATGATGTTGTCGCCAAGCCAACCGCGGGACGCTTCCACGATTACATGGGCTGCGGCTATCACGCGAGTGCGTTCGATCGTCGGCCTGGGCAGACCCGCTATCGGTCTGAGGTCAATCAATTCCTTGAGGACTACGCGGACGGATACGAGGTCGACGTCGCCGGCGCAGTTGTCCGAGCGGTGCCGACGGGGTTTGAGGAATTAGTCGATGAGCAGCTTCCCGCGAGCGCGGGCGCCGAACACCGAACCCCGCTTGACCACGCCATCGCCACCTTCCGCGCACGACGGTCTTCCCGCGAGGACCAGCTCGATGCGCTTCGCCATCTAGCGGCAATCCTCGAGTCTCTGCGGCCTCGCTTACGGGCCGTGCTCACGCGCAAGGACGAAGCGGACCTATTCGAAGTGCTGAACCGCTTCAACATCCGCCACGCGGATTCGAGCCAACAGAGCGACTACGATCCATCGATCTTCCTGCCCTGGGTCTTCTACTCCCACCTTGCGGCCATTCACGCTTCGTACCGGCTGCTCGAGCGGCAAGACGCTTGAGGGCTACGGGTAGCGACTCAGCCCATAGCCGTGGAGGGCAGCGGACAAGTAAGCAGGGGAGCAACTGATGACCGATCATCGAACCCGCGAAGACATCGAGCACGACCGAATTCTTGAGGAGCGGGCTGCGCCATACACAGGCCGGACGCTCACCGAGGCAGAGCGGAACGATCCCGCAGTCACGGAAATCCTCGATCGTGCCCGCGGCGCGATGGAACGGCGGCTGGGCCTGCCACCCGGCGTCCATGAACAGGCTTATATGGCGCGAGTCGGGCGGGAGAAGCGCGAGGCGCGCTAACACCCGGCGACGCGATGGTCGCGGCCGCCTCGACGGGGCCGCGTGCACAAGTCGCCGCGGGGTGGTCTACGCGGGGATGTCCTGGTCCAGAGTCAGGCGCCTTACCGCTTGGCCACTCCCCAGTGGATGAGCCAGATTCGTGCTCAGGACCGGCCCGCGCCGAGTCCTCACATGTTCGGTTTTCCGGGGAGTCAGGTGCCCATCCCGGAAGGGAGTCAGGTACCCACGCGAAAAACCGGAAGAATCAGGTGCCCTCGCGTGAGCGGCTCCGGACGGAGATTGTATCCGGGATGCCAGTTGGCGGCCAACCGGCCTTGGCAGGCATCTGATCGTGGGTCAAGATGGGGCGGCGGAACGCAGGGGTTCGCTTTCTCGGCTGGCAACGAGCATCTGGTCGGCCGCGCCGTCCGAGTACTGAACCTGCGAAGTCGTCAGAAACGCCGTTTCCTCGAGCTGGCCACGGTAGCCCAAGTCGGCGGGCATAATTGCCCGCGACCAATGCGCAGTCGCATGGCCGCGGAAGGCCTACCTGCGGCGCGTCAGTTGCTCGAATCCCTCATAGGCTACTAACTGGGGACCATGGCGACGATCGAGACCTTGATCGAACAGATTGGGGATAAGGCACTCCGCGACGCCGTCGGGCGCGAGTTCGCCGAACTCAAGAAGAGACTCGACTGGGGGCTCGTATTTGAACGGCACTTGCCCGAGAACGTGCGAGTCCTGGCCGCCCATATCAAGGTCAGCTCGGTAGTCTGGGATCGCCGCACAGCCACGCCGCGTCGCCTCCGTGTTCGCGCGATCGACGGGCCAGACTTGGTGGTCGTCCCAGAGTCCGAAAAGACGACAGCCCCGACAGATGCGCCAACCGAGCGCGTTACCCGCGAAGAGGTCCTGGTGGAGCTCGACTTTGCGGAGCCGATCTCGCCGGTCTTGACGTCAATCGGGTCGACCCTCAACGGTCTGCCGGAGCAACCGCACCACGTTGTCGTTCAGGGCGAGAACTACCACGCCATCCAGGTGCTCCTCGCGGCGTATGAGGGCCAGTTCGACGCGCTCTATCTGGATCCTCCTTACAACACGGGAAATCGCGACTGGTCCTACAACAACGACTATGTCGACCCGAACGACACCTACCGTCCATCGAAGTGGCTCGCGTTCATGGAGCGACGGCTACGGGTCGCTCGCCGACTGCTGAGACACGACGGCGTCATCGTCGTGACGATCGACGAGAACGAGGTCCACCACCTCGGCATGCTGCTCGAGCAGATGTTCCCCGATGCGCGGACCCAAATGGTTACGATCGCGATCAATCCTTCGGGCACGAGCGGAGATGGTCTCAGCCGCGTCGACGAGTATGCCTTTTTCTGCTTCTTTGGCGGCTCCCAGCCCAACTCCACCTTTGAGGACTTCTTCGGTCCCGAGGACAAGACCCGCGCACGCTGGTGGCACGAGTTCATCAGGAGTGGCGTCACGTGGCTACGCGCGGCTCGCCGGAACTTGTGCTATCCCATCAAGATCGACGCCAATGGCCGGATCGCGGGCGTCGGCGCTCCGCTCGAAGGCGAGGACGACGATCGGCCGTTGACCGACGGCGAGTACGAGCTCGCATGGCCGATCAGAACCGACGGAAAGCTCGGGATCTGGAGCCTGAGCGCTGAGCGCGTGCTCGAGATGTATCCGAAGGGCCATATCGTCGCGACCAAGCCGTCGCGCGGTACATGGTCGATCCGCTACCTCCTCGAGGCCGCACTCGCCGCGCTCGAGTCAGGCGAGATCGCGGTTGAGGGGTACGACAAGTACGGCGGGGTGATCCTGCCCAAGAAACAAGGGCGCGTCGTTGCCAAGACGATTTGGCATCGTGTGCGCCACGCAGCCGGGGCATCCGGTGGAACCGGCATGCTCGCGTCTCTCGGCTTGGGCGGGACGTTCTCGTTTCCGAAGTCGGTCTACGCTGTCCGTGATGTCATCGACGCCGCGGTCGGCGATCGCACGGACGCACTGATCCTCGACTTCTTCGCCGGGTCCGCGACGACCCTCCACGCGACGATGCTGCTAAACGCCGAGGATGCCGGTCGCCGCCGGTGCGTGCTGGTCACCAACAACGAGCTGAATTACCACGCCGCCACGCGGCTCCAGCAAAAGGACCACTTTCGTGGCGACCCTGAGTTCGAGGCCGCCGGAGTGTTCGAGGCGGCGACACGACCACGTATTACGGCTGCGGTGACGGGAACACGGCCTGACGGGCAACCGGCTGAGGGAGAGTACGTTGACGGACGGCGGATCGCCGAGGGGTTCGCCGAGAACGTTGAGTTCTTCCGGCTGGACTATGAGGAGGCAGCGGCGATCGAGTTTGGCATGCGTTTCGCCGAGATTCACCCGCTGCTATGGATGCGTGCTGGTGCGATCGGTGAGCGCGAGAACCTGGATCCGGCACAGCCGCTCGGACTGCCCGCCCACTCGCCATACGCCGTGCTGTTTGATCCGTCGGGTCTGACTGACCTACTCACGGCGCTCACACAGCGGACCGACATTACGCACGTCTTCATCGTCTCCGACTCGGCGGAGGCATTCTCCCTCGTGTGCGCGGATCTGCCCCGCTCGATCGAGCCGGTTCGCCTATATCGCGACTACCTCGAGACGATGCGCGGCGCGACCACATGAAGTTGACCCTGCGGCCCTTTCAGGAGGTCGCCGTCGCCGAGGTTCTCAGTCGCCTGGAGTCGGCCAAGCTGGGCTATCGCAGCGGCGCGGGCCAGCGCCAAGCCGTTGGGCTGATCGCCGCCACGGGAGCTGGCAAGACGATCATCGCCACCGCGGTCATCGAGGCGATCCTTTTCGGCTCGGACGAGTTTGGAGCGGAACCCGACCCGGAGGCGGTCTTCCTGTGGATGACCGACCTGCCCGAGCTGAATGTGCAAACCCAGGGCAAGATGCTCGACGCCAGCTCCGACCTGCGCTTCGACGTGCTGCCGGAGATCAGCAGCAAGGCCATCAGCGAGACCCTCGCACCGGGCCGCGTGTACTTCCTCAACACCCAGAAGCTCAGCGCGAAGGCAGATCTCGTGAAGAAGGGCCCCCTCGTGGGGCGCGCCTACACCTTCTGGGACGTGATCCGACGAACAGTGGAGGAAGGCCGGACGCTGTACCTCATCGTCGACGAGGCTCATCGCGGGATGACCGAGTCGAAGAAGATCGAGGAGGCTAACTCGATCATCCAGCGGTTCATCAAGGGTTACTCCGAAGCGGGTATGCCGGCGGTGCCGATCGTGCTCGGGATCAGCGCGACCCTCGATCGGTTCACCGACGCCGTGAAGAACTCGGGTCGGACGACGAGCCAGTGGGACGTGCCGGCCGACGATGTACGCGCGTCGGGCCTCATCAAAGACAAGACCATCGCCGAGTTCGCGGGCGAGAAGCAGCGCGATGCGATGGCTCTGTTCCCATCGGCGGTTTCCGCATGGAAGACATCGACCGACGAGTGGGCGGCCTATTTCGCGACCTACGGCCCCGATGGCGATGAAAGGCTCGTCGTGCCCGCGCTCATCATCCAGGTCGAGAACGAGGCCGGCGGCAAGATCACCGCGACCGACGTGGATGCCCTTATCCGCAAGGTCACCGAGATCGCAGGGCCACTGCCGGACTCCGCGTTCGCCCATTCCTTTGGCGACAACCGCAAGGCCGAGCCGGTCAATGGCCGGTCGGTCCGCTACATCGAACCGCCCAGCATCGCTGGCGACACCGATGCCCGCGTGATCTTCTTCAAGACCGCCCTCGACACGGGCTGGGATTGTCCCCGCGCGGAAGTCATGTTTTCGTTCCGTCGCGCGGTTGATCCGACCTCCATTGCGCAGACCATCGGGCGCATGGTGCGGACCCCTCTGGCCCGCCGGATCGAGGAGAATGAGGCCCTCAACACCGCCGCGGTGTACCTCCCCTTCTACGACAAGAAGGGAGTCGAGGCGATCGTCGCCAAGCTCAACGAGAGCGGCAACGATGCGATCGCCAAGACGCTCGTGACCAGGCGCGAGACGATCGTGCTTCCGCGGCGGACCGACGCCGACCGAGCGATCGCTGCGATGGAGGCGATCCCCTCCTACCTCGTGCCGACACCGCGGGCCAAGGCCGAGATCCGAGTATTGGCCGATCTCGCGAACTTCTTCTCAGGCTCCGGCATCGACCCCGATGCCTACAAGCGCGAGATGGGCGACTGCGCCGCCGTCCTGTTGGCCCGCCGCGATGCGCTAGCCCCGCTGCCGGAGTTTCAGAAGGAAGTCAACGATCAAGGCGACATCGTGATCCTGCGAGCCGAGCTGATCCCAGGCCAGAAGGTCGCGGTCGCCGCCGGCGTGCGAACCGTCACCGCGACCGAGGAGAGTATCGGCCGGCTGTTCGCAGTGGCCGCCCGCAAGCTGACCAACGAGGCAGCGAGCGCCTACGTCCGGCTGCGCCTAGCGCAGGACCCTGCCTCAATCGGAACCGCCCGCCTGGAGGCGTTCGCACTCGCCAGCCGCGACAACGTCATGGAGGCCGTGAACAAACACGCCTCGGCGCGGATTGATGACCTGAGGGCGAACTTCGGCACTAAGGTGGACGCCCTCTCGCCGGCCAAGCAGGCCCGCTACCGGGCGATCCTGCGCCAGGCTTCAGATCCGTCGGTAATCGCTCTCAAGCTCCCCGACATGGCCGTTTTTACCCGCAGCGACGATGCCCTTCCCCGGCACATCTACGCCGATGGCGCGGCCGATGCGCCGATCAGCCTGAACGCCTGGGAACGGACGAGCATCGCACCGGAGGCCGAGAAGGAGACGATCCTCGGCTGGCTCCGCAACGGGGACCGCGAGGGCTGGTTCTGCGTTCCCTGGCGCGACGGCAACACCTGGCGCGGCTTCTTTCCGGACTTCCTGGTGGCCCGCGAGGACGGCGAGGCTGTGCGGGTGGACATCATCGACCCACACGACCACACGAAGCCCGACGCCCTCGGAAAAGCCCAGGGTCTCTCCGCCTACGCCGCCAAGCACGCCGATGCTCTCGGCCACGTCGATCTGATCGCCAAGATCGGGACCCGCTACCGACGGCTCCACCTGGAGAAGTCGGCAATCCGCAAAGACCTCGATGGTGCGCGAACCCTGGCTGAGCTGAAGACCCTCTACGAGCGCGAGGGGTAGGCCGGCGGGCGGCGACGCCGAGTGGGCTGGTCGAGTTGGGCCCGCGACTCGTCCTCCGGCGCGGAGCGCGGCCGACGCGAGCTCTGCGGCTGGTCCTCACCGCGTCTATCAGAACGGCAGGTCGTTCACGTCGGTCCACTTGTCGGGCGATCCCTTCTGGGTGGGCTGAGCCTGCGAAACCTCCTGTGGCGTCGTCCGCTCGACGATGAACTCCGCGCGAGCGAATAGCTCGTCGTATGTCAAGACCCTTGGGTTCCAGAGGTGGCGTCGAAACCGCTCGAAGGACTCCTTCTTCTCGCGGTCGTCGTGGATGCTCGACATTCGCCCGATGACCAAGATGCCCTCGGGTTGGGCCGTCGTGATGTCGCGCTCGCTGGCCCATTCGGAGTTCGGCAGTTGGCGGCTCGCTAACTGCCACTGCTGGCAATTGGCTTGGAGCTGCGCGACGCCGCCCGCGAGTTCTTTGCTGGGTCGCCAAGCGCCGTTGCGGTAGCGGACGTCATCCAGGAGGTCCGTGTCAGGCTTCTTGATCTCGACGAGGACGGCGAAGCGAGCGTCGCCCTCGGACGCCATGAGAAAGTCGCCCTCCTCGCCTCCGCGGCCGGTGACGTCCGCGCCACCATAGAGCGCCTGCGCCTGCTCGGTCACGAGGAATCGGTAGTCCAGCCCGTGCCCGAAGATCCAAGGATTCCGCTCGAAGAACCCCTGCCAGTCGCGTTCCGCCCAGCCGAGGTCGTCGAGGTGTCGCCGGAACTCCGCGAGGGCCTCCGCTCGGACGCGGTGGAGGTGGATAATTCCAGCCGCGTCCGCGAGGTCGGGTGCGACCAGCGCCAAGTTGCGAGCGACCTCCTCGAGGTCTGCGGTGCTTCCCCGCAGCTGCTCGACAAGCGCTCCGAACTCGCGCGGCAGAACCACCTCGCCCTCCCGGTGGATGGCGTATGCGGTACCGCGCTCAGTCTTGAGGGCGTCGTTGATCTTGCGGAGGACGTCGAGGTGTGCGATGAGCTTCGCTGTCTGTTCGGAGTCGAGTTCTAGCGTCACCTCCTGGCCCGCCCTGAGTATGCGCAGGTCGAACGACTCGTCCTCCCATACGCCGCTCCCGGGGTTTATCCGTTGGTGGACGAGCGAGACCGACAGCCGGCGCTCGCCGTCCTTAACGGCGGAGTGAGAACGAAGCACGCGCCGCGTGTGCCGACCGTCGTCGGACTCGCGCAGGGACAACTCGATGTCGTTGAACTGTGCGACGCCCCACGGGGTGTGGTCGACGAGGTACTCGTAGCCCTCGGGCAGCTCTAGGTTCATGGTCCAGCCATGATTGACCCCCGTGCTCGCAGAGTCCAGCCGAGACTGACGGACGGCCCGCGCCTTCGCAACACCTGAACCAGAGCTGATTCGCGCTACATCGTTTTAGGCAAGCGGGCGCTGGCGGGCATGGTGCGCCGGGCGCCCTGACTCACAGTCAGCGAGCCCGCATGAGCAAACGAAATCGATCGGCCTATTTGGCCTCAGGCGTCGGTCGAGCTTCCCGGAGGTGTCGGGGCCAGGAGTACCGTTAGCTGCGCGGACGACACCACGCACTGTGCGTGAGTAGCCCGAACGTCGGGTGAAAGCTCGACCCGCGGCTGACCCAGAACGCACTCGGGAGGAACCGATGCCCAAGTCGGTGTTCTATAGCTTCCACTACGACCGCGATTACTGGCGCGTGCAGCAGATCATCCAGATGGGCGCCCTTGAAGGCCAGCCGATCCTCAACGCCCAACAATGGGAGGAGGTGAAGCGACGGGGCGACGAGGCAATCAAGGGGTGGATCACGGAACAGATGGCGTACAAGTCAGCCATCGTCGTGCTCGTCGGTGCCGAGACCGCAAGCCGCCGATGGGTGCAATACGAGATCGCCCATGCCTGGGACAACTACAAGCCTTTGGTTGGCGTCCGTATTCACGGCCTCTCCGACCGCAATGGCCACATCGATACCCCAGGTGCCGACCCCTTTGCACGGGTGACGCTACAAGGCGGCGGCACCGTCGGCGATTATGTGCCGCTCTACGCGCCCACTGGTTATGGCAGCCAAGCCGTGTACTCAGACATCGAGGCAAACCTGACTAGCTGGGTCGACAGTGCCTACAAGCGTTCCTGATTGCCCGTTCTGCAGCATCGTCCGACGCGACGCTCCGGATGCCCGCGAAGTCTACCGGGATGAGCACGTCGTGGCGTTCTTCCCGCTGGAGCCCGCTGCGCTCGGCCACACGCTGGTGATTCCCCGTAGTCATGTGCCGGATATCTGGAGCGTCGATGATGTCACGGCAGCGCACCTTGCTCGCGTGACGGTACGCCTTGCGAACGTGATGCGACGCGCGCTTCGGCCGGCGGGCCTGAACATCATCCAGTCCAACGGTGAGGCCGCGACACAGACCGTATTTCACCTACACGTTCATCTCGTGCCGCGCTGGCCAGATGACGCGATCGGCCGGATCTGGCCCCCAGAGACCAACTACAGCGAAAGCGAGAAGGATGCCGCGTGGGAGGCACTGCGGGTGGCATGCCAAGAGGAAATGCGCCTGGCCGACACGAGCGGTACCCCTATCGCACCTGAGGACAGGCGCAAGCACCTGGACTTCATCCAGGCCACCATCACTCGCATGTCCGCTGCCTCGACCACAACGAAGAGCTGGATGCTCCCGGTCATCACCGCGACATATGGCTATGCGCTAATCCAAGGTGCGCGACCAGTTGCATGGCTTGGCGTCGCCGCCGTAGTGCTCTTCGCCTATTTGGACGCGAACTACCTGCGTCAAGAGAAGCGATTCCGCCGGCTCTACAAGGCTGTCGCGGAGGGCAGCAACAACATTGCCGTGTTCTCCCTCAATCCGGACGACGTCAGTACGGGAGGTACTGGGGAGTCCACCGAAGAATGGGCCAAGTGGATGCCACGCCCGATAAATCGACTCATCCCCGGGCCTGCCGTGTGGACCTCATGGGCAATCGGACCGTTCTACGCGGCGTTGGTGACCGTCGGAGTCCTCATTGCCGCCATGGCGGGATAGTCGAAGGACGCGCGGTCGGTCGGGCTACCGCCGGAAGTCGCCAGACCCAGTACCAGACCGTGCGGGTTGCCGCGTCCCGTGGCCCACACACGCGGTCAACCACCTAACCGGCTGATACGCAGTCAGGCTGGCGTCGGCGCCCCAAAAGGCGCTCAGCGCCCGAACATCAGGCAGCCGTCATGGAAGGACGACGCTCACTTCTTCAGACTCGCGACCACAGTCGACGCAGGCAATGAATCCCCGCTGGAGCCGGAAATGCACCTCGCCATCGGGCAGTTGGTCACGATCGACGGCAACGACGAACGCGTGCGGGCGCGCATCGCTGGTGCAATTCTGGCCCTCAAACAGCGGTGACGACGGCAGAGTGACGACCGAATAGACGATGTCATCCAGCGGATCGACACCAATCCCTTCCAAGTTGATGTCAGGACAGGTGCCGCTCACCGCGTGCGTGTAGCGCACGACGACTTCCCTCTGGAAGTCGATGGCTGGGAGATCCTCGGAGATCCCGGCATCTGCCCAAAGCGCCGGAAGGTCGTCGGAGCTGGTCGCGACGCCCACGGTGTAAGGCTCGCCCGATGTGCTTTCGCCCAGCAGGCGCCAGCCGTCTCCCTCGCCCGGTACGGCAGCCAGCCAAGCCGTGCCATCCTGATCGGCGGCGGCCACCCACCCCTCTCGCACGCCGTCGGGAGCCGACGAATCGAGCACAGCTCCGCGGTACCAGGTGAAGCCCGATCCCTCGACAGGCCCTTCGGTCACCCGCAGCAGGTCGCCTGGCTGCAATCGTACGGAGTAGATCTCGGAGTCGCTCGCCGTGCTCGGGGCCGAGCGAACAACGAGATCGTCGGTGACCGTGACCAGGACCTGTCCGGGTTCGACGCCAGTCGGTTCGTCGGTCGCCTCTGGGGATGCGCTTGCTGACGGGTCCGGATCAGGTGAAGCCGAGGGACGCGGAGTCACAGAGGGCGACATCGTGGGCACGGTCGAGGACGGACTCGGTTCCGGCGTCGGATCGTCCCCGACCTGGGGATCGACAAGGGCCAGTCCGCCGAGTGTCACGACCACTGCAAGCATGACTGCGGCAGCCGCGAGAAGTGGAGTCACCCAGGTAGCTCGACGCTGCCCATCGTTGTCCTGCGGCGTTCGGGCCGCGGCGTCGATCACCTCCGCGGGCAGGCGGGCGGGCATCGGCGCCTCACCTCGCTGACGCAGGTAGTCGATGACGCGGTCATCTCGATTGTTGCGTCGGCCCGTCATGACTCCACCTCTGGGGATAGTGCTGCCCTCAGCGCCGCAAGTGCGCTGCTCAGTCGTGACTTCGCGGTTCCCGTTCGAATTCCGAGCGTCCTTGCCGACTCGCTGATGCTGAGGTCCATGGTGTAGTGGAGGGAAAGCAGCGCCCGCTGGTCTGGACTGAGCGTTTCGAAGGCGGCGTCGAGGCTGTCCTGCTCCGTAACACGCGCGTGCACGGGTGGGCCGGGATCGGCGGGCTCAGACCCTCTGTCAAAATCCAGGACGCCTGGTGACAGTCTTCGGCTGCGATCTCGCAGGACATTCCGACATCGGTTCACCAGAATCGTTCGCAGCCAGGGATGGAAGCTGTCGCGATTGTGCAGCCCGGGGAGCTGTCGCCAAGCACTGAGAAGCGCCTCCTGCGTCGCATCTGCCGCATCGTCAGGGCCGACGATGGCCGCCGCCAGGCGGTGCAGCTCTGGTGCATGACGCTCCATGAGCTCGGCAAACGCGTCGACATCGCCTTCCTGTGCGCGCCGGACCTTGCTGTACAGGCCTCCGCTCCTCTCCATGCTCGTTGAGGCGGGCTCGAGCCATCGCTGCGCATCGAGCCCGCCCATTGTCCCTACCGCCTGCGCGGGAGGAGTGTGACGCCACCAAGGACCAGCAGCGTGGCGAGCACGCCGATGGCGGCGTTGGGCCGATCCGGAGTTGAGGCATCTACGAGCGCCGTGTCGGGCAATGCCGGTGCCGGACTGCCGGTGGGCGCCGAAGTGCCCGTGGGGGCGGATGCTGCGCCACCGCAGACCACGACATCACTCGCATTGCGCACGGGTTCGCTGACGATCAACGTGACCGTGTCTGGCTCTCCCGCCGATCCGTCACACGGATCATTCGACGAGGCCGTGACTTCGTAGGTCACGAACAGGTCTCCCGAGCCGGAGCTGTCGACCGCCACGCTGCACGTCTGGTGGAAGATGCCGGGTGCAGCCTCGGCTGGGGCCGCACACGAGCCGCCAGAGGCCGAACCGAGCACATACGCGTGCCCTGGACTGTTGAAGGCGAGCTGGATCTCGACATCGTCAGTCTGGTCGACGACCCGGATCAGATAGGTGACCCGGTCGCCTTGCTGAACGGTCGGGAGCGGTGTCTCTGTCCCCTCCTCGTTCAGGCGAGAATCACGCATCGCGACCGGCTCCCCGTCGATCTCCCAAGCAGCAATGCCGACCGAGTGACCTTCCTCATGAAGTGCGAATGCCGCCCCGGCGCTGGCGAGCGAACCCGCCAGCACCGCGAACGTGATTGCCACCCCGAGCACTAGTCGTTTCACTTTCCCGTCTCCTTTGTGCATCAACGAGACGGCTCCCACAGAAGGTCCCGCCTGCGCCCCGACTGGGCTGCGAAGGAATAGACCCCAGGGACACCGTGAGGTGTTCGCCGGCTCGTGCCGCATCGAACGATCACGACGGAGCGCGCGGGTGGATCGAATCCACTGCCTGAAGTTCGGAGCCAGCGAGTGGACGGTCAAAGTGCGCCGAACCGATCTTGGTTCCGGCCTACCCTGCTGCCGGGCTGATTTGGCCCCCGAGGTGCTGGAGCCGTGACGGTCAGCGAGGGGTGTAGCGGAACGCCGGATCCAGCTCATCGGGGTCGAAGGGCGGCGCAGTGGCGGAGACGAAGGCAAGCGGTTCGGGACCGGGATTGCGAATGGCGTGATCGGTGTCGGGAGGGATGAAGACAAGCGTCCCGGCCTCAACCGTCCGCTCCTCGTTTCCGACGATCATCGTGCCGCGTCCGGCGATGATGCAGTAGGCCTGCTCGGCGTCTGGATGGCTATGAAGCGGCTGCTCGCTGCCGGCCGGGCAGTCGACCCAGGTAATTGCGAGTCCCTCCGAGCCGAACTGCGCCTTCCCCAGCAATAGGTAGGACGTCTGCCCGCCGCGCCGGTTGATCGGTGCTTCGCGGATGGAGTTGAAGTGCATCGGTCGCTCCTCATCTTGGGTTGGCAGGACCCGTCACCCTGGGTTCGACGGAACTAAGTTTGCCTGCCGCCTGTTGGTCCGGTTCTTTCTAGACCGCATGCGGGACACACGCAGCTAGGACTGGTCGGCGACGTAGCCACCCGAGCACCTGACAGGCAATCAGCCCTTCACTCTGCCGTGCGCCCTTCGTTCGTCATCAGCGCTCTAGGGGAATGCCGGCATCCGTAGCGCACGCTTCGAGGTCGGCGTTGAAAGCCTCCTGCTGAGCAGCATCGACGATGGTCGCGAACCCGGGGACGACGTGATCCGTGCCGTTCTCGACGTTCGGGTCGGCCACGTCCCAGCCTTGGGCGCGCATGCAGGCTGTCAAGTCAAACACTCTCTGGTCCTTCGCGGTCAGAACGAGAGCCGCGGCCACGACCGCAGTTCCGAGTGCGAGCGCCAGGAAGGCGGCGGCGACGGGCGCCACCGTCTTCCTCCACAGCCATCCCCCAGGCCCGCCGGGACCGGCAGCTTCTGACGAGAGCGCGGCGGTCACCCGGCGATCGATAGCGGCAGCTGCAGAAGGCGATGGCCCTGCC
>Ga0183260_10001591_pt1 | contig 18858 bp, 21 predicted proteins | sample AntDrymUQ4972206_2_FD_129768 | JGI IMG/M metagenome (GOLD analysis project Ga0183260, IMG submission 129768) | Polar desert sand microbial communities from Dry Valleys, Antarctica - metaG UQ497 (22.06) (version 2) (version 2) | ecosystem: Environmental > Terrestrial > Soil > Desert | place...
GGACTATCCGCTCACGATCCGTGCCAAGGACGGTCGACTCACCGACGTGCTCTTCAACGCGTCGGTGTACAAGGACGCGAGCGGGAACGTGCTTGGAGTCTCGGCCGTGGCCCGCGACGTGACCGAACAGAAGAGAGTGGAGGCAGAGCTCGCCGAGCAGCAGACGAGGGAGATCGAGCGGCTCGCCGAGCTCGAGCGGTTCCAGAAGCTAACCGTTGGACGCGAGCTCAAGATGATCGAACTGAAGAAGGAGATCGCTGAGCTCCTCGAGCTCGGTTCGCGTGGGGACGTCGAAGGATGATCGCAGGGTCCACTCCACGAACCATCGCTCCTGACAGAAGGAAATCAGACGCCGAGGAATACTCCCGGGCGCTTCTCAACATCCTTGACGACTTCGGGGCCGAGAAGACGCGGCTCGAGGCAACGCAGAGGGCGATGCTCAACCTTCTCGATGACTTCGATGCCGAAAGGACCAAGGCGGAGGGAACCAGTCTGGCACTCGAGCAACTGCTCAGGGAGCGCGAGGTTCTGCTGAAGGAGGTCCATCACCGCGTGAAGAACAACCTGCAGGTCGTCTCGAGCCTCCTCGGGCTGCAAGCATGGCATTTCGAGGACACCCGCCTTCGCCAGGCGCTCGCGGACAGCCAGAACCGCGTTCTCTCGATCGCGCTGGTCCACGAAAACCTGTACCGATCAAAGGATCTCGCCCAGGTGGAATTCTCGGAGTACGTGCGAAGTCTCGTTGACAGTCTCCCCCGGTCGTCGAGTACCGGGACGGACGTCGCGATCACGCAGGATATCCAGGAATGCAGCCTCTCCATCGAGACGGCTGTCCCTTGCGGTCTCATCATCAATGAGTTGGTTACCAATGCGCTCAAACATGCGTTCCCCGATGGGAGGCGCGGTTCGATCAGCGTGGAGCTGCGAAGGGCTGAACCCGACAACTGGGTGCTCCTCGTCACCGACGACGGTATCGGACTTCCAGCGGATGTCGACGCAAAGATGACGAAATCGCTTGGGCTCGAGCTAGTGAGCCTGCTCGTCAAGCAACTCTCCGGTGCGCTCGAGATCCATCGGAACGGCGGAACGACGTTCCAGCTCACATTCCCCTCGGAGGCATAGCCGTGCAACGACCACCGAGGATCCTCGTCATCGAGGATGAAGCGATCGTCGCCGCAGACATCCGGCGCACTCTCATGGGGATGGGGTACGAGGTGCTCGAGACCGCCGATTCAGCGAAGGAGGCAATCGATCGGGCGACGGCATCGCGGCCCGACCTCGCCCTCGTCGATATCCACATCAAGGGAGACCTCGACGGGATCCAAACAGCCGAGATACTCCGCGAGCGATTCCGGGTGCCGGTGATCTACCTCACCGCCTTCGCCGATGAGACGACCGTCGAGCGCGCGAAGTGGACGGAACCTGTGGGCTATCTTCTCAAGCCCATCAAGGCCCTTGAACTCCGCTCGGTTGTCGAGGTGGGGCTCTACAAGCATGCGATGGAAACCCGACTCCGCGAACGTGAGCATCAACTTGAGGCCGCAAACGCGGATCTGGAAGCATTCAACTACACCGTCGCGCATGATTTGCGCACTCCTCTTACCGTGATCATCGGCTACTCTGAAACTCTGGTGCTGTCTGCAGCGAAGCTGGATGAGGCTGGGACGCAACAACTCCTAGAGCGGATCGCTGCAGTCGGCAATCGGATGGCACAAACCATCGATGATCTGCTTAAACTTGCCACCCTGACGCGGGTCGAACTGAAACGGACCTCAACCGACCTCGGAGGTATCGCCCGCGAAGTCGCCGAGGGACTCCGACAGCAACAAGCCGCTCAAGTGGTGGATCTATCCATCGCCGAGCCGACGCTGGGGATGGGCGACCCTGGCCTGCTTCGCTCCGCACTTGAGAACCTTCTGGGCAACGCCTTTAAGTTCACTAGCAAACAGCCGAATCCGAAGATCGAGTTTGGCAGCGTCCAAAAGGACGGAGAAACAATTTACTTCGTGAGAGACAACGGGGCGGGGTTCGACATGGCCTCGACTGACAAGCTTTTCGCTCCGTTCCAGAGGCTTCACAAGCAAAATGAGTACGAGGGAACCGGCATCGGGTTGGCCTGCGTGCAACGGATCATTCAACGTCACGGGGGGCGGATATGGGCTGAGAGCACGCCTGGTGAGGGAGCAACCTTTTGGTTTTCACTCAATGAATCACAAGATTCCGAGACCGTGACTGTCGGAACTCCCCAGATTCTAGGGTAGACGTGAAATCAAACGCGGATCCCAGGGTCGAGGCTCAACGCGAAATTACTTTGCGTACATTCTCTCAATTACGTCCGCGTACTTCTCGTTGATTGTCTTGCGCTTGACCTTCATCGTCGGAGTGATCTCTTCGGCCTCTTGGGTGAAGTCCCGGGGTAGCACAGTCCACTTCTTGATCTTTTCGACCTGCGACAGGCTCTCGTTCACTTTGTCCACGACACCCTGAACCGCTGCCAGCACCTTCGGGTCTTCCGACAGTTGCGTGATGTCGTCGAACTCGACTCCTTGATCCTTGGCCCATTTCGGCGCGATATCAGGATCTAGAGTCAGAAGAGTCGTCAGGAAAGGCCGACGGTCTCCGATGACTACGGCCTGCGAGATTAGCGGCGCAAACTTAAGCCTTCCTTCCAGCTCCTGCGGAGAGATGTTCTTCCCGCCGGCGGTGATGATGAGGTCCTTCTTGCGGTCCGTGATCTTTAGATAGCCCTTCTCATCCAGCTCTCCGACGTCGCCGGTGCGGAGGAATCCGTCTTCAGTGAGCGCCTCGGCCGTCGCCTTCGGATCTTTGAAGTAACCCTTAAAGACGTTCGGCCCCCGCACGAGAATCTCGCCGTCCTCTTCGAACTTGATCTCCAAGCCAGGGATCGGTGGGCCGACGGTACCGATGCGCGTTTTGCCGGGGGGTGTCACAGTCGTCGGAGCATTGTCCTCGGTCTGGCCGTAACCCTCGACAAGTTCAATTCCGATCGCTTGGATGAACTTGATGATCTCAGTTGAGATCGGAGCGGCGCCGGTGATCGCGAATCGGACGCTCCCCATACCGAGGCCCTCTCGCAGTTTGGACAGGGCCAGTTTGTTCAGCAGGGCGTACTCAGCTTTCTTACCCAGCGACAGAGATTTTCCAGCCTGCTCCGCCTCTACTTTCTCGAGGCCGAGGTTAATGGCCTTTTCGATGAGATCCTTCTTCTCGTGCGCAGCAACCTTGGCCTTGACTCCCATGTAGAACTTTTCATATACCCGCGGCACGCCGATGAAGAATGTCGGCTTGCACTCCTGTAGGTTGGGCAGGAGTTGGTCGATCGACTCGGCAAACCAAACCTCCATACCGTAGGCAACGCCGCCCCAGTCCGACGTCAACCTCTCGAAGATGTGGGCAAGCGGCAGATACGACATGACCCTGTCCGCCCCATCCTGGAACGGAAGGACCTTCCCCAAAGCATCAAGGGTCCACGCGAAGTTGGCGTGCGTAAGCATGGCGCCCTTAGGGGGACCGGTGGTACCCGAGGTATAAACGAGAGTAGCCAGGTCTTCGGGCACAACCGATTTGATCCGTTCGTCGAGAGCACCTGGATTTGATTTCTCGTATTCACGGCCCAGGCGCTTCAACTCCTCGAATGAAATGACCAAGTCGCTGTCCTCGGCCCCCTCCCCATTGATGACGACTACCTTTTGCAACTTGGGAAGCTCAGCTTTGGTCTTTAGGACCTTGTCCAACTGATCCTGGTTCTCAACTATTGCTACCGTCGAGTCTGAATGCCCAAGGACGTAAGCGACCTGGGTGGGCGAATTGGAGGCGTAGACGGGGGACGTTGCCGCGCCGGCCAAAAGCGTGCCCGCATCCGAGATGTGCCATTCCGGCCTGTTGCCACTCAGCAACCCAACGCAAGAACCCTTCTCAACGCCCAAAGAGAGAAGTCCTGCTGCTACCTCCCTGGCCTGCTGGCCGAATTCGCGAAACGTCGTTGGCTTCCAAACCCCGTCGACCTTTGCCTTCAGGGCTACGAAGTCCGGCGTTTTGGCGACGCGGTTCAAGAAAATTTCTACGAGCGTGTTGCCGGGTACGGACATGGGACCCCCTAGAGTCGGTGAACTGCGATTATCCTCCCCTGGCCCCCGAAAGGGCAAACGCGCCTATGGCAACCCCGGGGGTTCGTCCTCGGGGGTCTCCGGCAGTCCCTTCAGCCTCTTCCTTAGAAATGCGTACGTTCCCACGACCATCGCGGCCGAGGCAGGGTACCCGAGAACAAAGGATGTCACCGCGAGCGCTCCCGTCTTGTCTTGATCAATCAGGATCCACCGCAGCGCCGCGCGAGCGAAGAAGAAAAGGCCCCATGCGTAAGTCACTATCACGTGGGCAGACCGGACCTCGGCCTGCTCGTACCATTGCTTGGGCTTGCCCTCGACAAACCGCACGACAAACGCGGAGGCAGGCCGCCTCGCAATCGCTGAAGCGATAGCAACGGTTCCGTACGCGCCCCCGATTACCACTCCGGGCAGAAAAAAGTTCGCCGCGCGTCCTGTCTTCACTGCTATAAGAACGGCGATACCAACCCCCACGAGTCCCGAGAAGACATAGGCGAGTTGCTGTCGGCGGATTAGCCGGTAGACAACCGTCCCGACACCCCAAGCGGCAGAGGCGACAACTGCCGGCATCAGACCCCAAAACGCGTTGACACCGACGAATAGGAATGGTGGCACCGCACTGTCGAGGATCGCGCGCCGATCCGTGAACATATTCCTGATGGTCGTCTCGGGGCCGGGGATGGGGGGTTTTCCCTTTTGCATCGTTTAGTTGCCCGCCTGCCGCAGCGATGCAGCCTTCATGAACGCCCTCGTCGTAATTTCAGCGCTTGCCGCAGCTTGGACTTCGATCTCATTCAAGTCCTTTCGCAATTTCATTATCGGGTCGACCAGGTCGCCCGTCGCCAAAACGTACACCTGGGAGGCCTCTTTGGCGTTCCTGTAAGTCCTTGCCGCGTGATCTTTCAAGAACTTGCGTGTCCGTTCGAACAACATGTCGTAAAGAGTAAATCCGCCTGCAAGTACAGCGGTTAGCCTCGCGTACTCCTTCTGCGTTTGGATCAATGACGAAAGGGCCGTGTCCAGGGCCTCCGCGTACCTGACATCGGACTCGTCTTCCAAAGTACCTAGTAACTTGGCGATGTCTTGGCGGGCGGCTTTGGCCTCGCTCTCGATGGCAGCGTCCGAGGCCTGCAAGCGAGTCACGGCCTCCCGGGCCCGGCCGAAAAGATCCTGGGCGCCGGGAAAAATCGTCTGAGCTTCCGGAAGGCCGGTTCCATTGGGTCTGCTCGCGAGATGCAGTGCTGAATCTAGCGCCACAAATGACTGGGAAATCACCTCCCTATCGGCGTTGGCTTTCGATTGATCGGCATAGAGTTTGTCGGAGCGGCCGAAAAGGCTGGCCGCAACGACATCCGCATCCCGCCGCCGCTGCCTTGTCCGTTGCACCGCCGGCGAAAGCAATACCAAATCGATCGATATGGTGATCAGCGCTGCGATCGCAAGCGATCGGGTCCGTCGGCGCAAGTCGCTATGCCCTGGAACGGGCCTTAGACCTTACTTTTGCTGGTGAGCGCTTTGACTTCGCCACCTTGCTCTTTGGCTTGGCCGGCGTTCGTGCAGATTTGCGCCGGGTCTTTGGCCTTGCATCCGAGTCCGCCTGCCAGGCAAGTTCGAAGGCGGCAGCGTTCATGGCCTGAGTTCCGCGCGTTACAGGGTCAAGTACAAAACGGGCCGTCTTGCGTTGTCCTCTGAAGGAATACGTAAACGCGACCTGCCAATCGGGTCCGCGACGGACGGCGCTCCAACCAGCATCAAAATCCTCCGGCTCCATAAAGACGCGCCTTAGTTCCAGACTTTGTTTGATCGCCGGTCCCACCTCCAGCGCCGACGGGCCTAACCGCGGTTTGGAGATGACTCCTCTCCTTACCGCCTCGACCACACCTCGTCGCTCGGCAAAGATAGGGGATGCGAACTTGCGGATCCACGAGATATCCGTTTCCGCCAACTTCGCGACCTGGTCTTCGGTCTTTCCCGCCCGAAGCAGATTCTGAATCTCCTTCGGCGTTAGTTTGCTCTCCCGCAGGGGTTCCGCGACCTGCTTGCGAACGGCGGAGGTGGTCTTGACCGCTTCCTGCTCGAGCCGAGCAACCTCCGCCAAGGTGCGCGTGAGGCGCGGATCAATCGCGACTATGTAGCTGCCGGTCCGCGCACCGCGCCGGGTAGCAAATATCAGATTCTTGAGGTCGGTCGTAAACCCGACAAGATGCAATCTATTCATACCCGCAGAAGAATACGGGATTGGGCGGTTTCAGCCCGCCTTTCGCTTGAATTTGAGCAGCGGGGCCAGTCCTTGGGCCTGCAGAGCTGTGATTGCACTCTCTTGGTCGGCCTCGATGACAACGGGGACATCCTGCTTACGAGAAAGGATTGCCATTACAAAACAATCCTTGCAGTGCTCAGTCTGGTTCATTTCGCACTCTTGACAATCGATGATCATGCCCTCACCCCCTTCTTCTTAGCTGATGCCTGCCGGACGGGCACCGGCAGGCCCAGTTTCGTGAACAGAACCCCGGACTCGGGCTCCGTGAGCCCATCCTGATATCCCCGCAGGTAAGCCATCCTCAGGAAGCAGCCGATCTGCTCCCCCATTGCCTTCAGATCCACCCCGGAGGCAAAGACCGAAAGCCAGACATCGGCCAGCCGAGGATCGAATTCCACGGCGATCAAGGCCTGGTGTTCCCTAAGCGCCGCCTCGGGGTTCGCCCCGTTGCTACTGTCCATCGAGTCGCTCATCTAAGTCCTCCTTTTTTTTGGCCTGTACTTACAGACAAGAGGATAGGGATGGGGTACGACAAAAAATGCCCCCTTTCGGGGGCAGATCTAAAAAATTCAAAAAAAAAGTTAGTTCATGGACAGAAGTACACCCAGCTGCTGGAACCCGTCGACAAATTTTTCACGAGATTCGCCTGTAAGCGCCGCCAATGCTTCGACATCGCGGTCACGCACGAACACGATGCTCTGGTCATCTCCTCGCTGAACCTGGATATAAGTGAGGTACTCAACGACCGGCTTATAGGTGGCAGCTTCGAGGCTCTTCAGGCGTTCCACATCGAACCCAAACCCGCTTCCTTCGCTTTCGCTTGCAGAATCAAGGGCCTCGGGATCAGGAGTTGAGCGCCGCTCGGCAACGGGCGCAGGGGTCGTGTCCGTTACGGGACTGATGTCAGTGGGTGCCACACCCTTGTTACGGGAAACAAACCAACGCCTCGCAAAATAAGCTGCCGCGAGCAAAATGCCCCACTTAAACAACTGCTTTTCCCTTCACGTAGTCAATATATCCTAGATAACTCCCTCGGCCCCCATGCGGGCGATCTCGCCGGGCGTCACACCGAGGGCGCCATACACCTCGTCGTTGTGCTCCCCCAGTTCGGGGGCCGGACGGCGCACCGAACCCGGACTGTTTGCTAACTTCAGAGGTATTCCCATTTGCCTAAGCCCCCCTGCGTCCAGAATCATCTCGCGCACCGCTACTTGCGGGTCGGCCGCCATTTCCTCAAAATCGTTGACCGGCGCTACGCACGCGTCCACGCCGGCGAACTCCAACATCCATTCATCGCGAGTCTTCGACTCGAACCTCTCTTCAAGGACTGCGTGAATCTCGCTTCTTCTAGGCTCGGGCGCGAACTGCTCCACTGCCAGCTCTTCGAGCCCTATCGTGTTGCAAAGCGCATTCCAAAACTGAGGCTCGATCGCCCCCACCGACAAGTACCGTTCATCCGCGCAGCGATAGACACGATAAAAGGGGTAGCCACCGTTTAAGAATCCGGCGCCTCGCTGGAGTTGCTCATCGCCTGCAAACCACCCCGACAAATGCAAGGCGAGCCACGAAATCGCAGCGTCCATCATTGCCACGTCGATGTATTCGCCTTGCCCCGTCGCCGACCGCCGATGCAAGGCGGCCAGTACTCCAACTACCGCCATCATTGCGCCGGAGAGATCGGCCACCTGGACGCTCGGCAGCACGGGCGGGCCGCTGGGAGTCCCGGTGACCCCCAGGAGCCCACCGATCGCGATGTAATTGATGTCGTGGCCGACGTGCATTCGATAGGGGCCGTCTTGGCCGAAGCCGGTGATGGCCGCATAAATTAGGTCCGGCTTGGTCTCCTTTAGCCGCTCGTACCCGACACCCAGTTTGTCCATCACCCCCGGGCGAAATGACTCGATCACCACATCCGCGGTCGAGACCAGTCGAAGAAAAATGTCTGCCGCGCCGGGGGTTTTCAAGTTCAGCGTGATGCTTTTCTTGTTGCGATTCATCACCTGATGCATCGCGCTCGACGCCCCGACCATCGGCGGCATCCACCTCGCATAGTCGCCCCTTTCGGGTTCTTCCACCTTGATGACGTCGGCCCCCAGATCGGCGAGCAACATGGTTGCGTAGTTGCCGGGTTGAAGACGCGTGAGATCAAGGATCGTCACATCAGAAAGCGGCCCGCTCACGCTTTTTCGACCGAAGCGGCCGAGCCACACCAGCGGCAAACGACCTTCTCGACCTCGTGCTCCAACACTTCTTCCTCTTCGATCTCGAGGTCGCCGCCGAGCGAGTAATGGTAGAAGGAGCGCGATCGCCGCCGTTCGAAAACGTCGAATCGGGTCAAGTTTCCACAGGAATCGCATCGATATCGCTCTGTCACGTCGGGCATTGTACCTGCTTGTAATCGAACGTATGTTCGTCTAAGCTCGTGCGCATGTCTCAGGCTTCATTCGCCGACCTCGGCACACCCTTATATGAGACGACGTTCGTGGTCCTTGATATCGAAACGACCGGAGGCTCACCGTCGGCGGATGCCATCACGGAAGTAGGCGCCCTCAAGAGCAAGGGCGGCGTTGTGACGGGCACCTTTCAGACACTCGTACGGCCGAGCGAACAAATCACCGGGTTCGTTGAGCTTCTGACCGGAATCACCAACACCATGGTCGCCCAAGCGCCCCCGATTGAGGAGGTCCTTCCGTCATTGTGGGAATTTCTTCGAGGAGCAGTTCTGGTAGCGCACAACGCCCGATTCGATGCATCCTTCCTCGCGGCCGCATTCGCGCGTCACGGGTACGCAGTTCCATTTCGACGAACCGTATGCACTCTTAAGCTCGCTCGGTGGCTCATGAAGGGCGAGACACGGGACATGAAGCTCGAGACACTAGCCCGCACGATAGGAACAGGGACCACTCCTTGTCATCGGGCATTTCCCGATGCCCGCGCTACATTTGAAATTTTTCATCGGCTGCTCGAACTGGCCGGCCCGCACGGAGTCCTCACAATCGAGGATCTCATCGCGTTCACACGAGCTCGGACCCGTCCCGCTTTGGGAAAGATCGCGCTGGCTGCGCGAGTCCCAAGGGTTTCCGGCGTCTACATGTTTCTGGACAGAAACGGCGACATCCTCTACGTAGGAAAGTCCAAAAACATGCGGGCTCGTGTGCGCTCTTACTTCCACGGCGATTCTCGAACTAAGGTGTCAGGTCTCCTGCAACTTGCCGCCAAGATCGAATGGGAGCGATGCGATACCGAAATCGCGGCGCAAGTGCGCGAACTAGTTTTGATCAGACAGCATAATCCCCCGTTCAACCGGCAAGGCAAGCAAAGGGCGGGCGCCTGTTGGATCACGGCGACAACCGGGCCGGAGCCGCGGCTCAAAGTTGTACGCGTCGGATCGGACGACTCGGTGCTCGGGCCCTTCCGCTCGCAGCAGGCCGCGCGCAAGGTCGCCGAAGCGCTAACGAGGGCGGGTCCGCCGTGGGAGATGCAGGGTGCCCTCGATCAGTTGATGAATCGCATGGCGCTTTACGCCAAAACCGAACGGTTCGAACAGGCCGCCGGCACACGCGACATGATCGATGCGCTCACAGCGGCGGCCGAGTGTGACAATCTGATCCGCACCTTCACAGCGCTCGGGGACATATTGGTCTTCGTGCCCGCCAGCGCAATGTGCGAAGTCACCACGATACGGCAAGGTCGCTTCGTAACGTCGGGCATACATCCTGCCGACCAGGTGCCGAGCGTGGACTCTCTTTTCAGGACGGCGTCGCCTCCCCCCGATCGCAAGTGGGTGACGTACGAGGAACTGGAAGAGATGCTGTTGCTCGATTCATACATTCGGCGCACGGCCAAAAGCGGAGGCTGGGTCCAAGCGAAGGGGTCGCGCAACGCTATTGAGGTAACTATGGGGAACTGTGGGCTCTGAGCGACCACAGTTCCCCATAGTTCAGTCAACCGCAGCTTTGCTGTCTCTTTCCCGCGCGGCGTCGAGCGCGGCAGCACCGAGAACGATCCCTACGGTCACAATGCTTGCGGCCGAAATAACCAACCTCCATCCTTGGAAAGGACAGAAAGTCCTGAGAGCGGGCCGCGAAAAGTAAGAAATCAAAGGTACTCCGCACTGGGCCGGTGATGGAAACAATGCGAAGCCCAGACCCATCAAACCGAAGAAGACGGCAGCGATCACTGCTGCTTTGGAGGCCCAGCGCGGCCTTCCGACTTTCGCCCTTATCAAAAGTCCGATTCCAGCTCCAACGAACCCACCCACGGCGCCTATCCCTGCCATGAGCCCGCGGTTAATCAAGAAGACCGCAAAGATGAACGCGGCGACGAAGTATGCACCTGCAATAACGCGCAAGGGTTTAGGTTCTCGCGGCCACGTGAAGACTCGGAGCCACTTGCGTTTGGTCGCGAGGTCCTTCCAATCAATCGACCTTCTCTCGAACATAAATCCAGCAAAGAGCTGGACGCTCATGACAGCGACGGCGAACATCAGGATGATGCGCATCAGAAAAGGGAAATCGGTAGTTAAGCGATCGGCTCCCTCCCGCCCCTGACCTTCGGCAGACACCGGGATGAAAAGGAATCCCCGCTGCCCGTTGCTGTTCTCACGAAGCTGTGGCTGGTAAAAATTTCGAAGGACAATTACCCAGGTTCCCTCCTCGTGCAAAGTGAAACGTCCCTTCCAACTATTTCCCCCGGCCCTTGTCAGACGCACCCCAAACCCTCTGTCGGTGATAGGGCCGAACTTTGCGAATTCATCGAGGGTATAGATGCGGACATCGAACGGATACTCGTCCTCGATTGGAGCTTCAAGATCCGGAGCGCCATCTAGGCCGGTCGCCCACAGCTGAGCCAACATTTCGGCGGGCATCCCCTTCGAAGGAAACCGGGGATTGACCGTAAACGTTACGCCCGCCGCCGCGGCCGCTGGCCCCGCCGCCCCCATTAGAAGGGTTCCCACAAAGATCGCAAAGACGAAGCTGCGCCGGGCTGATACTGAGATCATCACTTCAACTCTAACTGCGACTTAAGTTGGTCGTGGATGGCCACGAAGTCGATCGCGTCGAAGTCGGTTGTGTCTACTTCGATCACCGGGCCTGAAAGTTCAAGCGGGTCGATACGCCCACGATGCAGTTCGCTCTTGAATTCCTCGACATTGTCCGCGTCGACGTGACCTGGGTGCCTGTCCCCCCGCCACGCTCGGTCGGCGAAGCGCTCGAAGACAAGGTCGCCGCGCGCGTGGCACAGGACCTGGACGAAGCGGACTTTCATGTCAAGAAATCGGAGGGTGGAGTCTGGGCCGAAGTTGCTCTCCGCGATCACCGACCGCCCTGCGCTTACCTCTGCCTCAACGACTGCAAACAGAATCTCGTACGCGGCCGCGCCCAAACGTTTTGACCAATCGCGGTCGCTGTACCCGAGTGAATCGAACAGCGACTCTTTGAAGAGGTCCTTCGAATAGAGCGGGATTCCAAACTCTTCCGAGATTCGCTTCGCAACCGTCGTCTTTCCAGTCGCCGGCAGTCCGGTGACGATCACGAGAGTTGGATCAGTCAAGCGGACGGTTCGAGACCTCAATCAGATCGTCGAGCGCCCGGCGGGCCTTGCCCGAATCGATCGACTCGGCCGCCATTTCGATCGCCGCTGGAAATTCTTCAGCCAGACCCGCTGCGATAATCGCCGCGGCTGCGTTGATCACTACAACGTCGCGGGCCGGCCCGGCGGCGCGGTCCAAAACTTGCAGAACAATCTTCGCGTTTTCGGGAGATGAGCCGCCTTTTAGATCCTCGGCCTCGGCGGCTGGGATCCCGAAATCCGTGGGGTCGATCTGCGCCTCGGTGACAGAGCCTTCCTTCAGGTCCCAAATTGTGGAGGGGCCTGTGGTCGAAATCTCATCCAACCCATCCGATCCATGAAACACGAGGACACGCGTGCTTCCCAATCGTCGGAGCACCTCGGCCATCTTGAGGGCCATCGCCGGGTCGGATACACCGATGGCCTGATGTTTGGCCTCGGCGGGATTAGTCAAGGGACCGAGAAAGTTAAATATGGTCGGCACGCCGATCTCACGCCGCGGCTGTCCCGCGTGTCGCATCGCGGGATGAAAGACCGGCGCGAAACAAAAGCCGATCCCGGCTTCCTCGATGCAAGCCTTCACGCCAGCGGGCCCCAGTTCGATCTTCACGCCCAGCTCCTCCAGAACATCGGCCGAACCACAGATGCTCGACGCCGAGCGGTTCCCGTGCTTTGCAACGCGGCCCCCGGCGCCAGCGACAACGAGCGCAGCAATAGTTGATACGTTGATCGTCCCAGCACGATCCCCGCCGGTCCCGCAGGTGTCGACGAGTCCCAGACCTGCTTCGACCTTGAGACTCATCGAACGCATCGTTTCAACTAGGCCGACGATCTCGTCGACGGTCTCGCCCTTTGCGCGCAGCGCAGCGACGAACGCGCCAAATTGGGCCGGAGTTGCCTCGCCCTCCATGATTCGCTGCATCGCCCACGAGGCTTCCCCAGACGAGATCGAATCGCCGGCAAAGAGGCGAGCGAGTATCGCGGGCCAGGATTGGTCGGTCATTTACAAGATTGTACGGGCCTCGCCGTGCTTGGTGGCCCGATACTGAGCAAGTTGCGGGATGAATGTCGCGACCAGGCCGACGCCCGCGAGCGTTAGCAGGCCACCAGATATGACGGACACAGCCGGAGTGAACGCCTCTGCGACAACTCCCGCCTCGAAGTTGCCTAGGCGCGGTCCCCCGGCTACGACGAGGATGTGGATCGATGACAGCCTTCCCCGCAATGAATCCGGGACGCTCAATTGCAGGATCGTTGAGCGAAATACTGCCGAGATCACGTCGGCTGCGCCCGCGATTGCTAAGAAGAACAGGGCGAGCACCAGTCGATCTCCTGCAAGACCGAATGCCGTGATCCCCGCGCCCCAAATTGCAACCGACACGATGACGGCAAGTCCCTGTTTTGAAACGCGGTTCACCCAACCGGAAGTCAGCGCGGCCATCACTGCACCGAACGCGGGTGCGGCAAACAGAAGACCCGCTATCTCGGAGCCGCCGTGAAACTGCTCGACGGCAAGAATCGCGAAGAGCGCATTGGGCATGCCAAAGACCATGGCGACCAGGTCGATGATGAATGTCGATTGAATAACGCGCTTGCCCTTCAAGTACTTGAAGCCATCGGCAATCGCGCCGAACCCGCTCTGGCGACTAGCGAACCCGGCCCCCTGGGGCACAGGGCGGGGGCTCAGGAAAGAGGTCGCGACGAGGGCCGCCAGATAACTCAGCACGTCGAGTCCGTAGGCCCAGCGAAGACCTGAGCGGGCGATCAACAATCCCCCAACGAGAGGACCAACGAGCATCGTCGCATTCCAAGCAACCTGCTGGAGCGCAACCGCGCCCGGCAGCTGCTCAGGGCTCACCAAGCTTGGTGTCATCGCGGATCGGGTCGGAGAATCCAGACCCTGCACCGCAGCGCCCAGAGCCACGGCGCCGTAAATCAATGCAAGTGGAGGACTTTCCATCAGGGCCCCAGCAAGAAGTACGAGCGATGAAACCGCAAATCCCATTTGGGTTGCCATCAACAATTTGCGACGATCAACCGCGTCGACGATGGAACCTCCGAGCACGGTCGTCAAGACGAGCGGAACCAACTTGGCCAAGCCTACGAATCCAACCGCTGCCGCCGAACGCGTCAGCAGATAGATCTGCGTGAAGACGGCCAACGTCGAAATCTGAGTACCGGTTTCGGAGATGATTGTCGAGAACCACAGAAGCCGAAAATCGCGCGACTCCTTAAGCGGGGTTAGGTCGACAAACCTTGAGACGCGCTTGGGAGGATTTATTGGATCGTTATCCACCTAACTGCTAAGCGCGCGCTTCATTTGATCGAGGTGAGCCCGATCGTGCCCAGCCAAAAGCGAGACCATGTAGCGAATCGATTCCTCTCCTCGCTCGGAGTGATTTCCAACCCGCGACCACTCATCCTCGGAGAGGGACCTGAGGAGCCGAAGATTGGCCTCGCGCAAAATCCGCCAGCGCAGAAACGTCTGTTGGCCGGACTCATCCAAATCCACAAAGCGCGAGCCCCAAGCATCTTGGTCGTATCCGACAATCGTGGGGCGATCTTGCGTAACGATCATTCGAATGCGAACTCCATAGACCATTTCGGTGTCGGCAAGATGCATCAGCGATTGATGAACCGACCACTCCCCTGACCCCGGGGGCGTTGAAAGGACTTCGCCCGGGACGGTTTGCGTGAGTTCCCTAACCTGGCCGACGGCGTCGTTCAAAGCCTTCAAAGGATCATCCTTGCCGACCAGTTCCAACAATTCTCGTGCGTACTTCTCAAACTCCTCCGTCAACTTATTCTCCCTTTAGTTTTTCGATTGCCGGATGCAGATCCTGTTTCGCCATCATCGCACCTCGAAACAGGTCTCCTCTCTGCTCGATTCGAGCGAACATCGTCGCGATCGTGAAGTCGTGAGGATGAAATTCGTCGGCCACCTCGTCCCATGCCAACGGAGCCGACACCGGCGCGCCCGGATATGGCCGCACCGAATAGGGCGCGACGAGCGTCTGGCCCTTTGCGTTCTGGCCCGCGTCGACATAGATCTTGCCGGCCCGCTGCGCCTTGGATGGCGCCATCGTAACTTTCTCGGGATACGCCGCCACCATCAGGCGTCCAAGACCAGAGCAGAACTCTCTAACTTCCTGATAAGAGTGCCCGGGGACCAGTGGGACGAAGACCTGAAGACCCGATCCACCTGAAGTCTTCGGAAATCCCCGTAGGCCGAGCCGCTCAAGGAGAACTTGCACAAGGCTAGCAACCGCGCGGACATCGTCGAACTCGACCGGTTCGTGCGGATCGAGATCCATCACGGCGAAGTCCGGTTGATCGAGATCGGGCGCCTTCGCAGTCCATGCGTGAACCTCGACGCTTGCGATCTGCGCCAGCCAAACCAGCGCGGGAACATCATCGACCACAATGAAATCGATGTGCTTCGTGCCGCCGTCGAACGACACAGGTATCGTGCGCAGCCAATCGGGTGACCCCTTGGGCGCCTGCTTTTCGTAGAAGGCTTCTCCGTAAATGCCGTCGGGCACTCGTTGCATCGTGATCGGCCGGTCCCGAAGGAAGGGAAGCATCAACGGACCAACGTTGTAGTAATAGTTGATGAGGTCGCCCTTCTTGATTCCCTCGTCGGGGAAAAAGACTTTGTCGAGGTTGGTGATGCGGACCTCGCGTGAACCGTGAACAAATCGATGGGCATCCTTCGATTTCTCGAGCGGGATCGCAAAAGGAAACCAGATTCCGTCCTTGGGCGCTGGCGCTGCCTTCGTCAGGGCAAGCGGAGTCTTGCGTATCTCATCCAGAATCGCCTCGTGCGACTCCGGCCACTTCTCTTCCGAAATGACGGTTAGGTCGAGATCGAATCGCTCGGCCCCCTTCAGAACGTTGGCGATGCGCAACGTCCCGGTCCCGTATGGGATATGTCTTATCTCGCCGGCCGGTCCGAACTCGTTATCGCTGAAGTGAGTGTGAAGGGGGCGAAGGTGCTCGGCCGAGAACTGATCGACGATGTAAGCGAACAGGGCCTCGAGAGCGGCGGCGTCCTTGAGCGATCCGTTGGAGAGAGCATGGATGTGGGCGTAGTCGATAACTGGGGTCGTGAATGGATGTTTACGCACGAGCAAAGCGATATCGCCGAGTGCTCCGAATTGTGAACGCCGGCCGCACGTTTCAAGGCCCAACTTGACTCCCGTGTCTTCGATGCGTGGGCCGAGATCGGTCAACGCTTTATCGACCCGCTCGTGAAGTTCGTCGGGCGAATGGTTATGGTGACTTCCGGGATGGCAGACGACCACCGTCGCCCCCATGAGACCGGCGAGCTTGCAACAGTGATGAAGCGCGCCGAGATGGAGCTTTAGCCGGTCGGGCTCCTTGGTAGTGAGTTGCGCGAAGTAGGGGGCATGGACTGAAAGCGCAAGGCCGCTTTCCTGGGCAATTTCGCCGAGGCGTTTCGCCTCCGGCTCCTTGAGGGTGAACTCCTTGACGAACTGGACTTCACAGGCCTCGTATCCAGCGCCCTTCAGAGCAGCGACCGAACCGGCGAGGTCTTTCGGATCCTTGAGCCCCGCGATGCCGAATCTTATGGACCGCACGTTTTGATTTTATTAACTTACGGTTCGTTAATAATTAATAATCGCTTTATTGCGTCTTTCGGACGCGGGCATGATGGTGTAGTTCCAGTCGCTATGGAACGCGTCGGGGCGCAGGTCGATCTTGGCCATCTGCGCGTTGGAGACTGCGCGACCCTTGGGATGGGCCCCTTGTCCAGCTCTACTCGGACCCGCAGTCCCGTGCGGGTCTTTGTGGCCCCGATGAGGTTCACGATCACAGCGAGGGTGATCAAGGGCAGGCCGCGCCAGTTCTGGGTGATGAACGATAAGAGTCGATGCTCGATCTTATTCCACTTGCTCGTCCCGGGTGGGAAGTGGCACACGCTAACGATGAGGCCCATCTGATCTGCAAAGCGTTGGAGCTCCCATTTTCATAGGCGCGACCGCGCGCGGTTGCTGCCACCGGCGTCGCGGTGACGAGCAGGGCGTGGCTTGGGGGTAGGCGGAGCCGCCCATCTTCTGCCACCATCGCTTGCGCTTGATGGTGCGCACAGCGAAGGCGGCTGTGTCATGGTCGATGCCGACGCTGATCCATCCCACGTTACGCGTCAAGTCGTAGACACCGTAGGGAACCGCCTTCCCCTTTGTTGGGAATGAGGAAGTCGTGGACGCGCACGCGCTCGGGCATCCCCTCGGGTCGCCACTCCTTCCCGGCGTTCTTGAAGTCGCCCACGAGTTCCTTCTTCTTGGTGTCCACCGAGATCACGGGCTGCTTTTTCCGTTGATGTTGGAGCACGCGTCTATTGATGTGTTCGAACTGGGCATTGCGATCGGGGTGGCGGCTGCCCTCCTTCGCCTTCTGATTGTCCTGCAAGCTGTATCCCGCCTGGACCAAGAGTTCTGCGACGACTGGGTAGCTTACGGTGTGGCCCCTCTCCTGGAGTTTGTCGGCCAACGTGCGGACGCTCTTGGACGTCCACCGCAGCGGCGACATTGGGTTTCCACGCGCACCCGGGGCCACCAAGGCCTCCAGCTCGGCCTGCAGCGTTGGACCTTTCTCGACGAGTCGCTTGTGTCCGCCGCCCGGTCTGCGGATTCGAGACGTTTCCTTGGGTGATGGCTCTCCAAGTTCCTTCATGCCCCGTTCGATCGTGCTCCGGGCCGTCCCCGTCGCTCGATGCACCAAGGCGATTCCGCCGCGGCCCAAGGCTTGGGCTTCTGCGGCAAATTCGAGCCTGCGGCTCCGCTCGAACCAAAGCGGGGACCCAGTGCGGCGAACTTCCGCTTCAGGACTTGTGCATCCACCGACCCCGATGACGCCACACCTCAACTATAGATCACTTATTTGCTAACGAGCCCTTAGAGGGTTGTCGCCCTCCGCGATGAAGCAGGACCCTCTGTCGGAACCTCGACCCCAATCCTGGCCCTGTTGGTGAAGAAGAGAGCGAAACTCCGGGGGCTTCAGTGAGTTGCCTCACCAGCGGTGGCAGTAGAACCGTTCACGACAGGCTTACGGACATCCTCTGATATGGGGAGAGGCCGCCATGACGACCTTCCCTCGGCACCCTAATCCTCAGAAGTGTCAACCTCGGAAGACGTCAATAGTTTCCCTTTGATCCTAACGATAGCGGCAACTGTCACCAAGTCAACCACACCGAAGATCAGGCTCGCCACAGTCTCGAGTTCCCTTAGCCGCGTAACCACAACCACGAGTAACCCATACAGTGTTAAAAACCCGAGCAGGAGGGGTGCAGTAATCTTTGTCCACCGATGTCCCCAGGTGGAAGCGATTACAATAAGTGAAACCATCATCCCGTAGATTGCGAGTAACCCATAACCTTCGTCAGCGGTCGTAGGAAGTCCCGACAACCGAAATAGAATCATCGAGCTGGCTGCAAAGGCGGGATCCGTACCGAGAAATCGACCAACTTTAGAGCCGAATCCCAAAGCTGGATTACCGAACACAAACCAGAGCCCGACGGCAACTTGAAGCCCCCCTACAATCAACCGAATGCCGACGGCCGCTTTCTGCCATCTGCGGGTGTACGCGTCTAGCAGCATTCCCTAGGGTCGCTCAGCATAACGCAGGGGCGGCTTGCTCTAGAGTCGCTGGCCGGCTGAACACTCAAGATACCAACCTTGCACGATTGTTCCCGAATACGAGCACGAAGCCCACCACGACGCATCTTTGTGCCCATAGAATCGGTTGTACTGCGTGTAGCTTCCCGTCCGCGAAAAGCTCGGTGGGTTCCAGTCGAGGTACCTGTAGTCGCCCTCGAGAAGGAACCTTGCCTCTTCTCCACTCATTTCGACGACGTACTCGCAGCGATCTACGACTGTTGCA
>Ga0183260_10001592_pt1 | contig 18853 bp, 21 predicted proteins | sample AntDrymUQ4972206_2_FD_129768 | JGI IMG/M metagenome (GOLD analysis project Ga0183260, IMG submission 129768) | Polar desert sand microbial communities from Dry Valleys, Antarctica - metaG UQ497 (22.06) (version 2) (version 2) | ecosystem: Environmental > Terrestrial > Soil > Desert | place...
CTTGTTGCCGGTGACCTCGGTGACCTTCTTGGCCAGGCTGTTGGCGACCGCCTTCGCGATGAGCGTCTTGCCGCATCCCGGCGGGCCGTACAGCAGGATGCCCTTCGGCGCGGGCAGCTTGTGCTCAGTGAACAGCTCGCGGTGAAGGAACGGCAGCTCGACTGCGTCGGTGATCGCCTCGATCTGGTCGTCGAGACCGCCGACGTCCTCGTAGGAGACGTCGGGCACCTCCTCGAGCAGCAGTTCGTCGGTCTCGGGACGGGCGATCTTCTCGAGCACCAGACCGGTGCGGGCGTCGAGCACCAGCGTGTCTCCGCTGCGCAGCTTCTCGCCGACGAGATCGTCGACGAGCTCCACGACGCGCTCTTCGTCGGCGCGCCCGACGACGAGGACGCGGTTGTCATCCAGGGTGTTCTTGAGCGTGACGACCTCGCCGGCCTGCTCCGCGCCGCGCGCCATGACGACGTTCAGCGACTCGTTGAGCACGACCTCCTGACCCTTGCGCAACTCCTCCGCCTCGAGGTCGGGGTGCAGCGCGACGCGCATCTTGCGCCCGCCGCTGAAGACGTCAACGGTGTCGTCGTCGTTGGCGCCGAGGAACGTGCCGTATGCCGCCGGGGGCTGCGTGAGCTTGTCGACCTCTTCGCGCAGCGTCGAAATGTGCTCGCGCGCCTCACGAAGCGTGTAAGTGAGCTTCTCGTTCTGGCTGACGGCCTGCGAGAGCTGCCCCTTGGTCTCGAGCAGCTTCTCCTCGAGCGTGCGAACCCGTTTTGGCGCGTCCTGGAGACGCCGCCGCAGGCCGACGACCTCCTCCTCGAGCGAGGAGACCTGGTCCAAGAGTTCCTGCGCTTCTTGCCGCTCGTCCGCCATTCGCTCCTCCTGGATCGGACCATACACCGGGCCCCTCGCTGGACCCGCTCGAGTATTCCTTTCGCGTACCGGTTTTATGCGGGCGGCGCGCTACGCTGCCGCGCACATCCCCGCGCCCCCTGAGGGCCCGAGCACAAGCGAGTACGCCATGGGCTACAAGGTCTGGATCGACCAGGATCTCTGCACCGGCGACGGTCTCTGCGAAGAGATCGCGCCATCGGTGTTCACGCTCCTCGACGACGGGCTCGCCTACGTGCGCGAGGGCGACAAGATCTTCTCTGACCCGGGCGGCGCCGAAGGCCTCGCCGTCGTCCCGGACGGCATGGAGGAGGCCACCGTCGAATCCGCCGAAGAGTGCCCGGGCGAGTGCATCTTCATCGAAGTCGCCTGACCCCTCGGCCATTACTCGCACCACGTCCGCGGCCTAGGTTCTCGTGATGGACACCGACGCTTTCGCCACGCTCGACGCCACCGCGCAGGCGGCCGCGGTCGCCGCCGGAGAAATGACGCCCTCAGAACTCGTCGACCTGGCCATCGAGCGCATCGAGAAGCTCAACCCGCAGATCAACGCCGTCATCCACGAACGATTCGAGCGGGCGCGTGCCGAAGCGGCGGCAAAGCTTCCGACCGGTCCGATGCGCGGTGTTCCGATCGTCGTGAAGGACCTCGACGGGTACTTGGCGGACGAGCCCTACCACGGCGGGATGAAGTTCCTAAAGGACCACCAGTGGGTGCCGGACTTCACGAGCTCGCTGTTCCGCCGCCTGTTGGAGGCCGGATGCGTGATCGTCGGCAAGACGAACACGCCTGAACTGGGCCTGCATCCCTCGGCGGAACCCGTGCTCTACGGCCCGACGCGCAACCCGTACGACACGACACGCTCGGCCGGTGGATCGTCTGGCGGATCGGCCGCCGCGGTCGCGAGCGGGATGGTGGCCGCCGGCCACGCGGGCGACGGCGGCGGTTCGATCCGCATACCGGCGAGCGAGAACGGACTCGTCGGGCTCAAGCCGTCGCGAGGACGCGTCTCGCTGGCACCCGAGGGCGAGCCCTGGAGCGGGCTCGTTACGCGGCTAATGGTGACGCGCACCGTGCGCGACACCGCAAGGTTTCTCGATATCCTGTCGGGGCCCGAGCCCGGTGACCCCTACACCGCTCCCCCGCCCGAGCGCCCGTACTTCGAACAGGTGGCCACCATCCCCGCGCCGTTGCGGATCGGCGTGCGCACGGCTGCACCCGGCGGCATCGCGACCGACCCGCAGGTCGCCGCCGTCGTCGACTCCGCGGCTGCGCTTCTCGCCGAGCTCGGGCACACGGTCGACGCCGCGTCGCCCGCCGCGCTCGACGAGGAGCTCATGAGCTTCAATCTCACCGCGCTGAGCACGTTCGTGGCCCGCGACCTCGACTACTACGGCGGCAAGGTCGGCAAGGCCATCACCGCCGACGACGTCGAGCCCGGCACTTGGGCGGCGGCGGAGATCGGCCGCGCCGTCACCGGCCCGCAGTTCCTCGAGTCGGTCCAGAACGCGCACGCCTACACGCGCCGCATGGTGGGGTGGTGGTCGGACTGGGACCTCCTCGTGACCCCGACTATTCCGGAACTGCCGCCGACGCTCGGCCAGTTCGTCGCCCAGGAAGGCAACCCGCTGTCCGGCCTTTTGCGCGGGGGCCCGATCGTCCCCTTCACGATCCCGTTCAACATCACCGGCCAGCCGGCGATCTCCCTGCCGCTGGGTCAGAGTGCAGAAGGCCTGCCGATCGGCGTGCAGATCGTCGCCGCTCCGTACCGCGAAGACCTGCTGATCCAGGTTGCGTCGCAACTCGAGTCCGCCTGCTCCTGGGCCGACCGCCGCCCGCCCCTCGCCTGATCTGCCTTAGGTCTGAACTGGCCCGGCCTGATCTGCGGTGAGTCAGGCCTGGCGGAGACAGGAGCCGCTCGACTGCTCCTGGCGCGGTGCACTCAAGGCGATGCGCAGCTCCTTCGTAGTGAGCGCGTACGAGGTGCCGGGCGCATCGGGGGCGATCGCGAACGCAACGCCTATGACTTGGCCGGCCAGGTTCGTCAGGGCACCGCCGGAGTCGCCGGGACGGAGCGTCGCGGCGAGGATGAAGACGTCGCGATCCGTGCGGTGCGCGTCGTAGAGGTCGCGGCCGCGCGCGGTGACCTGTTGGCTGATGTTCGCGGGAGCGACGCGCAGCTCGTCCTGGCCATTGGGATGCCCGAAGACCGCGCCGCGGTCGCCGGCCTTGGCGTTCGCCACCGGCAGCGGCGACTGCTTGAGCCCGCGGACCCGCAGGAGCGCGAGGTCCCGGTCCGAGTCGAAGAGCACGAGCTTCGCGGCCAGGCGGCGACCGTCGTTGCGTACCACGCTCGGATCGCGCATCCCCGCCACGACGTGGGCGTTGGTGACCACGAGGTCGTTCTCCGCCGCGAACCCACTGCCCTCCTGGATCCGCTTGCACGCCTCGCCGACGACCTTGACCGTCGATGCCGACACGCGCTCCTGGACGCCTGCCGCGAAGCCGGTCTCGCGGGGCGGCGGACCCGTTTCCGGCGAGCGGGTGGCACCTTCGAACACCTGCGGGAACGCGTTTCCTCCGACGAGCCGGCGCAGCGCCTGGAGATGGTCAGGGCGCTCGGGTGCGAAACGATCGATGACGCGCGCCAGCTCCGACGAGCGCGCCTGCTCGCTCGGCCAGCCGGGGATGTCCTGGAACCACGGCATGACGAAGAACCAGAAGCTGGCGACGACACCGACGGCACCGAGGACTCCTCCGACGCTGCGGTCGACGAGCCTGATCGGACCCATGGGCAGGACGCGGTGGATTCGCATCCCCGCCATGAGCCCGATTGCCTGGCCTACGAAGGCGCCGCCAAGAATGACGACGACCGCGAGCACCAGGCGGGTCGTCTGGTCCGGGTCATCCATCGCGGCCACCGCCGTCGGCACGACCCGGCTACCGAGATAAAGGCCGACGCCAAGACCCAGCCACGAGAACACGCGTGCCAAGAACCCGAGTCGCCAACCGCCGAGAACAGCGGCTGCCGCCGCCACGGAGACAACGACGTCGAGTTGATTCACCCGAGGAGTCTCGCGGTAGTGAGGAACCCAGTGTGCGCGACCATGCGATGGTCGGGCCGGACCGCGGCGCCCTTCACGTACCAGCCGCGCTGGAGCACCTCGCTCGTCTGCGCCATGGCGAACGCGCTGTCGTCGAGCGCTTCGCGCAGCTGCGCCACCTGAATCACCGACGGAAGGTACGACAGCAGGATCCCTCCGACGTGGAGCGCCGCCTCCGCGTGCTTGACGACACGCCAGGGCTCGGGGAGGTCGAGAACCACGCGGTCGAGATCGCGCTCGTCGATGCCGTCGTAGACGTCGCGCAGCTCGACCGAGTACCGGGCCAGCGCCTCCTCGCCCAGGAACGCGCGGACGTTGTGCTGCGCCTTGGCCGCAAAGTCCTCGCGCAACTCGTAGCCCTTGACCGTGGCACCGGCGCGAAGCAGCGTCATCGACAACGCACCGGAACCGACGCCCGCCTCGAGGATGCGGGCCCCGGGAAAGACATCCGCCTCGATCAGGATCGCCCCCAGGTCCTTGGGATAGATCACCTGCGCGCCGCGAGGCATCTCGATCACGAAGTCGGCCAGCGTCGGCCGGACGGCGAGGTACGCAGCGCCGCCTGTAGAACGCGCCGTCGTTCCTTCGCGCTCACCGATGAGCAACTCGTGTGCGACGAACCCGGCATGCGAGTGGAACGACGCACCCGCGCTAAGCGTCACGAGATAGCGCCGCTGCTTTCGGTCGATCAGGAGGACGAGGTCGCCTTCGAGGAATGTCGTGCTCATGGCGTCGTCGCACGGTCGAGCAGGCGGCAGAACGCGCAGATTTCGCCAAGGGTCGGCGCACCGCACCCGGAGCACGGGTGCAACTCTTCGCGCTCGGCCGCGACCTCCGGCGCGAACAGCTTCGACGCACGCTCGAAGTACCCGAAGAGGAATGCGTGCTTCGTGCCCGGCGACTGCGCCTCCATGGCGTTCAGGGCCGCCTTGTAGCCGAGGTGGCGGTTGCCTTCCGCCATCGGGCACTCCTCGACCTGATAGTCGATACCCCGCAGCACGCAATAAGCCGCGGTCTCGCGTTCCGCGAGCCGAACTAGCGGCTTGACCTTCCGCGGGAATCCGTTCGCGGCCGGCAGCACCGGCTGTTGGCGGCCCAGGTACTCCGTCGACCACCGCAGCACGTTCCCGAACAGTACGGCGGCCTCATCGTCGAGGTTGTGGCCGGTGGCGACGACGTCGTAGCCACCCTCGAGCGCGGCCCGGTCGAAAAGGTGGCGTTTCGACAAGCCGCACGCCGAGCACGGAACCCGGCGCGCCGCGCGCGACCCGTTCGGGATGTCGAACCCGTAATCCGCCGGTAGGTCGATCTCGACCAGCGTGGCGCCGCGGCGAGCGGCGAAGTCGCGGACGTAGACCACCGACTCGTCGCTGTAGCCCTCGATGCCGAGCCCGAGGTAGAGGCCGTCGACCTCGTAGCCCATATCCAGCAGGACGTCCCACAGCGCCAACGAGTCCTTGCCTCCGGACACTGCCACCAGAACCCGGGCACCCTCCTCGAACATGGCGAAGTCGTGTATCGCCTTGCGCACCTGGTCCTGGCAGTGGCGCACGAAGCAGTCCGAGCAGAACCCGGCGTTGTGCCGGCGGATTTCAATCACGACCGGCGCGCGGCAGCGGCGGCACTTCACGCCGCGCCGCCGCTGATGACCGGTCTGATCTCGACGTCGTCGCTGTCGTGCAGCAGTGTGTCGCCTGGCACCAGGGTGTCGCCGCGGATGACGAGGACCGTGTCACGGTCGATCGCCAGCCGGTCGAGCAGCGCATGCACGCGGACGGGTCCGGCAATCTCGAGCTCGCGGCGGGGGTTGCGGAGCAGCACCCTCACGCGGTCATTGTGGCCTGCGGCGACCCCGGCGTCCTTCCGGCACGACGACCGAGAGTTCGATCCGGTCGCCGGGCTGCAACTCCATGCCAAGCCGTTCGCGGTCGCGACGCGCGTTCATCCGCTTGATGGCGCGCATCGCGCCCGACGCGATCGCGACGGCGAGCCACGCGGGACTGCCCCCGAGAACGCCTTTGCGCAGCCCATTGCGCCACGCCCAGCCGACCAGGAACCCCACCGGTCAGATGCGGCGCACGGCGACGTAGGCCGAGCGCTTCTTTCCCGACCGGCGGCCCAAGAGGTAGATGACGACCAGGAGGAAGACGGCGACGGCTGCGCCGCCGGCGACGCCCATGCTGCGCGCACCTTCGGCCGCGCCCTCGGCGTCGCCCTTGATCTGGCGCAGCTTCGACTCGATGTCCTCGCGCCGGATTTGGCCATTGTCGATTGCAGTCATGAGCGGGTTCCCTTTCGACGGCTCCGCCGGGTGATCTGCCAGACGGCCAGACCGGCGAGCACGAGGCATGTCACGAGGCTGCCGAGGTACGGCACGAACGAGAGGTGGTTGTCCAGATACCCATCGGTCTCGGTCTGGAGCACGCGCAACACGCCCAGGCTCAGGAAAATGCCGCCGAGCGTGAGGAGCACCGTGCCGATCGCGCCGAACTTCATGAACCGGCCAATGCCCTTTATGGGCGCGGTGAGCTCCTGTTTCACGTATTTGACGACCATCTGCCACAGCTCGCCGAAGTCGTTCTGCAGGTTCCCGACAGAGGGTGGGGCCATGCCGCAACCTACCTCTTGCAGCTACGGGGCAATCGCGGAGGCGGACGGCGACTCTGGGTATCCGGCCAGCACCGTTCCGAGCCGTTCCTGCAACTGGCGCCCCGCGGGTTCGCTGAAGGACCCATTGACGAGGAACGCGAAGCGCAACTTTGGAGGCTCCGACGTTGCGTCGGTGTAGCCGACCAGGCCGACGACGCCCGCCAGGGCACCCGTCTTCGCCGCCAGACGGCCCTCCAGCGGATGGTCTCTGAATCGGTCGAACAGCGTGCCGGTCTCGCCCGCGCGTGGGAGGTACGTGACGAAGTCATCCGTGGGCCCGAGAGCGCGGAGCAGCAGGCGGCACGAGGCGCGGTTCGCGCGGTCGAGCCCGGAGCCGTCGACTGCGGTCAGCTCGCCCACCGGGAGCCGCGCACCCGTCAGCGTCTCGCGGAGCGCGGCGGTGCCCTGCTTGCGCGTGATCTTCGCGCCCCCCGGCGGCCGTGCCAGGTGCTTGAGGAGTAGCTCCGCGGTGTTGTTGTCGCTCTCGACCAGCAGCTCCGAGAGGATTCGTCCAAGCGGGAGCGATGCCTTTGTTGCGAGCAACGAACCCTGCATCCGCGGCGGGTCCTCGCTCACTGCGGGCCCGTCTACTGGCACACCTGCGGCGATCAGCGAGGCGCGGAGCAGCTCGGCGGCGGCCAGCGCGGGGTCCCGGGCGGCGACGGGCGCTGTACCGAACCTGACAAAGCCGTCGTTGACGGCGAGGGCGCCCACGGGCCCGACGTCGCCATTGGCGGCGTAGCTCGGTTTCCAGGTGGGGACGTAGCGCTCCTCGTCGAAGCGGTCGTCGGATCCGACCACCCGCCCGGTGACTCGCCGTACGCCCGCGTCGCGCAGACGGGTCACGAGATCGGTGAAATCGCTGAATTCGCTGACGGGTCGCTTCAACGACCCGGCGTACTCGGGGGTCATGAGCAGCGGGTCGCCCCCGCCTTCGAGAACCAGGTCGCCGGCGACGACGCCGTCGGCGTCGGGCTTGGCGCCGAACACCTCGGTGCTGAACGGCGCGTCGGCACCGGACTCCGCGCCGGAACGGTCCCCGCCGAATCGGATCGCCGACGCGCGCGCCGTCACTAGCTTCATCGTCGACGCCGGGATCAGCGGCGTCGACGGGTTGTGGGAGAAAACCGGGCGGCCTTCCGACTCGACGACGAGGCACTCCTCACCGGGCAGCGACTCCGCAAACGTGCGCAGGCGCGCGGCGAGGCGGGTGTCGGCGACGAACGCAGTGAACGCCGCCGGCGCCCGCCGCGGAGACAGCACCGCCGTGCGAGCCGGCTGCACCGCTGAAGGCGCGGCGTTTGTGTCGAACGCTCCGGTGCTGTGGGCGGCGCCGGCTGCTGACGCAGCAGAGACCGCGAGCAGGACCGTGGCGACGCCGCGGCCGCGCCTCACCCGCGGTCGCGCAGCATGTAGGTCGACGACGCCTTCGCCACGAGTTGCCCGTCGCCGTCGACGACCTCGGCCTCGACGAACGCGGCCCGCTTACCGCCGCTGATCACCCTCGCGGTACACGTCAGCTCCTGGTCTACAGCGACGGGCTTGAGAAAACTCACCTTCATCTCGGCATTCGCCGAGAACACCTTGCGATCCCCCGCCCAGGTCACCGACGATGCCCCCATCGCCGAGTCACAGAACGCGGCGAGGAACCCGCCCTGCACGATCCCCACCGGGTTGCCGAAACGCTCGTCGGCCCGCATGGTCCACACCGTGACACCCGGCTCGGACTTGTCGGTGCACACCATGCCCAGCGTCAGGTCACAGTTCGGCGGGACCTGCACCCGCCTGTCAGCCGGCGGCACGGCTCATGTCGTCGCGACCATGGCGCAACGGTACTGCCGGGCGGGGTCAGGACCCTGACCACATTTCCTACCGGACGTCGCCCGGTAGCTTCGGGCGTGTGCAGATCATGGCGGCGTTGTTCATCGAGACCATCGAGTTCCGGCAGGCGGAGGGCAACGCCACCCGCATCGACCTCGGTGGCGTGCAGTTCTCCTTCGCCCCGCCCGGTCCGCCACCGGTCAGCCTCACGCCCCATCTCGTGGTCCTCGTGAGCTGCGGGCCCGATGAACCCGGAAACGCCGCACTGATCGTCGAGTTCAAGGACGCCGCCGGAAACGAGGTGGCGCGTAGTCTCCAACCGTTCCAGGTCGAGCCCGGAAAATTCGGGTACCGCCTCGTACGGGCCGAGCTCACCTGGGAGGCTCCAGGCACGATCTCGGCGCATTGCCGCCTGAACGACGGGCCGATCACCGTGGTCCCGCTCACAATGCTCGCCAGTTAGGGCTCGCCAGTTAGGTTTGCGCAGGTGGCGCCGGTGAACAGCAACATTGAGGAACTGGGTGTCAACGTCATCCGGGGCATCGCCATGGATGCGCCCCAAGCGGCCGGCAACGGTCACCCCGGGACCGCTATGGCGCTGGCGCCGCTCGCCCACGTCCTGTTCACGCGTGTGATGGTCCACGACCCCAAGCGGCCGGATTGGCCGGACCGCGACCGGTTCGTGCTCTCCTGCGGGCACGCATCGATCCTCCAGTACGCGCTCCTCTACCTGTGCGGGTACGGCCTGACGCTCGAGGACCTCCGGCGGTTCCGTCAGCTCGGTAGCCGCACGCCCGGACACCCGGAAGTGCACCACACCGCCGGGGTCGAGGTCACCACCGGCCCGCTCGGCCAGGGGTTCGCGAACGCCGTGGGCATGGCCGTCGCCGAGCAATGGCTGCGGGCCACGTTCGGCGCCGATGTGTCGAACCACCGTACGTTCGCGATCTGCTCGGACGGTGACCTTCAGGAGGGCATCAGTCACGAAGCGGCGTCGCTCGCCGGCCACCTCGGGCTCGGCCGGCTGATCTGCGTGTTCGACGACAACCACATCACGATCGACGGCGGCACCGAGCTGTCCTGCAGCGACGATGTCGCCGCGCGGTTCGTGTCCTACGGCTGGCACGTCGAGAACCTCGGGGAGGTGGCCAACGACCTCGACGCCATCGAGGCCGGCTTGCGCCGCGCGATCGCGGTCGAGGACAAGCCGACGTTGTTGCTGCTGCGCAGCCACATCGGGTGGCCCGCCCCGAACAAGACCGACACCGCGTCCGCGCACGGCGAAGCGCTCGGCGACGAAGAGATTCGCGCCACGAAGGAGATCCTCGGTCTGCCGGCGGACGAGACGTTCCACGCGCCGATGGCGGTCGTCGAGCACTACCGGCTGACACAAGGCCGGGGGGCGGCGGCCCGGGCTGACTGGGAGCGGCGGCTGGCCGGCTTCAGCGGCGACCGGAGCGCGCTCGACGCCGCGCTCGCCGGTACCGCACTCGCCGGCTGGGATACGAAGCTCCCCACGTTCGAGACCGGATCGAAGGTCGCGACCCGCAACGCGCTGAAGGCATGCCTCGACGCCGTGCTCGACGTCGTTCCCGGGCTCGTAGCCGGCGGGGCCGATCTCACGGGCAACACCGGCGTGAAGCTCGCGAACTCGACACGGATGAGCCGCGACGACCCCGGCGGCCGACAGATCCACTTCGGAATCCGCGAGCACGCGATGGCGGCGGCGACGAACGGGATGGCGATGCACGGCGGTCTGCTGCCGGTGACCGGCACGTTCTTCGTCTTCTCCGACTACATGCGCCCGGCGCTCCGGCTGGCGGCGATTTCGCAGTCGAAGGTCATCCACGCGCTGAGTCACGACTCGGTCGCGCTCGGAAACGACGGACCGACGCACCAGCCCGTCGAGCACCTCGCGTCGCTCCGCGCAATGCCGGGCTTGCGCCTCCTGCGTCCCGCGGACGCGAACGAGACCGCCCACGCCTTACGCATTGCAATCGACTCGAACGGCCCTACCGCACTCGTGCTCAGCCGGCAGGATCTTCCCGTGCTCGACGGAACGCAAGCGGCGTACGAGGGCGTGGCTCGTGGTGCGTATGTGCTGCGCGATGCCGCGGGCGCCGATGTCACTCTGGTCGGCACCGGCAGCGAGGTGGCGCTGTGCCTCGACGCTGCCGCGCTGCTTTCCGCTCGCGGTACCAGCGCGCGCGTGGTGTCGATGCCGTCGTGGGACCTGTTCGCCGCGCAGAGCGAGGAGTACCGCGACTACGTCCTCGAGCCGGACACGCCCACGCTCGCGGTCGAGGCGGCCTCCTCGTTCGGCTGGGAACGGTGGGTCGACGATGTCGTCGCGATAGATCGCTTCGGTGCGTCGGGCCCGGGCGATGAAGTGATGGCGTCGGTGGGCTTCACCGCGGAGAACGTCGCCGCCCGCGCCGGCGCGCTGCTCGAGGAATGGAACGAGGAATGAACCGGCTCGAACAGCTCTACGCGTCGTGCGGCCAGAGTCCGTGGCTCGACAACCTCTCGCGAGACGCGCTGCAGAGCGGCATGGTGACGCGGGCGATCGAGGGCGGCGTCCGCGGGATGACGTCGAACCCGACGATCTTCGAAAAGGCACTCGGCTCGGACGCCTACGGCGAGCAGCTCCGCGACCTCGCCGAACGCGGGGTCACCGTCGACGACGCGTACTGGTCGCTCGTGGTCACCGACATCGGCGCGGCCGCGAGTGCGTTCGACGACGTCTATCGGGCGAGCGACGGCGGTGACGGCTTCGTGTCGGTCGAGGTCGATCCCCGGCTCGCGCACGACAGCGAAGGCACCATCGAAGCGGGCAAGGCCCTGCACCGACGGCTCAACCGACCCAACGTCCTCATCAAGGTCCCGGCCACCGTCGCCGGCGTCGCCGCGGTCGAGGAGCTGCTCGCCGCCGGTGTCGGCGTCAACGTCACCCTGATCTTCGGGTTACCGCGCTACCGCGAGGTGATGGCCGCGTGGCGCGGCGGGATCGGTCGCGCGCACGCCGCGGGGTTGCCCATACCGCCGAGCGTCGCATCGTTCTTCGTGAGCCGCGTCGACACCGAGATCGACTGCCGCCTCGACGCGATCGGCACGGCCGAGGCGCTCGCGCTCCGCGGGCGTGCTGCCGTGGCCCAGGCCAAGGCCGCGTACCAGCTGTTCCTCGCCGATGTCACCGGATGCGAGCCTGGTGCCACGCTCGGGCAGGGCGCGTGGCAGCGGCCGCTCTGGGCATCGACATCGACGAAGAACCCGGCGTACCCCGACCTTCTCTACGTCGACACGCTCATCGGCCCGTACACCGTCAACACCTTGCCGGACGTAACGCTCGCGGCGTTCGCCGACCACGGCGTTCCCGCGCGTACCATCGACCAGGACGTCGAGGCGGCGCATGCCACGCTCGCTGAGTTGGCGCGCGTCGGCGTTGACCTCGACGATGTCGCCGCGGTGCTCGAACGGGAAGGCGTCGCATCGTTCGCCGCATCGCACGCCGCAGTCCTCGAGACGGTCGCCACCCGTCTCGGTGTGATGGCCCGGTCGTAGGCGCTCCATGAGCCGCTTCGTCGCGACGCCGACGGACGAGCTCGTGGAGGAAGCCGCCGCCATCCGTGACCGGTCCTTCGGCAGCCGGGTGACGTTCTCGCCGAAAGTCTTCGTGCCGCTCACCCGGCTGTGTCGCGACCGCTGCGGCTACTGCACCTTCGCGACGGCGCCAGCACGGGTCGAGTCGCCCTACCTCTCGCTTGACGACGTGCTTGCCATCGCGACGCGCGGCGCGGCCGCGGGGTGTCACGAGGCACTGTTCACGTTGGGTGAGGCTCCCGAGGATCGGTACCCCGCCGCCCGTGATTGGCTCGACGCACACGGCTATGCCTCGACCGTCGATTACCTCGTCGCCGCCTGCGCCGCGGTGCGCGACGCCACCGGTCTGCTTCCGCACGCCAACGCCGGCGCGCTGGACACGTGCGACCTGGCCCGCCTGCGTGAGGTCTCGGCCAGCCAGGGAATGATGATCGAGTCTCTCCGCGGTGACCTCGAGTGCCACCGCGGCGCACCGGACAAGCAGCCGGAGCGCCGCCTGGCGACCCTCGAGGCCGCGGGCGAGCTCGCCATCCCGTTCACGACCGGCCTGCTCGTAGGGATCGGCGACGATCGAGGCGACCGGGTCGCGGCGCTCGAGGCAATCGCCGCCAGCCACGCCCGCCACGGCCACGTACAGGAAGTGATCGTCCAGAACTTCCTGCCGAAGGCCGATACCGCGATGCACAAATCTCCGCCGTGCCCGGAGGACGAGTACCTCTGGACGGTTGCCGCCGCGCGCGTGATCCTCCCGCCCTCGATCCATCTTCAGGCACCGCCAAACCTCTCGGACGACTTCGGTCGGCTCCTCGACGCCGGCATCGACGACTGGGGCGGCGTTTCGCCGGTGACGATCGACCATGTGAATCCCGAGCGGCCGTGGCCCGCGCTCGAGCGGTTGCGCGCCGTGACGGAGGCACGCGGGTTCACCCTCGCACCGCGGCTCACGGCCTATCCGGAGTTCGTGCGTGATGCCGGACGGTGGATCGCCGCGCCAATGCAACGCCACGTGCTCGCGGCGGCCGACGCAGAAGGTCTCGGCCGCGATCTCGATCCGTGGTTCTCGGGCGGCGACGCCGAGCCTCCGCAACTCATTCCCGGGCCCGCTCGCGCCGGCAGCGCCGTCGCTGAGGTCCTGGCCGGCGTGCTGGCGGGGCAGGAGGTCGGCGAGGCGGAGATCGTCGCGCTGTTCGCCGCCCGCGGGCCCGAGGTCAATGCCGTTGCCGAGGTCGCCAACGAACTGCGGGTGCGCGCCGTGGGCGATGAGGTCACCTGGGTCGCGAACCGCAACATCAACTACACGAACGTGTGCACGTTCAAGTGCAAGTTCTGCGCGTTCTCGAAGGGCCCGCTGTCGCTGAACCTGCGCGGCGCGCCGTACCTGCTCGGTCTCGACGAGATCAGCGCACGCGTGGCCGAAGCCGTCGAGCGCGGCGCCACCGAGGTGTGCCTGCAGGGCGGCATCCACCCCGACTTCGACGGCGACTACTACCTACACGTCATCGAAGCCGTGCGAGAGGCATCGGATGACATCCACATCCACGGCTTCACTGCGCTCGAGGTCACCGAGGGCGCCAAGCGTTCCGGAGTCGCGTTGGCGCAGTACCTGGAGATGCTGATGGCGGCCGGTTTGAAAACGCTTCCGGGTACCGCCGCGGAGATCCTCGACGACGAGATCCGCGCCACGTTGTGCGCCGACAAGGTCAGCACCGACGAGTGGCTAGACGCGCACCGCACCGCGCACGGCGTCGGGTTGCGTTCCAACGTGACGATCATGTTCGGCAGCATCGAGTCGCCCGTGCACTGGGCGCGCCACATCATCCGCACGCGTGCGCTGCAGAAGGACACCGGCGGGTTCACCGAGTTCGTCCCGCTCCCCTACGTCCACATGGCCGCGCCGATGTATCTCCAGGGCAAGAGCCGGCGCGGCCCGACCTTCCGCGAGATGCTGCTGATGCACGCCGTCGGGCGCATCGCGTACACCGGATGGATCGACAACATCCAGGTGTCGTGGGTGAAGGTCGGCGTGCGAGGCGCTGCGCAGGCCCTGCAAGCGGGCGTGAACGACCTCGGGGGAACACTGATGGACGAGAACATCAGCCGGGCCGCGGGAGCCGGCCACGGCCAGATGATGGACGCCGACGGCTTTGCCGCGGTGGTCGATCTCGCCAACCAAGCGGACGGCGGGACGCGCCGCGCCGTGCAGCGCACGACGCTCTACGGGCGGCTCGCGCTCACGTAGCGGGTTACTCCCACCACTCCTGCGGGAGCTTCGACTCGATGGCACGGATGTTCGCGCGGACGCACGCCGGGCACAGGTGAACCATGCGATCGTCCTCCATGTTGAACGACCACCCCATCGGGATGCCTTCGTCCTCGGCTTCGTCCTGCACGCCGCATCGTCCACAGGCGACCGTCCGCACACGGTCAGCGTATGCGGCGTGCGTGCAGGTCACGCGGCGCGGCAGGCCAGAATGCGCTGATGGCGACTCGTGACAGCCGGCCGGATCTGGCCGCGCCGATCCGGGCACTGCTCGACGCCGCCGGCACACCGGCCAACCGCGACGTGCTCGCCGACATCCTCGGCACCGCCGCGCGCCTCGCGGGCGACGGCGCCGACCGCCTCGACCTGAAGATCACCGCCGCGGCGCTCCGCGAGATGCGCGCCGCGTTCCGCGCCTTCGCGCCCTACAAGGGACGCCCGAAGGTGACGATCTTCGGCTCCGCCCGCACCCAGCCAGACGACCCCGTCTACGCGCTGGCACGCGACATCGCCGCACGCCTGGCCGAATCCGACTGGATGGTCGTCACCGGTGCCGGGCCCGGGATCATGGCCGCGGGCCACGAAGGCGCCGGGCGCGACCACGCGTTCGGCGTGAACATCCGCCTCCCCTTCGAGCAGGGGGCGAACGAGTTCATCGCCCGCGACCCCAAGCTTGTCGAGATGAAGTACTTCTTCACGCGCAAACTGATGCTGCTCAAGGAGAGCAACGGCTTTGTCGTCCTCCCCGGCGGGTTCGGCACGCTCGACGAAGCCTTCGAGTTGCTCACGCTGCTTCAGACCGGCAAGGCGGAGCCGGCGCCGATCGTGCTGCTCGACATGCCCGGCGGCACCTACTGGCAGGGTTGGGAGCGCTTCCTCGACGAGGAGGTCGCGAGCCGGGGGCTCGTGTCGCCGAGCGACCACGCGTTGTGGCTGCGCACCGACAATGTCGACGCGGCCGCGGACGAGATCCTCAACTTCTATTCGAACTACCACTCGCTGCGCTACGTGGCCGGCCGCCTCGTCATCCGCCTGCAGCGCGCGCCGACCGCCGCGCAGCTGGCGGCACTGACCGAACAGTTCAGCGATATCTGCGTGTCGGGGGGTATCGAGGCTGTCGATCCCTCTGCGGGCGAGGTCAACGACGGCGACCACGTCGACCTGCCCCGCATCGCGCTCCACTTCGACCGCATGCAGCACGACCGCCTCCGTGACCTCATCAACACGCTCAACTCCTACGCGCCGATGCCCGACACCGTCCCGGAGTCGATCGCCGACTAGGGGTGGGCGGTGTAACGCGGCCCAGCGCGCCCGAACCTGTCATGGATACGCGGCGTGGGACGCTCGAATCCATGACAGGTTCCAGAGCGCCGCTCAACCCGTCATGGAAACGCGGCAGGAGACGCTCGAATCCATGACAGGTTCGGTGCGGGGGGTCGGTGCGGCGGTCAGGAGTAGCGGGTGACGTAACCGCGGCGTCGGAAGACCTTGAGCATCGCGGTGAGCCACCACAGGCCTCCGGCAAGGGCAACGGCGGTGAGGGCCGCGGCGATCCCGATCTCGTTCCAGTCGATCCCGCCGCCGTCGACCCCGGTGCGCACCGCGGTGAAGACGTGCGTGGTCGGGAGCAGCCGCGCGACCGGCTGCAATCCGCCCGGGAGATTCTCGACCGGCGTGAACGTCCCCGACAGCGGCATCACCACGAACAACACGCCCCACGCCATCGCCTCGGCACCTGTCCCGAACCGGAGCACTAGTCCGATAACGAAGAAGCCGATCGCCCATCCGATCACGAGCAGGACTGCCGCCGCGGGCAACAGCGTCCAGCCGACCGACCCGAGCTCGAAGGAGTAGGCGGCCAGCGCGCCCAACGACGCGAGCGCGAGTCCGAAGGCAATCTTGACCAGGCCGAACAACGCCACACCCGTTACGTACTCGAGCTCGCTGATCGGCGTCACCATCAGGTTGAGAAGGTTGCGGGTCCACGTCTCTTCGAGAAAGCCCGTCGAGAGGCCGATGCTCGACTGGTACACGATGTGCCACAGGACCGCTCCCCCGAGCACGTAACTGATAACCACCTCTCCGGCGCCTGAGATGCGCGACGCGTAGACCGCCAGTGTCCCGAAGAGCATGACGTCGACCATCGGCCACAACGTCACGTCGAACAGGCGGTGCGGAGTGCGCAGGAGGATCACCGCGTGCCGCTTCGCCACCGCGCCGATGCGGCCCCATGAGCCGTGCAGGCGGCGGGTGGTTGGCTCGGTTGTGGTCACGGCTCGCGCGCCAGGTGGAGAAAGACGCCTTCCAGGTTTTCGCGGCCGTACAGCGCGGCCACCTTCGCGGGCGTGTCGTCGGCCACGACCCGACCGGCGCGTACGAACATCACCCGCTGCGCGAGTTGCTCGACCTCCGCCATGTTGTGGCTCGTGACGAGGATGGCCGCGCCCTCGGAGGCGGCGTAAGTGAGCAGGCCCGAGCGCACGCGATCGGCGACGTCGGGGTCGAGCGACGCCGTCGGCTCGTCGAGCACCAACAGACGCGGACGGTGCAGCGTCGCCTTGACGATGCTGACCAGCGTCTTCTGCCCCGAGGACAACTCGCTGCCGAGCGCGCTGCGTAGGTAGCCGATGCCGAACCGCTCGAGCCCTTCCTCCGCCTGCTGCTTCGGCCGGGCGACGCCGTAGAGCTTGGCGTAGAAGTCGAGGAACTCGCCGACGCGCAGTCGCTCGGCCAACGGCAGGTAGCCGGCCGCGAAGCCGACTTCGGCCATGGCCGCCTGCCGCGCACCCGGGAGGCGATGACCGAGTACCTGCACCGTCCCCTCGTCGGGCGTGATCGCGCCGAGAAGCATGAGCAGGGTCGTGGTCTTGCCCGCGCCGTTTGGCCCAAGCAGCGCGACGCGTTCGCCGGCGGCGACGTCGACGTCGATGCCGTCGACCGCGCGTACGCGGGAGTACTGCTTGACGAGGCCGCGCGCGGCCAGTGCCGGTTCCACGAGCGCAGTCTGGACCGGGCCGGCGCCGGTGCCGAATGGTTTTCGCCTGTCAGGCCAAGGCGTCGTCGGGTTCGGCCAGCAGGGCGACGGCCTTTTCCACCGCTTTGCGGGCTCGGGTGATGCGACGCTCGTCGCGGCCGGCGTCTTCGTCGCCGCGGGCTGCGAGCTTCAACTTGTCGATCGCAACGTCGGCGAGCTCCTCGGCGATGCCGGCCAGGCGCTCTCGGAGGTCGTCGGTGTTGGTCATGGGGCTCCTAACGAGGGATGCCTAAGAAGGAATGGTCGACGAGACCAGCGGCGTACGCCGCCAGCACGACGGGGTGCACCGTCGCCACACCCGCACCACCGAGGTGGAGGCTGCAGCCCGGGTTGGCGGAAGCGACGAGCACCCCACCCGAGCGGCGAATGGCGTCGACCTTGCGTTCCCGGATCGCCGCCGCGAGCTCGGGTTGCAGGAGCGCGTACGCGCCGCCGGCGCCGCAGCAGAGCCCCTCGTCGTCGAGCTCGACCAAAGCGGCATATGGAGCGAGCACGGCGCGCACGGGCAGGTGGGCGCGCTGCACGTGGCGCAGGTGGCACGGGTCTTGAATCGCGACGGGTCCGCGAACGGCGCGCTGGGCGACCGGCAGGTCTTCGGCTCGGGCGGCGAGCCAGGTATGGATGTCGACGACGCGGGCGCTGAATGCCACCGCCTCCGGAGTGCCGAGAAGTTCGCCGTAGCCGAGCAGCGCGGCACCACACCCCGCGCTGTCGACGAGTAGGGGCGCGGTGCCCGTGTAACGCCGCACCACCGCCTCTGCCTGGCGGCGTGCGGTAGCGCCCTCCCCTGCATGCTCCGCGAGCGCGCCACAGCAACCTCCCGACCACGACGCGGCCGGGACGGCCACGCCCGCACCCATGGCGCGCAGCAGAAGAACGGCGGCGACGTGCACGTCGCGGTCCCACTGGTCCATGACGCATCCGGTGAACAGCACGACGTCGTCGCCGCTCGACCGGAGCCTGGGTCGCCGGAAAGGAAGCCGAGGGGGCGCACCCGGCACCGGAACGCGGGCGCGTTGCGCGAGCGCGGCCAGCACGGTGCCGGCACGGAGCAAGGGCGGGTGGCCGAGCACCCGCAACCCGATGCGCAGCCACCACGGTGTCCGCCCGGTGGGACCAGCGGCCCCTTCGGCGAGCGCTTCGCGGGTACCGGACATCAGCCGCCCGAACGGCACGCCGCTCGGGCACGCGGTCTCGCAGCCTCGGCACTGAACGCACGAGTGCATCGACTCGACAAACCATGAGTCCGCGGCCACGTCTCCCGCCTGCACGGCGCGCATGGCCGCGATCCGGCCCCGGGGGGAGGCGAACTCGTCGCCCGTGACGCGGTAGGTCGGGCAGTGCGGAAGGCACAGGCCGCACGCCACGCACGCGACGAGATCGTCGTCGGCCACGTGCAGGAGCGGATGGTCAACCAACGGTGCGGCCCGGGTTCAGTCGACCGGTCGGGTCGAACGCCGCCCTCAGGCGCTCGGTCACGGCGCGGGACGCCGGTGC
>Ga0183260_10001593_pt1 | contig 18846 bp, 18 predicted proteins | sample AntDrymUQ4972206_2_FD_129768 | JGI IMG/M metagenome (GOLD analysis project Ga0183260, IMG submission 129768) | Polar desert sand microbial communities from Dry Valleys, Antarctica - metaG UQ497 (22.06) (version 2) (version 2) | ecosystem: Environmental > Terrestrial > Soil > Desert | place...
CCGCGGCGCATTGAGGTCAAGCCTGATCTCGGAGGACCGCCGCCTGCTCGAAGAGCGCGAGCTCCTCGTCCGGCATCGAGTACGTGTGCTGCTCTTCCGGGAAGCGGCGCTCCCGAACGTCGGCCGCGAATGTCTCGAGCGCACCTCGGATCGTCTCTCCGATGTCCGCGTAGCGCTTGACGAAGCGTGCCGTTCGGCCCTCGTAGAGCCCGAGCAGGTCGTGCCACACGAGAACCTGGCCGTCGCAGTCGCCACCGGCGCCGATGCCGATGGTCGGAATCGAGAGCTCCTCGGAGATTCGGCGCGCGACCGGGGCCGGGACCGCCTCGAGCACGAGCGAGAAGCAGCCCGCAGCCTCGAGCGCCCGCGAGTCGCCCAGCAGCGCGAGCGCCTTCTCGGCCGAGCGCCCTTGCGCCTTGTAGCCACCGAGCATCGTCGCCGACTGGGGCGTGAGCCCGAGGTGTCCCATCACCGGGATACCGGCGGCGACGATGCTTCTGACGCGGGAGAGCATCACCCCGGCGCCCTCGAGCTTGACGGCATCTGCTCCGGCTTCCTTCACGAACCGGATGGCGTTGCGCATCGCGTCCTCGTCCGAAACCTGGAACGACCCGAAAGGCATGTCCGCGATGATGAGGGGCCGGCTCGCGCCGCGCGTCACCGCGCGCGTGAGGATCAGCATCTCCTCCATCGTCGCGGGGACGGTCGACTCGTGGCCGAGCACGGTCATGGCGGCCGAGTCGCCGACGAGAACGAGGTCCGCGCCTGCCTTGTCGGCGAGCCGGCCGCCGGGGGCGTCGTACGCGGTGACCATCACGATCGGCTGGTGCCGTTTCTTCAGCTCGGCGAGCTCGGTCAGTGGCAGCTTGCCGGGAGCGGGGGTTGCGGGCGCGGGTCTCTGGGGTCGGCTGCTCATCGGCCGGTCTCGGGCCGACGAGCGGGGAGGGGCGTGGGGAACCGGGGGGTTCCCCACGCCTTCACGAAGAAGGGGGCATCAGGGGGAAGCATGGTTTCCGATGTCTTTCGGCTGGCGACCGCGAGCTGAAGGCGAGCCGTGTTCATGGGGTGTCTCCTTCCAGGGGGACGTTGTCGATGAGGCGGGTGTCGCCGACTCGGACTGCGCCGGCGAGGACGGGTGGGTCGAAGTCGGCGATCTCGACGTAGTCGACGGTGAGGCCGTTCGACTCGGCGAGGAGGTTGCGGGCGGCGGCCGGGTCGCGGGTTGCGAGGGCACGGGAGAGAACCAACGCGCGTTGCCTCTCCTCGGCGGAGAGCAGGGCGTTGCGGGAGGAGAGAGCAAGCCCGTCGGCGTCCCGGACCGTGGGGAGGACGCGGAGCTCGACGTCGAGCGCGAGATCCCGGATCATCCGGCGGATCACCTCCACCTGCTGCGCGTCCTTCTGCCCGAAGTACACGCGGGTCGGGCGTGCGATGGAGAGGAGCTTGAGGACGATCGTCGCCACTCCGCGGAAGTGCCCTGGCCGGAACTCGCCCTCGAGGCTCGATCCGATCTCCGTCACGTCGACCCAGGTCTGGAAGCCCTCCGGGTACATCTCGTCGACGGAGGGTGCGAAGACGAGATCGACGCCGATCTCACCCGCGAGCGCGACGTCACGTTCGTGGTTACGGGGATAGCGGCCCAAGTCGGCGCGGTCGGCGAACTGTGCGGGGTTGACGAAGAGGCTCATGACGACCGTGTCGCACTCGGCGCGCGCAGTTCGCAGGAGCGAGAGGTGCCCTTCGTGGAGAGACCCCATCGTCGGCAACAGGCCGACCGAGCCCGAGCGTCGATGGTCGAGCTCAACCCGAAGTTCGTGAATGGTGCGACAGACCTTCGGAGAGCCACCCGGCCCGCCTTGTGACACTGTGTCACTTGGCAGCTTTCGGCCGGCGATCGTGGCCGTCGCCTCGGCTAGTACGAGATACAGCTCTTCCAACTCAGGAAGGTGCTCGCGGATCGTCGTCAGGTGTCGTTCGACCGTCTCCCAGTCGCCGCGCGCGATCGGTCCGGTGAGCTCGAAGCCGTTGTCGATCACGCCCCGCATCAGCGGGTCGAGGGCCTCGGGTGGAGCCCCGGCTGCCGCGAGGAGCGAGCCGGCGGCACGGCGCAAGGTCACGAGGTAGTTCGAGGCCACCGCCGCGCCCGCGTGGTACGAGGCGCGGCTTTCGTCGGAGAGAATGAACGGGCGCAGGCCGAGGGTCTCGGCGAGCCAGAAGCCGTGGGCTCGCGCCTCGTCGGTCTCCGAGGTGACTGCCGCCCAGGCACCATCGAGCTGCTCGGGCCCGCGCGCCTTCGAGAACGACTGGAGCGGGTGCATCGCGAAGCGGCGTTGGTGCGGCTCGAGCGTCGCGAGCGGCGTTGCCCCGCTCACGTGCGCCATCCAGGGCCCGGGCGCGGTCCCTCGGGCGACCTCGGCGATCGCGCGGTCGGGAACGCAGAGTAGGACGAGCTCGGGCTTGTCGCGATCGAGGAGCACGCCGCGCTCGGCGAGCCGTGCGCTCACCGCAGAACCGACGCGGCCGCCCGCGCCTACGACTCGGATTCTCTCGATCATCGGTGGCTCCAGTTCCGTCTCCGGATACCGGGCAGCCGGAGGGTAGCAGCCCCTATCCGGCTGCGAGCCGCGCCTGAAGGTGCGCGCGGACCGCCGGCCAGTCGTCGTCGGTGACGCTGTACCAGGCGCTGTCTCGGTTCTCGCGGTTGCGCACGAGCATGTGCTTTCGGTGGATCCCCTCGAACGTCGCGCCCAACGCCTCGAGCGCCCCGCGCGAGCGCTCGTTCAGCGCATCGGTCTTGAGCTCTACCCGGCGGCATTCCCACTGCTCGAAAGCGTGCTCGAGCTGCAGCAGCTTGGCCTCGATGTTCGTGCCTGTGCCCCAAGCCGAGGTGCGAAGCCACGTCCAGCCGATCTCGACCGAACGATGCTCGGGGCGCAGCGCGAGGAACCGGGTCGAGCCGACGATCTCCTCGTGACACAGTGTCACGAGGGGGATTTCCACGCCCGCTTCGGCGGCCGCGAGCGCCTGCCCGATCCACGCGTGCCACTCCTCGCGGGTCTGCGGCTGCGAGACGGAGAGCCAGCGCCAGGTCTCGGGGTCGCGTGACGCCGCCCAGAGCGCGTCCTCGTGCTCGGACGAGAGCGGCTCGAGCCGGACGATCCGGCCTTCGAGGACAGGCACCGTCCACCGCTCCACCGGCTCCGACAGTACACTCGAGCGCGTGCCGATCTACGAGTACGCGTGCATGGAATGCGAGTCGCACTTCGAGGAGCTGGTTCGGTCGAGCGAGCAAGCGGTCACCTGCCCCGAGTGCGGTGCGGCCAAGGTCCTGAAGCAGTTCTCGACGTTCGCGGTGCACGGAGTCGCGAAGGTCGGCGCCTCCTCTGCTCCCCGCGCGAGCGGGGGCGGCTGCTGCGGCGGCTCCTGCGGCTGCGGATAGCGTTCGCGCGGCCGAGCGAGCGCATCCGGCGTCGGGCGTACACTCACGTCGATGGATGCCGTCGAGCGCGCAGCGGCGCTCCGGGAGTACGCGGAGCAGACGGCGACGTGCACGAAGTGCGCGCTCGCAGCGGGGCGCACGCAGGTCGTGTTCGGCTCGGGTAGCCCGAACGCCGACGTCATGTTCGTCGGAGAGGCGCCGGGATTCCACGAGGATCAGCAGGGAGTCCCGTTCGTGGGGCAGGCGGGCAAGCTGCTCGACCGGCTCCTCGAGGGGATCGGGCTCACGCGCGCCGACGTCTACGTCGTGAACGTCCTGAAATGCCGGCCTCCCGGGAACCGCGATCCGCTTCCCGAGGAGATCGCCGCCTGCGAGCCCCACCTCTTCCGGCAGATCGAGCTCATGGAGCCGACGCTCGTCGCCACCCTCGGGAACTTCGCGACGAAGCTGCTGTCGGGTCGTCCGGCCGGAATCACGCGCGTGCACGGGCAGCCCCAGGAGGTCACGCTCGGATCACGCAAGGTCTCGCTCTACCCGCTCTACCATCCCGCGGCGGCCCTCTACACGCCGTCGATGCTGAAGGTGCTGGAGGACGACTTCGCGCGAATTCCGGCCCTGCTCGAGCACGCGCAGGAGTCGTTCGCGCCGGAGGAGGCTCCACCCGTCGCAGACCAGGAGCCCGAGGCCGTCCAGCTCGGCCTGTTCTGACGTGCAGGCAAGGAAGGTCGCCACGGCCTCGGCGGAGGAGACCGAGGCGGTTGCGGCGCGACTGGCGGAGCGGCTCGTCGTAGGTGACATCGTCACGCTCTCGGGTGAGCTCGGCAGCGGGAAGACGACATTCGTCCGCGGTGCGTGCCGAGCGCTCGGCGTCGCGGCGCCCGTCACAAGCCCCACGTTCACGATCGGGCACCGCTACCGGGGCCGCACACTGGACGTGTCGCACCTCGATCTCTTCCGCTTCAGCGGGCTCTCGCCGGCGGAGTGGGGCGACCTCGAGCCCTACTTCGAGGACGCTGTGGTCTTCGTCGAGTGGCCCGAGGCGGGGCTCGGCGCGCTGCCCACCGCCCGAGTCGCGGTGCGGCTCGAGCACGCGGGAGGCGATCGACGGCAGCTCGAGATCGCCGCCACCGAGACAGCGCTGCTAGAAGGCATCGACTGATGCTCGTTCTCGCCTTCGACACCGCCACGGACGTCGCGACGAGCGCCATCCTCGACGACGGCCGCGTGCTCGGCGAGCGGATCTCGGTGGCCCGCACGCTGCTCGAAGACGTCGACGCGCTGCTCCGAGAGGCCCATGCGCGGCCGGGAGACCTGGACGCGCTCGTCGTCGGCACCGGGCCGGGAAGCTTCACGAGCACGAGGGTCGGTCTCGCCCTCGCCCAGGGTCTTGCGCTGGCTCTCGACCTGCCGGCCGCGGGCGTCTCCACCCTCGACGCCCTCGCCGCCGCCAGGGATGGGGCGTTCCCGGTCGTGGACGCCCGCCGACGGGAGGTGTTCGTCCTCGGCCCGCATGTGAGCGCGCCGGACGACCTCGAGCTCGAGCCCGGCGTGACCTGCATCGGGAGCGGGGCCGTGCGATACCGGGCGACGTTCGAGGACAGAGGGGCGCTCGTGCCTCCGGACGACGACGCGATCCATCTTCCGCACGCGCGCCTGCATGCCGCGCTCGCCCGCGAGTTCGGGCCTGCCGAAGCGCTTACGCCGCTCTATGTCCGTTCACCGGACGCGAAGGTCCCGAGCTCCGCGTGAGCATCGAGCTCCGCCCGCTGGCGATGAGCGACCTCGACACCGTCGAGATCATCGAGCGCGCGTCCTACCCGACGCCGTGGTCACGCTCGATGTTCGCCGCCGAGCTGCGGAAGCCAAGCGCGCTCGCGATCGGCGCGTTCCTGGAGACCGGGGAGCTCGTCGGCTACGCGTTCGTGTCCCGCTACGTCGACGCCTGGCACGTGATGAACGTCGCCGTCGCTCCCGAGTTCAGGCGGCGCGGGATCGCAACCGAGCTCCTGGAGAGACTCTTCGACGTCACGGCCGAGGACCGGCGGCGCGGCTACACCCTCGAGGTGCGCGTCTCGAACGTGAACGCGATCCGGCTCTACGAGCAGCTCGGCTTCGAGTCCCGCGGCATCCGCCGGGGCTATTACACGGACAACCGCGAGGATGCGCTGATCATGTGGCGCGAATCGGCGCAATCGGAGCAGGCCGCCTCGTGACTGGAGTCGGAGATCGCCAGCCACCCTTCGACGCGGCGCTCGATCCGAGCGGCGATCGAGCCGGAGGCCGGCTTGGCCGGCCGGAAGGCGACGCGCGACTCACGGAGTGCGTCGGTCGGAAGGAGGGGGCCCGTGGGGGAACCACGGGTTCGCCCACGCTCGTTCTCGGCATCGAGACGTCGTGTGACGAGACGGCGGCCGCGGTCGTCTCGCAGGAGGGGGAGGTGCTCTCGTCCGTCGTGTCGTCGCAGGCCGTGCTCCATGCCCGGTACGGCGGCGTCGTGCCGGAGATCGCGTCGCGCAGGCATCTCGAGCTCGTGACGCCGGTCGTGCGCCAGGCGCTGGAGGAAGCGGAGACGAGCCTCGGCCACATCGGGCGCATTGGGGTGACCCAGGGCCCCGGTCTCGTGGGAGCGCTGCTCGTCGGGCTGTCGGCGGCGAAGGCGATCGCCTGGGCCGGTCGGCTTCCACTCGTTCCGGTCGACCACCTGGAAGGACACGTGGCCTCGCTCTACCTCCGGCCGGAGCCGCTCGAGCCGCCGTTTCTCTGCGTGCTCGCCAGCGGAGGCCATACGCTGCTCCTCGCGGTTGGGGAGCGCGGGCGCTCCGAGAGGCTCGGCACGACCCTCGACGATGCGGCGGGCGAGGCGTTCGACAAAGGTGCGCGGCTACTCGGCCTCGGCTATCCGGGCGGAGCGGAGATCGATCGTGTTGCCGAGGACGGGGATCGCGAGGCGTTCTCCTTTCCCGTCGCCCGCGTGCCGGGTCTCGACTTCTCGTTCTCGGGGCTGAAGACGGCGCTTCTCTACGCTGTTCGCGAGCTCGGCGAGGACGAGGCGCGGCGCAGGCGATCGGACCTCGCAGCGTCGTATCAGCACGCGATCGTGCGAGCGCTTACCGCCAGGCTCCGTGAGGGAGCCGAAGAGACGGGGCTCGAGCGGCTCGCCGTGGTGGGCGGCGTCTCGGCGAACTCGGCGCTTCGCGCAGCGCTGCCCGAAGCGCGTTTCGCGCCGCTTGATCTGTGCACGGACAATGCGGCGATGATCGCCTCGGCCGCGCGCTACCTGGAACCGTTGGCGTACCCCTCCTATCTCGGGCTGGATGCGTATGCGTCGGCTGCATAGAGCCGTCGGCCTCCTCGCGCTGGCCCTCCTGCTCGGCGTGACCGCGGGCGCTCGCGCGCAAGAGGCTCCGCTCCCGTCGCTCGACGAGGCCGGGTGGCAGGGCGTGCTCGGCGTGCGCGCGGCCGTCTCCACCGCGCAGCGCTACGTCGTCCTGCTCGAGAAGCCGTCGCTCGCCGCTCGAGTCCGGGTGCTCAGCGGTCGGGCGACGGAGGCGCAGATGCGCGCGTGGACCAGGGCGGCGGTGGGCGTGCAGGAGCAGTTTCTCGCCCGTATGTCCGCCGCAGGAGCGCGCGTTGCGCCCGACTATCGCTACGTCCGCGTGCTGAACGGATTCTCCACCCGCCTCGACCCGACTTCGCTGGCGCTCGTGGCCGGCGACCGCGAGGTTTCGGCCGTCTACCCGGTTCGGGCTGCGTTCCCGGCCCAGACCCCCGAAGCGCCGGATGTGACGCCGTCCGCCGTGCGGGGGCTCGAGATTCCCGGCCTCGACGGCACCGGAGTCACGGTCGCCGTGCTCGATACGGGCATCGATCCGTCGCATCCGTACCTGCGCAGGAGCCTTCTTCCGGGCATCGACCTGATCAATCCGGGTAGCGGTGCGGTGGCGCAGCCCCATCCGACGATTCCGGGCCGACCGGAGCGGCACGGGACGGAGCTGGCCGGAATCGTCTCCGGCTCCGACGGGCCTGGTGGCCTGCACGGCGTGGCGCCTGGCGCCGCGATCCTTCCAGTGCGGATCGCAGGCTGGCAGCCGGACGCGGAAGGCGGGTACACGGTGTACTCGCGAACCGACCAGATCATCGCCGGGTTGGAGGCGGCGGTCGACCCCAACGAGGACGGAGACACCCTGGACGCCGCTCGCGTCGCGCTCGTCGGCGTCGTCGAGCCGTACGCGTCCTTCCCCGACGGGCCCCTCTCCCGAGCCGTTGCCGGCGCGACCGAGCTGGACATGCTCGTCGTCGTCCCGGCCGGGAACGACGGGCGCGCGGGGCCGGCATACGGCAGCATCGCCGGGCCGAGTGGCGCGCCGGCGGCACTCACCGTGGCGGCGGCGGACGGCCGCCCCGCGACACCCACGGTTCGCGTTCAGGTGCGAGCGGGCCTGCGGATCCTCTTCGAGGAACCACTGCCGCTCGGCGGCGCGCCCGGCCGGACCGTGACCGCCTCGGTCGTCCCGGTCAGTCGAGGCGAAGCAGCGCGAGGCATCGCGGGCTTCTTCGCGGACGACGGGACGAGCGCCGTCGCCGGGCGCGCCGCGCTGCTCCCGCGCGGCCGGCTTTCCGAGGAGACCGTCGAAGAGGCCACGACTGCCGGGGCGCCCATGGTGCTCGTCGACGGGCGGCTGCCCGCCGGAGCCTTCAGCCTCGACGTCCCGGTCGGCGTTCCCGTCGTCGGTCTCCCGAGCGAGCTCGTGCAGGAGATCCGCACGATGCTCGCGGGAGGTGTTCCCGTCACGGTTGCCGTGGGCGCCGTCCAGATTGCCGAGAACGACGCCGGGTCCTCGGTCGCGGCGTTCTCGTCGCGAGGGCTTGCGTTCGGAGGCGGGCTCAAGCCGGAGCTCGTTGCGCCCGGAGTCGCGGTTCCCACCTCCGAGCCCGGCCGCGGCGAGGACGGCGATGTGCGGTACGGGACGGTCAGCGGGACGAGCGCAGCCGCCGCAGTCGCAGCGGGCGCTGCCGCGGTCCTCGCCCAGGGACGCCCGCAGTCCGATGCCCGGGAGCTGGCGGGACTGCTCACGGGCTCCGCTCAGAGGCGCGATCTCGACGCCGCCGCTTCGGGAGCCGGCCTGCTGGACCTTCGCTCGGCGGTTCAGCAGGAGATCGTCGTCGAGCCTGCGACGATGTCCTTCGGGGTCCCGGGCCGAAGCTTCGTCGAGTTGGAGCGAACGATCGAGATCCACAACGTCTCCACCCGCAGGCTCACCGTCTCGATCCAGACCTTGGCGCTCGCTCCAAAGGGCGTCGAGCTCACGATCGAGCCGAGACGGTTCCGGATCCGGCCAGGCGGCACGGCGATCGTCTCGCTGCGCGCCGATACGAGCGCGCTCTCGGAGCAGGCCGGGGCGGCGACCGGAGAGCTCGCGCTCGCCGTCTCGGAGTCCTCCGAGGTGCACGTCCCCTGGGCGGTCGCGGTTCCCGCGCCTGGAACCGATCTGCTCACTCGCGTGTCGCTCGAGACCACCGAGGGCGGGCGAGTCTCCGACGCGACGCCCGCCGTTCTCAGTCTCGTGGCCGGAGCGCTCATCCCCACCCCCGGGCCGCAACTACGCCCACTCGATGTGCTCGAAGTGCAGCTCCGGCGGAGGAACGGCGAGCTGGTCGGCGTGCTTGCGAAACGCCGCGAGGTTCTGCCCGGGCGGTACACGTTCGGCCTCACCGGGCGCGGTCCGGAAGGGGAGCGGCTTCGCCGAGGGAGGTACGTCGTGAGGATCGTCGCCCGCCCTGGAGACGGCACCCGCCAGCAGGTCGCGGACGTGCCCTATCTGGTCAGGTAGCGGGCATATACTCGGCGCCGTCGACAAGGGAGGCGTACTCGATGTCCACCGCTGAGGCGGCGTCCCACCTCCGCGAGAACCCCTTCGGGCTTGCGAAGTCGCAGCTGCGCAGGGTGGGAGAGATCTTCGAGCTCGATCCGAACCTGATCCGGGTTCTCTCGCAGTGCAAGAAGGCGGTCGAGGTCTCGATCCCGGTTGCCAAGGACGACGGTTCGATCGAGGTCTATCTCGGCTACCGCGTCACGCACAACATCGCTCGCGGACCTTCGAAGGGCGGCATCCGCTACCACCCCGACGTCACGCTCGACGAGGTGAAGTCTCTGGCGATGTGGATGACCTGGAAGTGCGCGCTGATGAATCTCCCCTTCGGCGGCGCGAAAGGTGGCGTGATCTGCAATCCGAAGACGCTCTCGGTGAGTGAGCTCGAGCGGATGACGCGGCGCTACACGAGCGAGATCATCAACGACATCGGGCCGGAGCGCGACATCCCGGCGCCGGACGTCGGCACGGACGGCCGCGTGATGGCCTGGATCTTCGACACCTATTCCATGAACAAGGGTCACTCGGTGCTCGGTGTCGTCACGGGCAAGCCACTCTCGATCGGCGGCTCGCTCGGACGGGAGGAGGCGACGGCCCGCGGTGCGCTCTATTGCATCCAGGCGCTCTCGGTGAAGAACGGCGAGCGCCTCTCGGACTACTCCGTGGCGATCCAGGGCTTCGGGAACGTCGGCGCCAACCTCGCGCGACTGCTCCACCTCGAGGGCGCGAAGGTGGTGGCTGTCTCGGACTCGCGCGGCGCCGTCCACAACCCGAACGGCATCGACGTGCCTGCTGCCGTCGCGCACAAGCAGGAGAGAGGCACGCTGCTCGATCTCGCGAACGCCGAGCAGATGACCAACGAGGAGCTGCTCGAGCTCCCCTGCGACATTCTCGCTCCGTGCGGGCTCGAGCAGGTCATCACCGAGGACAACGCCTCGCGCGTGCAGGCCAAGATCATCTGCGAGGGAGCGAACGGCCCGGTGACCCCCACCGCGGACGCCGTGCTCGAGGACAAGGGCGTGCTGATCCTCCCGGACATCCTCGCGAACGCGGGCGGCGTCGTCGTCTCCTACTTCGAATGGGTACAGGGCCTGCAGGAGTACTTCTGGCGCGAGGACGAAGTCAACGCGAAGCTCCACGACATCGTCGCGCGCGCGTTCCAGGAGGCGTGGCAGACGAAGGAGCGGCACGACACGAGCTTGCGCATGGCCTCCTACGGGCTGGCGGTGCAGCGCGTGGCCGAGGCGACCACCACGCGGGGCCTGTACCCGTAGAGCTCGTTTCATCATGATTGCCCGACATGGCCGAACGTCGTGAAACGAGCTCCAAAAAGCGCGTCGCCTTCTACACCGCAGCGGGCTGCGGTCTCTGTTCGCGCGCTCTCGAGGTCGTCCACGAGGTTCGGGCGAGCACGGGATTCGAGCTCGAGATCGTCTCGATCGACAGCGATCCGGATCTGGAGGCGCGGTACCGCGAGCATCTCCCGGTGGTCGAGATCGACGGGCAGCGCGCATTCACGCACTTCGTCGAGCCGGCGGCATTGCGAGCGCGGTTGGCAGCCTGACCTTCTCCCGGTGCGACCTGCGCCGGCCTCCTGGCGGTATCGTGACGATTTGTTACAAGCCGAGTGGAGAGGGGACGCGTGGCCGAGCGCCTGACAGTCGGAGTGGCCGCCCGCCTGAGCAGGTACCTGCAGGTGCTGAGCCAGGCGCGGAAGATGGGCAAGGAGCGGATCTCGTCCCAGGAGATCTCCGAGTACACGAACATCAACGCGACCCAGATCCGGCGCGATCTCTCTGCGTTCGGCAGGTTCGGAAAGCGCGGCGTCGGCTATCGCACGGAGGCGCTGCTCGAAGAGATCCGCAAGATCCTGAGGACGCAGGGGCAGCACAACATCGCGCTCGCGGGAGCGGGCCGCCTCGGGAGTGCGATCGCCAGCTCGCCGATCTTCGCGGAGCACGGCATAACGGTGGCGGCCATCTTCGAGAGCGATCCCGACAAGATCGGGGAGCGGGTCGGCGACATGACCGTCAACTCGATCGACGACGTGGCGGACATCTGCCGTGAGCGGAACATTATCGTGGGCGTGATCGCGGTTCCGGCCGAGACCGCCCAGGACGCGGCAGACGCGCTCATCGGTGCGGGCGTGAAGATCATCTTCAACTACTCCGAGGCCCTCCTCGACGTCCCGGCGGACGTCAACGTGCACACGTCGAATCCCGCCGGCGATCTCCTCTACGCGCTCTACTTCCATCTCACCTGAGATCGTTCGGGCAGGCAGCGACCATGCCTTGTGACACTGTGTCACAAGGCGATCTCGCGACGTTCGGAGGCTCGCTTTGAGGATCCTGCTCTGGCACGGGTACCTGCTCGGCGGCACGGGGTCGAACGTCTACACGCGGCAGCTCGCCCGAGAGTGGGCGCGTGCCGGGCACGACATCACCGTCTTCAGCCAGGAGCCCCGTCCCGAGCTCTACGACCTCGGTGGCGCTGAGGTGATTCGGCCGGACGTCGGCGGGTTTCTCCCCGTCTTCGTCCTCGACCGCTACGCGGGCTACGAGGTCAAGCTCCTGCAGGACTGCACTCGAGCTGAGCTCGACCGCTGGGTCGAGGCGAATGCCGCGGCGGTTCGCGCGCGGCTTCCCGCCGATCTCGTCTTCTGCAACCACGTCCTCCTGGGCGGGCCGGTAGGAGCAGCGACGGGCGCGCGTTATGCGGTCAAGGCCCACGGCTCGGAGCTCGAGTACTCGATGCGTGGGCGTCCAGCGCTCGGGGCGTGGGGGAGAGAGGCGCTCGACGACGCTCGAGCCGTGTTCGTCGGCTCGGCGCACATCAGGGACGTGGTCGAGGAGGTGTGCGGACGAGTCGAGCGCGTCCACGAGGTTCCGCCGGGTGTCGACGTAAGCGAGTGGCATCCGCGGCCGCGAGAGGAGGCGCTCGCCGCCCTGCTGGCCGAGACCCGGAGCGATCCGCCGAATCCAGCGAGCGCGAACGAGCGCCTACCGGACGAGGGAAACGCGGAGCGGCTGGCGGCATTCCTCGGCGGAGAGCGGCCCACGGTCGTGTACTTCGGGAAGCTGCTGCGGAACAAGGGCGTCCACGTCCTGCTCGAAGCGCTTCGTGGGATCGACGCACGGACAGTCGTCGTCGGTTTCGGGGACTACCGCACGGAGCTCGAGGCGCTCGCCGGGCACGAGCGCGTCCTCTTCACCGGGCCGCTCGAGCACCGCCACCTCGTCCACCTGCTGGCGCTCGCCGACGCGTGCGTCGTGCCCTCGATCTTCCCCGAGGCGTTCGGCATGGTCGCGGCCGAGGCGGCGGCCACGGGCTGCCCGCCGCTCGTCGCACGGCATTCCGGCCTCGCGGAGGTCGCCGAAGGGCTCGAGGCCGAGTATCCACCGGAGCTTCGACATCTCGTGTCGTTCGGGACGGGAGACGCCGATGAGTTGCGCGCGAAGCTCCGCGAGCTTCTTGCGCTTTCGCCGGCCAGGCGAGCGGCGATCTCGGAAGCTGCACGGCGCGCCGTCGTCGAGCGTTGGAGCTGGGCGAGCGTTGCGGAGCGACTCCTCGATCCAGTGAGGAACTGAAGTCGGCTCGTCGGCAGGCTTGTCGAACGCCCTCCTGCTCGTCATGATCGAGCGGCGATGGTGCGATTGCCGACAAGGCCAATCGTCACCGCGATAGCCGTGGGCATCGGCGCGCTCCTGGTCACGGGTGCGATCGTTGGTGTGCTTGTCGCCCGTGAGGAGGACACCGCGCCGTCCGGCGACCTCATCGCCTACAGCTGCAAGGAGCCGAAGAACGACTGGTACGCAATCTGCATGATGAAAAGCGACGGCACCGAGAAGCAGAGGCTGACGTCGCGACTCACCACGACCGACCCAGCCTGGTCCCCAGACGGTAGACGGATCGCGTTCACGCGAAACGAAGATGTGGGCGAGTCCACGACGTTCACCGACGACGACGTCTTCGTCATGGACGCTGACGGTGACGACGTGACTCAGCTCACTCCGGAGACGGACGGGCAGATGTCCGGCCAGCCGGCCTGGTCTCCCGACGGCGAGAACATCGTCTTCATGCGAGGGATGTCCGTGCACAGCGCGGTGCCGTCGAGGTTCGGCGACCTCTACGTGATGCGAACCGACGGGAGCGAGGTGCGTCGGGTCACGACAGGCCCGGCCACCGCGCCTACCTGGTCGCCGGACGGTCGCGAGATCGCCTTCACCCGCGGCGACAACCTGAGCTCGTTCACGCGCGCGAACATGGACATCTACGCCGTCGACTCAGCGGGAGGCGTGCCTCGACGGTTGACGCGCACGGCCCACATCTTCGAGACGACTCCTGCCTGGTCGCCTGACGGTTCGCAAGTCGCCTTTGCGCGCTGGACGAACCAGACGCAGTTCGACGGGAAGGAAGCGATCTACGTCATGGCTCGCGACGGTAGCGGCGAGAGGCTCGTGCTCAGACACCGGCACTTCGCCGGCGGACCGGAGAGCCTGGCGTGGAGCGCCGACGGGCGGACGATCGCGTTCGAAACCTCTCCCACACCCGAATGTGCGGCCATTCACTTGGTCGACGTCGCCAGTGCCCGCGTCCGGCCGCTGACCTCGTGTACCAAGAAGCGGGACTCGGCGCTTGCACCCTCCTGGCAACCGGCCAGTCGCTGAAGCCGCCGCCAACGCTTTCACTACTGTAGTGCGCCGATGGGCGACGAGCACCGACTCTCCGTGGATGAACTGGTAGCGCGGTCGCGAGCGGAATTCGAGTCTGCGACGGACTTCACGGTCGCGGTCGAGGAGGAGTTCGCGCTCGTGGATCCGGGCACACTCGACCTCACGAACCGCTTCGAGGACGTGAAGGCCGCCGCGACGGGCACCTCACTCGAGGAGCACCTCGTGGGTGAGCTGATCGCATCGGAGGTCGAGGTTCGGACCGGGCGGTGCGAGACCTTCGGCGACGTTCCCGGAGTGATGGCGGAGCGCCGCTCGCAGCTGCAGGCGCTGGTCGAACCGATGGGGCTCCTGCTCGGAGCGACAGGCACTCATCCCTGGGCGGACTGGAAGGACCAGCGCATCCTCGACACGCCCCACTACCGCCGGAACGACGAGCTGCTGCGCTACGTCGTCTGGCGCAACAACACGTTCGGTCTGCACGTCCACGTCGCGATCAACGGCCCCGATCGGGCGATCGCGGTCGCGAGCGCGCTGCGCAACTTCCTTCCCGAGCTTCTCGCGCTCTCGTGCAGCTCGCCGTTCGTGGAGAACGTCAACACCGGGCTGCATTCCGCGCGGACGCAGATCTTCACGCGCTTCTTTCCCCGCTGTGGCGTCCCCGACGCGTTCGCGTCCTGGGACGAGTACGAGGGCTTCGTCCGCTTCCTCTACGAGACCGGCTCGATCACCGAGAACACGCAGATCTGGTGGAGCGTCCGGCCGCACATGGCCTTCCCGACCGTGGAGATCAGGATCTGCGACGGTCAGCCCGAGCTTTCGGAGGCGCAGTCGCTTGCAGCCTTCGCTGCCTCGCTCACTGCGCGCATCGCCCGCGCCCACGACGAAGGCGAGCCCGTGGAGCCGCTCCCGCACCGGCTGATCGAGGAGAACTTCTGGCGCGCGCTTCGCTACGGCCTTCCCGGGGAGCTCATCGATTTCGCCCGCGGCGAGGCGATACCCGCGCGACAGCGGATCGAGGAGCTGTTCGAGTGGGTGCTACCCGTCGCCGAGGAGATCGGCGCCGCTCCGTATCTCGCGGTTCCCGAGCGCAATGCTGCGGAGCGGCAGATCGAACGGTTCGAGGAGGGCGCGTCGCTCGAGGAGATCTACGCCGAGCAGGTCTCGGCGACGGAGAAGATCGGTGGCTGAGGGCGACACTCCGACCGAGGAGGAGCTGCTCGCGGCGCTCGACCGGATCGGCGTCGCCGACGTTCTCGTCCAGGCGCTGGCGACGACCGCCTCGATCGGCTTTCGCCGGGTGTCGTCAGAGGCTTGCGATCTTCCGCAGGCTCGCCTTGCGATCGAAGCCCTCCGTGCACTCGACCCGGTGCTGCGTGAAGCCGGAGTCGACGAGGCCGTCGTCCGCGACCTCGAGCAGGCGCGCGCGAATCTCCAGCTCGCGTATGCGAAGGCGGTCGCTGAAGCAGAACCGACGTCCTCCGGTGATGGGGTCTGACTTCAGTCAGACCCCGGCCTGAGGGGGTTGTCGCGTGCCGAAGCCCACGATCGGGGTCAGGCTGAAGCCTGACCCCAGGCCACTCTTCGGCTGCTTGTGATAGATAATCGACCGCGCCGGGGCCACTCGGCGCTCAGTTTGTGACGGGCCCAGAACCGGAGGATCGATGGACTTCTTCGTAGACCATGCCGTCGGGTTCGCGCTTGCGTGCGCGGTCCTCGCCGTGCTGTATGGCATCTATCTGACCTGGTGGCTGCTCAGGCAGCCGGCGGGCAACGAGCTCATGCAGGAGATCGCGCACGCGATCCAGGAGGGCGCGGCGGCGTATCTGCGCAAGCAGTACACCGCCATCGCCGTCGTCGCGATCGTGCCGTTCTTCCTGCTCGGCTTCTACGCTGAGCTCGGCTGGGGGACGGCATTCGGCTTCCTGATCGGCGCGGTCTTCTCGGGCGCGGCCGGGTTCATCGGCATGAACGTCGCCGTGCGCTCGAACGTCCGCACGGCAGAGGCCGCGCGCGAGGGCCTCCAGCCCGCGTTCAAGGTCGCCTTCCGCGCCGGCTCGGTGACCGGGCTCCTCGTGGTGGGCCTGGGTCTGCTCGGCGTGGCGGGCTACTACTGGGTGCTGACCGACTGGATCGGGAACAGCCCCGAATCCGCGGTCGACGACCTGATCGGCCTTGCCTTCGGTGGCTCGCTGATCTCCGTCTTCGCCCGGCTGGGCGGCGGCATCTACACGAAGGCCGCGGACGTCGGCGCCGACCTGGTCGGCAAGATCGAGGCGGGCATCCCCGAGGACGATCCGCGAAACCCGGCCGTCATCGCGGACAACGTCGGGGACAACGTCGGCGACTGCGCCGGCATGGCAGCAGACCTGTTCGAGACCTACGCGGTCACCGCGGTCGCGGTGATGCTCCTGGGAATCAGCTTCGAGGAGACGAGCCTCTGGCTCTACCCGCTGGCGCTCGGCGGCATCTCGATCATCGCGTCGATCGTCGGGACGTTCTTCACCCACGTGTCGAGCGGGCCGAACGCGATCATCAACGCGCTCTATCGCAGCGTGCTCATCGCGACGGTGCTCTCGGCGCTCGGCTTCATCCCCGTCACCCTGGTCTACGACGGCGACGGCTTCAGCTTCTGGAACCTGTACGGCGCCGCGCTGATCGGCCTCGCAGTCACCTTCCTGCTCGTGGCCATCACGGAGTACTACACGGGCACCCGCTGGCCTCCGGTGAAGGAGATCGCGCGGGCGTCGCAGACGGGCCACGCCACGAACATCATCTCCGGCCTGGCGGTCGGGATGCAGGCGACGGCGCTCCCCGTGCTCGTCATCGCCGCCGGTGTCGTCGGGGCGTACTACGCGGCCGGTGAGGCGCTGTACGGGATCGGTGTCGCCGTCATGGCGCAGCTGTCTCTGACCGGGCTCATCGTCGCGCTCGACGCCTACGGTCCGGTCACCGACAACGCGGGCGGCATCGCCGAGATGGCCGACCTGCCCGAGTCCGTGCGCGGGATCACCGATCCGCTCGACGCCGTCGGCAACACGACGAAGGCGGTGACGAAGGGGTACGCAATCGGCTCCGCCGGACTCGCCGCGCTGATCCTCTTCAACGAGTACAGCCGCGGGCTCGCCGAGGAGGGGCTCACGATCAGCTTCTCCCTGAGCGATCCCTGGGTCATCGCCGGCCTGTTCGTCGGCGGGATGATGCCGTTCCTCTTCGCCTCGCTCGCGATGCAGGCGGTCGGACGGGTGGGAGGACAGGTCGTGGAGGAGGTCCGGCGCCAGTTCCGCGAGGACCCGGGCATCATGGACCGAACCTCGCGACCGGACTACTCGCGCGCGATCTCGATCGTCACCGGCTCCGCGCTCAGAGAGATGATGGTTCCGGCGCTGATTCCGATTGCGATCCCGATCGTGGTCGGGATCATCAAGCCCGAGATGCTCGGCGGTCTCCTGATCGGGACGATCGTGACGGGGATCTTCCTCGCGATCTCGATGACCTCGGGCGGCGGCGCCTGGGACAACGCGAAGAAGACGATCGAGGACGGGCTCTATGGCGGCAAGGGCTCGGACGCCCACGCTGCGGGGATCACGGGGGATACGGTCGGCGATCCGTACAAGGACACTGCGGGCCCCGCGATCAACCCGATGATCAAGATCGCGAACATCGTCGCAATCCTGCTCATCCCGGTCATCGCCTCGATCCACGGTTAGTGCGGAGCGGGGTCAGGCTGCAGCCTGACCCCGTGACCCCGGTTCTCAGGTCAGCGCTGTAGATTCCCGCGGTGCCCGGGCGTCGGCGAAGGCGCGAGATCGAGCTCGAGCGGGTGCTGGGCACGCCGGGCCTCTTCGCCACGGCCTACGGCAATGTCGGCTCGTCGATCTACTACGCGCTCGGCCTCACCGCGGCCTACGCACTCGGACTGACCCCGCTCGTGTTCGTGATCGCGGGCGTGATCTTCGCGGCGACGGCCGCGACCTACGCAGAAGGAACGGCGCGGTTCTCGGAGGCCGGCGGCTCCGCGAGCTTCGCGCGACATGCCTTCGACGAGCTCGTGAGCTTCATCGCGGCCTGGTCGCAGATGCTCGTGTACGTCGTCACCGTCGCCGTCTCGGCGTTCTTCGTCCCCCACTACCTTGCGATCTTCTGGGAGCCGTTGCGCACGAACCCCTGGGACATCGTGGGCGGAGTCATCGTGATCGTCGCCCTCGTAGCGCTCAACATCGTCGGAGTCCAGGAGGCCGCGAAGCTCTCGATCACGCTGGCCGTGGTCGACTTCGCGACCCAGGTTCTCCTCGTGATCATCGGCTTCGCGCTCGTGTTCAACGCGGACGTCTTGACGAGCAACGTCCACTGGGGAGTTGCTCCCACATGGGAGAATCTGGCGGTCGCCATCCCGGTGGCGATGCTCGCGTACACGGGGGTGGAGACCGTCTCGAACCTCGCGGAGGAGGCCCGCGACCCGGTTCGGACCGTGCCGAATGCCTACAAGGCCGTCGCGGGAGCGGTCTTCGCCATCTACTTCACCCTGCCGTTCGTCGCGCTCTCCGCGCTTCCGGTGGAGAGGATCGACGGCGAGCTGACGACGCGGCTCGCGCTCCCACCCGAGGAGGGCGGTTATGCGAACGACCCGATTCTCGGGGTCGTCCAGAACCTCGGGATCGACGAGGGCTGGACACTCGACGCGCTGGAGATCTACGTCGGCGTGCTCGCGGCGACGATCCTCTTCATCGCGACGAACGCCGGCGTGATCGGCGCGTCGCGAATCACGTACTCGATGGCCAGCTACCGTCAGCTGCCGGAGATCTTCCGGCGGCTGCATCCCCGCCTGAAGACGCCCTGGCTCTCCCTCGTCGTGTTCGCCGGGATC
>Ga0183260_10001594_pt1 | contig 18841 bp, 23 predicted proteins | sample AntDrymUQ4972206_2_FD_129768 | JGI IMG/M metagenome (GOLD analysis project Ga0183260, IMG submission 129768) | Polar desert sand microbial communities from Dry Valleys, Antarctica - metaG UQ497 (22.06) (version 2) (version 2) | ecosystem: Environmental > Terrestrial > Soil > Desert | place...
CCAGGGACCGCGGTTCGGGACGTTCGAGAGTGCCCGCCGAGGACTGCAGTTCGGTCTGCGGCTGCTCCGATGATGTCGGCACCCGACCCACGGTCGAGCCAGCGCGGTCTATGTCTCAAGTGGCCAAAGGTCTTAGTGCCGTGCCGTGCCGTGCCGGCCGCGCCGTTTCGGCGGGACCTTAGCCTGTTCCTCGCGGAGAAGACGGTCAAGAACTACGTCTCCGGTACTCGCCAAGCTGGGCATGCAGCGTCATACCCAGGCTGCGGTGTACGGCGCCGAAGTCCGTCGAACCTAGGAGTCTCAGACCAGTCGTAGTACCGACGTCCACTGGCGTTATGCGCCAGCAATCTGGGAGAACAGGACCATGCGTCATGCCCTCGCGCTCGCCACCGCCGCCATTGTCGCCGGCCTCCCGATCGCCGCCGCCGTCGCCGCCGGCTCCGGCGGCGACCAGCCGGGAGACTCCAGGCAGATCCTGCCGGAGGACACCCCCGCTCCTGCCGCGACGTCCACCTCGGCGCCAGCGGCCACCCCGGAGACGAGCGCCGCACCGACGACACCCGCCGCGCCGCCGCCGCCGCTTCCGGTCCCCGGCGGCGGAGATGACGACGACGATGACGACGACCGCGACGACGATGACGATGACGATGACGACCGGGACGACGACGATGACGACGAGGACCGCGACGACGATTGACCCCTCCGCCCGGCTGATTGACGCCGCCTGACCCGAAGCGGGACGCTCGCCGCACGCGCACCGAGGGAACCGCCATCGGTGGGCGCGAGGGCGGGAGACACGGGTGACCGAGGCTCGGCCGACGCTCAAGACCAGGATGTTCCGGCGTACTCCCCTGGAAGACGTCGGCGCCGCGCGCGGGCACGGCGACCTGAAGCGCTCCATCGGGCTGTTCCAGCTGACCATGTTCGGGTCGGCGCCACCATCGGCACCGGCATCTTTTTCGTCCTGACCACCGAGGTGCCCGAAGCCGGCCCGTCGGTGGTGTTCTCCTTCCTGCTCGCCGCGATCGTGGCCGGCCTGACGGCCCTGTGCTACGCCGAACTGGCCAGCGCCATCCCAGTCTCCGGCTCGTCGTACTCCTACGCCTACGCGACCCTGGGCGAGGTCGTCGCGATGGGCATCGCCGCCTGCCTGTTGCTGGAGTACGGCGTCTCCAGCGCCGCCGTGGCCGTGGGCTGGTCCCAGTACGTCAACCAGCTGCTGGACAACCTGTTCGGCATCAGCATCCCCGCCGTCCTGTCGAACTCACCCGAGGACGGCGGCTGGCTCAACCTGCCGGCCATGGTCCTGGTCCTGCTGTGCATGCTGCTGCTCATCCGCGGCACGAGTGAGTCCGCGCGCGCCAACTCGATCATGGTGCTGATCAAGATCGGCGTCCTCATCGTGTTCGTCGTCGTCGGCATCACCGGCTGGAGCACCGACAACCTGTCGGACTTCGCGCCGTTCGGTGCGGCGGGTGTCTGGGCGGCCACCGGCGGCATCTTCTTCTCCTTCATCGGACTGGACGCCGTGTCCACCGCGGGTGAGGAGGTCAAGGACCCGAAGAAGACGATGCCGCGGGCGATCGTGCTGGCCCTGCTCATCGTCTCGGTGGTCTACCTGTCGGTGGCGCTCGTTGCGGTCGGCGCGCAGCCGTGGCAGGACTTCGAGGGGCAGGAGGCCGGGCTCGCGCAAATCCTGCAGAACGTCGTCGGCTCGTCGTGGCCGGGCACCGTCATCGCGGCCGGGGCGATCATCTCCATCTTCTCGGTCACCCTGGTCACGCTGTACGGGCAGACCCGGATCCTGTTCGCGATGAGCCGCGACGGCATGCTGCCGCCGAGTCGATCGAGCGTTCCGCATCCTGCGCCGATGACCGGCAACGCGCATGGTCGCTGTCGATCCTGGCCCGCGCGCATTTGCTGCGCGCCGAGTACAGCCAGGCCGCTGCAGCCGTAGCCGGCTCGCTGGAGTTGATCGAGCGGCAGCGCTGGCTGGCGTTCCTGCCCTGGCCGCAGGCGTTGCGGGCCGAACTCGACCTCCTCGCCGGCGACATCGACACCGCTGCGGACCGGCTCGAGCGCGCGTGGGCGCTGGCGTGTCAGCTCGATGACCCCTGCTGGGAGGGGATGACCGCCCGGGGCCTCGGTCTGCTCAACGTCGCCCGCGGAGATCACGAGTCCGCCACGAGCTGGCTGGCCGAGGCCGCGGCCCGCAGCAACCGGGTGCCGGACCGCTACCAATGGGTGCACGGGTTCGTGCTGGACGCCCTGATCACGACCACGCTCGACGCCGACGACGAGGTACGGGCCGCGCCGCTCGTCACGACCCTCGGCGCGCTTGCCGCCCGCGGTCAGATGCGCGAACTCGTGGTCCGCGCGCACCTGCACCGGCACCGGCTCGGGGATTCGACGGCGCTGGCGGCGGCCCGGCTGCTCGCCGTCGACGTCGACAACCCCGCCCTGGGCGATCTGCTGGGCGGGGTTCGACCGGCCGGACAGCGCGCGTGACGTCGGACTGGCGACTTGTCGACGAAGGTTGGGGCCGCCGGGCCGTCGACTTCGCGACGTTGAGCGAGCCGAGCAACTGCCGGGAGTACGTCGCCGTGCACCACCGGCTCGGAGTCGGCGCCGGCGACCGGTTGCTGGACATGGCTTGCGGCTCCGGGCTGGCCGTGGAGCTCGCGCAGCTGCGTGGCGCGGCGTGCGCGGGCCTCGACGCCTCGCCGCGGCTGGTCACCGTCGCGCGGGACCGCTGTCCGGACGCGGACCTCCGGGTCGGCGACATGCACGCGTTGCCCTGGGCGGACGGCGCGTTCGACGTGGTGACCAGCTTCCGCGGGATCTGGGGTACGACGCCAGCTGCGTTGGCCGAGGTACGACGCGTCCTGGTGCCGGGTGGCCGACTCGGCCTGACGGTCTGGGGCCACATCAAAGCCTCGGCTGGGGCCTGGGCACTGGCGCCGTTCCGGATGGCGGCGGCCGCTCAGGTGTCGAACCAGGGGGTCATGGTGTCGCTCGGACGGCCCGGAACGGGCGAGGAGTTGTTGGCGGCGTACGGCTTCGTCGATGTCCAGTGCATCGAGGTGCCGTTCGTCTGGGAGTTCGCCGATCCGGAGTTGTACGCGCGCACGCTGGCCTCGACGGGGCCGGCGTACGAGGCGATCCAGAACGTCGGTGAGGTTGCCTTCCTGACGGCGGCGACAGCGCTGGCCCGGGATCGCCTTCGGGCCGGGCTGCCGCTACGCGCGCCCATCAACGTGGTGGGCTACCTTGCCCGCACGCCGCTGCTCGGATCGGAGCCGACATGACCGCGCCCGGTTTCCTCGACGTCCCCGAGCACACCAGCGAGGCGCAGCAGCTGTTCGACGACGACCTCGACGAGGTCGGGTTCGTCATGAACGTGTCCCGGCTATGGGCCTACCAGCCGGCCACCATGGCCGGGCTCTTCGACCTGATCCGGACGCAGATCGGCGTCCTCGACCTCGACGTCAGGCAGCGCGGCATCGTGATCGCCGCGTGCGCCTCGACCCTGGGGGACTCGTACTGTGCGCTGGCCTGGGGTGCGAAGCTGGCCGAGGCGGCCGACGAGCCCACCGCTTCCGGCGTACTGCGGGGCACCGACGCCGGTCTCAGCGACCGAGAGCGGGCGATGGCCGGCTGGGCGCGCGCGGTTGCCCGAGACCCCAACGCCACCACGGCGGCCGACGTACAGGCGCTTCGGGACGCCGGCTTCGGTGACGAGCAGATCTTCGCGATCACCGTGTTCGTCGCGCTGCGGCTCGCCTTCTCGACGGTGAACGACGCCCTCGGCGCGTTGCCGGACGCGCAGTTCCGGACGCTCGTGCCGGCCGGGGTCATCGACGCGATCACCTACGGCCGGCCGATAGATCATTTCGCAATGTAGTAGCATCCGACCATGTTGACCGTCCCGGAAGCGGCAAGGAAGGTTGGTCGAAACGCGGAGACGGTACGGCGGTGGATCCGAACCGGCCGACTCCCCGCGCAGCGCGCGGGAACTCAGCACCTGATCGACGAGAAGCTGTTGGACGACCTGGTCGGTTCGGACCGCTCGCCGCTGCCCAGGTCCTGGGCAACCTTCGACGACGGCAGCGCGCAGCCGGACTGGGAGTCCATCGTCCGGGATCAGCGGCGTGGCCACTGAACTCGTCATCGACTCGACGGTCGCCATCCGCGCCACCGGGTCGAGCGCCGCCCGCGCGGCGTTGACGCCGTACCGCCTGGTAGCTCCTCCGTTGCTGTGGTCTGAGGTCACCTCGGCGATAAGCGAAGCGGTCTGGCGCAAGCAGCTGACGCGGGACGCCGCAGACGGGCTGCTGCGGGTCTTCGACGGGATGCAGATTTCCCGGCTGCGCCCGGCCGGGCTCTACAAGGCCGCGTGGACTATCGCCCGGGAACTCGGCTGGGCAAAGACGTACGACGCCGAGTTCCTGGCGTTGGCCAGACTGCGTGGCTGCCAGACGGTGACCACCGACGAACGCCTGCTCCGAGGCGGTGCCCGGACCGGCCTGGTGGTCTCGGTCGGAGCCTTGGCGGTCCCGACGTGATCTACTCCCCCGACTCCGGGTAGCGGCCGCCGGCCGGGATCGTCGTCCGGGCCGCCACCTCGCACGTCTTGCCGACGAGGGTGATGTCGCCGTCGCCGCCGATCCGCGAGTCGGCACCGATCTTCGCCGCGGTGTCCACCACGCAACGTTGGACGATGGCGCCGGAGCACACCACGACACCGTGCAGCAGCACCGAGTCGCGCACCGTCGCCCCGTCTTCGATGCGAACGTCGGGCGACAGCACCGAGTTGGACACCGAACCGGTCACCACAGAACCCGACGACAGCAGGACGTTGTCCACGGCGGCGCCCGGCGACACCCAGGCGGCGGCGTACTTGCCCCCCTGGGTCTGGATCGGCCAGTCGCGCTGGTCGAGGTTGATCGGGGGATCGTCGGCGAGCAGGTCCATGTGCGACTCCCAGTACGCCGCCACCGTGCCGACGTCGCGCCAGTAGTCCTCGAAGCGGTGCTCGCGCGCTTCGCCGGCCTCGACCAGGCGCGGCAGCAGGTGGCTGCCGAGATCCTCCAGGCCGTCGTCACCGACCGCCTCGGCCAGTTCGTCGAGCAGGTCCAGCGCCCGATCGGGGGTGAAGACGAACACTTCGTTGGTCACCAGGTCACTGGCGGGCTCGTCCGGCTTGTACGCGTAGTCGGTGACCGCCCCGTCCGAGGAGACCTGGACGACGCCGTACCGTCCGGCATCCTCCTTCGAGACCCGCACGGTCACCATCGTCACCGCTGCGCCACTGGCCAGGTGTTGCTCGGCCACCTCGCGGTAGTCCAGCTTGTAGACCGCGTCCGCGCTGACCACTACCAACGCCTCCGGGCCGAATTCGCGGATCAGCGGCGCCTGCCGCCACAGCGCGTCGGCGGTCCCCTCGTGCCAGCCGCCACGCTCGTCGCCCTGGTGCGGGTGCAGGACGAGCAGGCCGCCGGTGGTCCGGTCGAGATCCCACGGCCGGCCGTTGGCCAGGTGGTCGGACAGCACTCCAGGGTTGTGCTGCTGCACGACCCAGACGTCGGCGATGCCGGCCCGCAGGCAGTTCGACAGCGGGAAGTCGATCAGCCGGTACATCCCGCCGTACGGCACCGCCGGCTTGGCCCGATCTTCGGTCAGCGACTCCAGCCGGCTGCCCGCGCCGCCGGCCAGGATGAGGACGAGGATCTTGGTGACGGCCACCGCGCCAGGTTAGGGGTCTACCGCGAGGGTCGCAGGACGAAGACACCCCAGCCGAAGTAGCGCCGCTGGTACTCCAGGTGGGTGCGCCGTCCCTCCTCGAAGAACTCCTGTACGGCGGCGCGCCGTGGATCGTCGGGATTGTCCCGAAGCCACGTCGACAACGCCCACCACTGGGCGGCGGCGTACCGGTCCCAGCTGTCACCGTCGGCCAGCACCATCTCCACCACCTCGGTCCCGGCGGCCGCGAGCCGGTCGGCCGTGCCGACCAGCGACGCGAAGTCCTCCACTCCGAGGCCCATCGCCGCGTACGCCTCCTCCGGTGGCGGATCGCTCCAGTACGGCTCGCCGACGAGCAACAACCCGCCGGGTCGGACCGCCGGCAGCATCAGGGCCACCGTGCCGGTGATACCGCCGCCGATCCAGGTCGCGCCGAGGCAGGACATGACGTCGTACGACGCCGGCTCCGCGACGTGCTCGCCCGCGTCGCCGTGTTCGAAGGACACCCGGTCGGCGACGGCGAGTTCCTCGGCCCGCGCTCGGGCCGCGGCGAGGAACACCTCGCTGATGTCCACCCCATGCCCGGTCGTGCCGAACTCCTGCGCCCAGCGGCAGAGCATCTCGCCTTTGCCGCAGGCCAGGTCGAGGATCCTGGTCCCGCTGGTCACGTGGGCGGCTCGGCCCACGGCCATCAGCTTGTCGTCGGTGAACGGGTTGATGATCCGGTGGTCGGCCTCGGCGATCTCGTGCAACTGCAGGTAGCTGAAGGGTTCCACGCCGGCCAGCCTGCCCGTGCCGGCACGCGGCCGCGACCGAGTTCCGGCCTACCCTCGGCCGGGTGAGCCTCCGGTCGCTGTCGCCCGCCCGCCGGCGGCTGGTCGTGATGCTGCTCGCTGTCGTCGTGGTCGTCGCCCTGGTCGTGGGCGGCGGGTTCGCCGTACGAGCGCTGACCGACGGCGCGACACCGGTGGCGCAGGATCGGCCGGGACCGGTCCTGCTGGTACCCGGCTACGGCGGGTCGACCAGCGCCCTCGAGGTGCTCGCCGCCGCGCTGCGTTCGGATGGCCGGGATGCTGTGGTGGTGGCGCTCGCAGGCGACGGGACCGGCGACCTGCGCGCGCAGGCCGAGGTCCTCGCCGTCGCCGCTGAGGCTGCGCTGTCGCGGACCGGCGCGGAGTCGGTCGACGTCGTGGGGTACTCCGCGGGCGGCGTCGTGACCAGGCTGTGGCTCCGGGAGTACGGAGGGGCGGCGCAGGCTCGGCGCGTGGTCACCCTGGGTTCGCCGCACCATGGGACGACCATCGCCGGACTGGCCGAGTCGGTCGTGCCGGACCAGTGCCCGGAGGCCTGTCGGCAACTGGTTCCCGACAGCGACCTGCTGCGCGCGCTGAACGCGGGCGACGAGACGCCGGACGGACCGGCGTACGTGTCGATCTGGACGACGCAGGACGAGACGGTGACCCCGCCGGACTCCTCCCGGCTCGAGGGCGCGCTCAACCTCGTCGTCCAGGACATCTGCGCCGGCGCGGCGGTGACCCACGGGGAGCTGCCCACCGACCCACTCGTCGGCGCGATGGTGGCGCTGCAGCTCGGGGCCGGGCCGGTAACAGATCTCGACGCCAGCGACTGCCAGCGCCTCAGCTGAAGCTGTCCGAGCCGGTCCGACGGGACCGAGCCGTCTGCGCGGTGAACAGGTAGAACGCCAGCACCAACCAGCCGGCCCCCACGGCGGCCTCCAGCGACAGTTCGGCCAGCCAGGGTTCGTCGGCCAGGGCGCTGCGCACGGCGAGCAAGCCGTGGGTGGCCGGCAACACCGACCCGATCACGTCCAGCACCGGCAGGGTCCCGCGGGGGATGAACGCTCCCGAGCAGAGGATGACCAGGTACATCGCGGCGTTGTAGATGGCCACCTCGGCGCGCTTCCCGACGCAGAACGAGGCGGTGGCCAGCCCCATCGCCGACATCGTCAACGCGATGACCAGGTACATCGGCAGCAGCGGGACCAACTCCAGCATCGTCCGCCACTGCCCACTCAGCAGCCCGGCGGCGACGAACGCGACGAGCATCTCCACGACGGACATCGCGAGCTGCGCTACCCCGCGGCCGAAGAACACCAACGTCGGAGGGGTCAACCCCACGAGCAGGCGTGAGTACGTGCCGGCGTACTTGTCGTCCACCGGTACGTCGGACATTCCGGCCAGGCCGCCCAAGGTGAGCACCGTGGCGACCGCGCCGACGTAGGCGAACCGGGCGCCCTCGTCGCCGGCGGCCACGAAGCCGAGCAGCACCCAGAACACGGTCTGGAAGATCAGCCGCGGCCAGATCGCCGCGAGCACGATCCGCGGCGGGTTGTCCGCGCGGTACTGCACGAACCCGAAGCGGACGATCCGGCCGGCCCGCCACCAGCGCTCGGCCGCGTAGTCAGGTGAGGTCAAGGGTCCCCTCCCGCCGCGACCGGTCGACGATGCCGCCGAACAGGCCGATGCCGGCCGCGGCGTAACCCACGGTCAGGACCACGGCATACCCCAGCGCAGCGAGGTTCGGCGAACCGGCCGCGCTGGTGATGAGGTACTCCTGCAGCCAGCGCAGGCTGATCAGCGCGGACACCCAGGTCAGGGGTGTCGGGAGGATCTCCGGCGGGATGAGCATGCCGCCGAGCAGGATGACCGGGAAGGTCAGGAAGGCCGTGACCTGGGGGCCGTACCGGGTGAGAACGAACACCGAGCCGATCAGCAGCCCGACCGCCGAACCGGAAGCCAGCAGGACGGCGAAGCCGAGCAGCAGCCAGCCGGGATTGGCCAGCGATACCGGTTGGCGTAACGCCACCAGCGTGACGGCCAAGGTGGCGAGCGCCCAGACGGTCGAGAGCAGGGAGGCACCCAACCCCTTGCCGAGCACGATGAGCCGCGCGTCGACCAAGCCGGCCAGGGCGCGGGCCAGGGTTCCCATCGCACGTTCCCGGCGGAGCACGCTGGCCGAGCCCCACGCGGTGGCCGACCACGACACCGACAGCGCTACACCGACGGCAACCCGCGTGCCGGCCTCGGCCGAGCGGTCTGCCGAGGGCAGCAGCGCGACGAGCAAGAACACGATCGGCTGGAAGATCGTGACGCCGATGATGATCCAGGCGGTCCGGATCTCGGCCATCTGCAGCCGGGCACAGACCAGCATGACCTCGGCGCCGCGCAGGACGCGACGGCCTTGATCGGTCACGGACGCCGCGCCGAGAGCGTGGCGAAGGCCTCCTCGAGCCGCGCCGGGCGTACGTCGATGTCCTGGATCTGCACGTCGTCGACGAGCCGGCCCAGCGCGCCGAACAGGTCTCCGCTCCACTCGCGAAGCTTGAGCACCAGCGTGGACAGCTCCCCCTCGTGCGTATGCCGGTCCACGGCCGCACCGGCTGGCAGCGAGCGGGCCAGGTCGAGCGCACCGCGGTAGGTCAGGGTGACCACGGCGGCGTACCCGGCGAGTCCGGCGAACTTCCGCAGCGGGAGGTCGGCGGTGACCCGCCCCTGGTCCAGCATCACCACCCGATCGGCCAGCCGTTCGACGTCCAGCAGCAGGTGGCTGGTCAGCAGGATGCTCGTGCCCTCGCGGCGCAGCTGGTGGATGGTTTCGCGTAGCCGATCGGCCTCCAGCGGGTCGAGGCCGACGGTGGGTTCGTCCAGGAGCAGCACCTGCGGCCGCGACAGCAGGCCGATCGCGACGTGCAGGCGCTGGCGCATCCCCTTGGAGTACGTCTCCACCCGCCGGTCGGCCGCGTCGGCGAGATTCACCTGGTCGAGCATCAGCGGGATCCGCTCCCGCAGGTCGCGCCGGGAGACGCCGGCCAGCATGCCGAAGAACGCCAGGTTCTCCCGGCCACTGATCCGGTTGTAGAGGCCGCGGTCGCCACCGAGGATGACGCTCATCGAGGTCCGGACGCCGCGGGTGTCGGCGACGACGTCGTATCCCATCACCCGGGCTGCCCCGCTGCTCGGCAGTAGCAGGGTGGCCAGAATCTTCGTCAGCGTCGTCTTGCCGGCTCCGTTGACACCGAGCAGGCCGACGACTTCGCCGAGTCCCACGACGAAGGACACGTCCTCGAGGGCCTGCAGTTGCTTACCGCCCGAGATGGGAAAGGTGCGGCCGACCGCCTCGACCTCGACCGCGTGCTCCATCGCCACCCCCGCAAGGGCACGTTAGTCGACGCGCCGCAGGCAAGGTCAGCTCGTGATGTCCTTGGTGGTGAAGTTCGCCCAGGCCGCACCGAGAAAGACGACGACGTACACCGCCTGCAGGCCGATGCCGCGCACGATGTCCCGCCAGAAGATCGGGTCGCGGAACAGGTCCACGAACGCCAGCCAGTAGCGGGTGGGCAGGTAGGGCTGCAAGGTCTGCGCCGCATCCAACGTCAAGAGCAGGGACGAGGCGATGAGGAACGCCAACGCGCCCAACGCCGCCGCCAGCGGCGAATCGGTCATCGTCGACAGCAGCAGGGCGATCGCCGCGACGCCCAGCATCGACAGCGTGATGTAGCCGATCGCGAGCAACGTCCGTACCGCCACCTGAGCCGGGGTCAGCACCGTGCCCGACACGCTGGCCGCCAGCGCCTGGTCGCCGAGCAGCACGGAGCCGACGACGTAAGCCACCGCCGCGACCACGACCACCGCGAGCAGGACGAACGCGATCACCGCGACCAGCTTGGCCACCAGCAGCCGGGTCCGGCTGACCGGGCGCACGAGCAGGTAGCGCAGCGTCCCCTGTTGCGCCTCCCCCGCCACCGAGTCCCCGGCCACGACGGCCACGGCCACCGGCAGGAACAGCGGCAGGATGATCGCCAAGGCGGCCAACGGGAACAGCGTCCCGTCGGCCAGTACGGCGGACAGGAACGCCGGACCGCTTCCCGGTCGCGGCCCGAGGTCGGTCAGCGCGAGAAGCACGGCGACCAGCGTCGGCAGCGCGTTGAGCAGCAGGATCGTCACCCAGGTCCGCGGCCGCCGCAGCGTCTTGACCAGCTCGGTCCGGATCATGCCGCCTCGCCGAAGGCAAGTGGCTCGGCGGTCCGGATCACGACACCCCGACCTGGTGGTCCGGGTGCTCCGTGGCGGCGAGGACGACCTGCTCCAGCGTCCGCCGTTCCGGACCGAGTTCCCGGACCCGCACGCCGTCCGCGACGAGCAAGGCGTTCAGGGCCGCCGGGTCCGCGCCACGCACGATCAGCCGCTCGCCCTCGCGGTGCTCGACCCGCCCGTCCAGCAGCACGTGTGCCCGCTCGTAGTCCGGGGTGTGTACGACGGTGCGCCCGGTCGGCCGCTGCAGCGAGGCCAGCGAGTCCTGCAGCACGAGCCGTCCCCGGTCGAGCACACCGACGCGGGTGCACAGTTGCTCGACCTCGGCCAGCAGGTGACTGGACAGGAACACCGTCGTACCGCGACGGTGCAACCCCTGAATCAGCTCGCGGATCTCCCGGATCCCTTGCGGGTCGAGGCCATTCGTCGGCTCGTCGAGCACCAGCAGCTCCGGCTGGCGAAGCAGGGCCGCGGCCAGGCCGAGCCGTTGGCGCATGCCGAGCGAGTACGCCTTGACCGGGCGCCGACCGACCGCGGCCAGCCCGACCTGTTCCAACACCGCATCGATCCGCGTCGACCGGGTCCGCCGTGTGCCGCCGGTCCCGCTGGAGTCCAGCAACGCGAGGTTCGCCCGGCCGGACAGGTGCCCGTACGCCGCCGGCCCCTCGACGAGCGCGCCCACTCGAGGCAGGACGGCGCGACCCGCCCGGGGCATCCGCCGGCCGAGCAGATCGACCGACCCGCTGGTGGCCAGGACCAGGCCCAGCACCATCCGCACCGTCGTCGTCTTGCCGGACCCGTTCGCGCCGAGGAAGCCGTAGATGTCGCCCGGTTGCACGTCCAGGCTGACCCCGTCGACAGCGAGGATCCCGCCGTACCGCTTGGTCAGCTGTGTTGTGGTGATCACCGGTCGGGCACCGGGATCTGCCGTACCTCCGCTGCCGCGGCAGCCAGGGTCGCCGCATCGACCGTCCCGGCGATCAACCAGCTGCTGTGTTCCCGGCTGCCCGGGGTCAGCAGGAGGCCGATCGGCCCGGCCGAGACGTAGACGCCGTTCTCGTCGATCACGGCACCGGGCGTCCCCTCGAGCTGGTCACGCAGCGGTCGCGACAGGTCGTCCCAGACCGCGGCGGCGGTCAGCAGGGTGACACCGCGTCCGTACTGACCGAGCGATCCGATGCTGACCAGCCCGCTGCGCCGAGCCAACCCGGCCAGCTCGTCCGGCGTGACCGCGGGCGCGAACTGGTTGGCCGCCTCCGCGACGTCGATCACCTCGGTGAAGCTGAGATCGACCCCCGGCGGCGTGACGAACCAGGTCGCCTCGGGGTCCGGTGCGCCCGGCGTGAACTCCAGGAACCGGCTGCGCACCGCGGCGACGGTCGCGCCCGCCCCGTAGACCTCGACCTTCAGCGGGACCCCGGTGGACGGGTCCACCCACACGTCGACCCGATCGATCGTGGTGCGCTCGTCAGACGGGACCAGCCGCAGCCCGAGGGCGTCCCGGCCGGCGATCCGTTCCGCGGGCAGCCGGCTGACCTCCTCGTCGACGGCCTCGGAGAGCAATCGCTGGCCCAGGGCAGAGGGCAGCAGGTCAGCGGCCCGCGGCAGGCGCACGACCGGGTCGGCGGCGAGCGTGGCGCTGGAGTCCTCGTAGTTCCACAGCACGCTGGCGCCGGAGCGGTGGAACACGCCGGTCTCACCCGTCGCGGTCAGCTCGTCGACCCGCCAGTCGTCGGGTCCCGCCCACCAGGCGCGCAGCCGCGAACGTTCCCCGAACAGGTCGACGAGATCGGTGAAGTCCTGGGTCACCGGGAGGACGAGACCACCCACGGTTTCGGCGTACCCGGTGAACGCCACTTCGTCCGACGATCGCACGGAGGCCAGCAACTCCGACGCGGTGACGTCGGACTCGGTGGCCGGCAACGCGGCGAGGACCGGCGGGATGCTGCCCAGCAGGAGTACGCCGAGGGCGACGACGAGCCAGCGCTGCCAGCCCTTCACCCTCGTACGCCGTACGCCACGTCTCACCGTACGTCGGGAGACCCCCGGTGGTTCAGGCTCGGAGCAACCCGTCGGAGATGATCTTGCGCTGGATCTCCGACGTGCCCTCGAAGATCGTGGTCAGCCGGGCGTCGCGCCAGTAGCGCTCGACGGCGTACTCGGTCGTGTAACCGTTGCCGCCGAAGATCTGCAGGGCCTGGCTGGTCACCCGTTCGGCGGTTTCCGAGGCCACCAGCTTGGCCTGCGCGGCATCGACGTCGGCCGGTTCGTCGGCGTCGACCAGCCAGGCCGCGTGGTACCAGAGCTGCCGGGCCGCCTCCACCTCGGCGGCCATCGTCGCGAGCATGAACCGGATGGCCTGCTGCCCGGCGATGGGCTGGCCGAACTGGATCCGCGCCTGGGCGTACGCCGTCGCGTCCTCGAGGGCGCCGCGGGCCACGCCGACAGCGCGGGCCGCGGTCTGCACCCGCGCGACGTTCAGCCAGCGCAGGCTCTCCTTGAACCCCTGGCCCTCGTCCTGCCCGGTGTCCTGCAGTGCGTCGGCCGGCAGCCGCAGCCCATCGAGCTCCAATTGCCACGTGGTGAGGCCGAAGTAACCGATCTTGTCGATCACCGTGCCCGTGATGCCGCGCGGGAACGCGTCGCGCTCCTTCTCGACGAGGAAGATCTCCAGCCCGTCGGCGCGGCGGTCGCCCGAAGGCTCGCGGGTCCGGGCCATCAGGTGGATGAAGTCGGCCGCCTTGGCGTTGCCGACCCAGCGCTTCGTGCCGGTCACGACCCACTCGTCGCCGTCCCGTACGGCGGCGCAGTCGACGTTCGCCAGGTCCGAACCGGCCTGCGGTTCGGAGAAGGCGATCGCGCCGATCCAAAAGCCGGAAGCGCTGCGACGCAACAGCTCTGCCCGACGATCGGGGTCGGCCGAGGCGCAGCCGGTGGCGTTGCCACGCGCGATGATGCTGCCCACGCTCAGCCAGGCGCGAGCGAGTTCCTCGGAGACCAGGCAGTACTCGAAGACCCCGAGCCCCAGCCCGCCGTACTCCTCCTCGATCAGGATGCCGAAGTAGCCGAGGTCGGCGATGCGCTCCTGCAGCGCGCGCGGGATGTCCTCGCGCTTGGGGTCCAGCTCGTTGGCGACCGGCAGCACCTCGTCCATCGCGAAGGTGCGCGCCGCGTCCTGCAGCGCACGGCGTTCGGCGGTGAGATAGGCGCTCGCGGTCGGCGCCAGCGTGACCACGCCGTCGAGGTTGTGCTTCGTCCAGACGGCCACGTCCGGACCCTAGCTGCGGATGAGCCCACCCCCCGCTCGGACGGCGTAGCGCAGGTAGACCACGCCGTTGCCGAAGCGCCGCTGCTCCACCAGGTCCAGCCGGATCCGGACGTCGGCGGGGAAGAACGGTGTGCCGCCGCCGACTACGACCGGCATGAGGAACTGGCGGAACTCGCCGACCAGCCCGGCCCGGATCGCGACCGCGGCCAGCTCCGCCCCGGCGATCGAGACGTCGCGGTCTGCGGCGGCCAGGAGTTCCCGGACCGCCTCTGGATCGAAGTCCCGCTCAAGGCGCGTCCTGGCGGTCGACGCCGCGTCCAGCGTCCTGGAGTACACGACCTTGTCAGCGGCCTGCCAGATGCCGGTGAAGTCGCGGATGTGGTCGGGCTGGTCCGGCTCGGTGTGCGCGGTCTCCCAGTAGCGCATGACCTCGTACAGGCGTCGCCCGTACAGGTACGTCCCGACCGGCCGTTCGAGATCGTTCACGAAACGGTGAACCTCCTCGTCCGGCTCGGCCCAGTCGAAGCTGCCGTTCGCGTCGGCGAGGTAGCCGTCCAGCGAGGTGATCCCCGTGTAGATCAACGTGGCCATGCCCCACGCTAGCCAGGGCCGGACGCCGGCGGACGCTCACTAGGGTCAGCGATGTGGTCCGTGCCCCCGCCGGCGAGTCCCGGCTCGCCGACCCGCAGTACCGGCTGACCGGCGCGCGCTTCGAGCAGGCGGTCCGCGTCGCCGGCTACCGCCGGGTAGTGGTCGAGCTGGACGAAACAACTCCATCGCCTCGCCCGACACGCTGCACCCCCACCCCACCGACGTCGCACGAAAGGTCAACGGATGAGCGAGACGACGCACCTGATCGGTCTTCTGCTGGGGACCGAGGAGGACTGGCCGACGGCGTTCGAGTCCATCGTGCGTCGGCTCGGGCCGGTGACGGACTCCACCGAGACCGCGCATCGGTACGACGTCGAGCGGGTCACCGTGGAGCCGTTCAACCTGCGTCAGAAGCCGCGCTACGACCTGGTCATCGACCGGCTGGCGTACTGGTACTACCACCCGCGCGAGTGGTTGAAGAAGGCAGCGCTGATGGACGACCTCTACCTGCTGAACAGCCCGTTCACGTTCCAGAGCATGGAGAAGCACGCGGCGTACTGCGCCATGATGCGGTTGGGCCTCAAGGTGCCCGAGACGGTACTGGTGCCCTACAAGAATCCACCCGACCACGCGAAGTACGCCTTCACCGCCCAGCGCTACAACCGGCCCTTCGACCTCGATGCGGTCGCCGAGAGCATCGGCTACCCGATGTTCATGAAGCCCTACGACGGCGGGGCCTGGGTCGGGGTCACCCAGATCCGCAACCCAGCCGAACTGCACCGCGCGTACGACGAGTCCGGCCAGCGGCTCATGCACCTGCAGAAGGCCGTGTCCGGCTTCGACGTCTTCGCCCGCAGCCTGTCGATCGGCGCGGAGACCATGGTCATGAAGTTCGACCCCGACCAGCCGATGCACGCCCGCTACTCGGTCACCCACAACTTCCTCGACGCCGAGGTGGGCGACGAGGTGGTGACGATCGGGCGGCTGGTCAACGCGTTCTTCCGCTGGGAGTTCAACTCGTGCGAGACGCTGATCAAGGACGGCGTGGTCGCGCCGATCGACTACGCGAACGCCTGCCCCGACGTGGCCATCACGAGCCTGCACTACTACTTCCCGTGGGCGATGAAGGCACTGGTCAAGTGGGCCGTCTTCTGCACGGTCACCGGCCGCAAGGCGCGCTACGACCTGGACACCCGACGCTACTTCGACGTGGCCGACCGCGACGACCTGTCCTACGAGGAGAAGATCTCGGCGTACCGGCAGCTCGCGGACAGCTACTTCGAAACCGAGCGGTACGCCGACTTCTGCGCCTCCCGGCTGGCCAACCTCGACGAGGTGGTCGTGGACTGGCTGGATTCTTTGGAGTTCGACCGGCTGCTGGTGGAGACGGTGCAGACGACGTTCCCGGCGCACGAGCACGACCACTTCGTCGCGCACTACCGCGGCCTGCTGGCCGCGTCGGCCAAGGACGCCCGCACCGCGTTGGGCTGACGGCGTCTCAGAAGGAGTCACCCGTGTCCCCAGCGGGCCGCTACCCTCCGCGGGTCGAGAGGCAAGCCGGTGACGGACAGCACGAACGGGCATCAACCCGAGGCACCCACGCCGACCAGCGTGCGCCGGATGGACGGGGCCGAGGCAGCCGAACTGGCCGGGCTCGCCACGGTCTTCGAGGACCTGCAGTTCGTGCTGCGCTGTTGTGAGCACCTCGTGACCGCGCTGAACGCCCCGGTCACCGGTCCGGTGCAGGTGCAGACCGACACCGCGCTGGTCGAGGCGCTGTGGACCGGCGCCCTGATCGGGTACGTGCGCTGCTTCTCCGGACAGACCAAGCTCTTGACCGACGCCGACCTGAACGACCTCGAGCTGGAGGGCGACGTGCAGGAGCTGCACGCCGCGCTGAAGAAGCTGCGCGACGCCTTCGCCTCACGGCACGTCAACCCGCGTGAGTCCTTCACGATCGGCGTCGCACAAGGCTCGGACGGCCGCGCGACCGGTGTCGCCGTGACCTCGACACCGACGCCCCCCGTCGATGACGCCACGGTGCGCCTGCTCGGGCGGATCGCCTACGCGCTGTCCGCGCTGGTGGATGCCCGGATGCAGCGGGTTCAGAACGCCGTACTCGGCGTGGCTGCAGCCATGACCCCGGACCAGCTTGGCCGACTGCCGCTGGTGCACCTGACGTCCGACGCATAGCGCCGTCCCGGATCGTGGCTTGACAATAGATCACCGCGGGTTGCATGGTTAGTTACATGACCAGTGAACCAGTGAACCGCTGATGGAGGACGGCCGGCCGATCTTCCTCCAGATCGCGGAGCTGATCGAGAATTCGATCATCGACGGTTCGCTCGGCGAGGAGCACCAGGTGCCCTCGACCAACGAGCTGGCCGCCTTCCACCGGATCAACCCCGCCACGGCGGCGAAGGGCATCAACCAGCTCGTCGCCGAGGGCACCCTTTACAAGAAACGAGGCATCGGAATGTTCGTGTCAGCGGGCGCGGCGGCCCAGCTGCGGGACCGACGACGGCAGCAGTTCGCGGCGTCGTACGTCGAACCGCTGTTGGCTGAGGCGCGCAAGCTCGGGCTCGGCGCCAGCGAGGTCAAGGCGATGATCGACACGCATGCGGAGGTCCGGGCATGACTGCGGCGATCAGCGTGGCCAACCTGACCAAGCGATACGGCGACGTACTGGCTCTGGACCAGGTCAGCTTCGACGTGGCCGAGAACACCGTGTCCGGGCTGCTGGGCCGCAATGGCGCGGGCAAGACCACCGTGATGCAGATCCTCACCGGACAGAACTGGCAGACCAGCGGCGACGTCGCGATCTTCGGCCGGCCGCCGTTCGAGAACGAGGCAGTGCTGCGCGACGTCTGCTTCGTGAAGGAGAGCCAGCGCTACCCCGACGTGTCGGTGCGGGTCGTGCTCAGGGCCGCCGCGCGGTGTACGCGCAGTGGGACCGGGCGCTGGCCGACGAGCTGCTCGCGGAGTTCGCGCTGCCGTTGCGGCGCAACGTGAAGAAGTTGTCCCGCGGCATGCTGTCGGCCGTCGGCATCGTCGTCGGTCTGGCCTCGCGGGCCCGGCTGACCCTCTTCGACGAGCCGTACCTCGGCCTGGACGCGGTGGCCCGGCAGCTGTTCTACGACCGGCTGCTGGCCGACGTCGCCGAGCATCCGCGCACCGTGCTGCTGTCCACGCACATCATCGACGAGGTCAGCGATCTGCTGGAGCACGTCGTGCTCATCGACCGCGGGCGCATCCTGCTCGCCGGGTCGGCCGACGACCTGCGCGGACGCGCGATCACGGTGACCGGCCCGACCGCAGCGGTCGACCGGTTCGCGGCGCCGCACGACGAACTGCACCGCGAGCAGCTCGGCGGGGTGAGCCGGGTGATGGTCGCCGGCGCACTGACCAAGGCAGATCACGCGATGGCCGGCGCCCTCGGCCTGGACGTCGACGCGGTGTCTCTACGACAGCTCGTGGTCCGGACGACCACGCGGCGGAAGGAGAACGCAAGATGAACCGGACCTTGGCGGTCCTGCGAATCTGCGCGGTCAACTGGCCGGCCGCGGTGGCCTGGCCCTGGGGCATCCTGGGCTCGGCGTTCGCCATCAACCTGGCCATCTTCGCCGTGGCCGCCGAGTCGGACTCGGGAGAAAGCACCACCGGTGGCCTGCTGTCGATCTACATCGTGGTCGCGGTCTTCTTCCTGCAGCTGTTCACCCAGTTCCTGCCCTTCTTGCTCGGCCTCGGCGTGACCCGCAAGCGCTTCTTCACCACCGTCGCGCTGGCCGCCGTCCTGCAGGCCCTCACCTACGGCATCGTCTTGACCGCGCTGGAGCGCCTGGAGAACGCCACCGACGGTTGGGGCCTGGACCTCCGCTTCTTCGGCGTCCCGTTCCTCACCGTCGGCAACCCGCTGCTGCAGACCCTGGTGTACGCCGGACCGTTCCTGCTCATGGCCTTCGCCGGCGCGCTGATCGGCGTCACGTACACGCGCTGCGGCCAGCGCGGGCTGTACGTCCTGACTCTGGGCGCGGTGCTCGTCGTCGGCGGCGCGGTGTTCCTACTCGCCTGGCAGGACGGCTGGCCTGCGTTCGGTCGGTGGTTCGCCGACAGCTCGGCCCTGGCGCTGTTCAGCGGCTGGCCGGTGCTGGCCGCGGCCGCGCTGGCCGTGGTGAGCTTCGGGATCGTC
>Ga0183260_10001595_pt1 | contig 18840 bp, 15 predicted proteins | sample AntDrymUQ4972206_2_FD_129768 | JGI IMG/M metagenome (GOLD analysis project Ga0183260, IMG submission 129768) | Polar desert sand microbial communities from Dry Valleys, Antarctica - metaG UQ497 (22.06) (version 2) (version 2) | ecosystem: Environmental > Terrestrial > Soil > Desert | place...
CGACCACGTCGCGGGGGACGGGCCCGTCGGTGGTGATGGCCATCGTGGCCAGGCGGCCCTCCTGGCGCGCCTGGTCGTCGGGCTCGCGGCCGACCGCCGCCGATACCACGTTGACGCCCCGAGCCCCGAGGATCGTGCCGACCTTCCCGATCATGCCCGGCTGATCGACGTAGCGGACCAGCGTCACGTAGGGGTCGATCTGGAGGTTGAAGCGCTGGCCCCACGCCTCGAGCAGGTGCGGGCGGTTGCGGCGCCCCAGGCACGTGCCGACGACCCGGACGCGCTCATCGCCGCAGACGACGGACACCCCCACGAGGTCGGTGAAGTCGCGGGCGAGCGGCTCCTTGGTCTCGGACACCGTGATCCCCCGCTCCTCGGCGAGCGAAGGGGCGTTGACGAGGTTGACCTCCTCCTCGGTGTGCCCGGCCAGGATTCCCTCGAGCACCGAGAGGGTGAGCAGCCTCGCGTCGCGCTCGGCGATGCGCCCCAGGAGGTCCACCTCGACCCGGTCGATCGACGAGCCCTCCGCCAGGGTCATCGCGATCCGTCCGAGCTGCCGGCACAGCGGCAGGTAGGGGCCCAGCGCCTCCATGTCCTCGGCCGCGACCGCGGGGATGTTGACCGCGGTGGAGACCACCCCACCAGTGAGCGCCGCCACGACTTGCTCGGCCGTCTGGATGCCGGCGCGGTCCTGGGCCTCGGTGGTCGAGGCGCCGAGGTGCGGGGTGACCACGACGTTGGGATAGCCGAAGAGCGGATGATCGGTGATCGGCTCCTGTTGAAAGACGTCCAGCGCGGCGCCGGCGACCTTCCCGGAGTCCAGAGCGTCCTTGAGGGCGTCATCGACCAGCAGCTCGCCGCGGGCGCAGTTGACGATCCGAACGCCGTCGCGCATCTGGGCGAAGGCCTCGGCGTCCAGCCAGCCGCGGGTCTCGGGCGTCTTGGGCAGGTGGAGGGTGATGAAGTCGGCGCGCGCGTAGAGGTCGGCTGAGCTTGCGGCCTGCTCGACGCCCATCTCGCGGAAGCGCTCCGCCGAGACGAACTTGTCGAAGGCGAGCACCCGCATCCCGAAGCCGTTGGCTCGGCTGGCCACGAGCTGCCCTATGCGGCCGAAGCCCAGGACGCCGAGGGTCTTCTCGTAGAGCTCGGCTCCGCCGAACTTCGAGCGCTCCCACTTCCCCGCGCTCAGGGAGGCGTGCGCCTGAGGAACATTGCGCGCGAGCGCGAGCATGAGCGCCATGGTGTGCTCGGCGGCCGCCACGATGTTCGACTGGGGCGCGTTGGCGACGATGATTCCGCGCTTGGTCGCCTCCGCCACGTCGACGTTGTCGACGCCGATCCCCGCGCGGCCGATCACCCGCAAATTGGTGGCGCGCCTGATGAGGTCGGCGGTCAGCTGGGTGGCCGACCGGATCAGGATGCCGTGGTAGGGGGAGATGCGCTCGGCGAGCCCCTCCTCGGGCCAGTCGGTGCCGAGGTCGACCGCGAAGCCGGCGTCGCGAAGGAGCTCGACGCCCGAGTCGGCGATCTTCTCCTTGACGAGGATGCGGACGGCGCCGTCGGCGATCACGCGCTCGCGGCAGCGGGAACGCCCGCTTCGAGGACGACGCCCCAAGCGCCGTCGGCGATCACGCGCTCGCCGCGGCGGGAACACCCGCGTCGAGGAAGACGCGCTGGGCGGCGCCGACCCCCGCCCCCAGCTCGACGTCGACGCCGAGCTGGGAGAGCACCATCTCGAGCGCCGCGAGCGTGGTGATGATGTCGTAGGCCCCGAAGTAGCCGCAGTGGGCGATGCGAAGGATGCGGCCCTTGAGGTGCTCCTGGCCGCCGTTGGCAGTGATCTTGTGGACGTCGCTCAGCAGCTTGGGCACCTGGCCGCCGTCGATGATGCCGGCCCGCCCACCCAGCTCCACGGCGGTGACGACGGTGGCGCGCTCGTCGGGATCCCCGTAGAGGTCGAGGCCGATGGCCCGGATCCCGGCGCGCGTAGCGCGCGCGAGCAGGTCGTGCCGGGCGAGGACGTTCTCGAGGCCCTCCTCCTCGATGAGGTCGAGAGCGACGTCGAGCCCCCGGACGAGGGTCACCGGCGGCGTGAACGGGCTCGAGCCCTTCGCCTGGGCGGAGCGGGTCTTGGCCCAGTCGAAGTAGTAGCGCGGGCCGGGCTGGGCGGCGGCGTACTCGAAGGCACGCTCGGAGACGCTCGCGAAGGCGAGGCCGGGCGGGCACATGAGCGCCTTCTGGGAGCCCGCGACGACAACGTCGATCCCCCACTGGTCCTGGCGAAGCTCCGCCGCCCCGAGGCCCGAGATCGCGTCCACGGCGAGGATGACGTCGTGCCGGCGGGTGACCTCAGCGATGGCCTCCACGTCGTGGACCACGCCCGTGGATGTTTCCGACAGGGTCGCGAAGGCGACGCGAACGTCGGGGTTCTCGTCGAGCAGGCGGTCGATGTCGGCGGGGTCGAGGCGCATCCCCCAGCCCGGCTCGTGCCTGACGGTGCGCGCACCGTAGGCGTCGCACAGCTCGATCCAGCGCTCGCCGAACTTGCCCGTGGCGCACGCGAGAGCGGGCTGCCCGGGCGAGACGAGGTTGGCCACCGCCGACTCCATCGCGCCCGAGCCGCTGGCGGCGAACATGATCACGTCGTTGGCGGTCTGGAAGACGGCCGGCAGGCGCCGCAAAACCCGCTCGTGGATGGCGTCGAAGGCCGGCGAGCGGTGGTAGGTCACCGGCTCGGCCATGGCGTTCATGACGGCGGGCGGGACCGGGGTCGGCCCCGCCGTCATGAGGTACTCCTTGACGTAGGGATCGGGGGCGGCCACGGAGCGTGCAGGGTAGCGAAGGCGTCTGCGCCCGAAGGGGCGCCGGCTCAGCCCCGTTGGCGCCGGTCCCACTCGCGCTGGAGCTCGTCGCGCAGCTCCTCGCTGAAGATGAACCCCAGCGCCCAGGCCAGGATTGCAAGACCACCGATGATCGTTCCGATGACGCCGAGCAGCATCCCCGCCTGCGCCATCCCGCGCCGGGCGGTCGTCTCCCCCCGGTCCACTCGGCGCATGCCCGTCACCCCGAGCATCCACGCGAGAATGGAGCACGGCAGGTTGAGGATGAACACCAGCCCGAAGCCCGAGACGACGAAGAGGACCAGGCCGGCGATACCGAGGCTGAGCGCCGCGACAGCGTGCCCGTTGCCTGGCGCGGTGGGGGCACCGTGGGTCGCGCGGGTCTGGGAGTACGCCGCCGCAGGCTCCAAGCTCATCCGGGGCTCGTCTTGCCGCCACCAGTCGGCGCCGGGCGGGGCGGGGGGCTCGATGCCGGTCGGGACCTCGGTCGCGGCGGCTGGGGCGCTGAGAGTGGGCGGCGCCTCCGCTGGCGGCGCCTCGTCCACGCTGTGCCACTGCCGGGGCGGCTCTGCGCCGGGGGCGCGCGGCGGGAGCCACTCCTGGCGGCCGGCCTGCTCGTTCATCGGAGGATTCTCGCAAGCCGTGCGGGCGGGCGGAGTGGCGGCTCGGCGCGGCCGAGAGCCCCGCTCAGCGCGGCGCAATCGCGACTCAGAACTCTGTGTCGATCCAGCTCATCATCTTGCGCAGCTCGCGGCCTTCGCGCTCGATCTGGTGATCGGCCTGCTCGGAGCGCATGCGCTGGAAGCTCTCCTGGCCCGCCCGGTTCTCGCCGATCCACTCGCGGGCAAATTCCCCGGACTGGATCTCGGCGAGGATCTTGCGCATCTCCTGCTTGGTCGTGTCGGATATGACTCGCTTGCCACGAGTCAGATCGCCGTACTCGGCGGTGTTGGAGATCGAGTAGCGCATCCCGCTGATGCCCTTCTCGTACATGAGGTCGACGATCAGCTTGAGCTCGTGCAGGCACTCGAAGTAAGCCAGCCGCGAGTCATAGCCCGCCTCGACGAGCGTCTCATAGCCGGCGCGTACGAGCTCGGTGACCCCCCCGCACAGGACCGCCTGCTCACCGAAGAGGTCGGTCTCGGTCTCCTCGCGAAAGCTGGTCTCGATGACCCCGCCGCGGGTGGCGCCAATCCCCTTCGCGTAGGCCAGCGCGACGTCCTTTGCGCTGCCGCTCGCGTCCTGGTGGACGGCGAGCAGTCCGGGGACGCCGTGGCCCTCGACGAACTGGCGGCGGACGAGGTGGCCGGGGCCCTTGGGCGCGACCATCGCGACGTCCACCTCGCCGGGCGGGACGACCTGGTCGTAGTGGATCGAGAAGCCGTGGGCGAACATCAGGAGGTTGCCGGCGGCGATCCCGTCGGCGATCTCCTCCTCCCACACCTGCGCCTGCTTCTCGTCGGGCAGGAGGACCATGATGACGTCGCCGCGGCTCGCCGCGTCGGCGATCGCCAGCACCTCGAGGCCCTGCTCGCGCGCCTTGTCGACCGAGCTCGAGTCCGGCCGCAAGCCGACGACGACGTCGACGCCCGAGTCCTTGAGGTTGAGCGCGTGGGCGTGGCCTTGGGAGCCGAACCCGAGGATCGCAACGGTCTTTGCGTCGAGGAGCCCGAGGTCAGCGTCGTCGTCGTAGAACATGGCGCGGGAACCTAGCAGGGGTCCTGTGAGGCGCCAGGGCCTGTGGCGGTCGGGCTCTGGGCGCGAGGCGAACGGCGGGCGACGAGGAGGTCATGTCGATAGAAGTGGTGTAGCGGAGTTCGCGGAGATTCCGGGGTCGTGAGCGGCGCCGGTCATCGCGGGCTCCGAGACTCGTCGGTCGAGTCCAATCGATCGATGAAGGGGGAGCACCACGATGACCGACGGGCAGAGCATGACGACGCAGGAGCTGGTTCGCAGGACGCTGCTCGATGAGCACGGCGATTTCCTCAGGGAGGCGGTGGCGATGGTCGCCGCGCAGCTGATGGAGGCGGAGGTCACGGCGCAGATTGGCGCGGGGCGGGGCGAGGTGTCGGCGCAGCGGGTGACGCATCGCAACGGCTACCGGCCGCGGGGGTGGGAGACCAGGGTGGGTGAGATCGAGTTGCAGATCCCCAAGAAGCGCTCAGGCGAGTCGTACTTTCCGTCGTTCTTAGAGCCCCGGCGGCGCTGTGAGCGGGCGATCGTCGCGGTCGTGATGGAGGCCTATGTCAACGGCGTGTCGACTAGGAAGGTCGACCGGCTGGTCGAGCAGATGGGCATCCATGGGATGACCAAGGACCGCGTCTCGGCGTTGTGTCGATCACTGGACGACCAGGTCGAGGCGTTCCGCTGCCGGCCGCTTGAGGGAGCGCACCCGTATCTGTGGCTAGACGCCAAGGTCGTCCGGGTGCGTGACCGCGGCCACGTCTACCCCAAGGCGCTGGTGATCGCCTACTCGGTGCATGAGAGCGGGCGGCGAGAGGTGATCGGCCTGGATATCGGCGAGATCGAGACCGAGGCGTTCTGGGTCGCGTTCCTGCGCTCGCTGCGCGAGCGCGGCCTGAGCGGCGTGCGGCTGTGTGTCTCTGACGAGCACCTCGGACTGAAGAACGCGATCGCCAGGGTGCTCGCGTGCCCGTGGCAGCGCTGCACGGTGCATTTCGTCAGAGACATGCTGCGCCACTGCCGCCCTTCGCAGCGCGGGATGGTCTCGGCGGCGATGCGGGAGGTCTTCAACGCCGAGGGCCACGGGCAGGCCAAGGACCGCTGCGGCGAGGTGATCGAGCGGCTGAGCGCGCCGGCGCCGAAGGTCTCAGAGCTGCTCGAGCAGGCCGAGGAGGACCTCCTTGGCTTCTACGCCTTCCCGGGGGCGCACTGGTCCAAGCTGCGCTCCACCAACCCGCTAGAGCGCGTCAACCGCGAGATCGGCCGGCGCGCCGACGTGGTCGGGATCTTCCCCAACGACCGCAGCGCGATCCGCCTCGCCGGCGCGCTGCTGATCGAGCAAAACGACGAGTGGCTCGTCAGCCGCCGCTACCTATCTGAGGAATCGCTCGCGCTAGTGCTCGTCGAGCCTACCGACCACGCCGACGAGGAGGTGGTCGCCGAGCTCCAAGCCGTCTGAAAGCGCCCACGCGCCCCTCGCGCGGGCGCGCGCGAAAAGCTGTGGAAAACCTTCGGTTTCCCACAGCCACTACTACGGCAACCAACCAAACCGACGAGGTACACCACTTCAGACGACTTGACTGACGAGGAGGAGGAGGAGGAGGAGGAGGAGGGGCGGGGGCGGTGGGTCTGGGCCGAGCCTTCGCGTCGTTCGGCGCGCAGTTGGTTGACGAACTGCGCAGGATTTGTCGCGGCTTGCCGCATATCGGGCCAAAGTGCCCGTTTCGGCGCTAGGAAGAGGGCCCTCGGGCTTTCTGCGGCGCCTTAACCGCGGTAGGCGCGGTCGAGGCGCCGCAGAACGCCAAGGTCCCCGTCTCTCCCTTCCTTCGTTGACCCGAACCCGCGCCAGCGTCCGCAGCCTCATGGCCTCGCAGCACGGGCTCGTGACCTTCGCCCAGGCCCGCGCCGCCGGTATGAGCGCAGACCAAGTGCAGCGTCGCGCAGCCGCCGGCGCCTGGGAACGGGTCCACGTCGGCGTGTACCGCAGCGCCGAGCACCCGCCGACGTGGGAGAGCGGTCTTCTCGCCGCCACGCTCGCTCTGAGCCCAGGCGCCGCGGCCTCGCACCGCGCGGCCGTCGGCCTGTGGGGCCTGCACGGGTTCCGCGCGTCGATCGTCGAGGTGAGCCGGCCAGCGGCGGGCCGGGTCGCCTGCCCGGGCGTCATCGTCCACCGCGCCCCCGACCTGCGGCCGGCGCACGTGTGCCTGAAGCGTGGCGTTCCGGTGACGCGCCCCGCCCGAACGCTCGTCGACCTCGGAGCCGTCGCCTCCCCTTCCCTCGTCGCCAAGTGCATGGAAGAGTGGCTCGCCGACCGGGTCGTCGCCATCGGCTCCCTCCAAGACGCCGTCGCCGAGCACGCCGGCAAAGGCCGCCGGGGCGTCGGCGTGCTGCGCCGCCTGCTCGAGACTCGTGTCCTTGGCGATCTCCGAGCAGACAGCGGCGTCGAAGCCCTGCTCGCGCAGGTGCTCGCCCGTCACGGCGTCCCCGTCCCCGTCCTCCACCACGAAGTCCGCGTCGGACGAGGCACCGTGGCCGAGCTCGACTACGCCTACCCGCACGCTCGCGTCGCGCTCGAAGTCGACGGCTACGGCGTTCACCTGCGCTCGCGCGAGACCTTCGAGCACGACCGCGACCGGCAGAACGAGCTCGAGATCGCCGGCTGGCGCGTGCTGCGGTTCACCAGCCACGCCCTAAAGCACGAGCCGGCCCGCGTCGCCGGCCAAGTCGCCCGCATGCTCGATCCCGATCATGCCGCCTGACGCCCGGCTTTCTGCGGCTCAACCGCGGTAGGCGCGGTCGAGCCGACGCAGAAGGCCCGAGGGGGGTCGCCCTCTGTCCTTTCCTTCGTTGACCCGAGCCCGCGCCGGCGTCCGGCGGTCGAGCCGACGCAGAAGGCCCGAGCGGGGTCGCCTCTCTCTACCTTCCTTCGTTGACCCGAGCCCGCGCCGGCGTCCGGCGGTCGAGCCGCCGAAGAACACGCACGCAGGCCCGCTATGCGCTCGCGGTGGCGACCAGGGTACGCGCCGGCAGGACGTATTCGCCGTCGCGCTCGTAGGGCTCCAGGCGCCGCTCGACGCCCTCGCAGACGGATGCCCGCTCGGAGTCGGGGAGCGCCTCCATGGCATCGGCGAATGTCCGCGAGAGGTCGAGGGTCACAGTCCAGTAGTCCGCGGAGGAGGGGTAGCGCCGGTCGAAGGCGACGGCGTCGACCACGGCCTCGACGAAGCCGGCGCCGTCGAGCAGATCCTCGATGCGACCGGGTGGCGAGAGGGAGAACATGCCCGGCTGGCTGAGGTCGCGCGGCTCGGCGAGCCCACGCTCGACGAGCTCTGCGGTGGGCAGGGTCGCCCAGGGGTTGGCCTCGGGGGCGTCCCAGACGGCCAGGGCGACCCGACCGCCGGGGCACAGGACCCGCCGGGCCTCGCGCAGCGCGGTGTCGGGATCGGCGGTGAGCATGAACCCCCACCGGCACAGGACGGCGTTCACCGAAGCGGTCTCGAGGTCGAGCCACTCCATCTCGAGCGCGCGGAAGTCGATGTTGTCGACCCCGAGCTCTCGCGCGCGGCCGCGGGCGACGTCGAGCATCCCCTCGGCGAAGTCCGAGCAGATCAGCGTGCCCCCGGGCTCGATCAGCTCGGCGGCGAGCAGCCCGGTGTCGCCGGGTCCGGCCGCGAGCTCGAGCACGGTCTGGCCGGGCTCGGGCGCGATCACGTCGATGAGCCACTCCGAGACGGGCAGCGCGGCTCGCTGCAGGGTCTCGCGTCGCCGGGCCCAGCCGGCCGCAGAGCGCGACCACTCCTCTCGGGCCCCCTGCCGGTAGTGCTCGGCGTCCATCGAGCGCGTTGCTCTAGGAGGCGATGCGGAAGCGAACGAAGGCGGACTTGCGGGTCGCCACGCCCTTCGCGTTTACCGCCCGCGCGACGAGGAAGTAGTCGCCAGGCGCGATCTTCGCCCTGGCCGGCAGGACGATGGCTCCCGCAAAGGTGCGTCTTCCCTTCCCCACCCCGGAAAGGATAGGGCCTAGCGCAGCTCGTTTCGCCGGATCTTCCCCGACGGCGTCCGCGGGAGCGCGTCGGCGAAGCGAACCGCCTTGGGGACCTTGTATCCCGCGAGCCGCCGGGCGGCGTGCGTGCGCAGCTCCTCCTCGGTGGCCGCAGTGTGTGCACCGAGGACGACCGTCGCGGTCACCGCCTCCCCCCACTCGGGGTCTGGCGAGCCGTGCACGGCGGCCTCGGCGACCGCGGGATGGTCGAGGAGCGCCGCCTCGACCTCGGCCGGCGCGACGTTCTCCCCCCCGGTGACGATCGTGTCCGCCTTGCGGCCGATCACCACGAGGCGGCCCCGGTCGTCGAGGCGGCCGAGGTCGCCGGTGTACAGCCAGCCGTCGGCGCCGGTCGCCCCCGGCGCGACGGTTGGGCCGGCGACGAGGATCTCGTCGTCGCCGGCGATCTCCACGCGCGTGCAGAAGAGCGGATCTCCGCGGGTCGCGACCTGGGAGCAGGCCTCGGTCAGGCCGTAGGTCTCCGCGACTGGAACACCAGCCTCGCGCGCGCGGCACGCCAGGGACGGATCGAGCGCCGCGCCCCCGGTCAGCGCCCAGCGAAGCGTCGGCGCCGGGCGGGCGCCGGCGTCGAGCAGCCGCGCGACCATCGTCGGAACGAGCGAGACGACGGTGATCCGGTCCCGCGCGAGCGCGGCCGCCACCGCCCCCGCGTCGAAGTAGGGATGAAGGATCGCTGTCGTCCCCGTGATCGCGCTGCGAAGGAGAACCGACAGACCCCCGACATGGGTCAGCGGCAGCGGGCACAGCCATCGCTCCTCCTCGTCGAGGCCGAGCGCCACCGCCGAGCCCATCGCGCTCCACAGCAGGTTCCCGTATGTCAGCTCGACCGGCTTCGCCGCCGCCGCGGTTCCCGAGGTGTGCACAACGAGCGCCGGCGCGAAGAGGTCGTGGGTGGCGAGAGCGGCGGAGCCCGCTGCGCCGGCTCCGCCGGAGAGCGGCTCGTCGACCACGCACGCCGCGCTCGCCTCCTGCGCGCGCCGCTCGCCCTCCCCCAGGCGCAGGTCGATCGGCATCGCGACCGCGCCCATCCCCAGGCACGCGTGGAGGGCAACGACGAAGGCCTCGCCGGCCGGCAGCGCGATCGCCACACGATCTCCTCGCTGCACGCCGCGGTCGGCCAGCGCTCCGGCGGCGAGCACCACGCGGCGGTCGAGCTCTGCGTAGGACAGCGCGCCGTCGGGGGTCTCCAACGCCGCGCGCTCGGGGTGGGCGGAGGCCGCGCGCGATAGCCAGGCGGGCAGATCCATCCAGATAACGTAAGGCGCCGTGACCGTGGACTGGGAGGCGGCGGGTAACTATTCGGACATCCGTTACGAGAAGTCCGGGCCGCCCGTCCCCGGCATCGCGAAGATCACCATCGACCGGCCCGAGGTGCGCAACGCCTTCCGGCCCCAGACGGTCGTCGAGCTCTCGCGGGCCTTCGAGGCCGCCCGCGAGGACCGTGAGGTCGGCGTGATCGTCCTGACCGGCGAGGGTCCCGACGCCTTCTGCTCGGGCGGCGACCAGCGCGTGCGCGGCGACGCGGGCTACCTCGAGGACCCGGACTCCACCGACCGCGTCGGCCGCTTCCACGTGACCGATCTGCACGTGCAGATCCGCCGGCTGCCCAAGCCGGTCGTCGCCATGGTCGCCGGCTTTGCGATCGGCGGTGGGCACGTGCTCCACCTCGTCTGCGACCTGACCATCGCGGCCGACAACGCGCGCTTCGGCCAGGTCGGCCCGCGCGTGGGGTCCTTCGACGGAGGCTTCGGCGCGAGCATCCTGGCCGACCTCGTCGGACCCAAGAAGGCGAAGGAGATCTGGTTCCTGTGCCGCCGGTACGACGCCGCGCAGGCGCTCGAGATGGGCCTCGTGAACACCGTCGTGGCGCTCGAGCGCCTCGAGGAGGAAACGGTCGAGTGGTGCCGCGAGATGCTGGCGGTCTCGCCCTTCGCGCTTCGGCTTCTCAAGGCCTCCTTCCATGCGGGCGAGGACGGCTACGCGGGCCTCCAGCAGCTCGCCCACGACACCAACCTCCTCTTCTACGCCTCCGAGGAGGCGCAGGAAGGGCGCGACGCCTATGTGGGCAGGCGCACGCCGGACTTTTCCAGGTTCCCGAAACGGCCTTGACCCCCGAGCGGCGAGCACAAGCCCCGACCGGCAGGGCCGCGAGCGCGTGAGGCCAAGCACCGAGCAGCAGGGCCGCGAGCCGGTGAGCGCACGCGCCGAGCGGCACAGCCGCGAGCTGGGCGGCAGCATTCGCGTATGGATGATGGCCGCGCGCCCGCGGACGCTGCCCGCCGCGGTGGCGCCCGTGCTCGTCGGCACCGCTCTCGCGGCCCACGACGCCGACGTGAACTGGCTCGCGTTCGCCGCCGCGCTGGTCGGCGCGATCGCCATCCAGGTCGGGACGAATCTGTCGAACGACTACTCCGACGCTCGCCGGGGAGCCGACACCGAGGACCGGCTCGGGCCCGTGCGGGTGACCGCCGGGGGGCTGGTTCCGCCGCGACAGGTCCTGGTCGCGACGTGGGCATCCTTCGCGGTCGCCGTCCTGGTGGGCGTCTACCTGATCGCGATCGCGGGCTGGGTGCTCCTGGTGATCGGCGCCGCCTCCATCCTCGCCGGGGTGCTCTACACGGGGGGCCCGCGGCCCTACGGGTACGAAGGGCTCGGCGAGCTCTTCGTCTTTCTGTTCTTCGGGATCGTCGCGGTGACGGGGTCCTACTACGTCCAGGTCGAGGAGCTGCCCTGGGAGGCGCTCGCCCTTGCGGTGCCCGTCGGCCTGCTCGCCGCGGCGATCCTCATGGTCAACAACATCCGCGACATCGACACCGACCGGCGGGCGGGCAAGCGCACGCTCGTCGTGCGACTCGCCCGCAAGCGGGCGCGCGACCTCTTCGCGGCGGCCGTCTACCTCGCCTTCCTCTTCCCGCCGCTCATCTGGCTGCTCGGCGGCACCGGCTTGGAGGCGTGGCTGCTGGCGCCGTGGCTGGCCCTTCCGCTGGCCGCACCGATCGTCCGCACGGTGCGAAATCGCACCGACGGGGCCTCGCTCAACGATGCCCTCGGTCGCACGGGGCTTCTCCAGCTCGCCTTCTGCGTGCTGCTCTGCGCCGGGCTGCTGTTGAGTTGAGGCTCACGCTCGAGCCGCGCACGCTGCGCTTCCGAGAGCCGCTGACCACCGCATTTGGCACGCTGGAGCGGCGCGACGTCCTGCTCGTTGGGATCACCGACGGCGACGGCGTCACCGGCTGGGGCGAGGCGTCGCCGCTCGAGCCCTACGACGGCGTCTCGCTCGACGCCGTCGGCGACGCGCTGGAGGCCTACCGCCCCGTCCTCGAGCGGGCCGACCCGATGCTCCCCGGCGACCGGCTCGACGCCTGCCGTGCTGGCGCCGACCTTCCGCAGGCCCTCGCGGGGATCGACCTCGCCCTGTGGGACCTGCGCGGCCGGCGTGAGGGCCGCCCCGTCGCGGCGCTGCTCGCCCGCGACGCGGCGCGCGCGGTCGAGGTCAACGCGACAATCGGCGGGCTCGACCGCGCGGGCGCGGCGGCGCAGGCCTCCCGGGCGGCCCGCGCCGGCTACCGAGCGATCAAGGTGAAGGTCGGTGTAGGCGACGACGCCGGCCGAGTCGCTGCCGTGCGCGCCGCGGCCGGCCCCGAGATGGCCCTTCGCCTCGACGCCAACGGCGCCTGGCGCCCCCGCGAGGCGATCGCCGCGATCGGCACGCTCGCGGCGGCCGGGCTCGAGCTCGTCGAGGAGCCCTCCCGCGGGCTCGAGGCGATCCGCGAAGTGCGCGACCACGTCGCCGTGCGCATCGCGATGGACGAGACCGCGGCGATGCCGGGAGCGTTGATGTCCGGGGCCGCCGACGCCGTGTGCCTGAAGATCAGCCGCTCGGGAGGCATCTCCGCGCTGCTCGGCCACGCCGTGGCCGTGCGGACGACCGGCGCAGAGGCCTACCTCGCCTCGACCTTCGACGGCCCGCTCGGGATCGCGGCGGCCTTGCACGCCGCCGCGGCCCTGGCGCCGCTGCCGGCGTGCGGCCTGGCGACCCTCGGCCTCTTCGCCGACCTCGAGGACCCGTTCCCGCCGCACGAAGGCCGCATCGCGGTCCCCACTCGCCCCGGCTTGGGCGTCGATCCGTAGTGGCCGGCCGCGGCCGCAACGCAGCCCCCGCTGCCCGGACGTCGGGCCGCGCCGGGGCTCACGTCACCTCTCTCAGCTTGCCCGTCTGCACGTCGTAGACGAAGCCGCGCACGCTCTCCTTGCGCGGGACGAAGGGGCTGGCCTTGATGCGCTCGATGGACTGGCGGACGTCCTCCTCGAGGTCGTCGAAGGCCTCGGCCGACCACTGCGGCTTGATGCCGACCTCCTCCTCGATCGAGCGCCTGAAGTCCTCGTCGGTGAAGGTGAGCATGCCGCAGTCCGTGTGGTGGATGAGGATGATCTCCTCAGTGCCCAGCAGCCGCTGGGAGATCGCCAGCGAGCGGATCTCGTCGTCGGTGACTACGCCGCCGGCGTTGCGGATGACGTGCGCCTCACCCTCCTCGATGCCCAGCAGCTTGCTCGGCATCACCCGCGCGTCCATGCAGGCGACCACGGCGACCTTCTTCGAGGGCGGCAGGGGAAGGTCGCCCTTGTCGAAGCTCTCGGCGTAGCGCGCATTGTTGGCCAGGTACTCGTCGGTGACGCTCAATGGGCCTCCTGGGTCGGTGGGCGCGCGAGTCTAGAGAAGCACAGTCGGGTCTAGGCCCTTCAGCCGGGCGGCTACTGTCCCACCGTGCCGCGAGAGGACGCAGCGATACCCAAGGGGCGGTTGCGGCGAACGGCCAAGGTGACCTCGGTGATGGGGACCGAGAGCGCGCGCTACGCCGGCACCCGCGCGGCGAACGTCGCCCGCTCGAAGGAGAAGGCCGCGGCCAAGCTCGACGCGCGCCACCTCGAGGCGGCCGAGCGCATGGTCGACGCGCTGGGCTCGATGAAGGGCGCGGCGATGAAGGTCGGCCAGCTCGCCTCCTTCATCGACACCGACTTCCTGCCCGACGAGTACCGGGAGCTCTACCAGGACAAGCTCTCGGCCCTGCGCAGCTCGGCGCCCGCAATGCCGTGGGAGAAGGTGTCCGCTGTGCTCGAAGAGGAGTGGGCGCAGGACGTATCAGAGCTCTTCGCGGAGTTCGAGCACGAGGCGGCAGCAGCGGCGTCAATCGGCCAGGTCCACCGGGCCCGGCTGTGCGACGGGCGCCAAGTCGCGGTCAAGATTCAGTACCCGGGGGTCGCCGAGGCGCTGCGGGCCGATATGCGCAACGCGGGGATGATGCTGCGCTTCGCCAAGGCGCTCGTTCCCGGCCTCGACGCCAAGGCGGCGGCCGAGGAGCTCTCAGAGCGCGTGCTCGAGGAGCTCGACTACGAGTACGAGGCCCAGAACCAGCGCTCCTTCGCGCGCGCCTACCGGGGGCATCCCTTCGTCTACGTCCCCGACGTGGTCACAAGGCTCTCGACCGACCGGGTGCTGGTCAGCGAGTGGGTCGACGGCGCGGGCTTCGAGGAGGTCAAGGCTCTAGGCCAGGACGCGCGCGACCGCTTCGCCGAGATCGTCTTTCGCTTCTGCTTCGGGTCGATCTTCCACCTCCAGCACTTCAACGCCGACGCCCACCCGGGCAACTACCTGCTCATGGGCGACGGCAGGGTCGCCTTCCTGGACTTCGGGATGACCAAGCGCCTCGACAAGGAGCAGATCGAGCTCGAGATCGCAGCGCTCGACGCCGTCTTCGAGGACGACCCCGAGCGCCTCCGGATCGCCCTGCACGACCTCGGCTTCCTCAACAAGCCCGACCGCGTCGACGCCGAGCGGCTGATGGAGCACGTCAAGGCGGTGGGAGGCTGGTACATGGAGGACCGCGAGGTGACGATCGACGCCTCCTACGTCATGGGCGTCATCTCCGCTGTGTCAGACCCGCGGTCAGACTTCTTCGACCTCATGCGCCGCGAGAACATTCCCGCCAACGAGCTGATGGGTCGCCGCATGGAGACCGGTGTGCTCGCCGTCCTCGGCCAGCTCCAGGCCACGCGCAACTGGTACCGGATCGGCCGCGAGTGGTGGTTCGCCGACGAGCCTGCCACCGAGCTCGGGCGCGAGGAGTGGGCCTACTTCGGGGCCAGAGGCGAGAGGCGCGTCCGAAGGTTCACGGCGCGCGGCGCGGACACGTAGGCGCCGCTCCAACTCGCCCCGGTTCCCGCGACGCTGCCCCGGGGGCTTACTCGAGCGACGCCCGGAGGGCCAGCACCCGCGCGGCGCCGCCGCGACCTTCCCGCGGCCTCACTCAAGCGACGCCCGGAGGGCCAGCACCCGCGCGGCGCTCGCTTCCAGGGTGGAGCGCTCGAGCTCGCCCGCCACGGCGGCGCGCAGGATGGCGGCGGCCGCGCTCGCCCCGTTGGCATAGGACTGGGCGCAGAGGAGGAGGTCGTTGCCCGCCTTGGCGGCATCCAGGCCGACGCGGGCGGCCGAGCCGAAGCGGTCCAGCGCGCCGACGTCGAGGTCGTCGGTGATCGAGACGCCGGTGAAGCCGAGTCGGTCGCGGAGCTCGGTGCTCGCGACGCGGTTGGAGAGGAGCGCTGGGCGGTCGCGGTCGAGTGCAGTGTAGATCGAGGTGCTCGTCATCACCATCGGCACGCCGGCGCGGAAGGCGGCGGCGAAGGGCGCCATGTCGACCTCGCGCAGGAACGAGAGCGAGCGGGTGGAGCGATTGGACGCGACGTCCTCGTCGATCCGCGCGTCTCCGATGCCCGGGAAGTGCTTCGCCGTGGCGATCACGTTGCCGTCAGCCAGTGGCCCTGAGCGAAGGGGACGCCGGTGCGCTGCACCTGGCCGGCGGTCGAGCCGTACGCGCGGCCGAGGCGGCGGACGCTCGAGCCGGGCCGACCGATGTCCAGGACGGGCGCGAGGTTGACGTTGACGCCGACCTCGCGGAGATTCGCCGCCGTGGCGGCGCCGACGCGGCGGGCGTAGCCGGGGTCCTTGGTCGCGCCGACCTGCGTCGGCGAGCGGCTCGGCGCCCCCGAGAGCCGCTTCACGAGCCCGCCCTCCTGGTCGATCATGATCAGCAACGGCTGGCGCAGCCCCGCGGGCCGCTCGATCGCCTGGAGGCGGTCGACCGTGCTGCGAAGCGCCCTTCGGGAGCCGACGTTGCGCGAGAAGAGGATCACCCCGGCGGCCTCCCCGCGCGCGATGCGCCCGATGAGACGGGCGGGAGGCTCAGTGCCGGCGTAGCCGAGGATCAGGCGCTGGCCGACGAGCTGGCGAGTCGTCAGAGCGCCGACAGGCGGTGCGGGGCCCTGCGCCTTGGCGGCGGGCGCGACGCACAGCATGGCGGCGAAGCAGCCGGCGATCGTGACGAGACTGCGCACGGCCTGCATCAAACCAGTCCAGTGCTACGAGTTGCGCGCGGCCGCGACCGTAGTGTCGGCCACGCGGAGGGTGAAGTCCCGAGGCGGGACGCACGGTTGAGAGTCGTCGCGACCGGCCTCACCAGCCGGTTCCGGTTTGAGTCCGGCGCCCTCCGCGAACCGCCGGCGGCGGTCCGGAGCGGGCCACGACGGATGCTAGGTTCCACCTGGCTCTCGATCGTGTGCGGGTGGTTCCCGCGTCACCCGGCTTCGGCCCGCCGCCCGGCGGGCCGTTGCTCTTCGAGGAGCAATCGGGCTACGACCTTCGGGTTCTCGAGGTGGACCGCATGACCGGCTCCGGCGATGACATGCAGCCGGGCATCGGGCATCGCCTCGGCCATGCGCTCGTTGGTCGCGCGGAACTTCTCGTCGCGCTCGCCGACGACGAGGTCGATGGCCAGCTCGAGGTCTGCCATCCGGTTCCACAGGGGCTCCATGACTCCGGTGCCGAGACCTCGTAGAGCGCCCGCCAGGCCGGCCGGGGTGTTTCGCAGCCGATCGACGTGGGCGAGGCGGTCGACCTCGGGAGGCTGGCCGGCGAAGAGGGACTGGGACGCCCAGCGACGGGCGAAGGACTCTATGGTCGAGCGCTCGATCTCGCCCGCGAGGGCCTCGTCGGCGTGGCGGCGCGTCTCGCGCTGGTGGGGGTCGGCAAGGCCAGGAGAGGCGCTCAGGAGGACGAGCCGCACGACGCGCTCGGGCCGGGCGAGCGCCAGAGCGAGCGCGATGCGCCCGCCCATCGAGTAGCCGACGAGGGTGAACAGCCCGTCGACGAGGGAGGCGACGTCCTCGATCACCGCGTCGAAGGTGGCCGGCAGTCGCTCGCTTGCCGCCCCGTGGCCGCGCAGATCCGGAGCATGCGCCCGATAGCGTTCGCCGACCTCGCGGCGGACGGGCTCCCAGCTCGCGCCGGTCTGCGTAAAGCCGTGCAAGAGGACCAGCTCATTCGCCATCGCCACATCTTCGCCCGCTGGAGCGATGAACGGTCGCGCGGGCAGACGCCGAACCGACGCGGCACATGGCCGCGCCGGGGGTTGCCGAGCCGATGCGGCAAGTGGCCGCGCAGGGGAAAGCCGAGCCTAGGCGGCACGCGGACGGGCGAAGGGGAGCCATACCGCTCCGGGCCACGGCGGCGAACGTGAGCGGCGCCGGCAGCCACCTCCTGCTCCGCGCCTTCGTCGACGAGCTGGCCCGCTGCGGGATGCGTCACGCCTGCACCTCGCCGGGCTCACGGTCTGCCCCCATCGTGCTCGCCCTCGCCCGCGAGGCGCGGCTTCGCGCGTGGTCGCACATCGACGAGCGCTGTGCCGGGTTCTTCGCCCTGGGGCTCGCGAAGATGACGGGCCTCCCCCCCGCTATCGCCGTGACCTCCGGCACCGCGGTCGCCCACCTCGCCCCTGCCGTCTACGAGGCCTACGAGGCGCGCGTCCCGCTTCTTGTCCTCACCGCCGACCGGCCGCCCGAGCTGCGCCAGGTCGGCGCCGGTCAGACCATCGACCAAGTCGAGCTTTTCGGCAGCGCGGCGAAGTGGTTCTTCGAGGTAGGCGTGGACGAGGCGACCCCCGCCACGGCCCGGTGGATCCGAGCGCTCGCGTGTCGTGCCTACTGGACTGCGCTCGACGGTCGCGCCGGCGTCGTACACCTGAACTTCCCGCTGCGCGAGCCGCTCATCCCCGACCAGCCGTTGCCCGAGGAGCCCGGTGGCGGCGGCCGCGATGGCGAGCGGCCGTGGCTCACCCGGCCGAGGACCGCGCCGCGCCCGAGCGAGGCCGTCATCGAGCAGCTCGCCGCCGAGGTCGAGCGACGGCCGCGGGGGGTGGTGGTGGCCGGGCGCGAGGAGCGCCGCCGCGAGCTGCCGGCGGCCGTCGAGCGCTTCGCGCGCGCCGCGGGCTTCCCACTGCTCGCCGACCCGCTGTCGGGCGCCCGGCACGGCGAGGCGGCGGTCGCCCATTACGACGCGCTGCTTCGCTCGCAGCGCTTCGCGACCACTCACGCACCCGAGCTCATCGTCCGCGTCGGCGACCTGCCGACCTCCAAGCCGCTGCGCGCCTGGCTCGCCTCCGCTCCCGGAGCGGTCCAGCTCGCCTTCGATCCCGAGGGCGCCTGGCAAGACCCCGACGCGGTGGTCTCCACTCTGCTGGAGGCCGACCCCGCCGCCTCGCTCGACGCGCTCGCGACACGCTTGGAGGCCTCGCCCATGCGGCCAGACCGGAGCTGGCTGAGCGACTGGCGCACGGCCGACCGAACCGCGGTACAGCAGATCGCCGCCACGCTGGGCGCCGAGCTGACCGAGCCGCGGGTCGCAGCGGAGCTCGGCGTCCGCCTCCCCGCCTACGCGACGCTCTTCGTCGCCTCCTCCATGCCGATCCGCGACGTCGAGAGCTTCTTCCCGGTCCGCGAGGCGCAACCGCGCATACTCGCCAACCGAGGCGCGAACGGGATCGACGGAACGGTCTCGGCGGCCTTCGGGGCGGTCGCCGCGGGGGCCGGCCCGGTCGTCTTGCTCATCGGCGACGTGGCCCTGATCCACGACATGGGCGGGCTGCTCGCGGCCGCCCGGCTGGGCCTCCCGCTTGTGATCGTTCTGCTCAACAACGACGGCGGCGGGATCTTCCACTTCCTCGCGGTGGCGCGGGAGGCCGAGGTCTTCGAGGAGCACGTCGCCACCCCACACGCCATGCATACCGGCCGCTTGGCGTCGCTGTTCGGCTTCGAGCACGAGCCGGTCGTCGACCCTCCCGCCTTCCGCGCGGCGCTCGACCGCGCGCTCGCGAGCGAGGGCTCGACGCTCATCGAGGTGCGCACCGACCGCAACGAGAACCACGA
>Ga0183260_10001596_pt1 | contig 18833 bp, 21 predicted proteins | sample AntDrymUQ4972206_2_FD_129768 | JGI IMG/M metagenome (GOLD analysis project Ga0183260, IMG submission 129768) | Polar desert sand microbial communities from Dry Valleys, Antarctica - metaG UQ497 (22.06) (version 2) (version 2) | ecosystem: Environmental > Terrestrial > Soil > Desert | place...
CATCGGCGCTTCGCGGTAGAGCCGCTCGATCTCGTACTCGGTGGAGTAGCCGTAGCCACCGTGGATGCGGAACGACGCCTCCACGACCTCCTTGCAGAACTCGCTGGCGAGGTACTTGGCCATTCCTGCCTCGACGTCGTTGCGCTCCCCCGCGTCCTTTTTGCGCGCCGCGGCCACCATCATCGCGTGCGCGGCCTCCACCTTGGTCGCCATCTCGGCTAGGCGGAACAGGATCGCCTGGTGTTGCGCTATCGGTTTGCCGAACGCGCGCCGTTGCTGCGCGTACGCGATCCCGAGCTCGAACGCGCGCATCGCCACCCCGCAGCCGCGCGCTGCCACGTTGACCCGGCCCACCTCGACGCCGTCCATCATCTGGTAGAAGCCGCGGCCCGGCTCGCCCCCGAGCACCCGCGACACCGGCACCCGGAGGCCGTCGAACACCGCCTCGGTGGAGTCGACGCCCTTGTAGCCCATCTTGTCGATCTTGCCGGGGATGGTGAGGCCAGGCATGGTCTCGCCGAATCCCGGCTCCTTCTCCACCAGGAACGTGGTCATGTTGCGGTACGGGGTGTCGGCACCCTCGTCGGTCTTGACCAGGACGGCGAGCAGGTTGGACGTGCCACCGTTGGTGATCCACATCTTCTGGCCGGTCAGCACGTAGTCGTCCCCGTCGCGCACCGCCTTGGTGGTGATCGCGCTGACGTCCGAGCCCAGCCCCGGCTCGGACATCGAGAAAGACCCGCGCACCTCGCCGGCAGCCATCTTGGGCAGGAACGACTGCTTCTGCTCGTCTGTCCCGTGCTGCTGCAGCATGTACGCGACGATGAAGTGCGTGTTGATGATCCCGCTGACACTCATCCAGCCCCGCGCGATCTCCTCGACCACCAGCGCGTACGTCAGCAGCGACTCGCCGATGCCGTCGTACTCCTCGGGGATCATCAGGCCGAAGATGCCGAGCTCCTTGAGCCCCTCGACGATGTCGGTCGGGTACTCGTCAGCGTGCTCGAGCGCGCCTGCGTGCGGCAGGATCTCCTTGTCCACGAACGAGCGGACGGTGCGCAGGATCTCCTCCTGCACATCGGTGAGGCCCTCGGTCTGGCCGAGCCGAGCCATGCGGCGTCCTCTCTCAGCTGTCCGGCGGCTGCCACTCGTGGCTGCGCTGCATCCCCGCAGCGCGGCCTTTCGCAGCGACGACCGTGGCCATCTTCCGGCTCGCCTCATCGATCATCTCGTCGCCCAGCATGACCGAGCCCATCTTGCCCCCAGCCTCGGAGGTGAAGTGCTCGTACGCATCGAGGATGTCCTCGGCGTGGTCGTAGTCGTCCTGCCGCGGGCTGTAGACCTCGTTGGCGGCCGCGACCTGATCGGGGTGCAGCACCCACTTGCCGTCGAAGCCGAGCGCGGCCGAACGGCCGGCGACCCGGCGGAAGCCGTCGGCGTCGCGGATCTGCAGGTACGGACCGTCGATCGCCTGCTTGTCGTGCGCGCGGGCAGCCATCAGGATCCGCATCAGGATGTAGTGGTAAGCGTCGCCGACGTCGTAGTCGGGCGGCTGCTCGCCGACCACCAGCGACTTCATGTTGATGCTCGCCATGAAGTCGGCGGGACCGAAGATGATCGTCTCCACCCGCGGGCTGGCGGTGGCGATGGCATCCACGTTGATGAGTCCGAGCGCGTTCTCGATCTGCGCCTCGATGCCGATCCGCCCGACCTAGTAGCCGCGCGACTTCTCGATCTGCGTGAGCAGCAGGTCGAGGGCCACGACCTGGTCGGCCGTCTGCACCTTGGGCAGCATGATGCAGTCGAGGTTGGCGCCAGCGCCCTCGACCACCTCGACCACGTCGGCGTACGTCCACTCGGTGGTCCAGTCGTTGACGCGGACGACGCGGACCTTGTCGCCCCAGCCGCCCTCGTTGAGCGCGCCAACGATGTTCTTGCGGGCGTCCTGCTTGGCCAACGGGGCAACCGCGTCCTCAATGTCGAGGAACACCTGGTCGGCGTCCAGACCCTTCGCCTTCTCCAGGAATCGCGGGTTCGACCCCGGCACCGCCAGGCAGGACCGCCGGCTGCGTAGCGGTTGCTCGGGCATGGGCGGCACCCTAGTGCCGGCCGCGTTGGCGCCGACGAACGCTCAGTCGACCCGCGCCTCGATCGGGCGCGGAGCCGGACCACGGGTCGCCACCACGATGACGAGCCCAGCGAGGATCAGCGAGAGGCCGGCGTACACCCCAGGTGGCGGCGCCTGGCCGAGGAAGGCGGCGGCGAGCAGAGCGGCGCCCGGCACCTCGAGCAAAATGACGAGCGACACGACGGTGGGGCTCATCGTCGCCAGCAGGTGGTTGAACACGGAATGCCCGAGCAGCTGGGAGCAGGCGGTGACCGCGACCAGCCCCAGCCAGGTCCGACCAGAGAAGCCGCCGAGGTCCTGCCGCGCCGCCAGGCAGGCGACCAGCAGTAGGGCAGCGCACAGCGCGTAGCAGACCGACGTGTACGCGGTGGTGCTCAGCGTCCGTCGCGCCTCACCGCCCGCGATGGTGTAGACCGCGGCGAACAAGCCGCCCGCCAGCGCGAGCAGGTCGCCCACGACTGCCTCGGTCGAGACGGTCGTGTCGAAGCCCGAGATCACCAGCACGCCGCAGAACGCGACCAGCAGGCCGGCCAGCACAGTTCTCGACACCGGCTCGCCACGAAACCGGTTGATGAGCACCACCCAGCCGCCCATCAGGCAGACCAGGGCGGTTGCCGATGCGACCGAGGTGAGCTTGAGCGCGGTCACCCAGAGCGCGAAGTGTGCGGCGAGCGACACCGCGGCCACCATCAGCACCCACCACTCGCGCCGGTCGAGACCTGAGAGCTCGCCGCGTCGGGTGGTCGCCGCTACCGGTGCGAGCACCGCGGCAGCAAGCCCGTTACGCCAGAACGCGATCGCCAGCGCTGGGGCGGCGATCGCGGCCATCAGCGGGCCGGAGGCGGATACCCCCAGGACGCCCACGAGCGCCAGCACCCACTGCACCGGCTCATTGTCTCGGCTGACTTGTCACCGGGAGCGGCGGTCAGGCGGGCGGGACGGCGATCGTGCCGGTGGCGACGTGCGTCACCCCACCGGCGACCCGCACCCGTACGGCGTGTCCGCCGTCGGCCTCGACCCGGCCGTGCAATATCGACGGCCGGCCGATCTCGGTGCCCTGGGCGATCCGGTATGCGGTCTCGCCGTCGCGGGCCGCCGAGCCGTCGGCCACCAGGACCGACCCGAGCGCGGCCGCGGCCGACCCGGTGGCCGGGTCCTCGGTGACGCCGACGTCGGGGCAGAACACCCGGGCGTGCACTGGCACCGGGTCGCCGGGCGCGCCCGACCACACGCACACGCCGCCGACCAGGTCGGCTCCCGCCGGTTGCACGGACCAGCCGGACCCCGGCACCCGGGCGCGTTCGACCCCGTCGGCACGCACCCGCAGGAAGACCCAGCCCAGCCCGCTGCTCGCCTCGTAGGCAGGCCCCTCGACATCGGAGGAGCTGAGACCGACGGCAGCGGCAAGGGCGTCCGCATCCTCGCGCAGGTGCACGTACCGAGGCTGCGCGCTCAGCTCGGCCATGTCCGCCTCCACCCTGACCGGAACCTCGCCGGCGCCGCAGTGCTGAACAACGTCGTCGCGCTCCAGCCGGTCCTGCCGCCGCAGCAGCCACGCGGTGCCGAGCGTTGGGTGACCGGCGAACGGGAGCTCCTCCGCCGTGGTGAAGATCCGCACGTCGTACGCCGAGCCGCCCGCCCGCACGGTCGGAAACGTGGTTTCCGACAGGTTGAACTCGAGAGCCAGCGCCTGCATTTGCGCGGTCGCCAGCCCGTCGGTGCCGTGGACGACAGCGAGCGGGTTGCCGGCGTAGGGACGGTCGGTGAAGACGTCTACGACGTCGTAGTCGAGCCACTGCACGGGCTCATTGTCCCGCGCTCCCGCGTCAGCCGCCGAACAGGTCGGCCGAGTCGGGTGCCTTCGCGTTCGGAGGATCGCTGCTCACCGGCTGCATGGCGAGTGCGTTTCTCGCCGCCTCGCGCCGGTAACCTGAACGCTCGTGAGCGGCGCACCGAACCGGGTCTATCTCGCGCGGCTTGCCGGGATGCCCGTCTACGACCCCCGAGGCGATCAGGTCGGCAAGGTGCGCGACCTCGTGGTCGCCCTCCCCGGCCAGACCGCCGGGGTCGCACGGTTGCGGGTGCTCGGGCTCGTGGTCGAGGTCCTCGGCCGGCGCAAGGTGTTCCTGCCGCTGACCCGGGTCACCTCGATCGACACCGGCCAGGTGATCACGACGGGGGTCGTCAACATGCGCCGGTTCGAGCAGCGGCCGGGCGAGACGCTGGTGCTCGCGGAGGTCCTGGACCGCACGGTGACCGTCCGCGAGAGCGGTATCACCGGAGCGGTGTTCGACCTGGCGATGGAGGAGAACCGCAACCGGGACTGGTCGCTGGTCAAGGTCGCGCTGCGCGAGCGCTCGCACCGGTTCGGCCGCAAGGGCCAGGAGCACATCCACGACATCGGCGAGGTGGCCGGGCTGGTCGACGAGCAGAGCGAGCAGGGCGCGACCAACCTGCTGGCCACTCTGCACACCTTGCGCGCCGCGGACCTCGCCGACGTGCTGCACGGGCTGGGACCGAAGCGGCGGGCCGAGATAGCGGCCGCGCTGGACGACGAACGGCTGGCCGACGTCCTCGAGGAGCTCCCCGAGGAGGACCAGGTCCAGATCCTCAGCGCGCTGGACAACGAGCGCGCCGCCGACGTGCTCGAGGAGATGTCCCCGGACGACGCGGCCGACCTGATCGCCGAGCTGCCGGAGGAGGTGGCCGAGGGCCTGCTGGCGCTGATGGAGCCGGACGAGGCCGACGACGTCCGGCGGCTGCTGCGCTACGAGGACCGTACGGCCGGGGGGCTGATGACCAGCGAGCCGGTGATCCTGCCGCCCGACGCGACCATTGCCGAGGCGCTGGCGCTCGTGCGCGACCCGGAGCTGACGCCGTCGCTGGCCGCGATGGTGTGCGTGTGCCGACCGCCGCTCGACACCCCGACCGGGCGGTTCCTCGGTGTCGCACACATCCAGCGGCTGCTGCGTGAACCACCGTCGACGCTGGTCAGCGCGGTCGTGGACAACGACATCGAGCCGCTGCGGCCGGACGCGACGCTCGAGGAGGTCACCCGGCTGCTCGCCGCGTACAACATGGTCGCCAGCGCAGTGGTCGACGAGACCCAGCACCTGCTCGGGGTGGTGACGGTCGACGACGTCCTCGACCACATGCTGCCGCCGGGCTGGCGCGAGGGAGGTGCGACCGTTGGCGCGTAGCGAGGACAGGGACCGGCGGTCCCGGCTGGATGCGCCGATCGACACCAGGCGTCAGCTCGTGCGGCGCCCGTCGTACGACCCGGACATGTTCGGTCAGCTGTCCGAGCGGATCGCCCGGTTCATCGGCACCGGCTCGTTCCTCGTCTACATGACCATCGTGATCATCGTGTGGGTGCTCTGGAACGTCCCCATCGGCCCGGACCGGGCCCGCTTCGACGAGTACCCGTTCATCTTCCTGACCCTCATGCTGTCGCTGCAGGCGTCGTACGCCGCTCCGCTGATCCTGCTGGCGCAGAACCGGCAGGAGGCCCGGGACCGGGTCAACCTCGACCAGGACCGCGAGGCCAACGCCCGCGCTCACGCCGACATGGACTATCTGGCCCGGGAGGTCGCGAGCCTGCGGATGGCGATCGGCGAGGTCGCCACCCGCGACTACCTTCGCTCCGAGCTGCGCGCGCTGCTCGGCGACCTCGAGGGCCGCCGAACGGACGGTTCCGGGTCGGGCGAGGCTCGCGCGGACACCGCAGGCGCGTAACATCGAGAACATGCCCACGACCACCGCCGCTCCCGCCCAGGACACGGTCCAGGCTGCGCTGGCAACGGTCCAGGACCCCGAGATCAAGCGGCCGGTCACCGAGCTCGGGATGGTCGACGACGTCCGCATCGACCCCGACGGCTCGGTGCGCGTACGCATCCTGCTCACCGTGTCGGGCTGCCCGCTCAAGGAGACGCTCACCCGCGACACCCAGCAGGCGGTCGGGGCGGTGCCCGGCGTCACCCGGGTCGAGGTCGAGCTCGGGGTGATGACCGACGAGCAGCGGCACGGGCTCCGAGAGCAGCTGAAGGGCGGCGCCAGCACCCGTGACATCCCGTTCGCCCGCCCCGGGTCGCTGACCCGGGTGCTCGCGATCGCCTCCGGCAAGGGCGGCGTCGGCAAGTCGTCGGTGACCGTCAACCTGGCCGCCGAGATGGCTCGCAGCGGTCTGGCCGTCGGCGTGGTCGACGCCGACGTCTACGGCCACTCGGTCCCCGACATGCTCGGCGTCGGCGACCGCCGGCCGACCCAGGTCGACGACATGATCATGCCGGTAGAGGCGCACGGCGTACGGGCGATCAGCATCGGCATGCTGAAACCGCGCAAGGACCAGGTCGTCGCCTGGCGCGGCCCGATGCTCGACCGGGCACTGGTGCAGATGCTGAGCGACGTGTTCTGGGGCGACCTCGACGTCCTACTGCTGGACCTGCCGCCGGGCACCGGCGACGTGGCGATCTCGCTCGGACAGCACCTGGCCAACGCCGAGGTGCTCGTCGTCACCACCCCACAGCAGGCCGCGGCCGACGTTGCCGAGCGGGCCGGCACGATGGCGTCGATGCTGCGGCAGCGGGTCGCCGGCGTGGTCGAGAACATGTCGTACCTCCCCTGCCCGCACTGCGGACCCGAGCACCGGCTCGAGGTGTTCGGCAGCGGTGGCGGCGACCGGGTCGCCGCCACCTTGGCGCAGCGGTTCGGGTACGACGTGCCGGTGCTGGCTCGCATCCCGCTGGACGAGCGGCTCCGGGCCGGCGGTGACGACGGCGTGCCGCTGGTGCTGAGCGACCCGGACGCGGCCGCGGCGGTCGAGCTCACCGGGGTCGCGCGCGAACTGACCAGCCGTACTCGAGGGCTTGCCGGCATGCAGCTCGGGCTCACGCCCGCGGGTCGCCCCGCGGGTGAATGAGCGCCGTGGGCTGACGGGCGGCGACCGCGATGTTGGGCATGGGCTGGCCGGAGCTCCTGCTCATCGGCGTCGTCGCGGTGTTCCTTTTCGGGCCAGACAAGCTGCCGCACCTGGCCAAGCAGGCCGGCGGGGCGCTGCGCACCGTACGGCGGATGATCGACAACGCGCGCAGCGACCTCGCCGACGAGCTCGGCGACGACTTCCGCGACCTCAACCTGCGTGACCTCGACCCGCGGGAGATGGTGCGCCGCAACATCTTCGACGCGATGGAGGACGACCCGGCCGCCGAGCTGCCGCCAGGTCGTCGGCCGCTCCGCTCCGGCGAGCGGCCGCCGTTCGACCTCGACGCCACCTGACCGACGGCCGACCCCTACGACGCCTTCGCCGCCAGGCTCGAGCCCTGATCCGACAGCCCGAACACCGATCTCGAGACATTGCGGTGGCTAGGACCGCCCAAGTGTCTCGAGATTCGTCCTGGGCTCAGCCGCGCTGCTGGCCGAGGACCACGTCGGTGCTGCTGCGCTCGCCGTCACGTACGTAGTCGAGGGTGATGGTGTCACCGGGCATCAGCGCGCGGATGGTCACGATCAGCTCGATGCCGTCCTCGACCGGCTGGCCGTTGGCGGTGACGACCCGGTCCCCCTCCTCGAGGCCGGCGTCCTCCGCCGGGCTGTCACCGGTGACGGTCTCGAGCACCGCCCCGTCGGTCCCCCCGGTCGCGACGGACGCGCCGATGATCGGGTAGGTGGCGGCACCGGTCCTGATCAGCTGGCGCGCGGTGAGCCGGACCTGGTCGATCGGGATCGCGAACCCGACCCCGATGTTGCCCGCCTGGCCGCCGAGCGCGCCGCCGACGGTGGCGATCGCCGAGTTGACGCCCACCACCCGGCCGCGCAGGTCGACCAGCGGGCCGCCGGAGTTGCCCGGGTTGATCGCCGCGTCGGTCTGGATCGCGTTGATGTACGACGCCTCACCCGTGCCGCCAGCGGTGACCGGGCGCTCGAGCGCGCTGACGATCCCCGAGGTGACGGTGCTGGTGAGCCCCAGCGGCGAACCGAACGCCACCACCCCCTGGCCCACCCGCAGCGCAGACGACGAGCCGAGACGGGACACCCGCAGGTCGTCCGGCTCGGTCTCGAGCACGGCCAGGTCGTACGCCTCGGACGAGCCGACCAGCTCGGCGGTGCGCTCCTTGCCGTCGCCCAGCACCACCGAGATGTCGCTGTCCTCCCCGCCGGCGCCCACCACGTGCGCGTTGGTGACGATGTGCCCGGCGTCGTCGAGCACGAACCCCGACCCCGTCCCGCCACGCTGGCCGTCGACCACGCGGATCTGGACGACGCTCGGCAGCAGTCGGTCGGCGACCTTCGCGACGCTCGTGTTGTCCGCGGGCAGCGGCGCGGGGTCGGACCCGATCGGCGTCGTGCTCCGGAAGTCCCGCCCACCGCCGTCGTCACCCGCGAGGACGGCAACCGCACCGAGGACGCCTCCGACCAGGCCGACCACCACCGAAACGGCGATCAGACCGAACCACGGGGTGCTGGTCGGTCTCGGCGCTGCGTACGGCTGGGCAGGATAAGGCTGGGCAGGATAAGGCTGGGCGGGATACGGCTGGGCGGGATACGGCTGGGCGGGGTGGTGGCGCTGCGTCGGGTACGGGTGCTGCGTCGGGTACGGGCGCTGCGCGGCCCAGTACGGGTGCTGCGCCTGGCCAGGGGGCTGGGTCGGTACGGCCCCCTGTTGCCCGGTCGCCGAGCCGTGCCAGCCGGGTGCGCCCCAGCCGGGGTACGGCGGTGGCGCCGCGGGGGACTCGGGCGGCTGCGCCGGCCGTTCCTCGCCGCCCAGGTCCACGGGCGCCGTCGCGTCCTCGTCAGCGTGGCGGGGCCGAACATCGTCGCTCACGCGTGCTACTCCCGTCCGCTGTCAGTCCGGCCCACAACGTACGAGGGTAATGCGGACCGCTCAGGCCGGCGCACCAGCGACGTCCAACGGCCCGGCGAACCGGGTGCGGCCAGCCGTCGGTGCGCGGTGCGCGAGCGCCTTGCGCAGGAGCCGGCGGCCACGGTGGATGCGTGATCGCACTGTGCCCGACTTGATGCCCAGCACGGTGCCGATCTCGTCGTACGACAGGTTCTCGACGTCGCACAGCACGACCGCCCGCCGGAAATCGGACGGGAGCGCCGCGAGCGCCTGCTCGACGTCGGCGTCGAACTGCGCATCGGTGAGCCCGTCGGGCCCAGCCCAGGAGCCGACGAGCCGGGCGGCGGCTTCATCGGTCAACGGGTCGAACCGGAGTCGTGTCTTGCGCCGGGCCTTGTCCAGGAACAGGTTGCGGGTAATCCGGTAGAGCCAGCCCTCGAGGTTGTCGGGGGTGTAGCCGTCGAGCGAACGGAATGCCCGGACGAACACGTCCTGGGTCAGGTCCTCGGCGTCGTGCGGGTTGCCGCTGAGCCGGTACGCCCAGCGGTACACGCGGGCGGCGTGGTCCTGGACCAGCTGCTCCCGAGTCGGCACGCTCGTCGTCACGCGCCCAGCCTGCGGGATCAACCTGAGAGGACGCCCAGAGGTCGTTGACGGTTGCCCGAGGCTAGGCTGCGGTGGCCGCGCTCGACGAGCCGAGACGAGGGAGATCGCCATCAGCAGGGAGCTGTCGCCGCAGAGCTGGACCTACTCCGAGGAGTACGTCCCCGAGGACGACGCGCTCCGGGCCGCGCGAGCCCGCGCCGAGGAGGTTGGCGTCTCACCGATCGGCGCCGGCGGCGGGGCGGCACTGCGGCTCCTCGCCGCGCTCGTCGACGCCAAGGCGGTGGTCGAGATCGGCACCGGCACTGGCGTCTCCGGGCTGTGGCTGCTCCGCGGCATGCAGCCGGACGGCGTCCTGACCAGCGTCGACCTCGAGGCCGAGCACCAGCGGCTCGCCAAGGAGACATTCAGCGACGCCGGCATCGCGCCGCAGCGCTACCGGCTGATCACTGGCCCAGCCCTCGAGGTGCTGCCCCGGCTGACCGACGGGCACTACGACCTGGTGCTGTGCGACGCCGCCAAGGGCGAGTACGGCGAATACCTCCGCGAGGCGATGCGGCTGTTGCGGCCCGGCGGAGTGGTGGCGATGGACAACGCGCTGTGGCACGGCGCGGTCGCCGACGCCTCGCAGCGCGACGAGGAGACGGTGAGCCTGCGCGAGCTGGGCCAGCAGGTGCGCGAGGACGAGTCGCTGCTACCGGTGCTGCTGCCGGTCGGCGACGGGCTGCTCGTCGCCCGCAAGCTCCCCTGACCGGTCAGCCGACGACGGCCTTGAGCGCGTCGCCCAGCTCACCTGCCTCGGTGGCGTTCAGCTCAACGACGAGCCGGCCCCCACCTTCGAGCGGGACACGCATCACGATGCCGCGGCCCTCCTTGGTGACCTCGAGCGGACCGTCACCGGTCCTCGGCTTCATGGCCGCCATCGGCGCACCCCTTCCTCGTCCGCTGCCACGCGCGCCCCGGGACGGGGCAGCAGCACCGTCGTGGCCCGCGGCGCAGGGCTAAGTATTCCGTACGACACCCGGTCGCCGTGGCCGGTCTGCCGTTATCGACGTCCGTCCGGCTGCGGCAGACTGCGTGCGTGAACGCACGGTCCGCGCTGTTTGACCTGTGGGGCGACCACCTGCGCGAACACGACGGGAGCGCACCGATCGTCGCCCCGGTGGCGGCGCTGGTCCGTGCGCTGGCGGCACTCGACATCTCCGAGCCGGCGGTTCGCACCGCCGTTTCTCGCATGGTCCGGCAGGGCTGGCTTGTGTCGGCAGCAACGCCGAACGGTCCCGGCTACGCACTCACCGAGCGGGCCAAGGCCCGCCTCGACGACGCGGCCCGACGCATCTACCGTACGGCCGGGGTCCAGCGGTGGGACGGGCACTGGCACGTCGTCGTCGTCCCCCACCTGCGGCACCGGGCCGCACGCGAGCAGGTCCGGGCAGAGCTCGGCTTCCTGGGCTACGGGCCGCTGCAGGGCGACACCTGGATCGCACCCACGCGCTCCCCCGACCTGACTGCGACGCTCTCGGGCGAGGGCGTACGGGCCGACGGGTTCGACGCCGTGCCCGACGACGGCGGCACCGACCCGGCCGCGCTGGCGCGCAAGGTGTGGGACCTGGACCGGCTGGCACGCGACTACGAGGACTGGCGACGACAGGCCGAGGGCTGGGTGTCGGCGGCTGGCGCTGCGGCGAGCGACGAGGAGCAGTTCGCAGCGCGCAGCCGGCTCGTGCACGAGTGGCGGAAGTTCCTGTTCACCGACCCAGCGCTGCCTGCCGAGCTGCTGCCGCCGGACTGGCCGGGCCAGCGCGCGGCCGCCCTGTTCGATCGCGAGTCCGCCCGGCTGGCTCCCGCGGCGACCCGTTTCGTCCAGACCTGCCTGCGCCCGAACGGAGACCACCCATGACCGGCACCAACGACGGCGCCCGCCCCATCGGCTACGCCCTCTCCGACCATGTCGCCACGATCACTCTGCAGCGGCCGGAGGCGATGAACGCGCTCGACGTGGCAACCAAGGACGCGCTGCGCGCTGCGGTCGAGCAGGCGGCGGCCGACCCGGACGTGCGCGCGGTGCTGCTCACAGCGACCGGTCGGGCGTTCTGCGTCGGGCAGGACCTGCGCGAGCACGTCGACGCACTCGACCAGCTCAGCCCGCAGGAGCTGTGGTCGACCGTCGCGGACCACTACACGCCGATCGCCACCGCGCTGGCCACGATGCCGAAGCCGGCGGTGGCGGCCGTCAACGGTGTCGCTGCTGGCGCCGGCGCCTCGATGGCGTTCGCCTGCGACCTGCGGGTGCTCGCGGACACAGCAAGCTTCAACACCGCGTTCGCGGGTATCGGGTTGTCCTGCGACACCGGGGCGTCGTGGACACTGCCGCGGCTGGTCGGCCATGCCCGTGCGCTGGACCTGCTCTACCACCCGCGCAGCGTCGACGCCGCCGAGGCGGAGCGGCTGGGGCTGGCCAACATGGTCGTCCCCGCCGACTCGCTCGCCGAGGAAGCCGGCGCAGTTGCCGGCAGGCTCGCCGCCGGGCCGACCCTTGCGTACGCGGCGATCAAGCAGGCACTCGCCTACAGCGCCACCCACGACCTGGCCGAGTCGTTGGTCAACGAGGGCGCACAGATGGCCCGTACCGGCTCGTCGCAGGACCACCGCGACGCGGTGGCCGCGTTCGTCGCGAAGCGGACGCCAGAGTTCCACGGCCGCTGAAGTCCACCCGAGTTGTCGCCATGCAACGGCGCTCGAGCGCCGTGAGACGGTGACAAGTCGGTGGGGTGGTCGGTCAGCGCTCGCCGTACACCGCGCGTAGCAGCCCGTTGGGGCCGACCTTGGTGACGTAGTGCTCGCTCGGGTGGGCGGCCAGCTCAACCGTGATGGAAGCGCCGCGGGTGCGCTTGTTGAACCACTGCGTCATCGTGCCGTGGCACACCCCGCCGCAGTCGACGTTGCCGATCGGGATGCGCATGTTGCGCGCCACCCGACGCGAGAACCGTGGGTTCTTGGAGCTCTTGGCGTCGACCTTGAACAGCGGCTGGTGCAGCGAGATCATCCGGTTCGGTCGCACGTTGCCTAGGAACCGCATGATCGCCCGCGTCTCCGGCTCGGACTTCGGGCGCGGCCCCGACTCGTACGGGCCGTCGAGGTCGCGCCACTTCACCGGGAAGTTGCGGTTGAGGTCGACGCCGCGGGCGTTCTTGCGGATGCCGCGGTGCCAGCCGTCGGGGTTGAGGATCGGCACTACCCACAGGTTGACGCCGCTGACCGGCTGGTGATCGCGCAGGTGCTCCAGCGGCCGGTTGGACTTGCGCTCGTCGCCGTGCATGGCGCCGATCGCGACCACCGTCCACCGCGCATCGCGTTCACCCAGCCGGTACGCCCGGATCGGCCGGTCCCGGACGCTGTAGCCGATCACTCGGCGCTCGATCACGGTCGGCCCGTCGCCGCGAGTCTCCGCAGCTGGGGCAGCAGGCGAGTAGAGCCCAGCCGCCAGCACGGCGAACCCGGTGGCCACTGCCCAGGTCACCCTGCGAGTGTGCATCGTTCCTCCGTGGTCGCGCGGGTTGCGGCGTGCGAGCCCGGGTCATGGTGAACCGCGACGTCTGCGCAGCGCAACGGCATCTCGCGCAAAGCACCCGGCCAGATGACCGTCGACCATGCCGACGGCCTGCATCAGCGCGTACGCAGTCGTCGGCCCGACGAACCGGAACCCCCGCCGCTTGAGCTCGGCGGCCAGCGCTGTCGACTCCGCGGTGACGGCCGGCACGTCGGCGGACGTAACCGGAGCGGGGTGCCCCGCCGGATCCGGTGCGTGCTCCCACATCAGGTCGGCCAGCGGCACGTCGAGGGCGAGCACCGCGCGCGCGTTGGACAACGTCGCCTCGATCTTGGCTCGGTTACGGACGATGCCGCGGTCGGCAAGCAGTCGCGCCACGTCGCCGCCGCCGTACGCGGCGACCGTTGCCGGGGCGAAGCCACCGAACGCGGCGCGAAACGCCGGCCGCTTGCGCAGGATGGTCAGCCAGGACAGCCCGGACTGGAACGCCTCGAGCGTGATCCGTTCGAACAGACCGTCGGTGCTGGTGACCGGACGGCCCCACTCGCTGTCGTGGTAGTCCCGGTAGTCGGAGGGGCGGTCGCCCCAGGGACAGCGGTCCCGACCGTCGTCGCCGCGGACGGTTCCCTGTCCGCTCATCGCCGGGGTGCCGGGCTCTCGGCGTTGGCCTCGACCCAGCGGGCGAAGCGCCGCAGCGCGTGGCCGAACAGCACCCGTACAGCCGGGCCGGCGACCAACCAGACCGCGGGCGCCGCCGGACCACCCGGTACGTCCACCCGCTCCCACCACCAGAACCTGGCCCCACCCCCGTGTGCCTCGACCCGCATCTCACCCACGCCTCTGACCACCCGGCCGGTGTGCAGCACCTCGACCGATCGCGGTCCTGACTCGGGCGACACCACCGAGGTGACAGTCATCGTGTCGTCGAAGCCCAGCGGTCCGATCCCGGTCCGTGCGACCACTCGGGTCCCGACCTCGAGCGGCTCGCCATCGACGTTGAGCACATGGGTCAGCGGGATCCACTCGCGCTGGCCGGTCCAGTCGACGGCCCGCTCCCACACCGTGTCGGGGTCGGCGGCGACGTCCACCGACAGCCGCACCTCAGCCTGCATGCGGGTCCTCGGGCTGCTGCCGGGCGAACGACGTCACGTCGTCGGACCGCTCGGCCTGCTCGTGGACCTGCGCTGCGTCGAGCTCCCCCGCGACCCGCGCGATCAGGGCGTCGACCTCCGCCATCCGGTAGCCCCGGAACGCGGTCGTGAACCGCACCGCGCGCAGGTCCTCAGGGCCGAGTGGACGGTCGCCGGGGACGAGCACGTCGCGGCGGTCGTCGTACGACTCGCGCATCTCGCCCCCACGACCTACCGCCAGCACGACACAGCCGCCGATGACCAGCACGACCAGAACCCACAGCACCCAGGTCACGGCGCCGATGGTGCCCCCGACGGCGATCCGCGGCAAATGGTCCCGTCATCCGCGGCATCCGGTCACGTCAGGGACGGCGAGTTTGTCCACTTGCCGCGGATCGGTGGACCATTTGCCGCGGATCGGTGGAGCACCGAGCGCGGGCTACTCGGGGCGGGTGGGGGTGGTCGGGGTCTCGTCGTCGCTGGCGTCGGCGGCCGCCGCGATGGTCTCGACCGCCTCGTCGACGTCGTCGGTGACGTGCAGCATGGCGAAGTCCTGCTCCGACACCTTGCCCTCGCGCAGCACCGGCCCGCGCATCCAGTCGACCAGCCCGCCCCAGTACGCCGAGCCGAAGAGCACCACCGGAAACCGGGTGATCTTGTGCGTCTGGCTCAGCGTGACCGCCTCGAACAGCTCGTCCAACGTGCCGAACCCACCGGGGAACACGACATAGCCCTGCGAGTACTTGATGAACATCGTCTTGCGCGCGAAGAAATAGCGGAAGTTGATGCCGACGTCGACCCACTCGTTGAGCCCCTGCTCGAACGGCAGCTCGATCCCGAGCCCGACCGACACTCCGCCGGCCTGCGACGCCCCCTTGTTCGCGGCCTCCATGATCCCCGGGCCACCGCCGGTGATGACCGCGTAACCGCTGTCCACCAGCAGCTTGCCGGCGCGCTCGGCGAGCGCGTACGTGTCGTCGGTACGTGGCGTACGGGCGCTGCCGAACACACTGATCGCCGGGCCGAGCTCGGCCAGCATCCCGAACCCCTCGACGAACTCCGACTGAATCCGCATGACCCGCCACGGGTCGGTGTGCACCCAGGCGGTCGGCCCGCGCTGGTCGAGCAGCCGCTGGTCGGTGGTGGTGCGCAGCACCTGCGCACGCCGCCGCAGAACCGGCCCGCCGTAGGTGGACCGCATCGGGTTACGGGGTCCTGACTCCTGTTCGGTCATCCGGTCGAGGCTAGCCACCGTCCAGCCACGCCCGCATGCGGTCCTCGCAGTGCCGCAGGTGCGCGAGCGGGACCCGCTCCGCGCGGGTGTGCGCCAAAGCTGGGTCACCCGGGCCGAAGTTGACCGCGGGTACGCCGACCTGGCTGAACTGCGCCACGTCTGTCCAGCCGAACTTGGGCCGGGGCTCGCCCCCGACCGACTCGACGAACGCGGCTGCGGCCGGGCGGTCGAGCCCCGGCAGCGCGCCGGGGGCGGAGTCGCGCACCTCGAGCTCGAACCCGTGAAACACCTCGCGCAGGTGAGCCATCGCCTCGTCGACATCGCGGTCGGGCGCGAAGCGGTAGTTGACCGAGACCCGACACTCGTCGGGAAGCACGTTGCCCGCCACTCCACCTTCGATGCCAACAGCGTTCAGGCCCTCGCGGTAGGTCAGCCCGTCGATCACCGGCCGCAGCGGCTCGTACGCGAGCAGCAGGTCCAGCACTGGGGCGGCGGCGTGCACCGCGTTGACGCCCATCCACGAGCGAGCGCTGTGCGCCCGCTCCCCGCGGACGATGACGTCGACCCGCATGGTGCCCTGGCAGCCCGCCTCGACGACCGCACCGCTCGGCTCCATCAGGATCGCGAAATCGGCCGCGAGCAGGTCCGGACGCGTGCTCGCCAGCCGACCGAGCCCGTTGTGCTCGGCCTCGATCTCCTCGCACTCGTAGAACAGGTACGTGACGTCGCGGTTCGGTGCGGGCACCGACGCGGCGAGGAGCAGCCCGACCGCCACCCCGCCCTTCATGTCGCACGAACCGAGGCCGTGCAGGTGCTCGCCGTCCAGCCGGGACGGCAGGTTGGCGTTGACCGGAACGGTGTCGATGTGCCCGGCTACGACCACGCGGTCGGCGCGCCCGAGGTCGGTACGCGCGAGGACGGTGTTGCCGTCACGTACGACCTCCAGGTCCGGCACCGGGTCGAGCGCGGCCTCGATCGCGGTCGCGATCGCATCCTCGTTCCGGGACACCGACTCGATGTCGACCAGCTGTGCGGTGAGCGTGACCACGTCGGCCGTCAGGTCGAGGTCCGGGGCGGTCACGGGGGCATTGTCACCGATGAACCAGGCTTGGCTGCGCAACTTGGCCGTTGCCGCTGGCCCCGTTCAGCATGACGTCAGCAACCCGCTGCCAACCTGCCAGGACAGTGCTGGTCGGGAGTTGGCAAGGGAGCTGATCGTCATGCAGAACGCGAGGAGCTGGGCGGCAATGGCGGGAATCGTCGCTCTGACCGCGACGGCCTGCACAAACGACACCGGCACGACAGGCTCGTCCGGTCCGTCTTCGACTCCGGTGGCCGCCACGGGGACGTCCGGCGACCCCCGGACGATCGAACAACCTGACGTCACAGGGCTCCAGGTCGCGCCGGACAGCAAGCGCGTCGACCTCGAGATGCCCTCGTTCTCCGACCCGACCAACATCGACAACCCGCTGTTCCCGGTGGGCCGGGAGGACTCGAACCTGCTGCTCGGCAAGGTCGACGGAGAGCGGTTCCGCACCGAGGTGACCGTGCTTCCCGAGACACGGTTCATCACCTGGGAGGGCCAGCGGATCGAGACGGTCGTCTCCCAGTACACCGCCTACCTGGGGGGCCGCATCAACGAGGTGGCGCTCGACCTGTACGCGGAGGACGACAGTGGAGCGGTCTGGTACTTCGGCGAGGACGTGTTCAACTTCGAGCTCGGCGTCGTCGCAGACACGGAGGGCACCTGGTTCGCAGGCAAGGACGGACCGGCAGCCATGATCATGCCCGCCGACCCCCAGGTCGGTGACGTGTACCGGCCAGAGAACATCCCCGGCAACGTGTTCGAGGAGGTGACCGTGTTGGCGACCGACCAAACAGTAAACGGGCCGCAGGGCAGGGTCGCGGGCGCGCTGCTGGTCTCCGAGCTGCACATGGACGGACAGCTCGAGGACAAGACGTTCGCCCCCGGCTACGGCGAGTTCCTGACTTCGGGCGGTGGCGACACGGAGGCGCTCGCCCTCAGTGTGCCGACCGACGAGCTGCCGGGGTCCGCGGCGGCACCAGTCGAAGATTTGTGGGCCGCGTCGAACCGCCTCTACGACGCGACGGTTGGCGGGCCGGACGCCGGATTGGTTGCGAACGCCGCCACCGCCGTCCGGGCGGCCGCGAGCGACATCCGAAACGGTGACTCGCCACCGCTCGTCCGGGCCGCGCTTGCCCAGGAGCTGGGCGACCTGAAGGCCGCAGACCGGGCCGGAGACCTCCCGGCGATGGCGCAGGAGTCGGTCGACATTGGACGGGTCGCACTGGACCTGCGGTTGCGCCACCAGCCCCGTCACCAGATCGACCTCGAGCGTCTCGGGCTCTGGACCCGGCAGCTGGTCGTTGATGTCATGAACGGGAGCAGCGCCGAAGTCGCCGGTGACCTGGCCTGCCTGGACCTGGTGCGAGACCGGATCGCGTACGCCTACCCCAGCAAAGCGATGAGCCGACTGGACCTGGTGCTCGGCGAGCTTCGGATCGCCGCCGTCGACGAGGACGCGTCTGCGGCGAGAGCGGCCGCTGCGTCCGTACGGACCACGATGGACGAGCTGAGCCCGATCAGTCGGTGAAGACGCAGAACTCGTTGCCCTCGGGATCGGCGAGCACGTGCCAGCCGATCTCGTCGTCCCGCTCGCGCAGCAGGGTGGCGCCGTGGTCGAGCAGCGGTTGGACGTCGTCGGCGTCGACGTCCCAGTGGATGCGGTTCTTGACCGCCTTGGGCTCCGGCACCGGGATGAAGGAGAAGCAGTCGAACGGCACACCCGGGATCTCGTCGACGTAGCTGAACCCGCGCTCGCTGGTTACCACCTGGCCACCGAGCGTCTCGCCCCACCAGCGGGCGATCGCTCCCGCGTCGACGGCGTCCACCACAATCTCGTACAGCCGGTAGTCGCCGACTTGCTCGCGCACGAACACGCACAGCTCGCCACCCTCTGGGTCCGCCAGCACCGTCCACCGGAACTCGCCGTCGGCCGACAGCCGCACCGCGCCGAGCCGCTCGACCGCCTCGACCGAGGTGGCGTGGACGTCGATGTGCACCCGTTGCTTGACCGTGCCCGGCTCGGGCACCTCGTTGACCCAGACCCCGTGCTGGGGCGTCGGGCCGGTCAGGCGCCCCGCCCGCTCCGGGTCGGGCGAGAGGCCGAGGAGCTCGGCCCAGAACTGCCCCATCCGGTCGGGTTGGGTGGCGTCGATGCAGAGGTCCTTGTAGCGGGCGAGCGCCATGGCGGGCACCCTACGGGCCGGGTGCCCCAATGGCCGGTACGGTCGCCGGGTGACCCCCCAGGCTGACGGCGAGGACGCCG
>Ga0183260_10001597_pt1 | contig 18833 bp, 16 predicted proteins | sample AntDrymUQ4972206_2_FD_129768 | JGI IMG/M metagenome (GOLD analysis project Ga0183260, IMG submission 129768) | Polar desert sand microbial communities from Dry Valleys, Antarctica - metaG UQ497 (22.06) (version 2) (version 2) | ecosystem: Environmental > Terrestrial > Soil > Desert | place...
ACCGCCGAGTCCGGAACTGGTCGGTTCGACCATCGCAAGCACGCTCGTCACGGCAACCGCGGCGTCGAATGCATTGCCGCCGGCCGCGAGAATTTCGATCCCCGCGTCGGTCGCGAGCCCGTTGGCGCTGGCGATCGCGGCGCCCACGGGCGCACCCAGGTGCGCTCCGGCCGCGCCACTGCATGGCCGTTCGCCAACCGCGCCTGTAGGAGCGACGCCAGTCGCGACCGCACTATGGGCAAATCGGTCGCGACTGGCGTCGCTCCTACAAACGTCAGCGGGCGATTCGCCGATCGCATTGCTGCCCGACAACAGCAATGCGAACCAGGCCAGCGGAGGCAACCGGCGAGCGGACGGCGTCATGGCGTCGAGCATCCCGTCAATCGCTCGAGTTTTGCCAGGAGTTGATCGCGGCTTTCCACCATCACGGGATCGAGGTCGATGCACTCGACCGGGCACACGATGACGCATTGCGGTTCGTCATGGTGACCGACGCACTCGGTGCAGCGTTCCGGATCGATCACATAGATCTCCTCGCCCTGCGCGATGGCCTGGTTGGGACAGACCGGCTCGCACACGTCGCAGTTGACGCAAAGATCGTTGATGCGAAGCGCCATGGAAAATTCGGTCGAGGCCGCAGTTCAAATGACGAGCCGCCGGGTGGCGGCTCAAGGGAATGTCGAATCGTTGCCGCCACCTGGCCTGCGAGGTTCGCTCTCAGCCCGTAGGAATGAACTTGAAGGTCGCCTCCGACGGCGCGACCGCCGCGCTGACGCGATCGCGTTCTACCGGATTGCCGATGAAGATCACGCGCACGCCCTTGAGGGACTTGGGCGCCGCGAGCTTGAAGGATTCCTCGACCATCGTCGCGAGCTTCGCCGAATCGGGGCCCGCAAACACGATCATGGATCCCGCCTGGATACCGCGCGCGACAGATCCCGCGACCGAATCCAGCTGCGCATTGTATTGGCGCGTGGTCTCCTCGTCTTCGCCGCTCGGCACGAAATAAATATAGGGACGACCGCGCATGTATTCGCCCTTGAGCTCGATGTTGACCTGTTGCTGCACGTAGGCTTTCCATGCCTCGGTGTTGTTGTCGGTTGGTGCGGTCAGGATCGGCGCCGGGGCCTTGACCGCTGCGACCGGCTCGGCCTTTTTGCAGGCGACAACCGCGCCGACTGCGAGTATCGCCACCAGAAACATGTGGATGTGCTTGCCCATCACTTGATCCTCTCGGGTAAACAGGGAACGGGTTGCCACCGGGCGTTGAGCGCCCGCTGCACGGAAGGATGCACGAATCCGGAGACGTCGCCACCGAGGCGCGCGATTTCGCGCACCAGCGTCGAGGAAATGAAGCTGTACTTCTCGGCCGGCGTCAGAAACAGGGTCTCGACCTCGGGAATCAAATGACGATTCATGCTCGCGAGCTGGAACTCGTATTCGAAGTCCGACACCGCACGCAAGCCGCGCAGGATGACTCCCGCCTCGCACTGCCGCACGAAGTGCGCGAGCAGGCAGTGGAAGCCGGCGACCTCGACGTGGGGAAGATCCCGCAACGCCTCGCGAGCCAGTTCGATGCGTTCGGCCAGGGGCAACGCCGGGCTCTTGCCCGGGCTTTCCGCAATGCCCACCACGATGCGGTCGAACAAGGGCGCTGCCCGCAAGACCAGGTCCGTGTGGCCGTTGGTGATCGGATCGAAGGTTCCGGGGTACACCGCGGTGCGCGACCGTCGAGCCGCGGCAACAGTTGGTGCGGAAGCGCTGTTGGGCATGATCCGAGTCTACTGGAAGCGGTTTGACGCGTTGTTTGCCACCCGCGCCAACCCGTAGCCGATCGCACCGGCGCGGCTTTCCCGCCACCAGGCAAACGCAGACGGCAGCGCGGGGCGCGCCGGGTGCGGCCACTCCAGATAGACGCAAGCGCCGGACGTCAACCACCCACCGGAAAGCAGTCCATCCAGCGCCGCGTTCCAGCTCCCTGCGGCATAGGGCGGATCGACGAAGATTACTTCGAATGGCTGTGCAGGCGATTCGCGCAAGAGCAATTCCGCCGTGACGGCGCGCACCTCCGTGCGATCCGCGACACCGAGGCGGGACACCTGCTCGCGCAGGTTGGCGGCCAGATCGTGATCCGCTTCGACCAGCTCGACCCAAATCGCACCGCGCGACAGCGCTTCGATGCCAAGCGCGCCGCTGCCCGCATAGAGGTCAAGGCAACGCGCGCCGTCGAGGCTCGGCGCAAGCCAGTTGAACACCGTTTCCCGAACGCGATCCGGCGTCGGCCGGAGTCCCGCGCGGTCCAGAACGGGTAGCCTGGAATTGCGCAGGGACCCTCCGATGATCCGGACCTTCCCTGCGCGCTCGATTTCGCCGCGCGTGGGGGCACCGGGAGCTTTGCGGCGCGGTGTTAGCATGCGGGCGATTCTCGTCGATTGCCCCGATCCATGCTCAAATTTTTCCGTCGGCGCGCTGCGGCCGACGCTGCGGCCGCCGCCCCTGCGGGCGCCGCATCCCAACCGGTCACCGCCTCCCCCACCGAGTCTCCCCCTGACCATGGCGGCCGCATGCAGCCTGCGTGGAACCTCGACGACGTCGTCGCAGCGTGGGAGCAGTCCGATACCGTGGTCGCGGCCCAGGCCGCGCGTGCGGAGCTCGAAGCTGCTGCCGCACGCGAGCGCGTGCGCAGCGAGGAAGCCGCGGCAGCGCGCACGGCCAACGCAGCCGCGTGGCGAGAGCGCCTCAAGGGCAATGGCCTCGGACGCGCCATCTCGGGACTGCTGTCGGGCAATCCCAAACTCGACGAGGATCTGCTCGACGAACTGGAGACCGCGTTGCTCGGCGCCGATGTCGGCATCGCAGCGACCACGGCGCTGCTGGAAGATCTGCGCACGCGCATGGCGGCACGTGAATTCGCCGACGCGAATGCGCTCTACGACGCCGTGCGCTTTGACCTGCTCGGGATATTGCGCAGGGTCGAGCGGCCCCTGGTCGTCGACGACAGTCAGCATCCGTTTGTGCTGCTGGTGGTCGGCGTCAACGGTGTGGGCAAGACCACGACTATAGGCAAGCTCGCGCGGCACATGCAGATCGACGGCGCGCGCGTGCTGCTCGCCGCCGGGGACACGTTCCGCGCGGCCGCGGTCGAGCAACTCAAGGAGTGGGGCGACCGCAACGGTGTGACCGTGATCGCGCAAGGCCAGGGCGCGGACGCGGCCTCGGTCGCTTTCGATGCGCTGCAGGCCGCACGTGCTCGCGACGTCGACGTGCTCATCATCGACACCGCTGGACGCCTGCACAATCAGTCAGGGCTGATGGATGAGCTCGCCAAGATAAGGCGGGTATTGGGCAAGCTCGACCCCGCGGCGCCACACGAAGTGCTGCTCGTGATCGACGGGACTACCGGGCAAAACGCACTCAGCCAGTTGCGTCTGTTCCGCGAAACCGCCGGCGTGACCGGGCTTGCAGTCACCAAACTCGACGGCACGGCCAAGGGTGGCGTTGTGTTTGCGCTGGCGCGCGAATTCGGCATACCCATCCGCTACGTCGGCATTGGCGAAAAACTCGAAGACCTGCGCATCTTCGATGCTGCTGCTTTTGTCGATGGCTTGCTGCCGCCGCGCGACGATGCGTGATTTCGCGCCCCGCGTGCTCGAGTGGTTCGATCGGTACGGTCGCCATGACCTGCCGTGGCAACATCCGCGCACGCCTTACCGGGTGTGGCTCAGCGAAGTAATGCTGCAGCAGACGCAGGTTGCCACGGTCATTCCGTATTTCGGGAGATTCGTCGAATCACTCCCGCACCTGCGGGCGCTCGCAGCGGCCCCGGACGACCAGGTCCTCGCACTCTGGTCTGGCCTCGGTTACTACAGCCGCGCTCGCAACCTGCATCGTGCCGCACAGATATGCGTCGAACTCCACGACAGTCAGTTGCCCGACACCCTCGAGGAGCTGCGGACACTGCCCGGTATCGGGCGTTCCACGGCCGGAGCGATCCTTGCGCTTGCGTTCGACTTCCGCGCTCCGATCCTCGATGGCAATGTGCGCCGCGTACTGATCAGGCACCGCGGCATCGAGGGAGATCCGCTGTCGCCTGCCGTGCAGTCGCGGTTGTGGGCACTCAGTGAGGAATTGATGCCGTCCGCGCGCGTCGCCGACTACACGCAGGCGATCATGGACATTGGCGCCACCGTCTGCATGCGTGCGCAACCACGCTGCCCTCCTTGCCCGCTGCGCACCGATTGCATCGCGGCCGGTACCGGCCGTACCGCGCAGCTGCCGACTCCGCGGCGCCGCCCTGCGCGCTCCCGGCGGGAATGCCACGCACTGATCGTGCGCGATGGGAACGGTCGCATTCTGCTGGAACGCAGGCCCGCTTCCGGCGTTTGGGGCGGTTTGTGGAGCATTCCCGAGTTCCGGGATCGAGCCACGCTTCAGTCATCGCTTTCGCACGCGCTCGATCCGGCGACCGAGGGATTCACAGGCGCACCGCTCGCAACTGGCCTTGCTCCCATACGTTATCGGAGGTCGGCGCGGCGCTCCGACATGCCTGCCGTCGTGGGAGCGACGCCAGTGGCGACCGGCACCTCGTACTGGCCTGCGCAATCGGCCCCGCTCGCACTCCCTGCCATCAGGCACACATTCACTCATTTCGACTTGACGCTGAGTCCGACCCTTATCGACCTCGATAGGGAAATTTGCTCAGTGTCCGAGCTCGATTCGCCACGCTGGTTCGCAGCGCACGAACTCTGCGGGATCGGCCTCCCCGCGCCAATCCGCAAACTGCTCAACCGATTGCCGGAGCCTGCCGATGTCCCATGAAGTGTTCTGCGTTCGCCTGAAGCGCCAGGCCGAAGGGCTTGATTATCCGCCGTGGCCCGGCCCCCTCGGTGCGCGCATCCATGCGCAAGTTTCGAAGGAGGCGTGGAGTGAATGGCTGGCCCACCAGACCATGCTGCTCAACGAGAATCGCCTTTCCGCCATCGATCCCAAGGCGCGCGCATTCCTCGCGGCGGAGATGGAAAAGTTCCTGTTCGGCGAAGGCGCGGAAAAACCGGCGGGTTACACGCCGCAGGAGGAGTGACAGCGGGTTGGGCTGCGGCGCGGTTGCTGCTCGGATGCCGCACCGCTACCATGCGCGCCCCGCTCCGCAATGGCGCGGCGCACCAAGCAGCATCCTCGCGCGTGATCCTTCCCGAGGATATGCCGCATCGAGGCAGCTATTGGCCGGGTAGCTCAGTTGGTAGAGCAGAGGATTGAAAATCCTCGTGTCGGCGGTTCGATTCCGTCCCCGGCCACCACGTCCGTCCGCGTGTGGGCGGTCGCCTTCGTTCAAACCCTCACGAAGCCCGTGCGAACCGTGCGCCCCGTGCACAGGACGGACGGCAGCATTCCCCGGGTGCACGGGGTCCGACTTTCGGTGCGGGACGGTATTCTTTCCGCGCCTCGCAGGGATCCCTTGCGAGGACGTCGAATGACAAGTCGGGAATCGCGCGTGAGCAAAGCTGGGGAAAGGGAACTGCTGCTCCTCAAGCTCGCGACGCTGCGCGAAGAGCGTGATTCGTGGGAGGGGCGCTCCCAGCGCAATTTCGATCTCGCCGCCGCGCTTGTGGCGGCAGTGGAAAAGCGTCTGCGCATTCTCGATGCGGAACGCAACACACCCATGGCTCCGACCAAGACCCGTTCCCGTTCGCCGTCCACGACGGACTAGCGCAACACCCGAACGCCGACGGCCGGAATCAAATTGTGAAATTTCGTGACGCTCCCTTCACGGCGCAGACGTACGCTGGAGAGAATTTTCAGGGGAAAAGCGCGTGAATGATCTGTCTGGTCCAACCGGCTCTTCCGTGGCGTGGGACGAATTCGCGCCGTGCGAGCACCTGGTGCAGTTCTACGACTCGAAGGCTGCACTTTTCGACATGCTCGACGATTTCGTGGCAACGGGAATCGCCGCGGGCGAAGCTACAGTGGTGATCGCGCTCAACGAGCACCTGGCGGGGCTCGATGCGCGCATGCGCCAGCGCAGCGTCGACCTCGTCGCCGCGCGCTGGCGAGGACTCTACATTCCGATCGACGCTACCGACCTGCTTGCGCAGTTCATGATCAATGGGCTACCGGACGAGCAGGCCTTTCGCACGCGCATCAAGACCATCCTCGATCTTGCCCGGCAGAACGGCCGCAAGGTCCGCGCGTTCGGGGAAATGGTCGCCATCCTCTGGAGCGAAGGCAGGCACGAAGCGCTGCTGAAACTCGAGGACCTGTGGAACGCCGTGTGCAGGGAAGAATCGGTGAAACTATTCTGCGCTTACCCGAGACCGGGTGATGGAGTTCACGAGGCCCATACGCATCGCGAGATCTGTGCGGCGCACAGCCACGTACTCGGCAACACCTCTCCCCGGCGCCTGGCCGCCGCGTAACCGGGTCAAATCGCGGGAACGGGTTCTTTGTCGACGAATCCGGCGCGCGGCAAAACATGAATGGATCATTGCGCGGCCGACCGCGCACCGCGAGCGGTCGATGCACTCGCGGTTAGGCTGTGGCCCTGCCCCGCCGACGCGACCGCCGATCCATGTCCGCATCCCCCTCCGAAGCCAGTCCGCCGCCGCCCGCCACGGGCCTTGCGCGCACTGCGCAGATCGCGAAGTTCCTGCTCAAGTACCGCAGTGCGGGCGTGTTCACCGGGATCGACGTAGACCCGCAACTTGGCGGTGCGCAGGCAATCGAGACGCCGGATGGCCGGCCCGAAGAGTTCGTTGCCGACCTCGAAGCGCTTGGTCCGACTTTCATCAAGATCGGACAGGCCTTGTCCACGCGTCCCGACGTGGTTCCCGCGGCCTACATCGCGGCGCTCGAGCGCATGCAGGACAGGGTCGAAGCCGAACCGTTCGAGCAGATCCGCGAGACGGTGGAAAGCGAACTCGGGATCAAGATCAACAAGGTGTTCGCCACCTTTGACGAGAAGCCGCTCGGCGGCGCTTCCCTGGCGCAGGTGCACGCTGCGACTTTGCGTGACGGGCGCGAAGTCGCCGTAAAAGTGCAGCGCGCCAGCATGCGGCCACGCATCCAGGCCGACTTGGAAGTGCTGACGAGCATGGCTGCTCGTGCCGACAAGATGACGGACCTCGGTCGCCGCGTGCGATTCGCGGACTGGGTGCACGAATTCAGCAAGACGCTGCTGCAGGAACTCGACTACGTCAACGAGGCGGAAAACCTGCAGCGCTTCGCCGATCACTTCCGGGAATATCCCGAGTTGCTGGTACCCGCTCCGCTCATGGACCTGACGCGCACCCGGGTGCTGACGATGGAGCGCGTCAAGGGCTCACGCGTGACGGACGTATCCGGCGTCCGTCGCACCGAGCAGGACCTGGGCGCGCTTGCTGGCGTGCTGATGCGCGGTTACCTGGACCAGATCTTCGTGCACGGGGAAATCCACGCCGATCCCCACCCGGGCAACCTGCTGCTGACGGCGGACGGCCGACTCGCGATATTCGATCTCGGCATGGTGGCGCACGTGCCGCCCAGGCAACGCGAGCGACTGCTGAAACTGCTGTTCGCCGCGGTCGATGGCCGGGGCGAGGAAGCCGCGAACGAAACCATTCAGATGGGCACTCGCCTCGAGGACTTCGACGAGGAGCGATACGTACGCGAAATCTCGCAGTTGGTCGGCCGCTACGCCGCGCATTCGGCGTCGACGGCCGTTTCCGAAGGCCGGCTGCTGCTCGACGTAGTTCGGGTCGCCACCCAATGCGGACTGCGTACTCCCGCCGAACTCAGTCTGCTGGGCAGGACGCTTTCGCACCTCGAGGCGATCTGCAACTCGCTCGACCCCACGCTCGATGTCAAGCGCGTGGTCGAGGAGCACCTCGACAAGATCATGAGCCAGCGCGCGCGCAAGGCGCTGTCCTGGTCGAACATGGCCAGCGAGATGATCGAACTGCAGGCACTCCTGCGGGAAGCTCCGCGGAAGGTGACGGATGTGCTCTCGCTGCTGGCGGAGAACCGCATGCAGGTGCGCCTGACCGGGCTCGAGGACTCGGTCCTGATGGAAAATCTGCAGAAGATCGCCAATCGCATCAGCACCGGCCTGGTAACCGCAGCGCTGATCGTCGCCTCGGCGATGCTGATGCGCATTGAAGGCGGCAGCCGCCTGTTCGGGTATCCGGCTTTCGCGATGGTGCTGTTCCTGATTGCTTTTTCCCTTGGTTTGAGTCTTGTCGTCAGCGCACAACTGCGCGATCGAAAAGCCAAGCCCCGGGAGGAACGCGGCGCGCGCTGACCCGCTTCCTGCGCGACGTTCGAAAGCGCGGGGGCTAGCTGCCGTCGCGCTTGATGATGCTGATGTCGCCGTTCGTCTCAAGGAACGCGCAGCGCACGTTCTCGGCATCGAGCAGTCCGTGACCGCGCAAAGCTTCCTCGAAATCGCCCGGGCTGATCTGCTCTCGCTCGAGAACCTGGTGGAAGACCTTTCCGTCGCGTGCCAGCAGCACGGCCTGCCCTTCGACCAGGCTATCGATCTTGCGACTGCGGGCCGACGCGAAGCCCACCGCCCAATTGAGTCCCATCAACGTCGTCGCGAGGAGCAGCCCGCCGAGCAGTGAGATGTCATCGCCGAGCAGCGAGTTCTGCACGGCGCTTCCCAGCAATATCAATACGATCATGTCGAACGGCGTGAACTGGCCCACCGAGCGTTTGCCGGTCAGCCGAACCAGCAACAGAACAGCGACGTAAACGACGACGGCCCGCAGGCAGAACTCCCACCACGGCATCGACAGCTCGAACATTTCGCTCACGGGATCACTCCTGAATGCGTCACCGGTCAGTCTGGCGCCCCGGCTCCTGGAGGTCGCATCGATACACTCGAACGCCGAGCGTGCGGTCAGTCTCCAGACAGGCTGCCGGTGGTGCTCGCAATTGCAAACCCCACCAGTTTCGCTGTGGTCCACTCGCCGACGGAACTCGGCGCCGCGAGCCCCATTCGTTGCATTGCGTCCGGATCGCTGGCGCCGCCGCTGAGCAACGCGCGCAGCAACGTGCGCAGCCTGGCAGCCGGCGAGCGCGTTTGCGACCTGAGCCAGCCCAGCGCGCGCACCAGCCTCTGCTCGACGGGCGTGAAGTCGCTGCCCGCCGGGTAATCGGGCAAGGTGCCGTCACGACGGAACGGTGCCAACGAGCCCCGGATGGTCTCGGGCGTATTGCGCTGTATGCGCGACGATTGTCCAGCCCCGGGCGCAAGCTTGAGCGCCGCGATCGCCCGCTCGCGGAGCGACGGCTCGAAACGCGCGTCGCAGATGGCGAGCATCGCGGTAACGCATGACTCGTCGGTCGCGCCGCGGAGGTCCGCGATGCCGTATTCGGTAATCGCAACATCGCGCAGGTGACGCGGGATCGTGACATGACCGTAGTTCCAGCGCACGCCGGATTCGGCATGCGCGCCGACTTCACGGATGGCTCGGAACATCAGGACCGAACGGGCGTCGTGCAGCGCGTGCGCCATGGCAACGAAGTTGTATTGCCCGCCCACGCCCGACACGACTCGACCGTCGTCGAGCGCGTCGGACGCGGCAGCGCCGAGCGCAGTCATGAGCATGCAGGTGTTGAAGAAGCGCGCGTCGCGACGTTGCAGCCGTTCGAGCGCCTCGTTGCCACCATAAAGCTCGTTGATGTGCGACACGCGCGTCATGCCGATGGTGCGGGCTACGTCGGGCGGCAGCTCGCGCAGCCATTGGTAGAAAGTGGAGGAGCCGAGATAGAACGCACCGTCCAGGACGCGCCCATCGCGCGCGAGGATATCCTCATCGGCGTGCGTGGCTTTGCCGGCATCGAGGCGCCGCATGACGTCGAGATCATCGACCACGCGGCGACGCATGACGCCGGCGTCCATGAGCAGACGGAATCCATCGTTCACCATTTCGCTGGCGCCGTAGAGGCCAACGAGGAAGGGTTCAAGGCCGCCGCTATCGACGATGCAGGGATGCGCCGGCAAGTCGGGATCGAGTGACTGAAGCGCCGCGCGATACACGTCGTTGCGGGTGTGACGCAACACCAGCGCATGGCACAGCGCGTCGCTCAGCGCACCGATTCCGATCTGCAGAGTGCCCCCGTCACGCACCAACGCGCTCGCGTACAAGCCGATCGCATATTCCGCGTTGCTGACAGGTTGCCGGGGCAATGCAAAAAGCCGCGGCGAAGGACCCGGCAGGTCCACGATCGCACCGAAGAAGTTTTCTCCGACCGCGCAGGGACCATCCAGCCAGGGCAGTTCGGGATCGACCTCGGCAACGAGGTACGGACGCGGCGCGCCTGCCCGGTTGCAGGCATCGAGAAGGTCGAACGTGAGGTCCGGATTGGACGACAATGAAAGCCGCGTGCCGCCGCGCTCGCGGGCAACTTTCTGCACGAGCACGTTGACACCGCGAGTCACCACCGTGCGCGCTACGTGCGTGTAATTGACGCTCATGTGGTTGCATTGCGCGGTCCGGGAGCCGAGCAGCGCGCCCGACTGCAGGTAGAACTCCTCGACCCTGATGTTCCCCGGAAGCGCGTCCGCGCGAACCGCCGCGACATAGGCGAGCTCGGGAAAGTCCGGGCCGAAGTGCCGCGCCACGAATGGCTCCAGGAATCTTCGCTCGATGTCGCTCGTCGCTTTGGGCGGCGTCAGCGACAACGCCGTAAGGATCGTCAACGAAAATGCGGGATCGCCCGCGACTCGCGCGTACAGCGCGTTGAGCAACCGATGGGGTTTGCCGATACCGAGGGGCGCGGCGAGCACTACGCGATTGCCGGTCTCCGCGAGGACGCACCCGACGATGGCATCAAGCGAATTGAAATGCTCTGGCATTCACGTTGTGCCCGAGTGTCGGCGCATCGATCATCGCATGCGGCAGGCCGGTGGATGCCTCGCAACGACAAGAGCTGAAGGCACCCGCCTTCGTCGCAATCAACCGGACGTTGTCCGCGTCGCTGCAACCCCAGCGCGACCGCTGGCGGTGAATTCGAACCTTCCATCGTTCCTGAACATCACCCCACTGAAGGATTGCCCTATGCTGCGGCCATGATCCGGTCAAGCGTCGTTCATGCGTTGGTCTGGTGCCTCGCGCTCGGCGCGTCCGGCACGTGCGCTGATTCGCGGACTCCGGCCCGCCAGGTGGACGGCGAAACCAGCTCCGCGGCGCAGTACGGGCAGGCCCGGCATTCCCAGTTGCTCGCGACCGCACCCGACGTGGCGCCGCATGTCCTCGCGCTCGCATTGCAAGCGGGCGCTTGCGCGCTGCGTTCGGGCGTGGTTTCGAGATTGTCGAAGCTCGCGGTCATCGACTATTCGCGCCCATCGACCGAGCGCCGCTTCTGGTTGTTCGATCTGACTACGGATCGCCTCATGTTCGACGAGCACGTCGCGCACGGGCGCGGTACCGGCGAAAACATGGCGCGCGATTTCTCGAACGTCGAAGGCAGCCTGCAGTCGAGCCTGGGCCTGTTCCTGACGGCCGATACCTACGTGGGTGACAACGGGTATTCGCTGAACCTGGACGGTCTCGAACCCGGCATCAACGATCGCGCGCGCGATCGCAGGATCGTCATGCATGGCGCCGCTTACGTCGATCCCGTCTCGGCCTTGCGCCAGGGTCGCCTCGGTCGTAGTCATGGATGTCCCGCGCTCCGCCCCGAAGTCGCAGCTCGCGTCATCGACACACTCAAGGGTGGCCAGCTGCTGTTCGCGTACTACCCGGACAAGGGCTGGCTGTCGCGCTCGCCGTTCTTGCATTGCGATGGTCAGGATCTCGCTGTCACGCAGCCCCGCGCAGTCGCGGGCGCCACGGGACCCATCGCACGAATCGCAGCGGCCGGGGCGCGTTGACCGCTGCCGCAAACCAGGGCGAAAAACTCTGGACTCCCACTGAAGTCAGGCGCACCACACTTCCGGATTGCACGAAGCGCGGCTAGGTAACAACCGGGCGTCGTTGAAGCCGGCGGATGGGACAAGACGCGATACGTCAGCCCGTCGCACTCCGCTCACTCACTCAAAGCCATCTCGAAATAGGACGTCGTTGGTCCACTGCACATGATCAATTTCATAACAGCCTGAGGTGTGCGTCATAAGGATTGAGCTGATTCCTGGCGCGTAGCGCACGCCAAAAAAGCGATCCTCGGCAGTTTCACCGAAGTTTGAGTTGTCGCCCAGAACAAATGGACCGTGCGTACCCAAGGACAACCCGGCGCGGTCAAAGGCCTCAAAGGTGACACTGGTAGCCGAGCCACCATCGGTCCAAACCATCGCCGCGGAGACTGGTCGACTGGAAAAAGTGATGCGTACTGGAGAACAGGAGAATGCGCTGCGTCCGGCAGTGCCCGAGCCATTGATCACACCGTCATCGATGTCCACCGAATCAGTCAAACCTCCGGGTCCGGTGATGCTTGCGGCCGTCGCTAGATCCGGATCACGCACGCCGTCCTCAAAGTTCTCCAAAACGACCGGCAACGCCGAAAAACCCGCCGGTGTATCGCTTTGCTGCAAATAAGGTGTGGGCCCAAAAAACGTCGGCGTCTGGGCTGTTGCCAAACCGGCGTAAAACACAAACGACGTGGCCAATAGATAGACGCGTTTCAGGCTCATGGGAAATCTCCAATAAGTATTGCGTGCGTTTAAGGACTCCGTTACTGCGCTCGTTCGACTAGTGCCGGCAGGTTCGATTCAAATATTCGAAGTGCGTCCTCAAGCTCGGCGCGTGACTTTGGCATGGTCTGACTCGAAAGGCCCGAGTGGAGCCTACTCCGCCGCTCGGCCCGCGCGGCGTGCGACAGTGAGGGGGCCCACTATCGACCGCGAATCCCGACCAGCGAGCGCTTGCATCAACAAAAGAACGGAGGAATTATTGCGACGCACGATGCACGCGAATGAGCGCCTTTGAGGGCCTGATTTTCGTGTTTTTTTCGTACTGACGAGGCCGATCGGCGCTAAGTCATTGATTTTGTGGTGGGCGGTACAGGGGAAGGTAGTGCTCTACCGCTGAGCTAACCGCCGGATGCAGCGCGGCGTTGCGGAGTCGCCGGCGTCCTAGCGAAAGCTGGCTCGCGAGGGGCGCGCACGTTAACACGCTGCGCGCGTGCCCGTTCAATCTTGCGCGGAAGTATCGACTCGCGCGACGAAGACATCGGACTTACCAGCCGATTCGATGGTTTTGGCGCTGCCGGGCGCCGTCAGCCCTCCCGCGAATACACCTGTTACCCATACGCGGCCCGGCTGCGCGGCGAGTGCGGTGATCTTCTGCACGCCTTCGCCCTCGAACGCGAGCCAATGGTCCGCCGGGCCCCCTCGCTCGATGCGCAACAACAACGCACCGGTATCTGACGATTCGATCGCGTGCTTGGTGCCGAGCGACAGGCGGCCCTGCCATCCGAGTGCGAGCCACGCATTGCGGCCATCGGTCGCGAGCGCATCTGCCGTATCGGGACCGACCGACCCGATCTGCCGTTGCTCCAGCGGTCTGCCACTCGCATCGAGGAACAGGATGACCACGTCGGTGGAACCGAGGCTGCGCAAAGGTGCTCCGCCGGCCGCTCCCACCGCCCAGCGCTGCTCGCCCTGGAATTCCCCCGCGACAACAACGGTTCCGTCGTCCAGCAACGCGAGGTGATGCAGTTCATCGGGACCCGTGGAGGCAATCGAAACCGTCCGGGATATGTCGCCGTTCGCGTCGAGCCAGACCAGCAGTGCGTCGTGTCCCGAGCCCGGCGCGACCGAAGCTGATTTCGCTGTGACGCGCAGCCGGATCGGCTGGTCGTGCCGCATCAGGAGTATCGCACCACCGTCGGGCAGCGCTGCCAAAGCCGCCAGCTCATCGTCGCCGGCGCCGCCAACTGTGCGCGCCCAGCGAACCTGGCGATCCACGTCCAGCCGCTGCACGAACACATCGGTACCACCAGCGCCGATCACCACGCCTTGCGGTCCTGGCGCGAAGCGCGCGGCGGCCTGAAAGTGTCCGCCCACAAGGAGCCCGCCATCGTCAAGGGTTGCCAACGCACGCACGTGATCGGCCTGCTTGCCCCCCACGCGCTGCGATGCCAGAGGCTTTCCCTGCGCATCGACGAATCCGATGAAGGCATCGGATGCGCCCTGCGACGTCAGGGCAGGGGGCGCCGTGGCGTCGCCAAAACCAGCGCCACCGGCAAAGAACCCACCGAATGCGAATCCCGCTCCGACTCCGACGACGCTGCGCACTTCATCGTGCGCCGAACCGCCGAACTGCCGGGACCAGCGCGGCGAGAGATCGCGATCAAATGCAACCAGCGCGATGTCGCCGCCACCGCGCCCCACCATGTCTTCCTGCTTGTCGCGCCCCTTGCCGCGTGCGGTTTCCAGAGCACCGTCGAAATGCATGCCGACAAGCACGCCGCCATTTCTGCCAACCGCAATGGCGGTCGCGAGGTCGGCGCCCCGATTGCCTACTCGCGCAATCGCGGCCACGGACAATCGCGAGGACTCGAGTTCGCGCGCGGCCGGAGCGACTGGCGCCGTTGCGAGTGATGTGGACGCCAGTCCCGCCAACATCGCCAGTCGGCAGAGAGAGGCCGACAGACTGCGGGGCACCGAAGTGCCCCGCAGTCTCGCCACCCATGGCGAACCCTCGCTCAGTTCCCCGACGGACACGTCGGCGGATCCTCGAAGCCATCGGCAAACAGCAGGGTGAACACCGGTGTGCTCGAACCCGCGAGATGGCAGAGCCGCACGATCCCGTCATCAGTCTTGCCGCCGTCGGTGATGGTGTACGCGAACTGGTCGGAGCGCGGATTGTCACGATCGGTCGGCGTGTAGATGGCGTCGTTGCCGCTGATGGTCACGGTGCCGAAGCTGCCCTGCCCCACCGCGCTCAAGCTGATCGTGTCGCAATCATTGGCGCGATCGTTGGCGAGGATGGGCAAGGTGATCTGCTCCTGGCGCAGGTCGACCGCGATGTTGTCGTCGACGGCTACCGGCGCGGCGTCGGGTCGGCAAACCTCGTTGCCCATCAGTTGATAGCTGAGAGCATTCGCAAAGTCGGCGGCGCTTGCCTGCGAGATGACTTGGCCACTCGCGTTGACAGCAAACGTGCGCACCGTGAGACCCGCCAGTTCGTAGCCCGGACCGACCCGGCAGCCGACGCCTGTGCAGTCGTCGATGGCCGAAGTGGGCACGATCACCGTGATGTTGCCATCCGGCTTCAGCTGGCAATTCGCGGCAGCGATTGGCGTGAAGTCGCTGCCTTGATTGACGCTTGGCGCCGTGACCTTGCCAACTGCACAGCTCACCGTCGCGCCGTTGCTGCGGACGCTCACCATCTGGCGGTCGAACGTTTGCGAACCGTCCGCATTGGGAACGGGGTTCTGGCGATTCCAGAGCATGATCCACGCGTTGCCCGCAGTCGTGGCCGCAGCCGATTCGACTTTCAGGTTGAACAGGAGGTTTTCCGGCGCCGGCGTCGAACACGCGGCCGGATTGCCCAGGAACGGCTCGCCCAGTGCCAGTCGACGGATGTCGAGCTGCGGCGGGTTGCCGTCGCCTTGCGGGTCGACCGCGCGCTCTGCATACGGCGCAGTGCACACGTTGTCGATTCGCGGCGTGGTCGCACAGCTCTCGAAGCACCCCGCGGAAGCGCCGACCGCACTGTCGGCAAAGACGCGATAACAGAAGTCGCCGTTGGCGAGCGGGCCGTCGCTGAAGGTCAGCGTGGCGGGGTTGCTGATGGTCGCCAGCGGCGTGTCTCCGTAGGTGCCAGCGGTGGTCCGGCGGAAGATCCGGTAACCCGTCACCGCGGAACCGCCATCGAAGGGCTTGGTCCAGCGCAAGTCCACGCGCACGGCGGGGTTGCCGTCGGCCTGCGTCGGAAACGCGAATGCATCGAGATACGGCGCATCCGGCGCGCGAACCGGCGATGGCACGAAGAAATTGTCGAACGCGGCGAGCAGGCCGCGCGACCCCGGCTCCTGTCGCGCGACTCGCGTCAAGTCCTCGCCGCTGTTCTTGGTTCCGTTGACGCAGCCACCAACACAACCGTCCGCATAGGCTGCATAGACCTTGCCTTTTTCGTCGAGCTGGATGTCGTTGAAGTCGAGCAGGTTGCGATTGCTCTCGCAGAGCGTGCCTCGCAGGCAAATCGGACCACGCTGCACCGGATCACCAGGCGACACATTGACCGTGGTCCAGGTGGCACCGCGATCGTAGGTCACGGCGATGTATGCATACCACACGCCGTCGAATGCGGCCGGATCGGAGCCTGTGCCCGCGGCGCCGGGCTGGTTCGAACCCAGGAACAGGAAAGCGGCGCGGTCGCCGTCGCCTGCGACCATCGACGGGAACACGCAATTGCGCACCCCTTGTGCGGCGCTCACATTGACCAGGGCCGACCACGTCGTGCCGTTGTTGCGACTGATCGAGACCACGGCGTCGGAATCGTTGTTGCACGTGCCGAAGTACACCGTGCCATCGCTCGCCACGGCCATGCCCGGATCGTCTCCGGAAACCGTGCCCGGCACCCCGATCTGCGACCAGATGTTGCCGCCATCGACGCTGCGGGCGAATCCGGATTGACCGAGCGGGCAATTGCCGTTGGGCACGAACACCGTGCCGTTGGTTGGCGACACTTGAATATGTCCATGCAGGCCGCCGCATTGCGTCAGGTTGTACATGGGCACAGCGGCGCCCCAGGTCCGGCCACCGTCGCGACTTTGCGCCGCTTGGGCGACCGCGATGTCCTGGGATGCGTAGTACGTCGCGTAGGGGCCGTACCCGCCGAGGCTGCCTGTACCCAGCGGATCGAGCGGCGAGTAAGCGCCACCACCCACCGTCTGATGATCGACACCGGAATTGATGCCGGCACCTTGCGGGCTGTCGGTGTAAGTGTCGCCGTCATTGTCGGACAACGAGATGATGCTGCGCTTGCCGGCAAGCTGCGTTGAAATCGTGCGGCTGGTTTCGGGTTGTACGTGCAGGATCGGATCGAGCGTGGTGATGTGCGTGGGCGAACTCTTGTTGAGCCAGGTACCGATTGCCGGCGACGTGCAGCTATTGACTTCGAGCCGCAGGGTCTGGACCCCGGCGATGTACATGACGCGCGACTGGTTCGGCTGGGTCAGCTGCATCGTGCGGTTTCTGGTGACGGGAACGCCGAGCGTCGGCTCGCCGGCCGACAGTCCGATGTTGGGGGTGCCGCGCGATGGCGCATAGCGGGTGTACTCGATGTCGGGTTCGTTGAGACCGACGGGAGCGTAGGTACGGAACGCCAGTGGCTCGATGCCGGGAGCCGGAGGCGGCGGAGTGGTCACCGCACGAATTTCGGCTCTGCCCGCATAGCCCGTGACGACCGCGAAGGGCGCAGCGCTGACGGTATAGATCCCGGCGACGGGCGCCGTGATCACCACGATCTCCGGGGAACCCGGACCATTACCCGAGGTACCAGCGACTGAGCCGTCGGGGGCGAAGACAGTCAAGTCCCAGTCGTCCACCATGGTCAACGTGATCTTGACGTCGTAGGCGTAGCTCGGTGGCACCACGGTGAGCTGGAAGTGATCGCACGTGGGGTCCGTGCGGTTGGCGCAGGTAGCGGACGCCGTGGAGGGCCGCAGCGTGCCTTGCCATGTCGTGGTGGGGTTGCTGGCGCTGATGGTGCCCGAAGCGGGCGTCGCGGCGAAGGCCACGCTGCTCGCGAGAGACAGTGCCATGAGCGCAGCATGAAGTGCGGGGCGGATACGCATGACAATTTTCCCTTGAGCAGGAGACTTGCTTGAGTCTGACCCTTTGCGGCCAAAGAACAATGGGGTGTATCCCCCAGTGCGCGCGGGCGTGGCGTTGATGTGCTTGCAGTGACCGCGATCACGATACGCGCAGTACTTCCATCGTTGGGGCGCCGGCCTTGCAATGGCTCACACCGGTTACCCTGGAGTCAGATTGGCGTCCAACCGTGACGTCATTAGCTGTCCCTATTCGCCAGTGCCCCTCACGCCAGCAAGCCTTTGCGTTGTTCCTGCGAACGTGGATGCTCACTCCGACTTGCGCGCTACTCGAAGTGGGGCGTCGGCTACGGCGACTCGAAGCTGTCGCGGAAGATGTTGTCGATCACCGCATTATGCAGCTCGGGACTGGATTCGCTGTACGCATGCAGGATCGAGCCGGTGTACTCCGCGACCACGCTCGACGTGCCATTCACCACGAACACGATGGTGCAGGAAAATTCCGACGTGGAGGCAGAAATCGGCGTCGGAGTGGTGTCGACGCAGCTCTCGCCGCTGCTGGCCGTGAAGCGCACCTGGCCGTCGCCCGGGCCGCTCGAGCCGCTCACGGTGGCGGTGAAGGTGACCGGCTGGCCGTCGCTGGAGGGATCGGGCGTGTCGCCCACGATGCTGATGGCGGTGGCGACACCCGTACGCTGCAGCACTACGCGGTTGCTCGCGGGCTGGCCGACCGCCAGTTGGTTGCGCTGGGCGTCGTAGCCGAACGGCTGGCTGCCGCCTGCACCCGCGACCGTACCCAGCACACTGTGTGCGCTGTTTATAGCCCCGATCACGCTCCCGTTGACCAGTGCGAGGGTAACGGCCCCCGCATCCGTAATCGCCCCATTGTCCCAGTTGGCACTGCTGACCACGTAATTGCCGTTGCTCAGCGCCGTCACGCCGCCGTTGCCGACGAAGTCGTTGGCCGTAGTGCCGACCAGCGAATTGGACGGCGAGACCACACCACTGATGCCGCTGGTGCCGGAGCCGAACGTCGCCGCCCCCCCATTCGCAATCGCCCCATTGTCCCAGTTGATACTGCTGACCACGTAATTGCCGTTGCTCAGCGCCGTCAGGCCGCCGTTGCTGACGAAGTC
>Ga0183260_10001598_pt1 | contig 18832 bp, 12 predicted proteins | sample AntDrymUQ4972206_2_FD_129768 | JGI IMG/M metagenome (GOLD analysis project Ga0183260, IMG submission 129768) | Polar desert sand microbial communities from Dry Valleys, Antarctica - metaG UQ497 (22.06) (version 2) (version 2) | ecosystem: Environmental > Terrestrial > Soil > Desert | place...
CTTCGTTAGAAAGCCACTCGACCAAGATCGAGGGCAGGCGCATCGAGAGCAAGACCCGCCAGGGCCTCGACGCTACGAACAAGCCGCAGCGCCTCGCCTACAGACAATCAGGCGCGTCGCGCGCTTCGCCGTATCGGCCCCTCAGGAGAGATTCGGGTGAGCGGGATCGTCGGAGGGCCTCGCCTCGAGAGCCGACAGTCGACGTTCGAGTAGGTCGAACCGATGACGGAGCACTGCTACCTCGGCCTCAAGGCCGACTTGGGCTGCCGCGCTTCTGGCGATCCGAGGCGACCGGGCAGCACGGTCGGTGACCTCGTCGACTTGAACCAAGCGTTGTGGGCCGTATGCGCCGTCTTCGAGGCGCGAGCGGATCTGTCCGTTTCGGTACCAGTTGCGCAGCGTCGAGCGGCTCACGCCTGCCCGTTCGACAGCTTCGGCGAGCGGGACCCAGCCCTCGAGCCGGTCGAACAGTTCGAGCTCCGCCCGCCACTGGTTGATGCGTTCCTCCCACGACACCACCCTCACAACGATAGCCTCCGTACCCTGTTAGTTACACGGGTCTTGTCAGGGGTGGTGAATGGGGTGAAGGTTGGGGCATGTTCGAGCGCTTCACCGACCGAGCCCGCAGAGCCGTGGTGCTCGCCCAGGAACAGGCCCGGTCGCTCAATCACAACTACATCGGCACCGAACACCTCCTCCTCGGGCTGCTCGCGGAAGGTGAGGGCGTCGCGGCCCGGGCGCTGCGTGAACTCGGCGCGGACATTGAAACACTCCGAAGTCAAGTGTTGGACCAGGTCGGGCCCGGCGGTCCCGCACCCGACGACCACATCCCGTTCACGCCGCCGGCCAAGAAGACGATGGAGTTCAGCCTGCGGGAGGCCCTCAAGCTCGGCCACAACTACATCGGTACCGAACACCTCCTGCTCGGCCTGCTCCGCGAAACCGATGGGATGGCCTCGCAGGTCCTCACGGCAATGGACATCGATCTCAGCGAGGCTCGGATAAAGGTCGTGGAGCTGCTGTCGGGGATGGGCGCTAGCGCAACGTCGTCGCCAATGCACGGACTCTCCACCCCGTCACCGACCGCCCGGCGGTCCCCGGCGCTGGAAGCAGCACTCGCACAGGCGGCCTCGCTCGCCGGCGACGACCTTGTCGGCACTCACCACGTCCTCGCAGCGCTCACCATGATGGACAACGCCGCCGCCCCCCAGATCCTCGCCGCCGGCGGCTTCGACGCCTCCTCGCTCGAAGCGGAGATGATCGCGTGGGAGGTGCGCGGAACCGGTGACGAGGACCCCGTGGATCGTGCCGCGCGCGGCACGGTGGTCATTCAGGATGCATCCGGGATGACAATTCGCCTCGACGACGCCAAGCTGCGAGAGCGCATAGAGCGCGCCCTGTCCACCGGTCGAATCAACGAGGACCAGCTCAGGGAAGCATTCGGACGGGTATGGGCCGAGTTCGCAGCCGGAGGTGACGACGTCAACGAGCAAGACATCGACCGCACCGACCCAGAGGAACCTGCCGGAGGCTGAGCCGCGCTCCATATCGTACCGGCATATCGCACACATCGTGAGCGCCCAGCCGCCAACAGAACGGCGCGTATTCGGGGACGTCCGGCGACGCGCTTCGGGGACACGTCAGCCGTCACGACACCGTCGCGTAGCCGGCGAAAGGGGGCAGTCGACACGGCCCTACTCAGTCGAGGTCCCACCAGTAGTTGACGTCCCCGAGCGGCTTGCGGTCTCCTCCGAGCGATTCGTACAGCGCTTGCGCTGTCGTTGTGCCCGCCCGTCGAAAGCCAGAACTTGGTTGAGCCACGCCGGCGAGCGATGGTCATCGCCTCGGTGACGAGAACAGAGCCGATGCCCTGTCGCCGCCAGTTCCCATGCACATCCAGCTCGTGGACGTAGGTGGTGAGCCGTCCGCTGGGTGAGCGCATCTGCAGGCCCCATGCCAGCCCGACAGGCGCATCGTCGATGTAGGCGCCGAGCACGAAGGAGCTCGGATCCCGCAGGAACGCTTCAGGCTCGTCGAGTTGGCCAGACCGCGCCGTCGGAGAGCCGGGGAGCACCGCAGCGAACAGCGCCACCAACTGGTCGGCTCCACCTGCGACGAGTTCTCGGATCTCCACCTCCCCGAGTATGGCTGCACCCAGGTGACCCAACCGACCGTCTCATAGGTGCCGGTAGGCCCGCACAGACCGGCTGTCACCTAATGACGCACCGCATGCGCTGCGTGACGACCTCTTCCCCCGCGGATGTCCGTTTCCTGCCACACCGGTGGGTTGGCCGATGCGCTCCAGGTGCTCTTCCGGCGCGGAGGTGCTCAGCGGCGAGCAAGGCGCCAGCCGACGAGGCCGACGCAGAACAAGAGCAACGCCGCCGCCACCGGGGTGCCGGGGCCTGTGGCGGGCAGGGTCAGCGGGGCCGATGACTGAGGCTCGGGCGGGGCGCCGGCCGTCTCCGGCCGCGACACGACCGCGGAGGGCTGGCCGTTGATCTCGCCGAAGGTGTCGGTGACACCCGCCCGAACGACGACCGCGGAATCGCCGGGACCGAGCCGGGCCTCGGTCGTCCATCGACCGTCGGCGAGCGTGGCCGGCACCACCTCCGTCTCACCTGATGCCCGTGTGATGGTGACGAAGGCGGTGTCCACCTGGCCGGTGTCAGCCCACGGCCGGAACGTGCAGGAGAAGCAGTAGCGCTCGGTGCCGGCGATCAGCGTTCGCTCCAGGCGCGGGAACGTGGTGATGCCGGTCTCGGGTGCCGTCGGCAGCTTCGCCTCCGGCCAGGAATCGGGATAGTCGATCGGCCCGACGGTCACGGCGATGTCCTGGCTCGTCACCGGGTACTCGTCATCGAACACCTTGGTCGTGACCGGCCCGACGAGGAACGACACCCGGTTGTCGGACTCGAGGCGGATGTCCTCCGCGGTGATCCCCTCCCACGGGCTCACGGTGAATGGCATCGACTCGACCCGGTAGGGAGTGGTGGATCCAACCCCGTCGCGCCATGAGCCCTCGACCACGAAGTGATAGGTGCCGGCGGAGGTCTGGTGCCCACGCGCCGTATCGATGTCAGAATCGAACGCCTCGAAGTGGGCGGTCCAGCGATACTCGAAGGTCCCTGCGCGGTAGCTGGCGAGGCCCGCCGCAGGATCGTCGGCGTAGTCGAGGAAGACGACGACCTCGCCGGTCATGTCCCCCGCGGGCTCCCACACGCCGGGCCGCACCTCTCGTTCGACCCGCACGTGCGGGTCGTCGGTGTAGTTGTCGCCGCCCCGCCAGGTGAACTGGGCGACGTCGAAGCGCTGGATCGACTCGGGCTCGTCGAGGGCCGCCGGAGGTCCCACGCTCGGCGGGAGGATCAGCTCGTAGGCGGCCAGGTAGACCTGCGCATCGGTGCCGAGGGCGATCGCCCGTGCCTCCTGGTGGAGCCCGTCGACCATGTAGAGCGTGTCGAGCGGGCTGTACTGGATGCGCTGCGTTGAGGGCGCGTGGCCGTTCAGCGATCCGGCCATGGCGACGAGACGGGTGGCGAGCCAGTCGCTGGAGTGCGCACCCAGGCCGGTGAGCGCCTTGCGGTAGTGGTCGCCCCGTTGGTACTCGCGGTAGGTCGCGATGTAGCCCCAGTAGTCGTTGGCCATGCTGATCGGCACCACCAGGCCGTAGCCGTGCTCTGCCGGCAGCTCGTCGTGGATGTAGTTGCCCAGGATGAGCGCCGGATCCGCCGGCTCTGACTCCGCGTCGGGGATGTTGGCGGGGTCGTCCCAGCCAGCCGCGTCGTTGGTGACCTGGGCCCTGATCCGTTGGTAGTGGGCGTCGCTGATCGTCACCCGATCGCTCTCATCGGTCGGCAGCACAGAGGGGTCGTCGGCCCACGTCGCCACTGCGTGCGGGTTGGGGCACAGCCACTCGGCACCGTCGGGCTGGCAGAACTCCGTCCAGTCCCAGCCGAGGAACAGGTTGCCGGCGATCGAGTCGGCCCGGCTCTTGATGTTGCGGGACTGGTCGGCCCACTGCTCGCACGGGCACACGGTGAGGACAACCTCGCCGAAGCGGAACACCTGCAGGTGGACCTGGAAGGTCTCCTGGAGACCGGTGTAGCTGGGGGCGCCGTAGTTGGCCGGCAGGGGGATGCCCGCCTCGTTGAGGGTGTCGTAGGTGACGCCCGGGTCGAGCGGCGTGCCCTCGAGCTCGCCGAACACGGAGTCGAGGCCGAGATCGTCGGCCGGGCGCTCGCAATCGGGCAGCCCGGCCACCGGCACGCCCGGGTTCCCCTCGAAGGCCTCGTGGGTGCGGCAGTTCGACACCGAGGGGTAGGGGTGCGAGTACGGCGGCGCGAACTGTCGATCGCTCACCGCCACCGGGAAGTCGAGCGAGTAGGGCACGTAGAGGTCGGGGCGGACGGGCGAGTCAGTGGCGATCGAGTTCGAGATGCTCACGATCGAGTTGGCGATCTGGCGGGCCCCCCGCTCGACTTGCGCGTACTCACGGTGCGAGTACTCCGCGCGCACCGCTGGCGCGTGGGACTGACCCTCGGTGTCGGGCTCGGCGGTGCCGGTGTTGTTCTGGAACAGGATCGTCGTCCCGCCGAGCGCGACGTCAGCCATGTGCAGCGCCATGTTCGTCCACTCACCCGAGAGCAGATTGTTGCCCTCGAGGAACTCCGGGTGCTGGCCGAGGGTGACGACGTTCGCCAACGGGACAGGACGGGCCCGGTCGGTGATGTCGTCGAAGCGGAGCACGCTCATCGACAGGTCGTTGTCCCGCAGCGGGTAGCCCGCGGGGGTGCCGTCATCGGCCAGCGCCGGACCGAACGAGTGGCGTTGGGTGTGGTCGAACGCCGCGGTGGTGGCTCCCATCCGGACGGGCACCATGCCGTCGGCGGCCTCGACGACAGCATCGGCCTGACGCTGGGCGAGGTACTCGAAGAACCGCAGGTCGAACACGTCTTGGAAGGCCCACACGCCCCAGGCCATTGCCGAGTAGTAGGGCGAGGTGTGGCTGTGGCTGACCCCGATCATCATGTTGGTGTCATCGATGCCGAGGTCGGGTCGTCGTGCCTTCAGGATCGTGGACACCCGCTGGTTGAGCAGGTCCTGGGGGATGTACAGGTCGTTGGCCACGAGGGCGACGCGGGTCCCGTCGACGCCTTCCACGACCACGGCCCGCACGTAGCTGCGGGACTGGATGCCGTAGGACGGTTCGCGCCGCAACGACAGCGCGCTGCCGTCGAGCTGGTGCACGCCCTCGGACAGGCGGTCACCGGAGTACTGGCCGGCGGAGGCGCCGACCCTCCAGGTGGCGTCGATCCGGGCGACGCCTGCTCGCACGGTGTCCACCGGGATGGCTGGTACGGGAACCGTCGAGGCCACGCCGGAAACCGCCCGCCCCGCCGGCGGCGTCGTCGCCGAGGGCGGGAGGGGGCCGTACGGCGTCGCCGGCAGCAGGTTGACGGTGTTGTCGCTGTGGTCGGCGACGGCGAGGCCGCCGCCGGTCGTCAGCACCGCCAGCGCGGCGAATACGAGGATCCTGCGGTGCAGCGGCCTCAATGCGGATGACCCCCGGGGGACGGTCGCCGGACCGACATCCAGCGGGCTGCGAGGGCGGCGGCAGCGGCGGCGGTCGCGGCCGCGGTCGGCGGCGACCCGCCCGTGGCGGGCAACGTGCCTCCGGCGGTGCCCGCCGTCGCACCAGCGGTCCCGGTCGGGGTCGCCGCCGGCGCCGAGGGGCGCTGACCCTGAGCCGCAGCCGGCACGAGGAAGAACGGGCTCGCATACGCCACCGCGGCGCCGAAGGACGCAAAGCCTTCCGGGGCTCGCTCATCGGGCTCGAGGCTCGGGTCGCTGACGCGCACGACGAGCCACGGCGGAGGATCAGCACCGACGTCGACGTCGAGTGCGATCAGCGGTGAGTCCGGCCCCGGTACCGTCGCCGTTACGACGTGAGCGATGTCGGGCAACGGACCGCTCCCGGGACGTAGCAACTGGACCGAAAGCGGCTTGCCCCTCAGACCCGGTCCGTCGATGTCGAGCACGATCCGAAGGGGGTTGTGCGCCGGAACGACCCCGCCCATCCGCACGCCGTTGGCGGCGGCGTCGAGGCGCAGCCCAGCCACCACCGTCGCGAAGGCGCGCCGCGCCAGCATGGCGTCGCGCACGCCGTTGCGGCTGAGCGACGTCACCCAGAGTCCCGCTCGGCCCCTCCCGGCGTCCTGACCCCAGTTCGTCCCGTGGTTGTCGCTCACCCCGATGAGGCCGACTCGCCAGCCGGCGTCGAGCGCTTCGACGACCGGGGACAGCTCGCCGGTCTCGGTCGACTCGAACAGGTAGTCCTCGCCTCGGTTGAAGACCTCCAGGCTGACGAGACGGTCAGCGATGCGGTCGTCGAAGGAGAACCGGGAGAACCGGCCGACCTCGCGGCCGGGGTGGTTGAAACCGGCCAGGCCGTCGTTCCCGCCGCCGACGACGGCCCGGTCGGGCGGTGAGTGCAACCAGTCGTAGAACAGCGCCATCCCGGCACCGGTCTCTCGTGCGACACCATCGATCAGCGCCTGGGGTCCGACGAGCGCGTCTGCGGCGATCGGTCCGATCTCAGGGATCTCGTCGTGGAGGAACTCCTCGGCGTTCTCGCCGGTGCCGAGGCCTCCGGTGTGGAGCGGGTCGATCCAGGTCTCGGTGAACCACACGTTGACGTGCCCGAGGCTGGGACTCGACCACTCGAACCCGCGCAAGGCCACGAACGCTTCAGGCTCATCGGCGGACTGTGCGAGCACCCCCATCTTCTGCCATGCCGCCTCGTCGATGCAGGCCACCGCACGGCACTCGGCCTCGAAGCACGGCGACGGTGCCCCCCAGTTGAGCGTCGAGTGGTCGGTCAGAGCGGCGATGTCCAGGCCGTGAGCACGCATCGACGCGAACGCATCGTCCTCGTCGCCGCTGCCGTCGGAGAGGAGCGAGTGGTTATGCAGGTCCGCATGCGCCAGGAAGGTCCCAGGGAACAGGCGCGACACGCGGGAGGTGCCGAAGTGGTCGGTGGGATCCATCCCCCCGACCGCCGCCCCGGCGAGGCGGGGGCCGCCGAGGAGGACCGCTCCGGCCGCCACACCGCCTCGTACGAACGCTCGTCTCGTGACGGCCACGTCAGCGGGCCCTCGATCGGGCGATGAGGGCCAGTGCGATCATGAGCAGGGGCATCTCGAGGCTGGCTCCGGCGCCGGTTGCTGGCAGCGTGGGCGGCGACGCGTCGGACTGGGCCGGGGTGGGGGTGCCGGGCGCGGCGTTTCCGGCGGCGGCCGGCGGAAGGATCGCGCTGGCGGCGAAGCCACGGTTGCCGGCGTCATCGAACGCCTGCACCGACACGGCGCCGTCGCCCTCCGGTGCGGGCAGACGAGCCCCGGTTGCTCCTGCTGGCACCACGACGGTGGTCGACCCGATGGTGATGCGGTAGCCGCTCGCGGCGCCGCACGCGCCGTCGTCGCCGGTGCTGGTGAACTGCACCACCACGTCGTTACCCTCACGCACGACGCTCGAGATCGACACCGAGCCGGGGCGGTCGGCGTCGGTGCCGTACGCACCGGTGTTGTGGAGGTCATGGCCGTTCTTCGGCCACTCTTGGGGCTGGCAGGTGGCGCCTTCTGTCTCCCACAGGAAGAGGTTTCCCTCGCGGGTGTTCAGCGCCAGCTCGAGGTCGCCGTCGCCGTCCATGTCCCCGGCACCGGCGGAAGCGACCGACCAGCCGCCGGTGAACCGGGGGAAGCCGGGAGCGGGGAGGCCGGTCTCGCCGTAGGCCTGCAGGTCGTACATGGCCGAGGACTGGAGCACCTCGGGTAGCCCATCGCCGGTCACGTCGAGGATGATCGGCGTGTTGATGAACTGCAGGTCGTTCATCTGCGCAGGGAAGCCCGGCTCGTAGAGCCCGGTCGCCGTGCTCCACACCGAGATGTGGTCCTCGGCGAGCAACTGCTGCTCCGGGAGCACGACGTCGAGCAGTCGCCGCAAGCCTGTTGCACCCATGGCGAAGTCGACCTGCGGCCCGGCGCCCACCCGCCCGAACACACCACCGCCGAGCGAGGCGAACGACGGGAAGTCGGTGGCAGCGCTGCCGACTCCAGGCCCCGTCGTCGCCGCCGTGCGGTAGCGGCCGTCCTGCTCGCCGAAGCTGCTCGCGCCGTCGGGCTCCAAGAGGTACGGCGGGCTGGCGATCGACGCCGTGCCGATCTCGAGGGTCCCGTCACCATCGACGTCGGCCATGACCGGCTGCCCGTTCGACCCCTCCCCCACGTAGGGCAGGAGCTCGAGGGCGAGCATGGCGATCGGCACCGGCCACCCGTTGACGTAGGCCTGGTCATCGGGGTGGGCGCTCGACGCTGCCGCCGCCGACGCCGGGTGGGCGGTGCCGTCGTGGTGGAGCAGATAGGCGCGGGTGTTGCCGGTGTCGTTGAGGGCCCCGATCACGTCGACGCTCGGGTCGGAGGTGTTTGGGATCTCCGCGTACTCCTCGTTGACGTTGGCCGCCACCTCGAGGTCGCCGTCGCCGTCGACGTCACCGACCGACGGGGTCGCCAGCACCTTGCGACCGAAGCGCGCTTCGGCGTCGTCGGTGTATGTCACGCGGTGGGTGACCGGGTCGACCGACTCGACCTTGGCTGGGTCGCGCAGCAGCACCGGCCACCCCGGCATCGGCGACCCGTCGGCGTGCCACGCGTAGACGTGACCGTCGTTCGATCCGGCGATGAGCTCGAAGCCGTCGACGGCGGGGTCGAGGTCGGCCGCGGCGGGCTGGGAGCTGAACGCCCGGTCGGGGGTGTTGAGGCTGTCGCGGACGTCGGGGGCGCCGTCATCGTCGCAACCGACGCCCAGCTGGATCTGGCAGGCGGTCTCGACCGAGAAGGCGGGGTTGCCTCGTACCGGGAAGCCGTCGACCGGCTGGCCGTCGTGACGCCACACGTGCAGATCACCTTCGACATCGGCGACGCCCACCTCCGGTGCGCCATCGCGGTCGAGGTCGGCGACCAGGGGCGCGCCGGTGAGGATGGCGGCGTGGACGGTTGCCGGCATCTCGCCTCGCGTGAAGGCGTTGTCGCCGGTGCTCGGCAGGCCGATCGGGCGCGTACGCACCGGCCACCCTGGCGCCTCGCTGCCGTCGGCGTGAAAGGCGTGCACGTAGCCGTTGCCGTCCCCGATGATCAGCTCGTCTCGACCATCGTCGTCGAGGTCCTCGAACGCGGGTGAACCGGCGCCGTCGCCGTCGAGGAAGCGAGGCCACCCGGTGAGCAGCGCCGGGTCGTCGTGGGCGAAGGCTTGCCGCTGTGAGATGGCCGTCTGCCACGGCTGGTCGCCGGTTCGGACGACCACCCGGACGCGGAAGGCATCCTGCTCGGGCATCGAGCTGGCGGTGGGGTCGTCCGCCGGCGTGTAGGGAGGGATCGACGTGTCGATGGCGGACCGAACCTCGGCGAGGTCGACGGTTGCGAGCACGCCTTCGATGGCGCGGTCGGACTCACCGCTCGCCGCGGTCTCCCACTCCTCCGTGGCCGGCCAGCGCGCCGGCTGCACACCGGGGGCGTACTGCACCTCCCAGGAGAACGCCTCGGCCCGCGGTGCCGCGACCCGGCCAACGACCTCGAGCATGCCGCTCTCGGGCAGCGGTTGCCACCACCGCGGCGAGGTGATGTCGGCCTCAGGGGGGATGTGGCCGGCGGCGACGAGGCCGACCAGGTCGTCGCTGCGGATCCGTCCCCATCCGCTGATCTGGTCCCAGCCGGCGGTCGTGACGAAACGCTGGCTGAGCGGCAACGTCGTGGCGAAGTTGTTCGGCGGGCCTGGCGGCTGCGGCGTTGAAAAGTCGATGTCCTCGGCCGCGAGGCGAAACAGCTGCATGGCCTCCTCAGCCGAGAGTGGCTGTCCGGACACGTCCGGTTCGATGACCCCGGCCTCCACTGCGTTGCGGGCCGCCGAGTAGAGCAGCCCGGCCATGCCCGCGCTCTGCCCGACGGCGTCCGAGGAGCACGACGTCGACGGCACACTCACCCAGATGTAGCCACCGAAGTTGGTGCAGCCGTTGAGGGCCAGCCACGTGGCGGGCACCTGGACGTCGTCCACCGCGTGCGTGATGGAGTTCACGACCATGGCGTGGTTGAGGGCGGAGGGCTGGTTGTGATGACCAGCGGACTCGTCGGCCGCCGACGCCACGAACAGCACGCCATTGCGGTAGGCGTAGTCGGCCGCGTCCTGGGCGAAGCTGGTGTTGTTCAGCGTGCCCAGCGCGCTCTGGATCACGCTGGTGCCGTTGTCGACGGCGTACACCGTCGCCTCGGCGAAGTGGTTGACGTCGGCGATGAAGCTGTCGCCGACCCGCATCTCGAGCAGCATGCAGTTCGGGCACTGCGGCGTCAGCCGGGTGCCGATCTCGCCGGCGGAGTCCTCGGACTCCCCGGTGCCGTGGCCGTAGTCCACGTCGTCGTTCGGGTCGTTGTCGCCCTCGAAGAAGTCCCACCCGGAGATGTCGTCGACGTAGCCGTTGCCGTCGTCGTCGACGCCGTCGGAGAACGAGCGGATGAGGTCGCCCGGGTCGAGCAGGGTGTTGTCGTCCGCCGGGTTCTCGAGGGCCCGGGGGTCGGTGGCGTAGTCGGCGACCGTCGCCACACCATCACCGTCGGCGTCGTAGGCCTGGACGGTGCCGCCGCGACGGTCGCCGTTCGGCGGGGGCAGCTCGCCCCGGTTGAGCACGAACTTCTTCATCAGCTCCGGACGGTCCTCGTCCCAGCGGATGCCGCTGTCCATCACCGCGATGACCGTGTCGGGCCGCCCCGTCGTCGTCTCCCAGGCGATGTTGGTGCCCGGACCACGAACACCGAAGAACTCCTGCGGGTTCAGGTTGACCAGGGGGTCGTAGTCGGCTTCGCCGAGTTGCGACGCGTAGTCCGACAGCTTCCACGTCTCCCGGCAGTCGAAGTTGGCTGGGAGGTCGCTGCCGGCGGGCCGGGCTTGGCCCTCGGGCATCCCGTCGCACGACCCGTTCTCGATGCGGAGTCGGGAGTAGTCGTAGACATCGCCGCCCGGGTCACCGAACGGGAACTCCGCGCCCGCCGGCCGGGCAAGTAGGACAAGGAGCGCTGAGACCGCGACGATCCCACCCCCGCGCACAGACGGCACCCTACCAGCCGACGCCACATCTGATCTGAGAGTGGTGTCGGTTCATGGATGACCTCGATGGCGTACCCGGCGTCGTCGAGAGCGACAGCCACCAGATATCTGGAGCGCTACGGGTTGCGGTTACGGGACCCGTAGCGGATGCCGTCGAGGGAGGGCATCGAGCAAGTCGTCCTCGCTATGTCACCAGTAGTTCGGGGCTTCCTTGGTGATGGTGATGTCGTGGGGGTGGCTCTCGCGGAGGCCGGCGCCGGTGATGCGGATGAACCGGCCCCGATCCTTGAGCTCGGCGATGGTGCCGGTGCCGCAGTAGCCCATGGCCTGTCGCAGGCCACCGACGAGCTGGTACAGAACGTTGCCGAGGGGCCCCTTGTAGGCCACCCGTCCCTCGATGCCTTCGGGGACCAGCTTGTCGGTGTCGACCACGTCGCCCTGGAAGTAGCGGTCCTTGGAGAACGATCGGGCCTTCATGGCCCCCATCGACCCCATCCCGCGGTACTCCTTGAAGCGCTCTCCCTGGTGCAGCACGACTTCCCCGGGTGACTCGTCGACGCCGGCGAGCAGCGAGCCGAGCATGACGACGTCGGCTCCTGCGGCGAGCGCCTTGGGGATGTCGCCCGACAGCTGGATGCCGCCGTCGGCGATCAGCGTGATCCCGTGCCGCTTGGCCGCAACGGCACAGTCGTGGATGGCGGTGATCTGCGGTACGCCTACCCCGGCCACCACCCGGGTGGTGCAGATCGATCCGGGCCCTACCCCCACCTTCACGCCGTCGGCGCCGGCCGCGACCATGGCATCGACGGCGTCGGCGGTGACGACGTTGCCGCCGATCACCTCGATGTCGAAGCCGCCCTTGATGGTCTTGACGACGTCGAGCACGCCCTGGGAGTGGCCGTGGCTGGTGTCCACCACGAGCAGGTCGACCCCGGCCGCGACCAGCGCTTCGGCCCGCTCCACCGCGTCGGGTCCGACGCCGACGGCGGCGCCCACCCGGAGGCGCCCCTTGTCGTCCTGGGTGGCAGTCGGGTACTCGGTCTGCTTCTTGATGTCCTTGACGGTGATCAGGCCGCGCAGCGCCCCGGTGCCGTCGACGATGGGGAGCTTCTCGATGCGGTGCTGCCACAGGATGTCCTTGGCCTGCTCGAGGGTGGTGCCGACCGGGGCCGTGAACAGCGGCGCCGCTTTCATCACGCGCTCGATGGGCTGGTCGTGGTCGTCCACGAAGCGGAGGTCGCGGTTGGTGAGGATGCCGACGAGCTTCCCGCCGCTGTCGACGATCGGGATCCCCGAGATCTTGTAGCGGGCCATCAGGTGCAGGGCTGCGTGCACCGGGGCGTCGGGCGGGAGCGTGACGGGGTCGGTGATCATGCCGCTCTGCGAGCGCTTGACCCGATCGACCTCGATCACCTGCTCCTCGACCGACAGGTTGCGGTGCACGATGCCGATGCCGCCCTGGCGGGCCATGGCGATGGCCAGCGGCGCCTCGGTGACGGTGTCCATCGCCGCTGACACCACCGGGATGGCCAGGTCGATCCGGGGGGTGAGCTGCGTGCGGGTGCTCACCTCGTTGGGGAGCACGTTGGACTCGGCCGGCAGCAGCAGGACGTCGTCGAAGGTGAGCCCTTCCTTGGAGAACTTCGGCGGGTGGCCGTCGCCTCCACCGCCGGGGAAGGGGCTGGGAGGGGTCTCCATGGAGAAAGTGTAGTGCCGAGAGGGCTGCGGGCTACGCTGCCTCCTTCCCCAAACGGGATGGAGGGCCCCGCTGCCATGGCTGACGTCGAGATCGGCATCGGCAAGTCCGGACGCCGTGCCTACGGCTTCGACGACATCGCCATCGTTCCCAGCCGCCGCACGCGCGATCCCCAGGAGGTCGACATCTCCTGGGAGATCGACGCCTTCCGCTTCGAGCTGCCGGTCATGGCGTCGCCTTCGGACAGCGTCGTCTCACCGGCGGTGGCCGACGAGCTCGGCCGGCTGGGTGGTCTGGGCGTGCTGCACCTCGAAGGCCTGTGGACCCGATACGCCGACCCTGAGCCGCTGCTCGAGGAGATCGCCGGTCTCACCGCCGAGAAGGCCACCGCCCGGATGCAGGAGATCTACGCAGAGCCCGTCCAGCCCGATCTCGTCAGCCAGCGCATCGGCGACCTCAAGGCGGCCGGCCACACCGTGGCCGTTGCCTGCACCCCCCAGCGCACGCTCGGCATGGCGCCGCAGATCCTGCGGGCCGAGCCCGACCTCCTCGTCATCCAGGGCACCGTGGTGTCGGCCGAGCACGTGTCCCGCCAGCACGAGCCGCTGAACCTCAAGGACTTCATCCGCCACTACGAGATCCCCGTGATCGTGGGCGGCTGCACCTCGTACCAGGCCGCCCTGCACCTCATGCGCACCGGCGCCGCCGGTGTGCTGGTGGGAGCCGGCTCGGGCGCCGCCGGCACCACCCGCCGGGTGCTCGGCGTGGGCATCCCCATGGCCACCGCCATCGCCGACGCCCGTGCCGCCCGCATGCGCCACCTCGACGAGACCGGTGTCTACGTGCACGTCATCGCCGACGGCGGGATGACCACCGGTGGCGACCTCGCCAAGGCCGTCGTGTGCGGCGCCGACGCCGTCATGGTGGGCACGCCGCTGGCGGCGGCGGCCGGTGCCCCCGGGCGCGGCTTCCACTGGGGGACCTCCGCCGTCCACGCCACCCTGCCGCGCGGCAACCGGGTGGCGGTCGAGGCACGTGGCTCGCTCGAGGAGATCCTGGTCGGGCCCGCCCACGAGGCCGACGGGCAGCGCAACCTGCTGGGCGCCCTGCGCCGGGCCATGGCCCTGTGCGGCTACGAGAGCCTCAAGGACTTCCAGAAGGCCGAGGTGGTGGCGCTCCGATGAGCCCCGGCCTGGACGCGCCGGTCCTGGTCGTCGACTTCGGCGCGCAGTACGCCCAGCTCATCGCCCGCCGGGTGCGCGAGGCCCGGGTGTTCAGCGAGATCGTGCCCCACACGATGCCGGTGGCGGAGATGCTGGCCAAGCGGCCGGTGGCCATCATCCTCTCGGGCGGTCCGTCATCGGTCTACGCCGATGGTGCGCCCGGCATCGACCCAGCCCTCTTCGAGGCCGAGGTGCCCACCTTCGGCATCTGCTATGGCTTCCAGGCCATGGCCCTCGCCCTCGGGGGCACGGTGGAGCAGACCGGCCTGGCCGAGTTCGGTCGCACCGCCCTCACCGTCACGGCCCCCGACGCCACCCTGTTCCATGGTCTGCCGGCCCAGCAGCTCGTGTGGATGAGCCACGGCGACTCGGTGTCGGCCGCGCCCGACGGCTTCGAGGTGTCCGCCCGTTCCGCCGGCGCGGCAGTGGCCGCCTTCGAGCACGAGGGCCGGCGCATGGCCGGCGTGCAGTTCCATCCCGAGGTGCTCCACACCGAGCACGGCCAAGCGGTGCTCGAGCACTTCCTGTACGAGATCGCCGGCGCCGAACCCACCTGGACGATGGCCAACGTCATCGATGAGCAGGTCGCGGCCATCCGGGCCGCGGTGGGCGACAAGCGGGTGCTTTGCGGCCTGTCCGGCGGGGTCGACTCCGCGGTGGCCGCCGCCTTGGTGCAGCGGGCCATCGGCGATCGGCTGACGTGCGTCTTCGTGGACCACGGGCTGCTGCGGGCCGACGAGCCGGAGCAGGTGGAGCGGGACTTCGTCGATGCCACCGGCGTGTCGCTGAAGGTGGTGGATGCCCAGGAGCGGTTCCTCGCCGCGCTGGCCGGGGTGAGCGATCCGGAGGAGAAGCGCAAGATCATCGGGCGAGAGTTCATCCGGGTGTTCGAGGCGGCGGCCCGGGAGGTGGTGGCCGACGCCGGCACCCACGGCGAGACGGTCGACTTCCTGGTGCAGGGCACGCTCTACCCCGATGTGGTCGAGTCGGGCGGCGGCACCGGCACCGCCAACATCAAGAGCCACCACAACGTGGGTGGTCTGCCCGACGACCTGCAGTTCTCCCTCATCGAGCCGCTGCGCACCCTGTTCAAGGACGAGGTGCGCAAGGTGGGTGTGGAGCTCGGCCTCCCGGAGGCCATCGTCTGGCGCCAGCCCTTCCCGGGGCCCGGGCTGGGCATCCGGATCATCGGCGAGGTCACCAGGGACCGCCTCGAGGTGCTGCGCCACGCCGATCGCATCGCCCGGGAGGAGCTGTCGGCCGCCGGCCTCGATCGCGACATCTGGCAGTGCCCGGTGGTGCTCCTGGCCGACGTTCGCTCGGTGGGGGTGCAGGGCGACGGGCGCACCTACGGCCACCCCGTCGTGCTGCGCCCGGTATCCAGCGAAGACGCCATGACCGCCGACTGGACCCGTGTCCCGTACGACGTGCTGGCCGGCATCTCCACTCGGATCACCAACGAGGTGCGCGAGGTCAACCGGGTGGTGCTCGACGTCACCTCCAAGCCGCCGGGCACCATCGAGTGGGAGTGAGCCTCCGCAACGCCAACGAGCGGCTCGACCACCTGCAGGCCGCCCACCCCTTCCTCTACAACCTCGGCACCGGGCTGCTCATCGGGTTGGTGCTGAAGCTGTTTGGCTTCGCTTGGTTCTGGGCCATCGTCTACGCGCTGTCCTGGGCGCTGCTGCGCGCCTTCCTCTGGGGGGAGGGCCGGATCCTGCGTCGTCAGTACGACCTCCGCATCGCCCGGGTGGCCGAGCAGCGGGCGGTCAAGCGCCGTCAGAGCTGAGCCCCGTCAGCCCATGCACCGACCCCTAGCCGCTCTGGCCAGCCTGCTGCTGGCCGCCTGCTCCAGCGGAGGCGATGAGGACGACCACGGCGCCTCCCTCGGGGACACCCAGCCTCCTACCGGGATCACCGCCCCTGATGCGCCGGCGCCGTCCCCGACCGGCACCGGGGTGGTCCTGGTCGGCGGGGCCCCCAGCTCCTTCGCGGTGTCGGCCTGCCAGCTGGAGCCGACGACCGGGTCGGGTCCGTTGGTCCTGGTGACCGGGGAGGGCACCACCGGTCGCGGCGACCCGTTCCAGGTCGAGGTGCAGCGGTTCGCCACCGCCACCGCGGCCGCGGCGACCTTCACGGACACGATCACGTTCACGGACACCGCTCGGATCCTCCAGCTCCAGCGCTTCGAGGTGGCCGGCCAGGTCACCGACCTCCGCGACCCCGAAGCTCGCAGCACCCTGCTGCGCGTGCGCCCCGACGGTGTGTCGGCCTCCGGGCTCGCCGGTCCGCCCGGCACCGGTGGCGAGGACGACGAGGGGATCACGGGGCTCGCGCTCGACGTCACCTGCTGAGGTCGTCACGTGCAGCCAGTCGAGGAAGGGGTGCACGGCGGCCAGGGTACGGTGCCCGCCCATGGGCGATCTGGCAACCTATGAGAAGGACCGCTTCACCTTCGAGGGGAAGACGAGAGACGTCTACCGCAAGGGGTCGGGTCCGGGCGTGCTGGTGTTCGCCGAGATGCCGGGCATCACTCCCAAGGTGCTCGACTTCGCCGACCGGGTCGTCGCCATCGGATGCACCGCCATCGTGCCCCACCTGTTCGGCGTGCCCGGCGCCGAGATGACGGCCGGCAAGACCCTTCGGGCCATCGCACCGGCCTGCGTGTCCAAGGAGTTCTCGGCGTGGGCCACCGGCAAGACCAGCCCGGTGGTCCAGTGGTCGAAGGCGCTGGCCCGCCACGAGCACGAGCGGCTCGGCGGTCCGGGTGTCGGGGTGGTGGGCATGTGCTTCACCGGCAACTTCGCTCTGGCCATGCTTCCGGAGCCGGCCGTGACGGCGCCGGTGCTGTCGCAGCCCTCGCTGCCGCTCGGCCTCTCCAAGAAGGCCCGGCGCGGCCTCTACCTGAGCGACGCCGATCTCACCGAGGTGCAGGATCGACTGGCCGCCGAGCCCGACCTCTGCGTGCTCGGCCTCCGCTTCAGCCACGACCGCCTCGTGCCGCGCGACCGCTTCGCCCACCTGCGCGAAGCGCTGGGCGATCAGTTCGTCGGCGTGGAGATCGACTCGTCCAAGGGCAACCCCTGGGGGCACCCGACCATCGCCCACTCGGTGCTCACCGAGCACCTCATCGACGAACCCGGCCAGCCGACGAGGGATGCCCTCGAGCAGGTCCTCTACCTCTTCCGAACCCGGCTCCTCGTCAGCTGAGGGGTCGGCCGAAGGGGAGGGCGTCCTGCCAGGTGCGCAGATGGTCCTCGGCCTTGGTCACCGCCGCCATCCAGAGCCCGGTGCCCTCATCGGCCAGCTCCGCCACGGCATCGTGCACCCGGGTGGTGGCGTCTCCGCCGTCGCGATCGACGGCATCCAGGAGGGGACCGGCTGTGGAGAGGAAGTCGGGCACGACGACCACCCCGGCTCGCACGAGCACCGCCAGCGCGCGGGCGGTGACCGGCACCGGGGTCAGCGGGACCACCACCCGGGCTCGCACGGTGGAGGCGAGGTCGTGCTCCAGCAGGCCCGCCTTGCCACCCACGAAGAGGACGTCGCACTCGGCGTCGAGGGACGCCTGCTCGACCAGGCTGCCGCCGTTGGTGGCCACCGCCGCAGGGGCAGCCCCGACGATCGGGCCGCTGCCCACGATGGCGACGGTCTTGCCGTTGAGGGATCCGAGAGCACCGACGGCAGCGGCGACCGCGCTCTCGCTCGCGGTCGTCGGGTCGAAGGCGGCGGCACGATCGTCCGGCCGGCCGAGGCCGGCCAGGTCCTCGGCGCTCAACCCGACGCCGGGGCCGGGCAGCCAGCGACCGGTCTCCACGAGGGGCGCCACCTCGTCGAGGAAGGCGGCCAGCGCGGCATCGCTACCCTCGGGCTTGGCGTTGAGGCCGGCTGACCCGCCCCCCACCTGGAGCCCGAAGCTGGCGGCGGCGTAGGTGGTGGACCGGGCCAGGAGCTCGGCGCCGTCCTTGAGCACCTTGGGGGCCTGGCGCACCACGCCGACGGCCGGCGCATCACCGAGGTCGAAGACGATGAAGGCGTCGGTCGAGGTGAGCTGGTGGAACTCCATCAGCAGAGGGTCTAGCCGAGCGGTGGTGTCCCAGCCGGCCAGTAGGTTGGGGTGCTCATGAGCCCCGCCCACGACCCGCTCCTGGAGGGGCTGAACCCCGTCCAGGTGGAGGCGGTCACCCACGTCGACGGGCCACTGCTCATCGTGGCCGGCGCCGGTTCGGGCAAGACGCGGGTGCTCACCCACCGCATCGCCCACCTGATCCGCGAGCACGGGATCAGCCCCTTCGAGATCTTGGCCATCACCTTCACCAACAAGGCCGCCGACGAGATGAAGCACCGCGTCGGCGCCCTCGTGGGGCCGGTGGCGGAGAAGATGTGGGTGTCCACCTTCCACTCCGCCTGCGTGCGCATCCTGCGGCGGGATGCCGACCGGCTCGGCTACCCGAAGCAGTTCACGATCTACGACCAGGCCGATGCCAACCGCCTCACCGGCTACGTCATCCGGGACCTCGGCCTCGACTCGAAGCGGTTCCCGCCCCGATCGGTCCACGCCATCATCAGCGCGGCCAAGAACGACCACATCTCGGCGGAGGCCTACGCCGAACGAGCCCAGGTCATCTACGAGCGCAAGATCGCCGACATCTTCCGCGCGTACCAGGCCCGCCTCCAGCGGGCCGGGGCCATGGACTTTGACGACCTCCTCGGGATGACCGTCACCCTCTTCCAGAAGCACCCCGACGTCCTGGAGAGCTAC